>WLWF01000938.1_pt1 | contig 26409 bp, 44 predicted proteins | sample 6718331 | NCBI WGS metagenome assembly WLWF01 (sample SAMN12718692, study PRJNA515312) | sponge metagenome | isolation source: marine sponge | host: Mycale hentscheli | place: New Zealand: South Island, Marlborough, Capsize Point | collected 2003-05-01
ACCGATTGTGACTGTATTTCCAGATTCATTGATAATATTATTACCACCTTGATCTTGGATCGTATCTACTTTTATAATACTACTCATCTTCTAATTCCTTTACTCTTGCTGATAATTCTTGTATTGCTTTTACTAACATAGGTATCAAAGCACCTTCTGCAATTCTTTGTCTACCATCTAAAGTATCTTCTTCTTGCCACATATCAAAACCATCTTTTAATTCTGGGTGATTGTCTATTGCTTGTTTTACTTCTTGTGCAATAAATCCATGATTGATTTTATCGTTATTGTATCTTTTTTCTGAACCAGCAACATGAGTTCTCATTTCTTCTGGTATATCTTTTTCTTTTCTCCATCTATAAGTTACAGGTCTTAAATCATTAATAAAGCTTAGACCCGCAGTATCATCTTGTATATCTTCTTTAAGTCTCATGTCAGATGGTGCAGTAATTGAAGTTGCACCAAAAGCAATTCTTGAATCTAAGCTAACGTTACCAAAAGTCACAGCGTTGGCTATACTTACAACACTATAACCTATTGATATACTATTACTTGTTGAAGCTAAATCAGCACAAGTATCATAACCAAGAAATACATTATTACCACCTGTTGTGTTTTCTTCTCCAGCACTCCTACCTATAGCTGTATTACAACAACCTGTTGTATTATTTTTTAATGCTTCGTTACCTATGGCAGTATTTAAATTTCCTGTAATATTATCTTCTAAAGCTGTTTCTCCAAAAGCCGCATTTCTTTCTCCTGTTGTGTTATAATATAAAGAATTTGAACCAACGGCACTATTAAAACTACCTGTGGTATTTGAATACATAGCATTTAAACCTACACCAACATTTCTGTTTCCTGTTGTAGTTGAGTAAATAGCTTGTCTACCTATTGCTACGTTAAAATCAGGCTCTGAGCCATTGTTACAATATAATGCTTTATTTCCTATAGCAACATTACCATCGCCTGTCGTATTAAACCTCATTGAGTCATTTCCCATAGCAACATTACAACATCCTGTGGTGTTAGCCATTAATGAACCTGAACCAAAAGCATTGTTTAAAGCTGCTGTTGTATTAGCTAATAAAGCATTTTTACCGACTGCTGTATTGTCTGAAGCCGTGGTGTTAGCTTTTAAAGAATCAAATCCAACAGCAGTGTTTGTTGAACCTGTTGTATTTCCACCTAAAGAACCACAACCTACCGCAACATTGTTATCTCCTGTTTGATTAGCACCTAAAGAAGCATATCCATAAGCAGTGTTTTTTATTCCTTCTGTATTAGCAAACATTGATGTAAAACCAGAAGCAACGTTGTGAGTACCTGTTGTGTTAGCTTTTAATGAACAAGACCCAACTGCTGTATTTCTGCAACCTGTATTAGCACAAAGAGCATAACTACCTACTGCTACGTTGTTTGAAGTTGTTACATTTTTTCTTAAAGCCTGAACACCTAAAGATGTATTATTATCTCCTTCTGTATTACAACCACCAGCTAAAAAACCTACTGCAACATTTTCTGCTCCAGTCGTATTAGAAGTTAGTGTTTGATGCCCGTATGCAGTATTTTTACTTGCTGTTGTATTTGTAGTAAGTGCATATCTACCCATAGCAGTGTTGCAAGCTCCTGTAGTGTTAGAATTTAAAGTATTACTTCCAACAGCTACGTTATCTCCACCTGTTGTATTAGCGGCTTGTGAAAAAGAACCTACTGCTGTATTTGAATTTGCAGATTGATTAGAATCTAAAGCACAGATACCAATAGCTGTATTGTGACTTCCTGAAACATTTCTACACAAAGCACAAGTTCCTAATGCTGTGTTTTTATCTCCTGTAGTATTACAAGCCATTGCTTTATGTCCTAAAGCAGTGTTTTCATAACCTTCTGTATTGCAACAAGAAGAATCACTACCAATAGATGTGTTTGAATAGCCTGTTGTGTTAGAAACCAAAGCACTTCTACCAACAGCTGTATTATTATCAGCTGTTGTATTAGCATTTAAAGCATTTTGTCCAATAGCAGTGTTACTATCTCCTGTCGTATTTGATGTTAAAGATTGATGACCAAAAGCTGCATTTTGACAACCCTCTGTATTTGCATCTAGTGATGAATCACCAACTGCTGTATTTTTACAGCCTGTTGTGTTAAGTATTAAAGCATTTTTACCTACTGCTGTGTTGTGATCTCCTGTAGTGTTAGAAAATAAAGAACTATGACCTACAGATGTATTACAAGATCCTGTCGTATTAGTGTCTAATGCTTGGTAACCAACTGCTACATTATCTGATGCTGTAGTGTTAGCATTTAAAGCACAAGCACCTAATGCAACATTTTGTGCTCCTGTTGTGTTTTTACATAAAGCACTATCTCCAATAGCTGTATTTGAAGAACCAGAAGTAAGACATCTTAATGATAATGCACCCAAGGCGGTGTTACAACCACCTGAAATTGTACCATTACCACATATAGATAAATGACCAATCGCTGTATTTCTATTATCATCAACATTATTAAGTAAAGAACCACAACCTATTGCTACATTGTTTGTTCCTGTTGTGTTATGATACATAGAACAAAAACCAATTGCAACGTTGGTTGAAGCTGTTGTGTTGGTAAATAAAGAACAAGTTCCAACAGCAACGTTAGTTGAACCTTCTGTGTTACTATATAAAGAATACATTCCATGACCTGAATTGCATGAACCAATAGTGTTTGCTTCTAAAGAACTTCTTCCTGTTCCTACATTTCTTGTTCCTGTTGTATTAGCTGATAATGAATTGTAACCCACTGCTGTGTTATTACAAGCTGTTGTGTTAGCATCTAATGCTCCAAAACCTAAAGCTGTATTTTTACATCCTGATGTGTTTGCTAATAAAGAGCCTTTACCAATAGCAACATTATCACTAGCTGTTGTCAACGTTTCTAAAGCACAAGACCCTATTGCAATATTGTTATCTCCTGTAGTAGCATTAGTTAATGCTGAACTTCCAATTGCAATATTATGATTTCCACCAGCTTGAACTGCATCTAAAGCTGTATCCCCAAAAGCAACGTTACCTGTTCCTGTCGGATAGTTACCATCTAGTTTGATTGTTCCACCGTCAACTACAAAGTTTCCTGTAAGAGTTAATCCTCCACCTGGAGCTAAACTTACACCTGAAGGAATAGTAACTGTATCACCAGAAGAACCTAGTGTTAGAGTTGTACCCGATTGAGGTAATATAGTATCTACTTCTACTCTACTCATTATACAATTACCAAAGTTCCTGTTATAGTTTGTGTTGCTGTTATAGTAACGGGTCCTGCTAATACTCCAGAATCTAATGTTTGATCTTCTGAAATAGTTGAAGCATGAGTAACTACATATTTAGTAGCTTCCATTACTGGTGAAATTGTTTTCTTTGCAGGGATTGTACAAAATACATCTTTGTCTCCTGCAGTAAAATTAACTGCATTATCAGAGTTTGATGATGATATAGGTGTTGTACGTTGTAAAGTACTACTTGCGCTTAAAGTTCCTTCACCAACTTCAAAGTTACTTGAACCTGCCTGAACGATAGTGTAATAAGTTGTATTACCAACTCCGATTCCACTAGCGAAGCTTTCGAAACCTTGAGATGCACCTGCTAAGGTAAAGTCACCTGTACCTTGTGTAGTGCTTGTCTCTTTAACTCTGTCGTTAATGACAAGTGCCATGTACCCTCCCTATGCTAATCTTAATATTGCAGCTGAAGTAGTAAATGCAGGAAACTGAATTGTAAATGTTCCAGACGTTGCAGTCTTGTCCCCACCAAAATCTAACACGGCCACCGCATCAGTAGTACCAGAACCACCATCAGTAGTTGTATTGTAAATTAAAGCTCCTCTAGCTGTAAGTGTTACACCTACAAATGAAACAGTCGCAAAATCAGTTATTGCTACACCTGAAGATACTTTTACACCTTGATTAACAAGTGCCTTACCACCTGCAGTATAACCTGATGAACTAACTTCAGTATTAGATCCTCCACCTGGATTTGTTGAATAGTTTTCAGTAGAAGCACCTAAAGTTGCTTGTGATGTATACATCGCTAATTTGTATGTATCCGTTGATGTATCAAAATCGTGTTTTCCTTGAAGTAATTCTTTTTTGAATGAATTACAAATTGCATTAGTTGTTATTGCCATAATATTTCTCCTTTAAATTTAACTGTTTGGTGACGGTGAAGGTACTTTAACCCTTGGTACACCATCATCATATTCTGCTCGTCTTCTTCTCCCCATTTGTTGGAGAGCAAAATTCTGTACACCTTCAGTATACTTGTTTTTATATAGATTGTACATATCCATAGGTCCTTTTAAAAATGCATATGCTTCAGTCAAAACACCATCTAATAACATTCCTTGTTGATATGTAGATAAATAAGTTGCATTACTTGAAGTAAAGCTAGGTGGTGTAATAATATAATTTAGTTGAACTGCATAATCTGCATTAGGTGTGGGAGCGACAACAATAGAACTTTCATCCCAATTTGCATAATATTTAGGAACTCCAGTTGCACCGGTGCCATTATATTCAGATATAAAACTAGTATCTCTTTTTTCCATAAAAGTTCTATCACCTGTTGATATACTAGTTGTTGAAAATACTTGTAGAGATCTAATGACTAAAAAATCAGAAGGTGTAACTAAAAATCTTTTACCTGATGTAAATGAAGAAGTTGCATATTTTCTTGTATCATCATAATCTACTTTACCGGCAACATCTAACTCAACATTTCTAATAAATTGTCCAATAATAGTATCAGTCAAAACATTACTGTCTACTTCAGTAAAATTTCGAACCTCTGTTAAAAAATCTGAAAATGATATAGCCATTATGTTATACTCACTGTTACGTTACCTAATACACCAGTTATCTCTCTTCTTCTGTTTTGTAATGATGGATCTGCAGGAATCATTGCACTTGTCCCTTGAGTTGAAAAAGCAAAATCTCCAGGTAATGTTAAATCTGCAACACCAACTACAGTGCCACCAGAATCTGCAACTGTTTGATCATTAGCTGCAACTGTTGTTGGTTGTTGATATTTTTGTGTTCTTGGATTTCTTAAAGCTATAGCATCTGCCTTATGATAAGGAGGGTCTAATTGTGGATGTTTAGGTTCATACTCTGATATATGAACTAAAGCTCCTGTCCACTCTTTTACCATTTCTTTATAAGGAAACGCTTGTCCAGATCTATCTGAAATAGCTAAACTTCTTTTACCACTTGCGTAACTCATTATGATCCTCCTGGGTAATATGACTGTGGAGAAATGTAAACTGAAGTTCTAGATCCATCTTCATTTAACGCTCTTATTAATTCATCTTCATATAATTGTTTTAACAATTGTATTCTATCTGGTGCTTTTTTTTGAGATAAATAATAAGCTAATCCAGAGCACATGCATGGTAAAAATCTATATGCTACATCAGATGTATTTGTATAGGAACCTGCGTCTTCAATTCTATTAATAGTATAAAATTTTAATGTAGTATACGTACTTGCATCCGGTGCAAGATATAAACTTATTGTTGGTGTAGTTTGTCTGTCTACAAAATATTGTGATGGTTGTCCTGTTTCAAATTTATTAGGTATTGCAGCATAAGCTGATCTATCAATTTTTGTTAAAGATATATCGTTTGTTGAAGAAGAATTACCTGCTGCGTTTGTAGTTGAAATGTATGCTTCAAGAACATCATTAACATCACCATCAACTGTATATGTTGCTGTACCTGCAACTAAAGCTTTTTCATTAAGTTCAACTTTCCAAAGATGAATACCTCTGTTTCCCCATTCTGAAAATAAAAGATTTAAACTTCTTCTTGCGCTACGTAGGTCATAACCACTATTAGTTCGCATACCACATCTTTCATATGCTTCCTCAATAATGTCATCAATCTGAAGATCGAATGCTGTAGTTCCTGACGTAGCCATAATTCATTACATTATGTCTTTGTAATAATCCAAAGACTTTCCTGGTATTAAGTTTTCATCTTGTAATCCATCTCCACCAACTACAGCTCCCATACCTTTTATAGCAGCACCGCCTCCAACTCTATTCATAACTTTTTTTGCTTTTTTATCTGAAACTTGTGCTTTAGCTGTTTCTTTAATTATATCAAAATCTTCACCAGATATTTTACCATCTTTATTTTTATCTAATTTTACTTGATCGCCCTTTAATGCCATAATTTTCTCCTTAAAATTTTATAGGTCTATCATACCACCATAATACTTCTTGGTAAAGGTACTGACATTATTTGGCTTTCCTCCAGGATTACCGGCTTGTCTTTTCCTTGCAACAGCAGAACGCTTTTCTGATTCTGTCATTCGGTTTGCTTTTGCAGCAGGCACGCATTTGGGGTACTTTCTTTTTGATCCACTTGCAGATTTTCTTCCACATTCTTTATATCCTCCCCCTTTTTTTGGTGATCCTATATCGACCCATTTTTCATTGAACCATTTTTTTAGGCTCATTAAAATGTACCTTTAAAACCTTTACCTCTAATCGCTGCTCCCGTTCCACGGGCCATGCCTCCACAATTAAGATCTGTAAAAATAGCTTTTCTTCCTTTACCAGAATCTCCATATTGACTTGTAGTTGTATCAATTTTCATAGATTCTGAAGGCTCAACAATTGTGTATGGTTTTTTCTTTGGTTTTTTGTGCTTGTATTTTTTTTCTTTTGGAAAATCGTCTATAATTTTTTGTACATCTTCTTTAAGAATCTCAACTGCTAGACCTTTATTAGCTTTCTTTGGTCCCCAATCTTTTCTTTTAGTTCCTGATGGATCTTTTATTTTGCCTGCACAAATTTTAGATGCATAAGCATTAGCGTATGCAGAAGGATAAACTTTGAATTTTCTTTTAGCTGCTGATTTGCCTCTTGCACATAATTTAGTCATGCAAGATTATAACATTTTTTAATTAGACAGTAAATGTCTTAGCTAAGGGGTTTTTTCTTTTCTTTTTTATAGTTACTTTTACTCTTTCTTTTTTCTTTTTTTCATCTCTTGCACCTCTTAGTTTACCATCAATTTGTGCGGATATTTGTGATCTTCCTATAGTCATACTAAATCTACTGCCTTTCCTATTATTGGTTTATATTTTGTTTTACCATCTTCTTTGTATGCTCTTAAATATTGATGTCTAGGATTAAATGGTATGTAACTTGCATGAATCCATCCAGAGTTTGGCTCACCAGGAGTATAATACTCCAAAATTAATTGATCTACCTCACAATTCATTTTAACCCAGTCTGCTACTTCAGCGTTGTCAACTCCCATACATTCGAAATCAACCGCTTCAGCTTTTGCATGTTGTGATCCAATTGAGCTGCCGATGGCAACACACAACTCAGGGCTACGATAACCCGAGGTTACTTTCACTCTACCAAATTGATCACGTACTGGTTGTAAGATATTTTCACATAACATTTTAAGTTTATCTATCTGATCAGCGTTTGGTTCATTATCAATACCTCTACGAATAGCAGTATCTGATTTTGTTAATTCCTGTAAACTAAAATTTCTTGATAAATTCATAATTACTCCAAAATTAATTTTTTAATTGATAAAGATCCATCTATATTTTTTTCTAATTCCGCCATAGATTTTATACATTGGTATTTTACATGTGATTTAGCCTGACGTTTTGCGACACGTTTGCCCTTTAAACAATCGGACATTGAACTCTGGATACGTGCTTCCTTAATCTCTCCGTTTATAATCATTAGAAGTGCTACCACTAACTCTGTCATTTAATAGGCCTTCCCATTTTCTCTAACTTTATCTTTTAATTCTTCAATATCAGCTAATGCTTTATTTAATTGTTCTCTTAAAAATTCTATATTAACTTTGTTAGTCATATTCATCTCTTGAGTTTGTTCCATTTTCTCTACGGACTTATAAAGATCCTCCAATAAAAAATGTTGCTCTTGGTCCACGGGAACCTGTTCAGATTTTTTAAGTAAATCATTTTCAAATAATTCTCTCGATGTCTCTAACGAAACTAACCTGGCCGTAAGCTCGGTAAAAGCAAACACACCAGCCCCGACAATAATTATAAGACTAGCTACCGTTTTCATTGGCATAGCAACTTTTGCATCTTCATTTATATTTAATGGTTTGTTACTCATCTAATTGGTCCTCCAAAAAAAGCTAACAATATAAAAGCAATAATTAATGCACCTGTAAAATAATAATTCATCCTGCAATACTCCATTAATTTTTACCTTCATTTTCAAAAGACATATCATCAGCATATTCTTTATATTTTTTATAAGTTCGTTTACTGTTTTTTATTTCTTTCATTTCGTAAAACATTTTATCTGTATCTTCAGTAACCATGTTATTGTCTTCTGCATCCCAGTAAGTAGTTTGTACTTTATAGTCTGGCCAACTGCTATCAGTAGTATAACTATTAATGTGCCACAAAATACGATTATTAGGCTGAGCTGCATAATTACCGTTAGCAAGTTCCAGTATATGTGCGCACTTATGTTCTTGAGGAATTTCAGAGTGCTCTGTATCCAAGATATTAACATCTGGATGAGCCCAATCAATTGTAAATAAATATTTTCCATGATAAAATTTTTTATCTAAACCTAAATATTTACCGTTTATTCCATCCAACCAATCAAAGCAAGTGACACTAGGCCAATAACTAAAACTGTTCCACAGTTCCAGCTCGTGCGTCTGCATATCCGGCACAGAGGCTCTATCATAACATTTTTGGAAAAACGCTGAGATAGGCAAACGCCAGTAGCACGCACCATTTGGTAACATGATGTTAAATAAGAGTGCACGCCCTGAAATCGATGTAAGACCAAAGATAACGCATTCTTCACTTTCTCCCATATGTTCTTTAAGATCATATAGATACTCCTTTCTTATTTTACAGTATATTGGAGGTATGTTTGAATTGAGATAAGCCATGTTTATATTTTTCTCTCCAATAATTTTTTCTCTCTAACATTCTAATTCTTTTTTCAAGTTTTTCGTATCCAAACAATTTTTTAAAAAATTTAATAAACATTTTTATTTTTATATTATATATGTGGATTTGAGGTATTTAAATAGTTCATAAAAATTATTTAAAGTTATTTTTAAAATAATTATCAATGTAATTTTTAATATAATTATCTACAATACCTTTAATACCAGTGCTTCCTACATTATTTGTTTCAGTAGGATTAGAAATAGCTTCATTTGTTGAGCTTATTGGCTCTACGGATGCTGTATTTTCAATAATAGGTTCAACTGTTGGCATAATAGTATTTGATGATGCACTCTCTTGTGCTGTGCCGGCTAAAGTTAATGAAGGAGCAGGAGAAGCAAAACCTCCAGATAAGACTCCAGGTTGAGTAGCTGGTTGTGCTGGTTTAGGTGTTGGTGAACCAGTTTGCATAATTTGTAATATAGGATTTGCACTTTCTAAAGTAGGAGTAATAGCTGGAATTCTTGGTCCTGCACCTGTGTTAGGTCCCATTGGTATTGGTCTTGGACTATTCATCGAGTCAATTTGTGTTATCCCACCACCTAAAGGTCTTCCTAAATTAGGTGTCTCATTATTAAATTGTGATAAATAATTTTGATAACCTGCATCAAAATCTTCTTGGCTCTTAAACATTATATTGGCTCCATAAGCCTCTTGACTTAAGGGATTCCCAGATTCATCTGTTCTTGGCCCTGTGGGTTTTAATTGTAAAGGTCTAGATCCTTCTGGTAAAAATCTCATATTAACATTTCCATCTTCTTCTAGCTTGTCTTATTCTTGAATTTGGATCATTTCTTGTTTTTGCAGAAGATCTTTTCAATTGACCTAATGATCTTGCACAATATGACTTTCTACGATTAGCAGCCTTTGAACCTTTTTTAACTTTACCGGTAACTGCAGTTTGTAATTTTGAACCTGGATTTGCTCTTCTATAAGCAGCTACTCCAGCTTTAGTCATACCTGCACCTTTTTCAGTGGGTCTATAATTTTTTTTATTTCTAGGTGGCATACCACCTTTTTTTAATTCAATGATATCTGCGTAATATTCTAAATCCATTTTAAGTAAATGTAATTGTTACTCCGCCAGTTCCTGAAATAGTTGCATGAATTCCGTCTTCAAACAAAATTCCATTTCCTGGTAAATACATATCCAAACCTTCTTCTCCAAATAAATAAGTTGCAATAACATCTCCAGTAGCTCCACCACTTCTAAATATGATTGAACCACTTGCACTATTACCTTTACCTTGAATAGAAGTTAATCTTGTTCTATTTGTTTTACCTGTTCCACCAACGGCTACCATTTGAGCTGTAGCAGTTGCGTGTGCGACCGACTGATCTGATGAAAAACTTGAGCCACCCATTATCCATTACTCCCTGTTAAATTAGGACCAGAATATTTATCTGTTAATAATGTATAAGCAGCAACATTTGTTTTTGTTTTACAAAAAATTCCTTTAGGAAAAACTATACCATCATCTGGAAAAGCAAAATTTACTAAGTCTCCTGTAGGTACATCTGCTATAAACAAAGTATCCCCTGAATTTGAAGTTGTTGTTAATTCTAATACTCCTGCTCCACCACCATCACTAGAAACAATAATTCCTTTTAATCTAATTGGTTGTGCAATAATTGCAGTAGCTCCTGCAGCAGCAGTTGATCTTGTAGCTTGTATATCACCTTTAAACATAAATCTCCTAGTTCGTGGCTCCCGAAGGAGCCACTAATTATTTATTACGCTGCAAATGCAAATGCACCTGTAGTAGCATCGGCTGCACCGCCCATTTCTGAAGCGATTGTCCACACACCATCTTCAAAACACATGAAAGCAATTTTACTTCCTGTTGTAAAAAGATTAGTTGCTGCGTTAGCTGGAGTGAAAACTAATTGAGTTTCACCAGATGCAGAAGTGTCAAAAGTAACTTCGGCTGTCGCTCTTGATTCAATTAAAGAACCAGTTGCCCAAACATCAGAGCCCACTGCATCAAAAGTAAGAGTAGCAGTTCCGCCAGCTGTGTCTTTAGCTTGAACATAAACTGCAATTGCACCTTTTGTTGCTGCTGGTAGTGCTACAGCACATGCTGCTGCACCTGTATAATTTACAGTTGCGATAACTCCATCAGCAATAGTAATGTTTGCTGCAGTTGCTGTGTCTGCTAATAACAAACCAGTTAAGTCAGGCATACCTGAACTGTATCTAGTAGTTATTGCACCTGTTGATGTATTTTTTGTAGCCATTTGAAAGCCACCTTCAGAACGTACTGGTCCTGAAAAAGTAGTTGATGCCATAATTTTCTCCTTTGTATAGCGTTCGTTATGTAGTCTCTATACCGTCTGCCTAGCCAGTCTACATAATAATTATTTTTCTAGGTCTTTTTATTATACATAAAAAAAGGGGCGATGTGAACACCGCCCCTTTAAAGTAATACTTAATGTATTTTATCTATTAACTAGTTGGTAGATTTCCATTACCAAAGATTGCTCTAGGATCTGAGAATCCAAAAGAGTATCTTTCTCTAGCTTTAAATCTTACGTTACCAGTATCGAAGTCACCTTCAATCGCAGTTTTGATTGGTGATCTAACGAAATGTTTCATTCCATTAGGTACATCAGTCATTAGGTAGTACGAGTCAGTATCAGTTAAGAAATTATTAACTGAATACCCTTCAGGTACCATCCCCATTGAAGCGATTGCGTTGATATCGTTATCAGCTGTTCCAACTCTTTGAGGAGTTTTCATCAATCTCTCAGCAGTAAATTGTAATTCTTTTGGAATTATCATTTTTCTACCTTGAGTAGCGATTCTTAGACCTCTTTCGTCTACGAACCCAGCGATGTCGATTAACGACTGCTCTAGTGAAGTTTCGTTAAGATCTGCAGCAGTAGATAATACATTTGAGAATGTACCACCTGTTGCTAATGGGTGTGCACTTGAAATAAGTGGTACCCCGTCTCCACCAGTAACAGCAGTAAACTGTGCTTGGTTAAGTACGTTAGCAGCTTTAACTTGCTTCGTGTTTGACATAGATCTTGCAAGAGCTCTTGTGTATCTTGCAGCTAATCTGTCATACAGGTTGTCTTCGATTGCTTCTTCAGTAATAGCAAACGCTAATGCGATTGTTTCGTGGTTGTATCTAGCTGTGAATGTTTCACCTGCTGTATCAAACACTACTCCAGCACCTTCTTGTTTAGTTGGTGCAGAAGCAAAACCGCTTAACATTACTTCTTCTTCAAAAGCTCTGTCAGATGTTTCAGTAGTGAAAATCTCCGCATGTTGATTTTCATATCTACTATACTCCAGGCCGAATAAAGCATTCAAACCTGGCTCTAGTTCTTTAACTAGTTGTGATCGTGATATTGCCATAGTTATTCTCCTTTATCCTATATACCTGTTCCACTTCTATAGAAGTGATTGTTTATTCTAACAAGAATATTAGCGTTAGCACTTCCAGTGTCAGAATTTTCTGGGTCCTGTGAAATGTCTATTGCTTGAACAGCAAATGTAGCTGCAGTACCTGAAGCACTTACATCTAATTGTTGTTTTGATATTCCTGTTTGTGTTACACCTGTTGTGTTAGTAACAGAGTAGTTCTTGAACAGATCAGCTCTTGTAAAAGCCGCATCAGCATCCATTAGGAATACTGCATCTGGATCATCAATAATAAATGCAGTGATGTCAGAAGCAGCAATACCACCTGGGTAGTAGTTGCTGTAAGTTGGCTTTTGAGTAGTTGGGTCTGTATAAAAACATCCGTTAAAAACACCCACAACAGCATCAGAAGTATTCGGACCATGTCTTTGGATATTTCCAGACGTTAATGGTTCAACCATTTCGCCTTGGAAAATCGCATCTGCATAGCCTGAAGCAATCGTGTATCTGTTTTGGGCTCCAACAAGAGGTGTTCCATCTAGTTTTCTGTAAGGTCTAAGACCAAACTTTTCTACTTGATTTGACATATTTGTTTTCTCCGTTTTAACAGTTTATTTTAATAACCCGGTAGGTATTGCAAAAATATTATTTTTTACGACTACCACCAAAGGTCACTCTTGACTGTCTATCAATATTGATAGGCATGTCAGGGTGCTGTTCCTTCATAAGATCATTGTCCACTGCGTTCATTCTGTCTTGAGTAAGTTTTGCAAAATACTCAGCACGTGCAACCAAAATCTCCTCTGGTATCCTTGCCAGCACAAGGCCTCCAATTCCAATGAACCCCTCGTATTTGCCTTCGGTATAGAAAGGATATCTGTTAGTGCCGATTTCATTTTCAATTTGTTCGACTTTAACAAAGTCCCATCCTTCCCTTAATTTTTTAGATACATTAGCTGTATCTTCAAAACCTTGAACGGTTGTACGTATCCATCTATGGGCGTAACCGTTCGGTGCGGGTGGTGCATCCAAACTGGATGGTGGAGCCCAAGTTTTTTTAGCTTCTTTTGAAACCTTAGTCTCTGACTCCCGTGAAGTTCTCTTAATTGTACTCATACTATTTATCCTCCTTCACGTATCTAGCGTATTCCTCTAGTGGCACCCCTAATCGTTTAGCGATAGCTACCTGTGATTTGGTGAGTTTCACAGTTCTGCGTCCTTGTTGACTACGACCAGCTGAGGCAACCGTTTGGACGGGTTTCGGTGTCTCTTTTTTTTGCTCGTCATTAGTGTCACCAAAACTTTCAGGAAAATATCCTTTAAGTCTTGAATTAACTTCATTATAATACTCATCACTGTCTACTTCAATACCCTCTTGAGAAATATTGTTGTGAATGGTGATAGCAGCATTAGTCATGACCTCATCATTACCAAACCACGTATTTTCCTCAGCCCATTTTTTGGCTCTTGGTGTAATTTGTGGTGCAGTTTGTGATGTTTCCGCTGTTTGAGGTTCAGCTTGTACGTTTTGTTGTTGTTTACTTTTTTCTTCTTCAGCTTTCTTTATTTGTTCACGATTATTCATCTCTAATCTAGCTTTTTCTTTTTCGACAGCTAGTTGAGTTAATTTATCGTTAGCCTCCATAATTTTAGAAGCATCTTGACTTTCGATTGCTGATTGAAGAGCTACTTTGACTTGTTCTCTTTGAGCATCTACTCTAGCATCTAATTCTTTTAAATATTGATCATCTGTAGAGTTTAACTTTTGTAGATTTGAGTCAAATTTCTTTTGTATACCTTTGGCAAAATCAAGTGCTGCTTTTTCTCTTCTTTCAGCTTCTTTTTTTTGAAAGACAAGTTTATCAATTCGTTTTTGATAATCTCTTCTTGATTCGTTTAGGTTTGGTTTTTCGTCTTCAGTTTTAGATTCAACTTTTTCTTCAACTTCAGTTTCAGTTTTATCTTCTGTAACTTCAATTTCAGGTTTATCAGTTTTATCTTTTTCTTCTTTAGAATGTTCAGTATAACCTAAGTCGACTTCACCAAGATTTAAATTTGGTGCTTCGTCTTTTTTAGTTTTTTCTTCTACTGAAACACTTTCTTCTTTAACATCATCGGTATCTAAAGGTACCTCACGTTCATTTGCTAATAGAGCTTCCGCACTATAGTCTTTTACTTCTGCCATGTTTATTCTCCTTTATTAAAATAAATGGAGAATATCTTCTGGCTTAGCTATTGTTCCTATGATCTCGTCATCATTGAGTATTCGGTGTTCACCGAATTTAGTTTGAAATCTACTTCCAGCATATCTGCCATAAATGACAAATTCACCTTCTTTACACCAAGCACCTTTAGGAAATTTTTCTTTATCTTGATAGCAAAGGTCACCCTGTTTTACAACAAGTCCAACAACAGTTGTCATTTGAATTTTGTCTTGGGTTTCATCAGCTAAGATAACACCGCCTTTTGTTTTTGCTTGTCCAGACCATGGTCTAACTAGCATACGGTATCCTACTGGGTTTGGTATGATTTCAAGATATTCTTTGATGCCTTTGGGATCTGTTGGAATTTGTGATTTGACCTCTTCCTTATTTTTTTCGTTACCGAAATCTGTAAGTTTAGGTTTTATCAACTGTACCATCGTTATCCTCCTTTTGCAGGTTTTTAATATCCTGAAGCAGCGTTTCTAAAGCGCTGAGTCTGCCTCGAGCATACATCAACTGATCTACCGAATCAACCCCATAGCATAGATGATCTTTTATATCTTTTATTTGTTTGTTAATCACATTAACAATTTGTTCTTTAGTGTGATAATCTAACATTACAATTTAAATTGTTGAAGTATCTCTAGTTTTTCTTCTGCGTTTGAAATTTTTTCAATTAATTTATCTATTTCATCTAAATGTTGAGGGTGCTCTCCAATTGCTACGGGTTTTTCTAAATATATTTGTATAGTTGCATCAGCTTCAGATATTTGAGCATTATATCTATCTTCTAATGCTTGTAAAAGCGTAGTTCGTAGACTCATGAAGAATCTATATATTATTTATATGGAAAGTAAATAGTTTTAATTTTACCCTGTGCTCTTAATTTTTTTAAATCACCTTTAGACAGTTTTGAATAATCAATATCTTCATATTGCTCAAGATGAGGGTCTTGTTGTTTTTTTGGTTTAAATAAATTTATAATCCACTTCCACATTATATTTTCTGCATGTTAGGATTGTTTGATAATATGTTTTTTTCTGCTCTAGGTCTAGCTAAAGAATCTTTACTTCTTTTTCTAAGTTGAGCTATAGCAGATTCTTTCATCTGTTTTTCTTTTTTAAGTTTTTGTAAATCTCTTTCTAGATTCATTTCTTATATCCTATACTATTTCTATTTTTATATAATTTTGTCCAAGACCATGATGTAAGTTTTGTAGACCAATTATAAATAAATAAAATTATTTGTTTCATTTCTTACCCTTAAATATTTGTGTACCCTTTATACCATAAATGCTCGCCACGACAAGAATCCATAAATTTGTGAACCATCCCGGGAGCTGCTGGAATTGGTCAAAGAACATTTTTATCTTTTCTGCTGATCCTGGATCGTCCGAGAAGACCCCCCAAGCAATCACCAAAATTGGCAACGTGAGAATTACGAGTACGGCCTCGTCTTTCCAGTCCGATTGTCTAGCTTCTAAAAGTTTTCCTTGGTAAGCTTCCTCACCTCGGGCTTGTCTCTCTGCATGTAATAATTGTGCATCTGACATTGCCATTTTAGCTTTTTGTTTATTAGCATAAATTTTTGATCCTGCAGATACTGCAAGTTTAATTGCTTGGAACCACATTATTTTTTTCCTCCTCTTTTCATTTTAACTGGAGGCACTTGTGAGTTAGGTCCTTTCTTTGGTGGTGGTCCATAACTTACCCCACCAGATAATCCTCCGACATTATATGCTTTAAAATTAAAAAAGTTTTCTTTTGGTTTAATTAAAAGTGGGTCAATAGGTTTTGTTGCTTCAATAGTTGTTGTATTATTCCCTCCTCTATCAGGAGTAGTAGGAGTTTTTTTATTAAATCCTGCATCTTTTAAATAGTTTTTACCTATAGGTGAATTCGGTTGTAAAGTATTACCTGTAGTTTTATAAAAATCTTTATACAGTCCTTCTTTTTTTGCAAACTTTTGTCTGCTTTTGTATTGTTGTTTAGCACCAAAATTAATCGCTTGTCCTAAACCAGGAAATATACTTGATGCGATAGTGGATCCAGCAAATCCTAAAGGTTTTTTAAAAGGCACATCTTTTACAACAGGACCAATTTTACTTTTAGGACCATCACCATCACCTTTATTGGTATTTATATTTTTACTTTTGTTTACGTCTGGACTTTTAAAATCAGATTTGGAAGCATCCATTCCCCCACCTCTATATTTTCTAATTTTTCTTTTCATTATTTTTTCTTCTTTCTCGCAATCTCAAGTTTTTCTTCTGCAATTCTAATTCTTTCTGCAGCTTGATCTTCGTTATTTTCTAATTTCATTTTCTCTAAATCAATTCTTTCATCAATTTCATTTTCTCTAATTTCATTTATGTTCATATCCTGGTCTGCTCTTCTCTGAATATCTACTGCTTTAAGATCTAACTCTCTTTCTTTCAATGCAACTAGTGGATCTTTAGGTTGACCCATTGCTTCACCTTGTGCAAGTTGTGTAGTTATCTCTGCAACTCTTTTTGCAACCATCGATGCTACTGTAATCTGCGCTCCTTGTGGATCTTGTTGTAACATTTGTTGCATATTTGGATCTTGTTGTATCATCATATTAACTTCACCTTGAGCTTTCATAGAAACGTGCTCTGATATGTGAGCCTGTAAAGCTGAATACACTTGTGGATTAATTTGCACCATTCTTGTTTGCATAAAAGCTACATGTGCTGAAATATGTGCATCATGATCCTGATCTGGAAACGCTTTTAGTGGTTTTTGCATTATAGATTCCATATTTTCTGTAGCAGGGTCTTTTGGAATTGGTTTTTCTTCTGGTCTAAGCAATTGATCTATATCTTGAGTGCCTAATGCTTCATAAACTCTACGATATGCTTCTCTTAAGTTATGCATCATAGGATTTGACATAGCAATCTTTAAATTTTCGTTAGCTAACGTCACTCTTTGTGCCATACTCATAATATTTGGGTCAGCAACTGGGATTACATCAACTCTATCGTCAAAATCAGTCTGTTTTACTGCTTGATCAGCGCCATAAACTGTATATGGGTAGATTGGTGGTAGATAAGTTGAAAAAACTTTTGATAAAAGTCTAAATTCTCTTCTCATTGAGTAGTAACATCGCTTGTGTATTGCGCTCATGACTCTCGAGCCACGTTCCAAGAGTGCAACAGTAGTACCAACAGCTCTATTTTGCATGTCATTGCCGGTATCCATGTTAGTTATTGCTGCAAACTTCTGTCCTGCCTGTACAACAAAGCCCATTAACTGGTATAATGTAGCTGATGGCTCCTTAAATGGTAAAATTTGAAACTGATCTTTGATATTACCCCCAGGTGCGTCTACATCTCTAAACTCTCCTGGCTGAAATGGTTGGTCATCATCTCTAATTCTTATACCTCTAGACTTAAATCCTGCTGGTAAGTTTGATAATGTACCTGCATCTAGTAATTGTCTTAGTGATTGAGTAGCAGTTCTAGATAATCCACCTATCATATGCGTTAAACCAAAACCATAAAACCCTAATCCTGGTAAAAATTTAAAATGTACAAAATATTCTTTTCTTTTTTTAGTCTCATCAGTCATATCATAGTTACGATAGATAGATAAAACTTCTCCAGAGCCTTCATCAATACTTATGATGTAAGGAACTTTTACTTCTTTTTCAGAATTTGTATTTTCAAACTCATCTAAATTACAATCTACATGCATCTCAAGAACTTGGTATGAATATTGTTTATCATTAGAAGGTGTAACACCCTCTAGCTCTTGGTATTTTTTTTCAATTTCTGTGGGACCACTTGAAGTTGGTTTTAATTCTACGTCTCTATAAAATCCTGCTGCTTGTTTTTTAAGTATCTCATTTTCTCCCATTTTAATGACATGAGTAATTCTTTCACATTCCATTAAATCGGTTGCATAATATGGCACCACTAAATCTTCTGCAGGAATAAATTTAGATACAGCTCTCTGCATTACTTCATCATAATAAACTTTTTTAAATGCTGATCCTGCTAGTGCTAAATAAAATAATAATTGATCAAATTCTGGAGTATACTCTTCCATCTCCTCTGTGATCATATAGTTCATAAAATCTTGAACACGTTGTGCTTGATTAACTTTTTCATTATCTTCCATACCGAGAACTCTAGTTCTTACTGGTCCTTGAGACGGGAGTAATTCTTTATAGGCTTGTGCTTGAAATTGTGTAACTGCCTCTGATAATAGTGGATGAGTCACGGATGCCGAACCTTTGAACGGTCTAGTCATCTCTGTGTGTTTGATACCAAGTAAATCTAAATTACTAGTATATGAAGTTTCCCAATCTTTTCTTGAGACTCTATCTTTTTTATAATCATCTAACAGTTGATTTGATATTCTTTGAAGAACATCATCCGACATGTCTTCTGCTATATTTTTATAAAACGCTTCAGTCTCTGATACTACTTCTTCTACTGTTGTTGGCTCTTCACCTTCAACTTCAATATCAACTTCTTCAGAGTCAGGAGTTATAACTTCCTCTTCAATTGTTTTGTCAATTTCAGCCATGTAAAAATTAATAAAGTTTAGTTGGTTTATTTCTCGCCATTCCGCCACCACGAGCTTTTACCATATTTCCCATTTTCATTTGAGTTTTTTCACCAAGTATAAATTTATTTAAAAAATTTTTTACACCACCAGATTTCTCACCTCTTTTTATTTTCATTGCAGATGAATAAGCTTTTTTATCAGCGTAAGTTTTACCACCTGTTTGAATTTTACCATCGGATAAAACATTTATAGCTTTTTGATTTAAACCACTTACTTTTTTTCCACCTTGATAAATTCCAACTTTTCCTTTATCTGGACTTAGATTTACAAATTTAGTTTTTTCATTACCTACACCTAAATTTTTTCCTTTAGAAATTACTTCACCTTTAAAATTAACTTTTTTACCAGGAATAACTTTAGCTTTCTTAGTAATGTATTCTACTTTTTTTACTTTTGGTTGAACAAATGATTTTCTAAACTCTGGTGTTTTTCCCACAACATTTGATGCAGTAGACTTACCACCAAGAAGTCCTAACTTTGATGCACCAAACAAAGCAGCACCAGCTAGTAATAGCTTGTTTCGTTTTCTTGATTTTTTTGACATGTCGTCTCCTTTTAATAATATACGTATTTACGTTCCTTATAACTTTGAACCTCATCCTCGTCAGCATAAGTTGTTACAAAAGAACCTTGTCGATATCTTAACATAGCTTGTGTTGTGCTGTCTACATAATCGTCATGCTCTCCGTGAGGAAACGCTGCACATTCCTCAATTACTTCTTGAGCCCAATGTTCGTCTCTTGGATAATATACTTGTTTAGACTCAAATATAGGAGCACAAGCGTTGACCCGTGAGTGTTTATCCTGGCCTCGTCCTGGAGTGTAATCCATAACCGGTATACCCATTCTTCTTAATTCTTGTAATAAACTTTGTCCACTAGCCTTAGCTTCAATTATAATTGTTTCTGGTTGCCAATACTTGTATTGATCGAGTGCAACCATCTTTAACTCTGGAAAATCATATTTACCTTTTACAGCATCAATTAACATAATAGCGTCAGGCATAGATTCGTGAGGCGTGAATATTCCCCATGTAGTAATGGCTGAGTAATCGGCAGATTCTTTTTTACTGAACGCAGTATCATAGGATTGTATTACATGTTTTAAAGTTGGAAGATCCTCGGTCCACGGCTGCCACCATTCTCTTTTTAGAATTGCCCCTTCTTCCGATGTAGGATTTTGCATGTACTGGGCAGACCAGTTTCTAATTGATATAGACGCTTTAACCTTTTCTAATTCATCTAGGCTCCAATATTCAGGCCACACGGGTTGTACGTTTTCATCTTCACCTAAGATTGCAGGAAAAGAAATTGTTTCCCATTGGTCTGACTTAGGTTCATTTTGTGATTTAATTAATCGACCAGTCAAATCATCTTGAGCCCATCTTGTCATAACAAGTACAATTGAGCCTCCTGGTTGTAGACGTTGTCTAGGACCAGATAAGTACCAATCAAAAGTTCTTTCCATAGCACTATCGGATAGTGAGTCTTGTTCCGTGTGTGGATCGTCAATAATAAGTAAGTCCGCCCCTCGTCCTGTGATAGAACCGCCAACACCCGCTGCAAAATATTCCCCACCTTGATTGGTCTCCCAACGTCCTTTTGCCTTACTATCTTCTCTTAGTCTAACATCTCCAAAGATCTGTTTATACTCTGGACTGTCAATTAAATTTCTTACCTTCGCACCGAACCTTCCAGAAAGTTCTGCGTTGTGGGACACTTGCATAATTTTCATTTTAGGATTCTTTCCAATCATCCAAGCAGGAAAGTATATGGATGCAAATTCTGATTTAGTGTGTCTAGGAGGCATATTCACTATGAGCCTTCCTTTTTTATTTTTTGATATCTTTGTGAACTCGTGTGCTATATGTTGATGGTGTCCCCACTTGTCAGGATCACTATCAGTTCTGCAAATAAAATCTGGCCAAACATTCTTTACAAAATACAAGAAGTTGTCTTGACATAATTTTATATGTCTCAACCATACTTTTTCGAGCCTCTCTCGTAATTGATCGGTGGTCAATAATTCTGTATCTGTCATCTTAATTTACTATACCTTTGGGTCCCCTTAAAATCTACCCCCTAATTCTACGAGGGCTTACTACTTCTATTTGTCATACAATGTTAAGGTAAAGTAAGTTAAATATCGTAAAAAAATCCTAAAAAAAATAAAAAATAAAAATTTCGATTTTTGGATTTTGGTTGGTACCTCTATCGAGTACCACGCAACACGCCCCACGTTTGGGGCGTGTGTTGTTAGTGATTAGCTTTTAATCTCTTCTTTAATTAATTTGTCTATATGATCGTAAATTAAATTATCTAGATCCGATAAATTTAATCCATGGCTCAAGGGTCTTGAACTTACTGAAAAACCCTTCTCTAATTCATATTGAAAGTGACCACCAAAATTAAGCCGTCTTATATCAAGTCTAATACATAAGAAAACATATATAGTATAGCCTTTATATGTTTTAGTTGATCCGACTTGTATTTTATTAACTTTGTCCGATGGTATAAACTTTTTATTCTCGTCCATTGTTAAGCCCTCGCCATAGTTCGAATTGATAAGATAAGACCACCCATGGACAGGATTAACCCCGTCCATGGATCAATCGTAAATAGTACAATGACACCAAAAAAAGCGATCATGAAACTAATTAAGATTAATATAATATATAATGCAAGTTCCATTATATTTTTACTATGTTTACTTCTAACAGAGTCGACTCAACCTTTTTAGTTTTATATTGTTTATAAATTTCAGGTTGCTCATCTTTTAATTTAGCTAAATCAACGCTTTCATATTCTTTAAACATTGTTTTAGCGTGGACATTATAACCTTTATGAGTTGTGAAGACTTGCCCCCCATGTTTTGCAACAAGTGACACGGCATCTTTTTTTATGCTTTTTTCTAGATCCGTGAAAGCCTTTTTATTTGTTTTTGCTTCTGCGTAATTAAATAAAAGTTTACTGTCTAAAGTAGTCAATTTATTTAATTTGACTTTTTTAAGTGTACTCATTTTTTACCTCGTTTGTTAGTTTTATATAACTTTTGTTATATATCTTATTAATATATTTTTTAATGGGATATGTAAAGAAATTAATTTATTTTTTTTAAGGGGGCAGCAAGCCCCCTTAGTTTAGAATCGTTCTAAAAAAGAATTAATAATAACAATATAAAACCTATTACGCCTGGATAGAATATTATTATACGCATAATAAAAGCTATAAAAGCCTCCATCAAGATGCAATTTTTATAAATGAATTTGTTTCAACTTTTTTGCCTAAGCCCTTAGCAACAAGGCCAACAATCACGCCCCTCGGATCCTTAAAACGTAGGTCGTGTTTATCGCCATCTATAACGGGTCGACTCATCCATTTTTTTGGCAGCTTATCCTTGAAGACTACGGCAACATTTGCGCCCTTAGCTATGGCTGCCTGTTGGTCCTGGTCATTAGTTCCCGAGTCGCTAAACGTAACATGATAATTTTTTTTACCATGATCAAGATAGTTTAAAACTTTTGTATAGTCATAAAATTGTACATCGTTATGAATATCCATAATTGAGCTGCCCCCTTCAACTTTATATTTAAACCAGGGTAGGTCACTAGTCCCATTGAGTCGAACGGCAAACTTGAAACCGTCCCGAGCTGCCCGCTTTTTTAAAAGTTCAATTTCATTTGACAGCTCATACAAAAAACCGTTTTTATTATTCCAAAAATAATTTGTTTTATTTATTCGGGCTTGCTGCACACTGTTCATTTGACCCCGTCCCGATGTATTTAAACAGGGCGCAATGCAGCCACCAGGACCTTTAGTTGCTTTTGGGCAAACATTTTTACCGCTCATATTATAGGGCGCAAAGTGTAGTATTGCCGTTTTATATCCAAACGCCTCGCCCTTAGCCATTTTAGTTTGACTGTAATAATTTAATAATGTCATTTTTTTTATTCCTTTTTGTTAGTTAATAAATCTTATTAAGGCGGGATGATTTAAAAGTCAACTTTTATTTTGGCTGCCTTAAGGGGTCACGGTTCACGGGACCAATTAAAAAAAATAAATTTTTTTAAAAAATGTTAATATAAACAACTACAAAAAAAGCCATATAGATAGTCAACGATACACGCCCATATGTATAGTCTACAATTCATTTTAAATGTTAATAGAAATAAATTGAAACTATCCCATAAGGGATAGTCTCTTATTCATTTTTAATAGATGCGTGAGACGTGGTTCATGCGTCTTCAATTTTTTGCATTGCATCACGCAACGTGAGTGATGAGTAGGCACGGATCAAGTCTCTCGGTTCACGGATCACGAAAATTTGTAGATTTTGAGAAGGTCTCTGCGAGAGGTCTTCTCGCAAGATAAATGATTGTCCACCATTTTTAAAATGAGTCAAATGCCAATTGATTTGGTACTTAGATAAACCTAAATTCTTGACATCATTGGACTTAAGTTCAATCCAAATACTTTTACCATTTATCAACCAAAAAACATCTGGTATTCCATTAATAGTATTACTTTCAATACGAAATAATTGACCTTTTAACTTTAATAATTTAATTCGTTTCCAAAGATTACTCTCAGATTTTTTCATTATGTTATTAAGTCAATAACATAAAAAAAGGGTCAACTAAAGTCTCCCGTTGTTGACCCCTTTACTCAAGAAAATTGGTTGTCTGTGTTAATCCCAATAATCAAGAATATGTAAATTGCAATATCCATTATTTGACTGTATTTGTTTTACAATCACTACAAATTAAATCAAAATCAAATTCATTTAATTCTTGCATATTACCATATAATTCAACCCCTGCACATTTTGAACAAATATCAAAACTTTGATTAGGGTTTTTTTCTATTATATTTAATTGTTGTTGTTCGTTTAATTTCATTATTTGACTATTCATATCTTAATATCTCAATGTCTTGCATCATCTCATCAACGTTGTATTTTTCACCAACTGTAAGATCTGCAAGATCTTTAATAACATCATCCCCATAGTAATTGTCATTAAAAAATTTTAATGGGTCAACCACTAAATTTGAAGAAGGAGGAACAGTATCGCCAGACCAACGAACTATCAAAAATTTCATTCCTTGTAATTTTTCAATAAGTTCCTCACTGCTTGGTTCAATATTTAATTTTTTAGATACAGATCTTAAATAATGATCAAGATGCATCTCTCCAATTTCAATATATGTCTCTTTACTTTCAGACCACATAACTCTTTTGAGCATTTTTTCTATGTCATCTGGTGACTTTTTATTATCAATAGTAGACACAAGTTTTATAATATCTTTAATAAGCATTATAAATCCTCCTCTGACCAAGTCCAACCAAGTGACACATCAAAAGCTTTGATTGTTTCGTTATTAACATCAATATGTGATGCTTCAATCCCAACCCATTCATCTTCATCAAACATTTTTATTTGAATACTATCCTCATCAATAATCTTAAATATAGATGAAGCTTCACTGTCTAAAGTCTTTTTTTGAATTTTATTAAACTTTTCAATTTGATCAAGTTCAACCATAGGAATAGACCAACCATTCCATTTATGTTCAGTTACATAACCCTCAATAAAATAATCAATTTTAACTTTACCATTTACCTCAACTGTGTCATTAGACAACCAATGATCATGAAACAATTTAACCTTCTTCCAAACAAATGGCATTTGATTTGTAAATTCAATTTTATTATCTAAAAATCTTTTAATAAAACTTTGATCAGTTATATTAAGTGAACCTACGAAACCACCACCTTGAGGACAAATAGATAATTTATTACCCTCAAATTTTGAGATTTCATAATATCTTTTATTCTCGTTATTATAAAAATATTTTGATGATTTTATTGCTTGTCTAATCTTACCTAGATTATAACTATTTTCTGTTTCCTTTTTTACTTCGTATGCATCCATTTTATTTGCTCCTTTGTTAGTTGTTAAAGTTCTGCAGAAAAAGAACACTCACCTTTTTTTTCTACACATTCTTTTATCTCATTACCCAATCTAAGTCTTGCATAATATTTTAACATAATTCTTGCATTAACTTCATTGAGTTTAATCTGATCCCATAACATTTCATAGTTATAGCCATCATTATTTTTAAAAAATGTATCAAGCTTATCCTTCCAATCACCTAAACCTTTTAAACATTCTTTGATACCTTTTTTAATATCTTTTAAATTATCTTTATCAAAAAAATAATTTAATTCACTTGCTTGACCTTCAACACCAAAATGATCTGCATCATCACTTGATTGAACAGTAAACCAAAATTTACCTTCTATGTCTCCTTGATAGTATCTACCCATTTTTGCTCCTTTATTAGTTTTATATTTATATCCCATTAATATAAGATATATAGAGTATAAGTCAAATACTATTTAATGTCTAAAAAGACTAATAAAATCAATAATAATAAGGTAGGCATAGGATAAAATATAATAAATCTTACTAAAAAAGCTATAAATTTATCCATAAAAACTTAATATAGATTAAATTAAATATAGCAAGATTAATTTACTTTTATTTTTCTAATTGATTGTATAACAGATGTTGGAATAATTGTTGTGTTACCAATGTTATCAAATGTAGGTTTTTCTTTGGTCTCTATATAATCAGTAAATATTCTAGTTATGCCTTTTGATTGCGATAATAAATAACCCTTAGATACACAAACAGGAAGCTTTTGGTTTTTTAAATCTTTTGTTGAACTCCAACCTGCATCCCCCTCAATATCAAGCCATTTTATTTCTACGTAAGGATAATCTAAAATATTATTTCCTAAATTTTTAAAATTAAAATTTAAAATTTTTGTTTTTTGTATTTTTTTAGTTTTCATTTATTCTCATATAGGTAGTCTACTATTCATTTTTATTGCCATATAGATAGTCTACTATTCATTTTTTATTTTCAGTTAAAATTGAAACAATGCCGACCGATGTTTGTAAATGTTTATTATGGATCTCATTAAAAACTACCATAAATTTTCCCTCATCAAGTAATTTCTTCTGGCGTAACGTCAATGATATTTTTTGCTTCTCCGATTTTTCCTTCAAGTTCGGATAATCGCTTCTCAAGTTGTTCACGACTCATACCCTCCAATCCAACATGGGTTACTTCTTTTTTATCTATAAAGAATCCTGCCATTTGACCACTTCTATATTCTGCGTTTACGGCAACAGAAAATTGTTTTTTATCTT
>WLWF01000942.1_pt1 | contig 26338 bp, 29 predicted proteins | sample 6718331 | NCBI WGS metagenome assembly WLWF01 (sample SAMN12718692, study PRJNA515312) | sponge metagenome | isolation source: marine sponge | host: Mycale hentscheli | place: New Zealand: South Island, Marlborough, Capsize Point | collected 2003-05-01
CTCTGGCACCACATTGAAAATCGCATCAAGGAAAGGGTAGGAGAAACTGCCACCTTGGCTGTGTCTGTCCTAGAAAGGCTCATGCGAGAAGCTGACTCGGAGAACGTTAGGCTCAATGCTGCAAGAGACATCTTGTCTAGGGCAGGTTACGATGCGGTCCATAAGCAGGAAACCACAGTCAAAGAGGTCACTGAGTTATCCGATAAGGAGCTTGACGAGCAGATTGCACGGTTGACCAATGTGGTAAAAATAAGTGGATAAACTTGCTGTCCTAGAGCTTCTCAAAGAGAAAGAGCACCGGGAGCTTACCACCCGGCTCAAGAGGTATAAGCCCTACGATTACCAGACCAAGTTTCACCACTCTGGCACAGACTGCGCCCAGCGCATCTTGATGGCAGCTAATCGGGTAGGCAAGACGTACTGCGGTGCGGTAGAAACGGCATACCACCTGACAGGGGACTACCCCGATTGGTGGCAGGGACACAGGTTTAACAAACCAGTCAGGGTCTGGGCAGCGGGAGAATCCAACGATACCACCAGAGACATCATCCAGAAGGAACTCTTTGGTAACCCACAAGACCCTAACCTCAAAGGCACAGGGGCTGTACCCTTGGCCAAGATTGTAGAAACCACGCGCAAACCCGGCGTACCCAATGCCTATTCCAGTGCCTTGGTGCTGCACAAATCGGGAGGTAACTCCCAGATAAGCTTCAAAGCATATGAGCAGGGTTTTGAGAAGTTCATGGGCGAGGCCATCGACGTTGTCTGGCTGGACGAGGAACCTAAGCAGGAAATCTTCAGTCAGTGCATCACCAGAACGGCTGACACCAATGGCATAGTCTACATGACGTTCACCCCGGAACGTGGGATGACCAACGTGGTCAGTTCGTTCCTGAATGACCTGAAGCCGGGACAAAGCCTGACCACGGCAACATGGGACGATGTAGATCACCTAGATGAGAAGACCAAGGAGCAGTTGCTAGCAGTCTATAGCCCGGCAGAGCGTGATATGCGCTCCAAGGGTATCCCGGTGTTTGGATCAGGGCTTGTCTATCCGGTCAGCGAAGAGGACGTAGTCTGCGAAGATTTTGACCTTCCAGAGCACTTACCTAGGCTAGCAGCAATTGACTTTGGCTTTGACCACCCGACGGCTGTAACTTGGGTGGCCTATGACGCAGATACCGACATAATTTATGTCTATGACGAGTACCGCAGATCAAAGGAAACGCCACTAACACACGCCGCCGTGATCAACGCTAGAACACCCGGCATCCCTGTGGCTTTCCCACACGATGGTCTACAACATGACAAGGGGTCTGGAGTACAACTAGCCCAGCAGTACAGAGACTTGGGGGTATGTATGCTTCCACAGCATTTCAGCAACCCGCCAGCAGAAGGAGACAATGGTAGTGGAAAAGGTAACAACTCTATTGAAGCAGGGATCAGCGAACTTCTGCAACGCTTTGAAACTGGTCGGCTACAAATTTTTGAGTCCTGTCAGGAAACTCTTGAAGAGCTTAGACTCTACCACAGAAAAAATGGAAAAGTGGTTGCTATCAAAGACGACCTTCTAAGCTCCATGCGGTATGCAGCCTTGAGCGTAGAACGCTTTGGAGAGCAGCTAAAGAACAAGTCGATGTACCGTAAATACAGTTACGATACCGAAATCAAATATTCAAACGTAGGGATTGTCTGATGAGCTTATATGACAGGATTAACAAACGTAAAAAAGATGGGACTTCCCGGTCCAAGAAGAAAAGCACAATTACTCCCAAAGCCTATGCAAATATGAAAGCCGGATTTCCCAAGAAAAAAAAGAAAAAGGCTTAACACAGTGGCTATGGATTTAGACGACCAAGAGATCATCTCTCTGGTAGAGAGTGAGATCAACGGTAGCTCAGATTACCTAGACTCTGAGATTAGCTCACAGCAAGCTACCGCTATGGAGTACTTCTATGGTGAACCCTTTGGCAACGAAGAAGACGGGCGTAGCCAAGTAGTCGTCACCGATGTACAAGACACCTTGATGTGGATGATGCCCAGCTTGATGCGTATCTTCACCGCTGGGGACAAGGTTGTAAAGTTCTTACCGGAGGGACCGGAAGACGAACAGATGGCCGACGAGGCCACCAAGTATGTAAACCATGTGTTCTACAAACAGAACGATGGTTTTATGATATTGTACAACATGTTCCTCGACGCCCTGATGCAAAAAGTCGGGGTGGTCAAGCACTACTGGGAAGACATCGAAAAGACCACAACTGAGTCTTATGAGAACCTAACAGACCAAGAATTTTCTCTGCTACAGCAGGACGAAGAACTAGAACTCATTGAGCACACGGAAACGGTGCAAATCTCAGAGGTGCCTGCCCCCATGACCGGGGAGATGGTAGAGATGGAAGAAGTTTTCCATGACGCCACCTTTGCACGTACAACGATGGACGGCAAAGTTACCATAGAAAACGTACCACCGGAAGAGTTTCTGATTAACCGTGGTGCCAAGACGCTGGACGATGCGCGATTTATCTGTCACCGTTCGCACAAAACTAGGTCAGAGCTTATCAGCATGGGCTATGACGTAGACCTGATAGATAGCTTACCCGGTTACACCAGTGGCGCAGACGATGTAACGACCAGCCAAGAGTACATGGCGCGTCACTCTTACGACTCTACCGATGTCTATCCTAACCAAGCGGCATCTGACTCTGAAGTTTCAATCATGGTCAATGAGTCGTACATGAAGCTAGACACGGACGATTCGGGCGTCAGCGTACTTCATAGAATCTTGACCAGTGGTTCGGAAGTGCTAGACTGCGAACCTATCGATTATATCCCGTTCAGTTCTGTCTGTCCTATTCCTGTACCGCATAAGTTCTATGGGCTTAGCGTAGCAGAAACGGTCCAAGATGTTCAGCTTATCAGGTCTACGCTGACCAGAAACCTGTTGGACAATATGTACTTGGCAAACAACGGCAGGTTCCAAGTTGTAGAAGGACAGGTCAATGTAGACGATCTGCTGACCAGCCGTCCCGGTGGCATCGTTCGCACACGCAGCCTGAACGCTCTCCAGCCTATCCAGACACCCGCACTGCAACCCGCTGCGTTCCAGATGCTTCAGTATTGGGACGATATCAAGACGGGACGCACAGGTGTCAACCCGCAGACACAGGGTCTTAGTGCCGACGTACTGAAGACACACGTAACCACTGGTGCTGTCACGGCGGCAATGACCAATGCCCAAGGCCGGTTAGAACTCATTGCACGGGTGTTTGCCGATACCGGCGTCCGCAATATGTTCAAGCAGATATACAACTTGGTACAGCGTTACGAAAATCGTAAGAAGATGGTTCGTCTCAATAATACCTACTTTGAAATTGATCCATCTAGCTGGCGAGAAGACCTAGACGTTGATATCGAGGTAGGTATTGGCTACGGAGATCAGGACATTAGACTTCAGAACATTAGCAACTTTGCCAGCCTGATTGAAAAAGTAGGCACGCAGACTGAGGGAATTGTTCAGGCAGATAATGTCTACAACTTGGTCAGAGAAATTGCTGACGAAATGGGCATCAAAAACGTAGACAAGTTCGTAACGCAGCCCCCACCGCCGCAGCCTAAGCAGCCAAGCCCACAGGAACAGCTAGCACAGGCACAAGCACAGGCCATGCTAACACAGGCACAGGCCAGCCAGATGGAAGCTGAAGTAAAGGCTAAGGAGCTTGAGATCAAAGCGGCTAAGGTAGAACTTGAGCGCATAGAAATTGAACATGACATGGCAGTCAAACGTGAAGAACTGAAGCTTAAGGGGATTGAGCTAGGATTTGAAATGAACTCTGACAAAAACATAAAGGCTTAGACTATGGCATACCAGAATAACATTGCTTCTCGCATCATCAGCAGCGAAAATATTACCAGCACCGGGACCAGCGCACAGAGCGGACGTGCTCCATTTGGTTGCTCCATTGCTCGCATTGCTACCAGTGCTAATGTAAACATTGTAATTAACGGAAATCCTACGGCCACGGCAGCAGGTACTTTGATAGAGCCAGCAGATGCGGGTTACTTTGTCATCAGGGGAGATAGTTCTCCAACTGCAACTGACGGTGAAAAAATAGCCAGCCTTGGAACAGCCACGGTAAACGTGACTTTCTTGGAGGGTTAAATGTCTCGCCAGCACCCCCATGCCCATAGGATTAACTCTAGTGAGCAAGTTGCTATAGGAGCCATTAGTGCTCAAAGTGGTACTTGTCCTTTTGGCACCGGCATAGCGCATATCAAAGCGCACGGGACTAGCGGCAGTCCATCTAACTTTTTTAAAGTAGGCGGAAATCCTACGGCTACCACGGATGGAACTTCTAGTTTCATACACGACAATGAAACTATTTACGTAATTGTAAGGCCAGATTCGTCTTTGGGGGCTGGAGACGGAGAAAAAATAGCTACTATTAACACTTCAGGCTCGGCAGTTTTATATATAGATTGGGTGGAAAGCTAATGTCAACGAACAAAAAGATTTCAGAGCTTACGGAATTAGCAGAGGCGGACCTTGCTGATGATGATCTCTTGCCGATTGTAGATATTAGCAATAATGCTACTAAAAAAGTTAGAAAATCTACACTAACTTCTGCTCTTGCTGGTGTTTCTACCATATCTGCTACAAGTCCCATAGCTGTTAATCAGTCTACAGGTGCTGTAACAATTAGCACGGGTACTATTCCTATTACCAGTGGCGGTACAGGACAAACCAGTGCAGCAGCCGCTCTTTCTGCTCTGGGGGGAGTTAACGACCCTACTACTACCAGAGGAGATTTACTGAGCAGGGGAGCTTCTACAATAGGTAGAATACCCCTTGGATCAGTTAATAATGTTCTTAAATCTGATGGTACTGATCCTGTATGGGGTTTGGTGGCTACTTCAGAACTATCTGGTACTATAAATTTAACTAATCAAGTAAGCGGCATCCTTCCTACTGGTAATGGAGGAACAGGTCTTTCAGTCATTGGTTCAGCAGGTCAGGTTCTTACCGTGAACAGTGGTGGAAGTGGTCTTGAGTGGGCAGAAGGAGTCACTGCTAGCGTAGTATCAATTGATAGATTTAGTGGCACCGGGAGTCAAACAGCTTTTACTTTATCGACCGCTCCTACCAGTGAAAATGTTACTCAAGTATTTATTTCTGGTGTATACCAGCAAAAAGATACATATTCAATATCTGGAAGCGTTATAACATTCAACACTGCTCCACCCAGTGGAACAGATAATATTGAAATAACAGACACTGGTGCAAGTTTCTACGGAGTTTCCCCGTCAATCGGCACGGTAACTACAGGTGCTGCGGGGTCAAACGCTGCTGTTTCGATCACCTCTGGTGGCGTTATGTCCTTTACAATTCCACGGGGGGACACGGGGGCAACCGGGGCAACAGGATCAGCGGGTACTGCTGCTACCATTACAGTGGGAACTACCACTACAGGAAACGCAGGTACAAGCGCGTCAGTTACCAACAGTGGTTCGACAAGTGCTGCAACATTTGACTTTACAATCCCAAAAGGTGACACAGGGGCAACTGGGGCAACCGGCTCGCCCGGTAGTGCCGCTACTGTAGCAGTTGGAACGACAACAACGGGAGCAGCGGGGACTAGCGCGTCAGTTACCAACAGTGGTTCGTCAAGTGCTGCAACATTTAATTTTACGATCCCACGGGGAGACACAGGAGCAACTGGGTCAACGGGCGCAACAGGTAGTGCAGCAACGATAGCTGCTGGTACAGCAACAGGTCTTGCTGCGGGCGCTTCGCCTACTGTTACAAATAGCGGATCATCAAGCGCCGCTACGTTTGACTTTGGTATCCCTGCCGGGGCTACCGGATCAACAGGTAGTGCCGCTACTATAGCCGTTGGCACGGTGACCACGGGTGCGCCCGGTTCGGCTGCGACGGTTACAAACGTTGGCTCGTCAAGCGCAGCAACCTTTGATTTTAGTATACCGCAGGGCGTATCAGGTTCAGGCTCCGGTGATGTTATAGGTCCGTCATCCTCGACGGATAATGCCATTACTCGTTTCGATGCTACGACCGGAAAGCTTCTCCAGAATAGTACAGTAACTCTTTCTGATGCCGGTGTAGTTTCAACAGGAACCAACGCAAACCTAGAACTAGACCCTAATGGTTCTGGAAAAGTTGTATTCAAAGGAAATGCAACAAAGGGGTCGGGTCAGTTTGTATTAAACTGTGAACAAAATTCGCACGGTGTTACACTAAAAGGTCCGCCCCATAGTGCGGCTGCGAGCTACACACTAACGCTGCCAAACGATGACGGTAGTGCAGATCAAGTTCTTAAAACTGATGGTAGCGGTACGCTCGCTTGGGTAGACCAAAGTAATGTAACGCTTGCCGGGTCGTTAAATTATCTGACCATAAGCGGTCAAACAATAACACAAAATGCTATCGATCTTTCGACTGACACAACAGGAACGCTGGCTATCGCTAGTGGTGGTACAGGTGCAACGTCAGCAAGCGCAGCCAGAACAGCACTGAGTGCAGCGGCATCTGGTGCGAACTCGGATATCACATCTCTCACCGGACTTACCACTGATCTAACAGTTGCACAAGGCGGTACAGGCGCAGGTACATTCACCGCAAACGGCGTCCTAGTAGGAAACGGCACCAGTGCTGTTACGGCTACTGCTGTTGGCACAAGTGGGCAGATACTAACTTCAAATGGTGCTGGTTCTGCTCCTACATTCCAAGACGCTGCTGGTGGTGGTGGTGCCTCTGATATCAACGGACTTAGCGACGGTGTAACCAACTCATCTGGAGCTACCGTTGGTCTCGGAACCGATGCCCTAGTCAATGATAACGGCACCGCCAACAACAACACGGCGCTGGGTTACAAAGCTGGCGAAGCCAATACCAGCGGTGAAGTGAATGTTTTTGTAGGCTATCAAGCAGGAAAAAGCGTAACGACTGGCTATTCTACAGTAGCTGTAGGCTCAGATGCGCTTTCCGCTGTTACTACTGGTGTTGATAATATCGGCATCGGCAACTACGCTGGCTATGGTATAACTACTGGCGGTCAGAATATCATGACCGGAAGTTATGCAGGTATGTCATTAACAACAGGTCAGCACAATATATTCACAGGCTACTTTGCAGGTAGAAATGCAACGACCGCAAGGTATTCTGTTGGTCTTGGTACTAATGCTCTTAGAAACGGCACGATGACTGGTGAGAATAATATCGGTATTGGGCAAAATACTGGCTATAATATCAGCACCGGCTATAGTAACTCCCTTGTTGGCTATAAAGCGGGAGAAGATTTAACGACTGGCATATTAAATGTCTTTGTCGGAGAAAACTCAGGCTTGAATTCAACTACCGGAATCGGAAATACTGGTATCGGTCGTGATACATTTGGTTCGGGCGTGCTCACGGGACATTCTAATAGTGCTATGGGCCGAGAAGCTGGGAAAAATTTAACCAGCGGCGTTTATAATACTTTTGTCGGGCCTTTTGCGGGTAGCAGCGCAACTACTGCCGACAACTCGATTGCCTTGGGGCTTAGGTCGCTTGGCTGGCACGCTGGGGTTAGTACCCTTACAGGTGACGAAAACATAGGCATAGGCACAGATTCTGGCGCAGTTTTAACCAGCGGGGTTGACAATACAATTGTTGGCTCGGGTGCTGGCAACACCCTGACAACGGGCAGCAACAACACCGTCCTTGGACACGATGCAGCGGCATCATCGGCAACCGTATCCAACGAGATTACACTTGGCGATACAAATGTAGATAAGTTTAGAGTACCCGGCATTAACTTCATCATTAAAGATAGCACTGCAACAGACAATTATGTTCTTACCGTAGATGCCAACGGTGAAGCTGGTTGGGAAGCTGCTGCTGGTGGAGGCGCTACTGATATTGATGGGCTAAGTGACGGCCATACAAACAACTGGTCTGTTGGGCTTGGTAGTACGGCCCTAGATAGCGAAGGCGGTACTACCACCCTTGCAAACACTGCACTAGGTTATGCAGCCTTAACCAGTGTTGTTAGTGGTGTTCATAATACAGCCGTCGGGTGGTACGCCGGTAATACTATGACTGATAACAGAAATACATTTATTGGTCATAGTGCAGGACGATATACAACTACTGGCAGTGATTTAACATGTGTTGGCAAAGATTCTGGAATTAACATCACAACTGGAACAGGTTGTGTTGTGCTTGGCTCTTCTGCTGGAGACAGTCTAACAACGGTTGTAGATTCAGTCGTTATGGGCCATCAAGCAGCTCAAACAGCGACTACGGCTGCCGGCTACGACGTAATAATCGGCGCGAAAGCAGCTAAAAGCTGCAGCGACCACGACGAGGCCGTTATTATCGGTTGGAGCGCAGCGTCTCTTTCAACCGACGCTTCTTACTCGATTTTAATTGGACCGACGGCTGGTATTAAACACGGTGGTAGTAACAACGTAGGCATCGGCAGAGAGGCGATGTACGGCGTAGATTTTAACCCCATCAGCTATTATAACGTTGCCGTTGGCGAAGAAGCCATGAGGAACGCAAAAAATGGTGCGCTTGGCAATACTGCAATCGGCGCACTCACTCTTGATTCGCTAGATGGCGGCGATTACAACACCGCCGTTGGCTACGATTCCGGCGATTCGATCACGACAGGCAATAACAATAGCTGCCTCGGAAATGGCGCAGATGCTAGTTCCGCCACAGTCAGTAACGAATTTACACTCGGAAATTCTTCAATATCATCGCTTCGTTGCCAAGTGCAGACCATATCTAGTCTGTCAGACAGGCGTGATAAGAAAGACATCGAAGAACTACCGCTCGGCATTGACTTCATTAACACACTGAAGCCCGTCAAATTTACTTGGAACATGCGTGACGGTGCTAAAGTTGGTGAGCAAGAAGCTGGCTTTATCGCACAGGACCTTGATGAAGCGCAAATTGATGCTGATGCGGAGGACTATCTAAATCTCGTACTTAAAAACAACCCCGAAAAACTGGAAGCCAGTTACGGCAAACTTGTCCCTGTTCTAGTTAAGGCAGTACAGGAATTGTCGGCTGAAGTTGCAACACTTAAAAAGGAAATCGAAAATGGATAACGAAATTACCGCTGAAGAAATTGCACAGAATTATAGCGCAGCAATGGATTCGGTTACTCTAATTAACGCAGTCATTGCAGACCCTGATGCGTACGCAAATGATGAGACTGTCATTCAGCGTAACGTAGACCATCTGAAGATTATGGTGGCAAAGGACTACTGGACTGATGAAAACCTTGCGCCGTTCAACGATGCTATCTCAGCAGGTGAGGCTGTCTGATGGCTTTAACAAAGGTTGTTTTCGACATGGCTTCAGGCGTCGAGGCGGCTGATGCGGCTATTCTCAAATCGGATCAAACCGATACATTAACGGTTGGCTACAATGTAACTACGTTCAACGCTGGTACTCAGAGTTCTGGAACGTTTACTCCAGCACCCGCTAGTGGCAACATACAGAGAGCAGTTAACGGGGGTGCTTTTACATTGGCACCCCCAGCAACTGACTGTGCAATGATTATCCAAATCACAAACAATGCGTCGGCTGGTGCAATTACAACCAGCGGATATACAAAAGTAGAAGGATCGTTTACTACAACGAATGCAGACGACTTCATGGTGTACATTACCCGCATCAACGGTTTTAGCTTGCTTAGCATTAAAGAGCTACAGTAATGTTAATACCAATTGTTCAAGGTGGTCTTTCCTCTACTCCTGCTCTACTTGTATTAGATATCACAAGCAACGCCGCAGAGCAAAACATCTTGACGCTGGCAACCGCTGCTGGGTACAACGCTGCAACAGACGATACCGCAATTATAGTTAATATTGCCAGCGGTGTAACTGTCAGTGGCAGCAGCACACACGCCCTGCGGACTGGTGCGCTGAATGCTGATAGCAATCTTACTGTTAATATCTCAGGCTCCGTTGATGGTTACACAGGAGCAGATGGTGGATTGGTTGCACAAGCAGGTTCTGTCGGTGGTGATGCTGTGTATTGGGAAACTTTGACCGGAGGCAGCGGCACATATATAGTAAACGTATTATCCGGCGGAAATTTACGATCCGGGGGCGGCGGTGGAGGCGGCGGAGGCCAACGAGGAGCGCGATTAACTGAGCTTGACGGAGATACCGGGCAATGTTATGGTATCACTGAATACGGAAATTTTGGTTCAACGGGCGCGTCTGGTACTTTTGGCCAAGCGGGATCGACGGGCGGTACTGGTACTTTTGGCGGAGGACATGTAGAATGTACTGTCCAGTCTACCGGTGCTGGCGGTGCTGGAGGTGCTGCTGGATTTGCGCTTAGGAAAAATAGCAACACAGTTGCGGTAAATAACTCTGGCACAATTGCAGGAACAGTTGGATAATAAATATCAGAACTGTAACTACTAAATTTTCTTGACAAATAAACATACTAATGCTAAAATAAGCATAACGGAGTAAGACATGACTGTAGAATCTGCTAGCTATATTAGCCAGCTTAACTCTTCAAACCCAAGTGCTAGTGATCCTTTGTCTGAAGGCGACGATCACCTTAGATTAGTAAAGTCCGTTCTTAAGACGCAGTTTCCTAATCTTGGAACGACAGCCGTTAGCCAAACGTCTGATCAGCTTAACAAGCTAGGTTTTCCCGTAGGGTCTATAGTAATGTATGCTAGCAACAGCATACCTACAACTCAGACCATAAGCGGTATTAACGATTTCCTACTGTGCGATGGTTCTGCATTTTCTACTTCTACCTACTCCGCACTGTATAACATTATAGGTAGCACCTTTGGCACAAGTGGTTCAAACTTCTTGGTCCCTGACTACAGAACATTCTCTCCTGTAGGTGTAGGGACTAGTTTTGTCCTAGGAGCATCTGGTACTGCCGCTGCCGCAACAGGCACAGATGTGATTAAACTTCAGCCCATAAATTTCCTGATTAAGACATGATTACATACAGAGGAGAAAAGTTCTCCGGCTATAACAAACCTAAGAGAACTCCCGGTAAGAACAAGAAGTTTGCGGTCTTGGCAAAAAAGGGAGACACTGTGAAACTGGTTCGTTTTGGTGATCCTAATATGAGCATTAAAAAGGACCAGCCTAAACGTAGAAAAAGCTTTAGGGCCAGACACAAGTGCGATACTAGCCCCCCTTCTAAACTCAGTGCAAGATATTGGTCTTGCAAAAAATGGTAACAAAGGAAAAATTATGAAAGAATATGCTAGCCCAATGATGGGCAAAGTTGGTAACCGCCCTGTCCCCTCTAAGGGTGGTAACACTGCTCCGCCTAAAGCCGGTGGTAATCGCATGGGTGGGGACATCTACGGCAACTCTAAGTACGCTGGTACTGAAGGGTCTATGCAGAAGCACAAATGAACCCTACTGAACAAGCATACCAAGCAGGTCTAATACTAGACAATGAAGCTTTCAAACTTACCATAGAAAGGCTCACTAATGACTTGGTAATCCAGTGGAGAATGTCTCAATCTACACAAGAGCGAGAAAACTGCTGGATGAAACTACAAGCTCTGGGTTCTGTAATAGATGATCTCAAAGCTGTTATGGACGATTACAAAATAGAAAACACAGAAAGGTAACGACAAATGAGTGAGGCACAGACCAATCCCGAAGGGGAAGTCACCGAGCCAAAGCTTAACATGTTCGATGTCATGTTTGGAAGTGATGAAGACACCAATCCAGAACAAACTATCGAAGCCCCCTCAGAGTCTGAAGAGTATGAAACAGAAGCCGCTGAAGAGGAATATGAAGCGACGGAAGATGAAACAGAGTATGAGGAAGTTGACTATGAGGTAGACGAAGAAGTAGCTGAGATAGAAACCGCTCCAAGCTACACCGTTAAAGTTGATGGTGAAGAAGTTGAGGTTAATCTAGATGAGCTACGGAACGGCTATCAGCGGCAAGCGGATTATACCCGTAAATCGCAGTCTCTAGCGGAACAGAGAAAAGCTTATGAAGCTAATCTCCAAGCCGTTCAACAGGAGCGTGAGCAATATGCTCAAGTTCTTGGTAACATGGCACAGAACCAGAACTTGGAGCTACAACGCTTTGAGAACGTAAACTGGGCTGAGCTTAAAGACACTGATCCCATGGAGTACATGGAGAAGCGTCTGGAGTACCAAGAAACAAAAGAGAAAATTTCTGAGTTGCAGAACGAGCGAGTGCGCGTTCAGCAGCAGACTGAATCAGAAATGGGACAGGTCTTGCAAGAGAAGATTCAGAAAGAAGCTGAACTTCTTGCACAAGCGTTGCCCCAGTATTCTGATCCAGACTCTAACTTTAAGGACGATGTTCGTAACTACGCCCTTGGGTTAGGTTTTTCTCCGCAGGAAGTTGATGGAATAGCTGACCACCGTGTTATCCTAGTGCTGCACAAAGCTATGATGCAGGACAAGGCTTCTACGGGGCCAGCTAAGAAATCTAAAAAGACCGCTCCAAAGGTTGTCAAGGCCGGAACTCCCAGAACAAAAGCTCAACGCTCACGTAGGGAAGTTCAGGCTAAGCGAGAGAGACTTGCAAAAACAGGTAATCAGCGCGATGCTGCAAATGTTTTGTTGGACTTTATCTCTTAACCTTGAAAGGAACTAAACTATGGCACAGCCTACTGGTGTGTTTGTTACGTTCTCAGCGAAGGGTCTTCGTGAAGACCTTGAGAATGTAATCTACGACATCTCCCCGACGGATACCCCATTTATGTCAATGGGTGGTCGTGAAGATGCGGTTGCGGTTAATCACGAATGGCAGACAGATTCGCTTGCGGACGCTGCTAATAACCACCATGAAGAAGGCGTGACGCTCACTGCTGCTGAGCCGACTGCCACGTCTCGCCTTGGTAACATCTGCCAGATCAGCCTGAAAACGACGCTCGTTTCTGGCACTCTGGACGCTGTATCCAAAGCTGGTCGTAAAGAGGAGCTTGCGTATCAGATGTCCAAACGCGCTAAAGAACTGAAGCGTGATATGGAACGTGCGTATGTTGGCGTCAACCAGACTAAGACAACGATGTCTGCGGACAGCACTGTTCGTAAACTTGGCTCTCTTACCTCTTGGGTATCTACCAACGTTAGTGCTGGTTCAGGCGGTTCGGGCGCTGGTAACGGTACTGCCCGTACTGATGGTACGGCTCGTACCTTTACTGAAGCTCTGTTGAAGGCGTCTATCCTTAGCGCCTTTGATGAAGGTGCCGACATCAAGTATCTGATGATGGCTCCCTCGCAGAAGCAAACCTTCTCCAGCTTTGTTGGTGTTGGTGCTACGGGCGGTGCGTCTAACCGTATTGAAGCCGGTGATCAGCGGATCATTGGTGGCATGGACGTGTACGTCAGTGACTTCGGTGAAATGGCAGTGGTTCCTAACCGCTTCCAGCGTAGCCGTGACGTTTGGCTGCTTGATCCTGAGTACTATGCGATTGCATATCTTCGTCCGTTCTTCCAGCGGGAAGTTGCTAGCACGTCTGACGGCGAGCAGCGTGCGATCATTGCTGAGCATACTCTTGTTGTCAAGAACGAGAAAGCTCTCGGCGCAGTCTACGATCTGTCGTAAGGCTAGGACTAAAGGGGGAGAGCATCCTGTTCTCCCCCGTTCTAACTAAGAGGCAAAAGATGAACGATCCAGTTAAAACCAAATTCAACTACGATCACAGCACGGACAATGTTGTCTTAGAAAATGTGCAGGACGTAGCACCGTTGCTAGAGCTTAACAAGAAAGAACTTAACAACGACTCTATGTACGGAACACAGTCGAACAACGGTATGCGTAAAGTTGCTAGCATTCCGCTGGTTGTCATTGAAAAATGGAAACGCGAGCTTGGCGTTGACATAATGAATAAAAACGATTGGCCTAAGATCAAGCAGCTTCTGAATGATCCTGAAAATCGTTTTCTCCGCACACATGAAAGCCATCTGTAATGGCCCTATCCACGTACTCCGAGCTACTAAGTACTGTAGCAAATTATCTCAACAGGGATGATCTTACATCTTTGATCCCTACGTTTATCACTCTAACAGAGAATAGGCTGAATAGAGAGCTAAGAGTACGTGCTAACATGGTGCGGGCTATCACCACTACTACAGCAGGACAAGCTTTTTACGATTTTCCTAGTGACTTGATAGAGCTTCGTAACATCACCTACGATAACAACTCTCAGAGCCATGCATTACGTTACCTGTCCCCTGAATCTGTCAGCAGAGAGTATGGTACGGTAGTAAGTGGCCAACCTAGGGCATATACAAACTTAGGTAACGATCTTAAACTTGTCCCGTCACCTGACGCTGCGTACAGCATTAGTATAAACTACTATTCACAACTGCGCTCTCTTAGCGACAGCGTGACTACCAATGATGTATTAACACAGTACCCAAGTTTGTACCTGTTTGGCGCTTGCCTAGAAGGAGCTATCTATCTTAACGACACAGATCAGACAAACAGGTTTGGCTCTGTGTTCCAGAAAGCATTAGACGATGTGCAACGTGCAGAAGAGGCAGCGCGCTACAGCGGCACGGTTATGACAACTAGCATACAAGGCGATCCCGGTGCTATGATCCGTAGAGGTGCATATTGACTACTAACTGGATCGTTGATAATTTCTGTCTTGTACAGGAAAGTGGAGGAAATCTTTATACAGAAGATGTTCCAGATTTAATAGCTTTGCAAGAGTTTGATTCTACTTTATGGACAGAAGAAACGAGTACTGGCAATGGCTAAACAGCTTTTTGATGTGGTAGGCTCTGGACAAAGCCGTTTTTCTGTTAATAAAGACTTGTCTCCTTATGACATGCCACCTACGTTTTTCAACGACGGTGTTAACGTTCGTTTCCTAGATGGCAAAGCTGGTAAAATCTTAGGCCATTCTCAAGTGCTGGGAACCCCCAGTGCTGCTCCCTACTGGGCAATTAGCTGGCTACAGGGTTCTACAGATTTATGGATATACGGGGGGTTAACAGGTCTTTTTAAGATTGCTGGAACCACTCATAGCACTGTTACCAGATCGTCCGGCGCGTACACCACGCTGGCGGGTACTACTAACAATTGGCAGGGAGGTGTCCTAGGTGGGGTGCTTGTCTGTACGAATGGCATAGACGTTCCCCAAAGCTTTGTACAAAGTGGTTCTCTGTTCACTGACTTGTCTGATTGGCCTTCTACACTACGGTGCAAAACCATTGTACCATTTAGAAATCACTTGGTAGCGTTGAATCTTACAGACAGTGGCACGGCTAAACCATTTACCATCCGATGGAGTGATGCTATTCCTGCTGGGGCCAGTACTAATGGTACAGACACTTGGAACACTGCGAGCACAGCCAGTGAATCAGCAGAGACTTCGCTGACAGGCACCAAGGGCCATGTCCTAAATGCCTTGCAGCTAGGCAACGAGCTTATCGTCTATAAGGAAGATAGCGTCTACGCTTTGAACTATGTTGGCGGTGCCTTTACCTTTAACGTTCGTGAGAAGTTCAAAGACACGGGACTGTTCAGCAGAGACGCTGTAATTGACCTAGGCGATGGTCGTCATGTGATGATGGCTACCAACGACGTTCTGATCCACAATGGTAACTCGTTGAAGAGCGTCATAGACGACAATATGAAAACGTTCCTGTTCAGTGAGATCGATTCTACATACTTCTATAAAACATTCTTGGCTCATAACAAGATCAAGAATGAAGTTTGGATTTGCTACCCTAGGACCGGCTCTGCTAATGGTTTTGCTAACACAGCCCTGATTTGGAACTACAGAGATAATACGTGGACTACCCGTGATCTGCCTAACTTAAACTTTGCTACCAAAGGTTTGGTAAACCCTGATCAAACGGATACTTGGGGAGCTAGCTCTGGTGTCTGGGAGGCCACCACGTTAGCTTGGTCGCAACAGGAGTACAATCCTGCTATCGATTCTCTTCTCATGTGCGGTACGTCTGATACAAAGTTCTACTTGGCAGACTCTGGAACTACCTTCGATGGTACGAACTTCTTGACCACCCTTGAGCGCAGGGGGTTACACGCTGGTCGCACGGATGCTGTTAAGGCAATAAGCAGAGTATTCCCCCGCATAGAGGGTACTGGCGTTGTCAACATTAGCATAGGCGCTGAGCTACAGCCCTATGCCGGAGTAACCTACAGCCCCTCTGTCCCGTTTAACATAGGCGTAGACAGCAAGGTAGATTGTAGAGTGCGTGGTAGGTTTATGGCCATCAAGATAGAAAGCGAAGCTGTTACCCAGTTCAGGTTGTCTGGATACACTGTTGAATCAGAAGTGGTATCTGATCGATGAGCAGAGAGTTCCTTCGCTTTGATCCTACGTTGTGTCCTACGAACATAGAGGACATCCCTAGGTTCATAGATAGTATGCTGTTGGAAATACAGCCTGTGCTAGACTTGGTGCGCGATGGTCACTTAGATGTAACAACAGTGGTACCTGAAAAGCCACAACAAGGAAACATAAGATATGCAGATGGAACTGGCTGGAATCCGGGAAGCGGAGAAGGAATATACTTTTACGACTCCAACGGCGCTTGGGTTAAGCTATAAAAGATTAAACAGAAATCACCCTGATGTTCATAACAAAATTGGCAAGTGCATAAAGTTCGTGGCTGATTCTATCAGGAGAAGTAATAACCAGCCGTACATAAAGCCTGAGTTTTTGTTCAACAAGTTTCTTCAGGGCTATAGTGATATGTGGGTAGCCGTAGAAGGTCAAGAAATAACAGGATGCCTGATGATAGGGGTAGCCAATTATCCAGAGCAGACTGGAATAATTTCAGAAGCTACTGCTGGTAAGTTTCACTTTGAAACAATGATGCCAGCCTTGGAAGACTACTACAAGAAGCAAGGCGCTAAGTTTGTAGAAATACCCGGCAGAAAAGGCTGGGAACGGAGATTTGGTCCGATGGGATACAAAGTTAAAAACGTTACGATTGTAAAGGAACTATAAGATGGGCAGTATATTTTCACCACCTCCTCCGGTAGTGGTATCCACACCGTTTCAGTCAGCGAGTGACGGATCAAGTGAGATCAAGCCATATGCTCCGGTAGAGCCGTTCCTTGAACAGATTTTACCTGAGATTAGGGAGACTTTTACAGAAGACCCTACACTGTTCACGGGTAGCTTGGTTCCCACTGACGCAGCGCAGACGCTTGCAGCTAGAGACATCTACGGACAGGTAGGACAGACCTCTGCTGGTCTAGCCCCGCAGTTCATGCAACTTGGTCAAGCTGATATCGCTAGGGGACTAGCTGATCCTAGTCAAGACCCTATCTATCAGGCGCAACTGGGGACAATCTCACAGCAAGCTAGGGACATGACTGAACGCGACAAGCAGGTTGCCCAGCAACAGGCTATAGAAGCTGGTCAGTTTGGTCTAGGCTCTACTGCCCTAGGCGAACTGGAGACCATGCAGCAGCAGAAACGAGAAGAGCTAGCCCAGCGTCAGATGTCTACCGCACTGCAACAGGCCGAGGCGCGCAGGATAGCCGCTGCCCAGAGAGCACCGCAGATGTCACAGCAAGCCTTGCAAGCCCAGCTAACACCAGCGGCTCTGCAAGAGGCCATAGGTAAAGATGTAGAGGCTAGGGGTGCAGCAAGGGCCACTGATGCAGCAAGGTTGGCGCAGCAGGAACAGGAAGCACGTAGAGCACAGCTTGTAACTCTTACCAACTTGTTTGGCGGATTGGCCGGTCTTGGTAGCAGCACACAGATGCAGCAGACCACTAGCGGTTTTGGTAGCCAAGGGTTCAGCGGTGGCGCAAGCCCGTTCAGTCAGATTGCCAGTGCTGCTGCTACTGGTGCCAAATTTGCTGGTTTTTCTGACGTTAGGCTCAAAAATGAGATCACCTTCGTAGGCAAGCTTGAAAATGGCATCAAGATTTACAAGTGGAAGTGGAACGAAAAGGGCAAGGAGCTTGCCGGTGATCAGGTAGAGTTTGGTGTGCTTGCACAAGAAGTGCAGAAGATCGTACCAGAGGCAGTCATCACTGGACCAGATGGATACCTGATGGTCAACTATGGAGCACTGTGATGGGCATGTTTGATAGCTATCCTGACTATGGTACAATGACTTCTGGAAGAAGTGGGCCTCTTTCTAGGTTAGAGGCTAACATATCTGGCACGTATGGAGAAGGTGACTTAGGAGAACAAGGCTACACTGCTACAATTGACGGGGATAAGGTTACATACTTTAAAAACGGTGTAGAAACAGACCCTCCTGATGAAATTAAAGAAGCCTTTATGTCAGGGGATGACGAAGATTCTTCTTTGTTTGGCGATGTTGGTGGGCCTTCTTTTGATCCTGAGAAAGCTCTTAAAGAACTCGGTAAAATGGGCGAGCCTACAAAACAAGGCCGACTGTTTTCTCAAGGCCCAGAAAGAAATCAGCTACCTTTGTCTATGCAGGGCCGCGTAGGTCTTGGCTCTGGATACCGGGAAGCCCAAAACCCTTATCAAACTCCGAGCTACCTGATGAGTTCAGCACAGTACAACCAACAGATTTCAAAGTTGTTAGGCGGTTTGTTGTCTAGGAGCATCCGTAATAATCCAATCAAATATTTAGTGTGAGATAGATCATGGTATCCGGTGCAATTGCAGGACAAAAGTTTCCTAAGATTACAACTGAAGAGGGAATGCAAAGACTTATAGATGCTGTTCCCGATGTAGGTTTCTACAGAACCCCAGATAGAAAACTTTCTTTTAATCCGCCTGAGATGAACACAATAGGTCTATTGGCCGATCCTAACATTGGGCCGCAAAACATAGTTGCTGTTCCTTTGGGGGGAGTAAATACTGGTGGAGAAAGAACTGGGCTGATAGGCCCAACCCAACAGGCAGAAACACCTGCTGAACAGTATATGAGACAAGCTCAAGAGATGAGACAAGTTCAAGAACGGGAAAATGAAAAAGACCCCGCACGTGTGACCAATAAGGCGCTTAGAGATGGTAACGCTGTTGGGGACAACAACAGAGAGCGTTCGTTCCTAGAGCGCATGGCTCAATCAGGTCTGTTGTCTACCCTACAGGGCATGGCACGGGCAGAGCGGATGTACGGCGTTGGCCCCTTGGCTGCGTTCAGTGAGTCTGCTCTGGATGTACAGGCCGCTAGATCAGCTGCTGAGCAGGAAGCAGCAAAGAGACAGTCTGCGGCATTAGATCGGCAGGCTAAGCTAAAAGCGGAGCAGATTAAGAAGTCGGGTCCTGCCAAACTTACTGCAACCATAGACAAAAGACTGACTTCGTTTAGAAGCAATTCAGAAGCTCTGAACACAATAAACAGATATCTAACAATTCTGACATCTGGTCAGACAGGCGGTATAGCTGGCAAGATGGACAAGGGTATTGACGATCTTGCCTCTTTGGTTGGCCTAGGCTCTGGTAGTCAGGCGTCCAAATCTGAAGCAGCCAGATCGTTATTGTTGTCTACAATAAGCAGCCTGAAACAAACTGAAGGCCAGATTTCTAAATATGATTATAAAGAAATCGAAAACTATCTTAATGATCCAAATTCTTGGTGGATCAACAACGAAAAAATAGCAAACCAGCTTAGAAATCTAAGGCCAGTAATTGAAAGAACTCTGTCTCAAGATGCGATGATCATACGAGAATCAGGACGCGATCCGTCACAATTCAGCGGATACAATAATATCAGATTGTCTACCCCCGGCAGGACTGTAACCGAATAGGAAAAAACGTGGCTCAAAAGCAAATATACACTTTGTATAACGGCATGGAAGTAAAACTTCCTGTCGGTCTTTCTCAAGACGAAGCTGACAACCTGATTGCCAAAGCTCTTCCGGGAGTTGCGCTCGGTGCCGGTACTTTCTACGATCTTGAAAAAGAGTTTGACATATCTTCAAGTGTGGACAATGCTGGTCTTCGCTTTGATCTTGCATTGGCCAAAGATAATCCAAAAGAGGCCAAGGCTGTTCTGGACGCTCGTCTGGGCAAAGACGGATGGGGTCTAAGCGACTTTGGTGAGTTTTATGCCAATCCTATTGGTCTTCGTCGTCTTGGTATGGAGCCTAAAGACAACCGAAAAGTTTTGATAGACGGTATAAGCAACAACGTCTACGACCTTGTAGACCTTGTGCCAGAGATTGCCACTGGTGTTGGCGCTTTGGCCGCTGAGTTGTTAGTGCCAGTTCCGGGAACAGGTGCAGCTGGTGCAGCTGCCGTGGGAGGTTTTTTGTCGTCCTTTACCGCAAGACAGCTGGTAGCCAGATCAATAGCAGCTGGAGCAGGGGACGTAACTGCCAACCTTGGTCTTGAAGCCATTCAGACATACCGTGGTAATCAGTACGAAGACCTTGGTGAAATACTCTCAGATGCTGGAACACAGGGAGCAGTAGTTGCGGCAGCGTCTCTGGGTCTTGGTCTGCCATTCACAGCCATTGGCCCGGTGGCAGGTAAAATCAAAAACGTAGCAAAAGAGAACATAGACAACGTAACCACCAACCGAGGCATAGCGGTTACCGCTGAGTCTGCAAAACAGGCAAGGCGGGATGCCGTTGCCTTCCTCAAAGCGCAGGGCGTTCCCGACAAAGAAATAGAAGAAATTGTCCCATTGATCACATTGAAACACCAGCTTGGCGACTCTGGCAACCTGTTTGCTAAGTTTGCCATTGTCTCTGAAGGCGCTGGTGCAAAGAACTTGGCCGACAGTCTTCCGGCAAAGGGCTTGGAGTTTCTGGACAAGATCGACGGTTTCTTCAGACAGGGACAGGCTGCTAAAAAACCTCCTGCTCAAATTGCGCAGGAACTGAAAGCAAGTCTGACCCAAGCAGAACTACAGACTGCTAAAAACATACAGAAAGAGATTGACACTGCATATAAGCAGATGTCTAAAACAACCGTTGAGAAGGATAGAGCAGAAATAGCAGACTTGATAGACAAACATGCAAATATACAATTAAAGTACTTGATGAGAAATTTTGACGAGTCTCCTGAGCTATATGCAAGCCCCGATCTAGACCTTGACAACCTGTACAAGACAGCAGTGGACAACGATCTTGTTGCAGACTTAATCAACAATCTGAGCAAAGAGTATACCAGAAGTGCCGAAGATGTTATCTCTATCCTGAATAAAACATCAAATGGTCTGGGAACAAAGCTGCAAAAAGTGGTAGACATCGAAGATGGTTTTGCCATTGCAAAGAAAGCAGATGACGCTGCCTCTGATGTAGCTTCTGAGATAGGTCTTGGCAAACAGTTTGCAGATGACCTAGCGGCATTTACCAACCGTTCTTCAAAAGAGGCAGAAGAGCAGATTGCATCTATAACTGCTAGAGACCTGTATGAGCTTGACCGCTCTATCCGGCAAAACATCTACAAAGGCAGGCTGGACCGTACCGGCATAAGAGAGGGCGTTATAGCTTCTAAAGAAATCTTAGACACTATGGACAATATTGTAAGCCCTGACTTCTCTACCACTTTCCGTCAAGTAAACGCTGACTATAAAAAGGCAATCACACCGTTTGCCAAGGGACTGAACAAGTTTGAAAACAGCACCGCTCAGACAGTTCCAGACTATGTCAAAGACCTTGTCACCGGACGTAAGACGCAGGTGTTTGCTGAACTTGTAGAAAACCTAGACGACATGCTGACTGGCATTGAAAAGGCTGGTGGCAAAGCTGCTAATGCTATGAGCGCAGATCAGGTCTTGGGGGAAATTGCTACTCAATACATGCGGTATCACAGAGACAGGTTTAATCTCACTAGGGCAAAACTAAACACAGACGATATCCCCACACTGCGTCAAAATGCTAGGGAAGCTCTTCAGCAGATTGACCAGCTAAAAAACAGAGAGACAACTGCCAGAGCCAAGAAGGCATTTAACAGGCTGTTTAACAACCAAGCGTTCTCAGAGTACAGGAAAGCCTTAGAAAACTTGTCTAAGGGTAATGTACGAGCAGCGGAGAAGCTCAAAATGCAGCTGAGCTACGAAGAGGCTGGGCAGTTTGTAGACAACATTGCCAAAATTGGTCGCAACCTGAGAGACGCTGATCTGGATACAGCTGTTGAACAGTATCGGGCTATCGAGGCTATTGAGCCAAGAGGAACCGACTTTTATAACCTGATGCTGTACTCTGAGATTTTTGACCGGGTTAAGAAGATAGCAGGCCAGAATCCGCAGACAAGAAACCAAGCCTTGAAAGCGTGGGCTGATGACTTAGTCTCTGCTAATAACGTATCTCCGGCTGCGCTGAAAGAGCTTCTGGGCAGCGGCAAGGAGGGGACCAGAGACCTGTACAAACCGCTTATGCAGATGGCCAATGTGATACAGGGTGGCTTCAACCTTGATCCCACGGCTGGCGCTATCAGTGCAGCGGGACAGCCGCTGATGGGCATACGTGGTCTGTTGAACTTCTCGGCTGGAGCAGCATTGAAACCAGTTGTGTTCATGGGGATGCTGAAATCTTATGCTCCCGGCGGTACTTCTTGGAAGGCGGTTAATGCTGCGATCAATGGTGGGGAGAGTATAGAACAAATCGCCAAGAACTCTAGGCTGAACAAGAATGCTCAAGTTGCCTTGAAAGCTGCAAACCAAGGTGCGTCCAAGATACTGGCAGGGAGAGATGGCCTTTTTGCGGCGTCAGTGGCTGCATATATGAACGAGGCTGACGAAAGGTTGCCAAACGAGAACACGCCAGTAGTTCCCGTCAGACAACGAACTGGAGAAGAGGCTGAAGCAGAAAGACAGGCTGAGCAACAGCAGCAGCAACAGAGCATGGTCCCAACCGACACAGGGCTGGCAGCAATACAACAGATTGCCAGCATGATACAAGGCGTAGGTACATCAGGTCTGGAAGAGGGCGCTGATATAGCAAGGAGTGTGGCATAATGGCTGATTATTTCAAACAGGCTAGGGAAGCGGCGGAAAGGGGAGGAGCATCTGAGCCTTTCAACTACGCCATGGATCGTCTGCCGTCTATGGAAGAGGCAGGGGCTGGCGCTGTTGGTGCTGCGGCTAACTATCTAGCCCCTGAGACAGTAGACTATACCAAGCAGCTTATCGACGCTGCCAAGGAGCAGTACATAGAACCTGCTAGGCAGCAGTTCAATGAGATGCTCCCTACTGGCGTCACCGTGAGCGGTAGCCCTAGCCTGACTAATCCAACATTGACACCAAGGTTGGACCTTAACGCTGTATCTCCTTATGTCCAAGGCAGCGCAGAGGCCACCCTAGGGCAGCAAGGTTTGTTAGGTTATAACGTCAACGCACAGGTGCCTATGGGCAGTGGGTTCACGGGGGTTGGTAACTATGCACCGCAGGGTGGCAATGTAGGAATCAATTATGCACAAGGTGGTCTATCCGCTAACGTTAGTGCTACTGTGTCTGAGCGAACCGATAGCGTTAGGAGGTTGCTCAGTGATATTACAGGCGGTTTCCGGTATACAAGGAACTTCTGATATGGAAAAGGTTCGTGCGCTTCTGGCACAGATGAAAGAAGAAAACTACGGGGAACCTCCGACTGGACTTCTTGGTGTGTCTCCCGCTCAAGCTGCTCCCGCAGTCGAGATTAAAGATGTTCCAAAGCCTAAAGATTTCTACGAAGATGTAATTTATCCTATATTAAAAGTAGCTGAAGGAGGCTACAAAAAAGACAGTAAAGACAGATTAGATTGGAATAGCGGACAACTAGGTAAGGGAAATTTAGTTGGTACTAATAAGGGAGTAACTGCCACTGCCCTTTCTAAATACTTAAATATACCGATGTCTTCCATAACAGAGAAGACAATGCGCGACGTTGACGAACAAACCGCAAAAAATGTTTTTCGTAATCAATACTATAATAGGTACGGTATAGATAAAGCCCCTAAAGATGTTCAGCCAGTTTTAGCTAGTGCTGCTGTATTACGGCCTACTGCCGCCGTCGCCGCGAAACTTGCTAAAAACCCACAACAGGCTGCAAATATAGCAATTCAAGATTTTGCAAGAATACCGCAAAAGGGGCCTTTCTACAAGAAAAATATACGTGGATGGGTGAACAGACTGCGTAAAGCTGCTAACATGAAACCTATAAAAACAAAAGAACAGATATACAAAAACTATCCTGCACTGCGTCCGTAATGGAAGGCGGCATAGACATACGCCTTGTTGTCACCATTGCCGGTATCCTGTTCAGCGTAGCAGGGGCCAGTGCGGTGGCCAAGATGCAGATCAAGCAGTTAGTTGATCAGCTTCAAGATATGGAGCAGCGGATGCGTAAGATGGACAGTCGTGAAGACAAGCTGGCTACGCTGACTGAGACGCAGCAGCAGAGGATAGATATCTTGGCAAAGATGGCAAGTCCAGAGAACCTCCGCAGGGACCATATGCAGCTAGCAGAGCTTTTGGCCAATGTCAAGCAGCTAGAAAAAAATTGTGACCGACTTTATTCCATGCACAACGGCAAACATCCACCTGTGGCAGACACCAGAAAGGCAGACTGATGGGTATACCCTTTGAACTAATCACAATGTTAGGCTCAGGCTTGCTCAGTGGTGTAATGACACTGTGGAGCCAGAACCAGAAGGCCAAGCAGGACGCATTTAACAGGGCCATAGACGGCTTGGCAGCACAGTCACAGGCCACTGACTTAGCCCGCAGGTACGAGAACAAGGGCTTCCAAGTTACGCGCAGGATCATTGCTCTGATGGCTGTCTTTGCTGTTATAGTCTGGCCCAAGGTGGTCGCTGTGTTCTGGCCAGAGATACCTGTCAACGTTGGGTACACTGAGTTCAACCCCGGTGCTCTGTTCGGTATCTTCGAGGGATCAGAACAGATCAAGTGGCAAGCTCTGAAAGGCTTAGTGATCACACCATTGGACACACACTTGCTCAGTGCAATTGTTGGCCTGTACTTTGGTGCTTCAATGGTTAAAAACGCGAGGTAATTATGCAAGCTGCACAACTACAAAGCTATCTACCACCAGCAGAGAGACGCTTTGATCAGACAGGGCAAGTGCCTGATCTTGGGCGTGGTCTTGCCACAGCGGGGACAAACATTGCCAGAGGTTTGTTGGCCTTTAGTCCAGCTGAAGATGTACGTAGTGCTATGATGTCGTCTAGGGACGTTATGGACTCTCTAAGACAGGGCAACTATGGTCAAGCTGCAATAGATGCGGCGTATCTTGCAGCTGCTCCCATAGGACTCGCTATGCCCGGTAGCGTTAGAGGGCTGCTAGACGTAAACGTATATCCTAAACCTCCAAAAAATTTCAAAGATTCTCCAGAGCCAAAGGGACAATACGTCGATACTTCTACAGGTAAATTTATCTCTGAAAGCAGCAGAACCAGAGGTCAAATTTTTATAAACCCTGAAACTGGCAAGGGACAACTAAGAGTAAGCAGCGAACAAATACCCGCAGACCAATTGGTATTAATGTCTTCAAGGAGATCCAAAGACTATCCAGAGGGGCAAAAGGTTGTGCAAACCTCTGTAAAAGGCACAGACGTTAAATCGAATCTTCTGCGTTCAGATAAATGGACATGGGTAAAAACTCCGAAAGATGCAGAGAATTTTCAGTCAATAATAACAGCGGTAGGAAAACCAGCTGGAGGACAGAAGGGCCATTACTACGCCGCTAATGTAGATTTCTCCAAAGGGGTAACATTATCTAGGTATGGAGATCAGCCTAATCTAAGGCCTACAGCCAAAGGTACTTTGGTTTTAGGAAAGAAAATAGGCGAAGTAAGAATAGGCGGTAAGCAGCCGGGTAAAGGAAGAGTTGTTCCGTTTTACGATAGAATTTCAGTAGAATAGGTCGGTAATTATGCAACCAATTTCTCAAAGTATCGCACCGCTGCTTGGATATGCTTCTCCAATAGAGCAACCGTATCAAGAAGAAGCAATACCTTTAGGTCTTCTTGCTTTTGTAGCTAAACAGCAGGAAGATGCCCAGAAGCAGCAGGTAGTTCAGAACGCGGCCCTAGACGCGCAATCTGGTATAGGTGGCACGACTAGCGACGAGTTATTTAATATTAGTGGGAAAGATGCTTACGGCATGGCTAGGCAAGCTTTAAACTTACCTACTGGATCAAAAATAGGAGCTATTATGGATTTAAGTTTGGGCAAGGCGTTTGCAAATGGTCCGGGTATTCCTGTCGATCGCTCCCAACCGTTAGACCAAAATACGAGAGATATGTTATCAAGTTACGACCCTTCGCGTCTTCGCAGAATGGATGCCTACCAGAAGTTTGATGCTGCCAATAAGCAACAGACATGACCTTAACAATTAAACTTATGATGATTATCCTACTTTGGAACAACGATGGGTCATTTGAGAGCAACGTTTCAGAAGTAACCGAGTGTCCTGA
>WLWF01000945.1_pt1 | contig 26281 bp, 20 predicted proteins | sample 6718331 | NCBI WGS metagenome assembly WLWF01 (sample SAMN12718692, study PRJNA515312) | sponge metagenome | isolation source: marine sponge | host: Mycale hentscheli | place: New Zealand: South Island, Marlborough, Capsize Point | collected 2003-05-01
CAGCGAGGATTACTTTCTTTCTTATCACTTGGTCATTTTGCTAAATCAAAAGTAAATAATTAGCGTAGATTCAACCGTTAATTATTTTCATTACCCAATATGCTTATAAAATGAACGTAAATGAATTGGGTCTGACTCCTTCTTCTGCACCACCAGGGACTTTCATACCACTAAACCACAAAGCATTCTGTTTTATAAAAATACCCACTAATAAAATCACATCACTAAAAGCCCACAATTAAAATCTAACGGGTACGAGAATGGGTACGGGCATGTTTGGTATGGTTTGGGCAGGAGTGGTTGATACAGATTGATTGTGTTTGTTTTTGTTAGGTTTTGCCCAACGATGACCAACGATGACCAGACTTGACCAAAGTAAAAACAATGGAAAAATTCTGGTTCGAATACTGCCGGGGGTACTTGGTTTTGCCTGTAGTACGGGTGAAACCACGTTTTCCACACATCTGTGTGGAGAATGTGTGGAAGAATGCCTCAACTGTCACTCTGTCTGACAAATTTCTGCGTGGCAACCATCTGTCTGACTAAAAAATGTTTATTCAGCAATGGTCTAAAAAAGAATGTTCATTACCCCCAAACAATACAAATGATTAACAGTACTAAGACTTATTAAGAAAAACGTTTACTCATCCTATTAATAATGAGTTGGAGAAAACGGGATACAAAATATTATTTAACGAAATTTTACGTCCCGGATAGATTTTATGGCGTTTATTCGTTGCCGCCCTTTTTATTTTGCGTAAGGGGACCGTGACGTAGCCCTTTCGTCGACTCCAACATCGTCTGTTTTGCCTCCTCTTCAAGAGATTGTAAACGGCGTCTTAGATTACCAATTTGAAACATTTGAATTAGCGATGCGGTTGCTCCAAAACAGGCGAGAAACAATACAAGATTTCCAGCAAGGTCGTATGCGTAATTTGCTAACATGCTATTCCTCCCCGTACATATTTGGTGGCGTAGTTGGTGCGTCGTCCAGCATGTCGGACAGATCATTGTCTTCCGCATGGAGACCCAATTCGGCCAAGTGTTTCACGATCTCTTCTGGGGTCTCGTCTACTTCTTTTGTCATCATTTCTTTCTCTTCGCGTATTGGACATTCCCACCAATAGTCTCTTATTTTCCGCAGTGAATCGGAAGTGATTTTATTTGTCTTTTAACTTGCCATCGATACTTGCAAGGCTTCGTTCTATCCTGACAAGGATAAGTAGAATTTCTGGAACACATAGCAACACAATAGCACTGATAGTTGTTGAGATAAAAACGGGCTATGCACCTGTCTCCATGAGAATCCCACTACAACTAACTCCTGTAAGGATTCCAGCAATCCAGAAGACTGATTTAAGAACACGGAGCGTTGGATAGTGTGACCACATCGCTTTTCGATCTTGCACATCTTCATGCAATAATTTTTCTTCTTGCTGAACTTCTTGGTTTGAGCGATTTGTTGATCTGTAGGGTGGTCGATCAAAACAAACACATGCCCACAGGCAGTACACGGTGCTTCAGTCCTATTTGCTCGTAGAAATTCATCTGCATAGCCGGTGCTGAAATTATGATGACACTTCGGGCATTTAGGCATTGCTTTTACTAGATCCTGTTAACGAAAGTTTCTCCCCACCGCTTTCTGGATAACTGCGACGTATAGTCGCGTGACTTTTGGCAATTTACCGTAATTTCCGAAACTCTTGACGAGTTCCACTAGTCAGTCAACGGAATGTCGCAATCAAGTTCATTCGCAACTGCCAACACTAGATAATTATGTTATAACGCAAAATAACGTAGATTCACGTCAGTCGCGGTAGCCTCAGGACTGTCAGCAACCGCTATTCAAGTACAAATATATCCAATCGTTGCAAGATAGAACCATGAAGACGAAGTCCGTTGGACTTATTGGTGTCGGATTGCTGGGCTCAGCGCTCGCGAACCGGTTGCTAAACAATGATATTGGAGTCCACGGATTCGACACGAATGAAGCACAACTAGAGGCCTTGAGCCAGAGTGGCGGCATCGCCTGCGATAGTGCAGCGGAAGTGGTTCAAAAATGCAATGTGCTGTTTCTTTCGTTGCTATCCAGTGACGAAGTCCTCTCCTTGGTCCGGCAGCTTCGCACCGACTTTAAGCGAAGCCAGATTGTTGTCGACACAACGACAGGAGATCCTCAGCAGGTGGTTGCTGTAGGAAAATCACTTGCGGAACTTGAAGTGTCCTATCTTGAGGCGACGGTAGCGGGATCTAGTGCTCAGGTCACCACAGGGAAAGTTGCTCTGTTCTTAGGTGGAGACGCCGATGTTGTCGAAAGTGTGGAGCCGTTGCTGGCGGCAATCGCATCCAAGCACTTTCATCTTGGACCCGTTGGCGCGGCTTCGCGGTTTAAGTTGGTTCACAATCTCGTGCTTGGGCTACATCGAGCAGTACTCGCGGAAGGGTTGGTATTCGCGGAATCACTCGGATTTGATCAAGAGGTGACCCTGGAAATACTGAAACAGACTCCAGCTCAATCGGGTGTGATGGAAACCAAAGGACGTCGGATGGTGGAAAGAGACTATGAACCTCAGGCCAGACTTTCTCAGCACCTCAAAGACGTGCAGCTGATCCTTGCTGAGGCTGAGCGTGCTGGAACCAATACGCATCTGAGTCAAGTTCATAAAGTACTTCTTGAGCATGCTGAGGCGTTGGGCTTCGGTGATGCAGACAACAGCGCGGTGATTGAAGCGTTCCTGCATTCAAGAAGAACGGAAGAGTTGTAATGCTGTTAGGAGCGACATTGCCTAGTGCGGTGACGGGGGGTCTGCATCCAATCGATGGATTGGTGGTCATGCTTTACTTGATTGGCATCACCATAATGGGAGTGTGGACGGGCCGGCGCTTAACTGGGCTCGATGATTTCTTCATGCCTCGCAAGTTCGGTAAAGGCATGATGATGATGCACGCCTTTGGAACTGGCACAGCTTCTGACCAAGCAGTTACGGTTTCTTCAGCCACGTTTCGCACTGGTCTAAGCGGAATCTGGTACCAATGGCTCTGGCTGTTCGTGACACCCTTTTATTGGCTAATTGCCCCAATCTTTCGTCGGTTTCGTGCGATTACCACTGCTGACGTTTACGAGCTGCGCTACGACCAGAGCGTAGCGATTCTTTTCGCCATCGTTGGTATTGCCAGCATGTGCGTCAAGATCGGGCTTATGCTCAAAGGTGCCGGTGCTCTGGTGTATGCAGGAACAGGGGGGCTGATCGATGCTGATATTGCGATTATTGCATTGACTGTAATGTTTGTTTTCTATGGTACAGCCGGTGGTTTAGGCGCAGCGATTGTGACGGACTACATTCAGGGCATTCTGACTATCGCATTCTCTTTTATGCTATTGCCGTTCATCTTATTGGAAGTTGGCGGTATGAATGGTGTTCGGGAAACGATCAGCAACGATGCAATGCTTTCACTGGTCGCACCTGGCAAGATCTCATGGTTCTTTATCGTCATGATGTCGTTCCAAGCTTTGGTAGGCATTGTGGCTCAGCCGTTCATCATGGGAGTTTGCGCGGCAGGTAAGACCGAATGGGAAGGTCGAGTCGGCATCGTGGGTGGAAATCTAATTAAACGACTTTGTACAGCGGCTTGGTCGATCACGGCGATCGCAGCTGTTGCGTGGTACATCCAAAACGGAAACGCTCCCTCGCAGCTCGACACAGAATCACTCAAACGCACGGCTGACGGCATCTACGGTGAGTTGGCATACACCTTCTTACCTCGGCTCGCCCCAGGACTTCTGGGCTTGTTTTTGGCGGCGTTGTTGGCCGGAGTGATGAGTTCATGCGACTCGTTCATGATCAGCAGCGCCGCATTATTCACAGAGAACATCTACAGGCCGCTTCGTACAGAGGTTTCCAATAGACACTGTATTTGGGTTGGTCGTCTGGCTTCGGTGGTCGTCGTCGCGGGCGGAGTCGCCTTTGCATTTTGGGTACCAAGTGTTGTCAAGGCGTTGGAGATCTGGTTCATGATTGCCCCGATGATGGGACTTGTCTTTTGGATTGGTCTGTTTTGGCGGCGCATGACAGTTGCGGGTGCCTGGGCAACCACCCTAACCGGCTTTGCCGCATGGTGGGTTTCGACGCAACCATGGTTCATTCAGTGGCTGAAGGGAATACCTGCCGCAGAATCACTTCGCTTACTTTGGACTGAAGGGCAAACACCCGTAGTCTATTTACCGTGGCAGATTCTCTTTTATAGCTTAGTAGCTTCGATGATTGGTATCGTTGTCAGTCTTGTAACACCCGCAGTGGATCCGATTAAGCTAAAGCGTTTCTATCAACTGAGTCGTACTCCGGTCCAAGCTGGCGAGAAAGTGTTGCAACCATGCACAGTGCCGAGAGAGACTCCAACAATTGATCGCCGCATGTTGCTAACCGCGGGCGGTTTGGAAATACCTGTTCCCTCGAGGACTTCGGTTATCGGATTCGTCATTGTATGGCTATTGGTTGGCGGGATCATAGGTGCATATGTTTTGGCGGTCTCGTAGAGGCGAAATTCATAAACGGTATTCGAGCGTCTGGCAAGTTGGACAACGGCAGATCAGCTGATGACCAGCTTGTGGTGCACTACGTATTATGGCTTTTTTTACTTTGAGTACGGATCCAGTGGATTTATCCATAATTAAAACCTAAAACTTTTTTGCTCTGAATTCAGAAAAACTAATTACTGCTATATCCTCAGCAAGCAACCCTCAACGCCTGTAATGGATCTACTTCTTCTGGTGCTGGTGGTACTTCGATTGCATTAACCCTCTTCTGTGCCTCTCGCCTAGCAGCGTCAAGAATCTGGTCAGGGAGGCGAACCTCGTGACAGTAATAAGAGGTTGCATAAGGACTGCATGGGATCCGGTCACAAAACCGTTCTGCATCGTGGCTATTACGAAACCAGTGAGTCTTTGGTACGCCTTCTGCTGGATTCAGTAAGTCAACTTTCCAGTAAGTCATTTTGGTGTTCCTGTTTGCTTGTGTGATAGTGCCAACAACTATCGGCATAGGAACATCTACGAGCAGTTCAACAATGTGTTCAAAAACGTGAATTTTGTCGAATTCGCATTCTGGATAATGGGCATCAAAAGCAATTGCATATAGTCCGAAAATGCCAGCTTCGCATTCTGGACAACTGCTCCAAGCCTCGAACAAGATACTTTTTTCAGGCGTATCTCTAGTAACTTCCGCAACTAATACCCCGTCAAGTTTTGCTCTGCCTTTCGCATGCTTGACGGGGTGTTGATAAAAACACAGCAGTTTGTTTCAAATGAAAGATCGAGCAATAAACATTTTCAAAAAACTTTTTAGTCCTTCATCAAAAAGAATCAGGAAGTCACCGAATGCACTAGTCAATGATTTATCATTCGAAACCCTAGACCGTCGTATCGCATTTGATGCGGCCGGTTTGGATATGCCAACACTGGGACTAGCAGTTGATGCCGTAATTAGTGAGGCGAGCCAGCCGCAGGCGAGCATAGCTTTCCCCTTCTCTCCAAATGAAACCATATGCCCGATTACTTTCACGACGGATGAATCTGATATTGGGCAGGCTAATTGATCTCATATCAATTCTGGGTCCTCTAGATCGGCTGATTCAAAACTGACCAATACCGATCAGGCTTTTGCAGATCTGAGTTGGCTGAGCTTGGCAAGCACCGATACGACAGTTCAAGACATAGCTGAATCTGGTAGTTTTTCAAAAGATAAGTTCACAACCATACTTTCTGAATTTTCTGAAAATAAATAAATGCATACAACAGAACGCAAGCAGGGCGAACGCATTCAGGCAATGACAGAAAGAGAGAAGGAACAATTTATCAAAATCTTTTTCCATCATGCAAAAGATACATCGAACCAGAATTTGCATTTCGCCAATAGGATTCATGACACGACAGAATGGAGCCCACAGATTACATACAAATGTTTGTAGTAGTGGCCCGTCCGTAAGTTTCTATGCCCGTTTTAATTCTAAGAAAAACTCTCGACGCCATACCTTACAGTATGACTGCCAACTAAAGGGGGTCTTGCTGCCCCATTTTCTTCAGCAACTCAGCCAACATTTCTCTTCCAGCTTCAGTGAGAGAAGTGAGTGCTTGAAGCATCTGCACGAGCCTTGAATCTTCAACAACTGTGCCGGATTCTGTGCCGCCTTGTTTGCGGATGTGCGTTAAACCCGTCTGTTGCAGTAGTTGTTCGATTCCTGCCGGGGTACTTTTTTCAAAAAGATAGGCTTTTTTTGCGATTTGTATCCAATGGATACGCCTTTCGATCTACAACAAAATCGGACGCTTAAAATATCCCTTACTTTTGTGGGGGTAATTTAGTGGCATTGCAGATGCCTCCATTGTTAGGAGTTTTTGGAAAGAAATTGTGACCGCAGGGTATTCTCGCGGAATAAACAATAGAGAAGAGACTGGGGATGTCTCTCTAAGCCTGGTTGAACGACCCCAAAACCCTGGCTTCACCATTCGACTTGACCAGAACTCACAGTATCCATGCCTCCATCAATGGACGATACCCGCTTCATTGAAGCTTTGACTCGCCACCAGCCCGCTCTGGAGGCGTTCTGCCACGCAAATCTCGCCAATCGTGAGGATGCGCGCGAGGTGTTGCAGGCGACTTGTGTGAAGTTGTGGCAAAAGGCGGCGGACTGGAATCCAGATACGGAATTTTTGCCGTGGGCGTTCACAGTAGCTCGATTCACGACCCTTTCACATTACCGAGACCAGAAACGCGATCGACTGGTTTTTGATGAAGATGTGATCCAGGCAATGGCGGATGAAATCGAGCAGGCCGCAACCGTATTTGATAGCCGGCGCGAAGCGCTTGCCAAATGTATGGAAAAACTTGATCAGAGCCAGAGAACTCTTCTTCATGACCACTACACCATCAGTTTGAGTCTGCGGGAAATTGCAGAAGCATCGGGGCGGAGCCTGAGTGCTGTGAAGATGACCTTGCTGCGAATTCGCCGGCAACTCAGTGCGTGTATCAAACGGGAGATGAGGACCAATCCATGATGGAAGAACACCTTCTTAACTTACTCCAGCAAGTCCGAGATGACGGCAATGAAGCCGCACGAACCGAACTGAACGACTTACTGCGGAAATATTCGGAAGCTCGAACAATCATGTCCAGGACGCTGGTGGATGAACAGGCGCTAGTAAGTCACCTGCGCGATGCGTCAATCATTTCTATTCTTGATGCGGACGGAGAAGTGGCCACAAGTCAACCGACGACGACGCCTGCAATGCGTCACTTGGACTGGCCGCAGCAGATAGCCGTTGCGCTGGTGACCGGTGTGATTGTTGGTCTACTTGGAGTCGGAGTGGCCTGGGCCGTGAACTCGCCGCAATCACAGGCCAGAACGCTTCACGTTATCAACGGCGACTTTGAGACATTTTCAGGTCCGGTTGAAATCGGCTTTCCGTCTCACTTTGGCACATGGGGTGGGAATCCTGCCGAGGTGATTGAAGAAGCTGGTGGAAACCGAGTGTTACGTCTTCTGAAAACGGAAAACATCAATAGTGACCTCAACGACTTCGCCTCGAACTGTTCTGTTTTTCAGTTAGTCGAATTGTCGTCGCTCGGCCAGCAATGGGAAATGACAGATCCCCAGACGCAGATCACTCTCAACCTCTCGGCCCGCTTCCGCCGAGAGGCCGCCCCGACCGATGCCGAATTGCCAGAACTCACAGGAAGTTGCCGCATCTACCTTTTCAATCGGAAGCCCGAGGCAATCAGTGAAGGATGGCCTCGTGTAATTAGAGAGGACGGGATCGGATTTGGCAAAAAGGTGATCACGCTCGCGCCCGGAGAAGAGTCGGCGACGATTACCGCATCCTGCCTTTTGGAATCAGACGCAACTGTTGCACTCATCGTCGTTGCTGCGAGCACCAAATCTCATGCGGCTCCTATCGAATTGGGTGGCTACTTCGTTGATGACGTTCAGCTCACGGCGATCAGGCAACCGACTCTGCCAGTCCACTTTGTGAAATAACTCATTTCCCAGACTAATTAAGAAAGTTTGAATGATGAAAACCAATCTGAATCGCAGGCATCTCCTTCGTGGAGCAGGCGCACTAATCGTGCTGCCGACGCTTGAGTCCATTGGGTTTCGCCGCTTTGCTTCGGCAGCTGCCCCCACAACGCCTCCTAAACGATTGATGTTCATGGGCATCGGTTATGGTGTCACCTCGGAAACCTGGTTTCCGAGCATCAATGACAAAGGGGCGGGCTACAAGCTACCCGAGGGGCTGAAGCCTTTGGCCCGTCACAAAAAGGATTTCACGGTCGTCCAGGGTTGTAAGCATCATTTCAGTCGCCAAGCGCATTGGGGAAGCACGTATTGGCTGACGGGAGCGAATCAATACGGCACTCCGGGCCAATCCTTTTCCAACACCATTTCCGTCGATCAAGTTGCCGCAGCGCAGTTTGGCGAGCATACCCGCTATACCTCGATCCAACTGGGCACTGACACCAACGATAGGAATGGACATGGCCCGGGAAATTCCCTTGCCTGGGACGGGCGGGGGAAGCCTCTTTCGGCGTGGAACTCCCCTCTGGAAACCTACCTCAAGCTCTTTGCAGTGGATGACATACCCGTTGCTCAGCGTCGGGCAATGCTGGCGGAAGAACGCAGTGTTCTGGATTCCGTGATGATTGAGGCAAAGGACATGCAGCGCGGGTTAACGAAGAGTGATACCGACAAGCTGGACGAGTATTTCCAAAGTATCCGCGATATCGAAACCCGTCTGAGCAAAGCGGAAAAATGGATGAATGTGCCTAAATCCAGAACTCCGCTTGAAGAACCGGATACTGCTTTGGTCGGCCGCAGCGAAATCGAGATGATGTACAAACTCATGGTGGCCGCTCTGCAAACCGACAACACACGGGTCATCACCTACCGCGAGCCCGGGTCACGCCTGCTATCGAGTATCGGAGCGAGCGGCAACCCTCACAACGTGAGTCACTATCGCGCCGGTGCCGAAACGGAAGTCTCATCCAAGATGAGGGACAAGGCGCACAGCGAATTATTGGCCGGGCTGATCGATCAGTTAAAAGCTACGAGGGAAGCCGACGGCAGCAGCCTGTTTGACCACGTCGCTTTGGCCTTTGGTTCCAACATTCGCTCCATTCATTATCTCAATAACCCACCGACCTTGATCTCCGGTGGAGGCGGTAATCTCAAACTGGGGCAGAACCTTGTCCTCAATGAAGGCACACCGCTGAACAATGTCTGGCTGACCATGTTGCAGGGTGTTGGTGTCAACGTGGATCGTCACGGCGACAGCACAGGAATTGTGAAGGAGCTGCAGGCATCATGATCTCACACAAAGGCACGAAGGCACGAAGAATCAAACATATAATCTGCATACTCACTTTGTATCTCTGCGCCTTCGCACAAGCCGCACCGCCTGAAGCACGGCTTCCGGGAAAGCACCAAGTCTTCTTCAAAGCACACTGCTTTGATTGCCACGACTCCGCTTCCGAGGAGGGCGACGTCAATCTTGAACACTTGCCTTTTCACATCACAACGATAGAGCAGGCGGAGATGTGGCAGAAGGTACTGAGCGCACTAAATTCCGGGGAGATGCCACCGAAAGATTCCCAGCAGCCTGGCAACAAAGAGAAAGCGGATTTCCTGGATGATCTGTCGCTCACGATGGTGACCGCCCGCAAGGTGCTGTCTGACTCGGGTGGCAAGATCACCATGCGGCGACTCAACAAGCGCGACTATCAGAACAGTATCGAAAGCTTGTTGGGGGTACAACTCGGTAAAGAACTCCTGCCCGATGATGGCAGTTCCGGCGACTTTGATACGGTCGGGGCTTCCCTTTTTCTCTCCAGTGACAAGTTCGAGCAGTATCTGAAACTCGGACGCCACGCCATCGATGAGTTCTATGAGCGAAGAGCGGCTCGAAGGGCCAAGCCTTTCGTCTATCGCGTGGAACCGGAAAAAACGCTCAATGTTGCTTTGAGACAGGAAGTCAAACGAAATGAGGACTACCTTAAACGCTATGCAGCACTGGATGCGGAAATGGACCGGGCGCTCGCTCTACCAGAGAACAAAGGCTTTGAAGCCCGGATGGGCACCAAGGGGAACCGCGGGCAGCTTTACCGTAAGATGGACGTTAACCGAAAGAAGCTGAAAGGAGCGCCCAACCCGAAGGACCATGGGTTCCCGAATTATGGCCATGCCGCGAAGTTCTTTCCCAAGTATGCTTCCTACAGTAAGCACTACGCCGATCTTCCCTACAATAAAACAGGGACTTGGATTCAGTTGACGGCCGGTTCCACCATGATCGTCCTAAACCCGCCCAACGACATGCCAGTCGGAACCTACGGGGTGCGAATCAAGGCGGGGGTCACCCGCGAGGCGCCGGCGTTTCGTCACTTCCTCGAACTGGGTCACCCCGATCCCAATGTGATTTCGAGAGGGCAACTGAATGGCTTTCCCCTGAAGACGCTGCAGGTGACCGGTAGTCCGGCCAAGCCGGGATTGATCGAAACCCAGATAACGGTGAAAAAGGATACCCAGCGGCAGTTTGCCATCAGAGAACGTCAACCAGCGTGGGGACCCTTACTCAAGAAATTCTTCAACCCCTTGATGAATCAAAATGGTTATGGCCATGACCCCTCGATTTGGGTCGACTGGGTTGAAATCAAAGGTCCGCTGCCGCAAGGAGAGCCCAGTCCGCTTGAGGCAATCTTTGATGCCAACCCTGCCAGAGGGACTTCGTTGGAGTTGAAGCGGGTCAGGAAGATTCTTCACCAATTCGCGGTCCAGGCGTTTCGAGAGAGCGAGCCCTCACCCGAATTCATCGACTCTTTGGTCAAAGTCTACGAAAGCCGATTGGTTATTGATCAAGAGTTCGATATAGCGATTCGAACCCCGCTGAGCATGATCCTGGCGTCTCCCCGGTTTCTCTTCATGAAAGAACCCGGACAGGACGGAGCGCCCCGTGCCTTGAACGATCTCGAACTGGCGGTCCGACTGTCGTATTTCCTCTGGAGTTCACCGCCCGATTCACAGTTACTGGAGTTGGCAAAAGCGAAGCAACTGCGTGACCCGGTTGTCTTGCGCGGACAAGTGGATCGTCTGATTCAGGATCCAAAAGCGCACCATTTTGTTTCCGGTCTCGCTCATCAGTGGCTAGACATGGAGCGATTGGATTTCTTCCAGTTTAATGTCGAACGACATCGCGAATTCGATGAAAGCACGCGAGCGGCAGCGCGGGAAGAAGTCTACCAGTCGATCCTCCACTTGTTGCGGTCGAAGGATCAGGGGCAACTGCGGAACCTTCTCAAAAGTGACTACGTCATCGTCAATGGTTTGATGGCCGCTCATTACGGCTTGAAAGGGGTTGTGGGCGATCACTATCGCAAAGTCAGTCTTCCGAAAAATTCCCCGCGCGGAGGTTTACTCGGGATGGCTGCGATCAATGCGATGGGCAGCAACGGCATCGAGGGCAGCCCCGTCGAACGCGGAGCGTGGGTGCTGCGTCATCTAATGTATTTGCCACCTCCCCCGGCACCGGCCAATGTGCCGCAGCTTTCGCGCCTCGACGGAAAGCCCCTCACCAAGAGGCAAAAACTCGCCGCACACATGGAGGAAGCCCAGTGCGCCAGCTGCCATCGCAAGATCGATCCGGTTGGCTTTGGCCTGGAGAATTTTGATGCCGCTGGCAAATGGCGTAACGAGGAACATCAATACACCAAGAACCGAAAAGGCAAGATGTCGCCCAGTAGAACCGCCACTCCCATCGACACCTCCGGCGCTTTCCACAACGGCCCGACATTTGCCGATTTCTTTGAACTGCGTGAGTTGATCGCTAAATGGCAGGTGGAAGAATTCTCCCACGGCTTCACGGAAGCCCTGATCGAGTACGGTCTCGGCCGCCCCTTCGGCTTCACCGATGAAAGACTCGCCAACGAAATCCTGACTGCCTCGAAAGACAAGCAATACAGCGTCAGCGAATTCATTCACGCCCTCGTCCAAAGCAAACCGTTTCGATCGAAATGATATTTATCCCAAAGCATTACTGAGAACTAATCACATGAAAATCAATTCCATGAAAACCCACCAGGCATTCATCATCGTTGCTGCCTGCCTGACCTTTGCATCGAGCGAAGTTGACGCCCAGGGAAAAAAGGGCGAGACACTTCACGGTGTTGTCGAATCCGTCGACGGAAACAACGTCACTGTTAACTACCGCAGAAAAAGCCGGGTCTTCACGCTCCACGACAAGGCGAATATCACCTACGTCAGCTTCCTGAAGGTGAAAAAGGAAATCAAACCGGGCTTCTTCGTTCGCGCGGGCGTCGATTCCAAGGGGCAATGCCATCAGCTCTGGGTCACGCTTCCTATCCCAGAGGCAAACCTCAAACCCAGCGATAAAATGCTCACCATGACAGCCGCAGAGTTGCACAAAATGGCCGACAGCAATGGCGACGGCGAGCTTTCCTATGTCGAATACGCCACCGCCATTTACCGTTCACCGAAACATGGTCCGGTCGGGTTTGGAAAATCTGACAAAGACAAGTCAGGCACCCTGAACCTGAAGGAGTTCGAATCTAAACTCGAGGAAGGGATCAAGTGGTGGAAAATATCCCGGAAGACTCCCGCCGAATGGCACGCGGAATCCGATGCTAATTCCGATGGCGTTCTCAGCAAGCAGGAATTCGTGACTTTTCTTGGCTCAACCGCTCACCTCGACACCTTCTTTAAGAGGGCCGACAAGGACCGCTCCGGCGACCTCTCGGTTGCGGATTTGGCTGGCTTCATCGACTCCATTCTCAAATGATGAAGTAGGGCCCGTTCCGGCCGGCCACTTTCGTCTGAGCGTGCAACCAACGAGCTTCGAATACTGCTGGGGGTATTCGACTTCAAAGCCTATAAGCGATCTTTGCCATATCGACACGAGTGTGTCGATATACCTTCTCGGCGGTCAATATGGCAGTGATTTTGTCATGCGTCGTTGGACCCACTGAAGACCCAGCCGTTGATACGACACTCTTCTACAACTGCATGAATGGATGTGCAAAACGCCTATAGGCCGCATATTCAATCGTGTTGTCTCACCCGTAACATTATTTTGAGGCAACAAAAGATTGCACCCAATCGTTTTCGACGGCATGATAAAAGTAAGTTTGGGTGGGGACTTTAAAATAAAGAGTTTCAGGCCGTGTCTATGAATCTACTTTCTTCTATCTTCCGTTCTGTGCACAAACGGACAAAGTATCCCCGTGCATCACGCAGACAAATCCGGCCTGAGTTTGTGTTGTCCTCAGAGCGACTTGAACCACGACACTACCTATCAGCCGATGGCCTTGTTCAGGATCCGGTCGAAACTTGGAGTGTGACCTACCATGGGTTGACCAACGAATCCCAACGCCCTCACGTCATCGGAAGCAGTTATTCGAGTAGTAACCTGAATCAGGCAGACGTCGCCATGCTCGCTGATGCTGTGAGAGCACGCTACAACGTGACTGGAAAAGGTATCAAGATAGGGATTATCTCTGACAGTTTTAATGCATTAGGTGGCATGAATGAGGACATTGCCCTCGGTGTACTTCCCAAAATGAATGAGAAGGACAGTAGAGGAAGCCCGTATATTGTCAGTGAGGCCGGGTATGGCGAGGACGAGGGTCGCGGAATGGCACAGTTGGTCCATGCGATTGCACCTGGTGCAGAGCTATACTTTGCCACTCCCTTTGAAAAAATAGAAGAAAAAAACCCAATTACTCCAGAAGAGATTTTTAAATTTGCAGACGAGTGGGCAGCCGGGATGAAGACCCAAATCGAGACGCTCGTTAATGTCATCAACGTGGATATCATCGTCGACGACCTATACTCACCTTTTCAGCCGTGGTTTCAAGACGGCATTGTCGCTCAGGCTGTTGACTGGGCTGTTGAAGGAAAAGACGGGAAGAAAGGTGTAGCGTATTTTAGCGCTGCCGGAAACAATACTAACATCGGTTACCAATCGACTTTTCGTGACACACCCTACTCGGAAATCAGTTCTCAACTTCCGTCATCAGTTTCAGGAAACACAGAGCAGTATCTCTATCATGACTTTAATCCTGATGAAGAGGTAGTTGACATTCTGCAGAAGGTTCAATTCCCGAACCCTTACGGTCCTCTCGAGAAACCCAATAGTTTAATCGTCCAGTGGGATCAACCTTGGGGCAACAACAATAGCGCGAATGAGATTTGGTTCTTTGCTGATGATGAAGACCGAACGTTTCTCGGAAAAACCTTGAATCAACCATCTCATCCAGTTGCTGCCTACCCGCTGCTGACAAACGGGACGCCAAGCCCGATACCGGAGGTTAAACCCGTTGATAACACCTTTCACATAGCGTTTGTTCACAACACGCATGGCTATGGTAATGGTGACGGTCAAGAATTACCCACATTTTTTAAGTGGGTTGCACCATTTAATGGCTCCCAGCCTCCAATCGGAGAAAATTATCCGCAGGACAGTGTCATTGAATATGCAGAGCATGGTTCCAGCACGGTGTGGGGGCATAATAATTCAAAACTTGCTGCAAACGTTGGGGCTGCACAATACTGGAGTACGCCTGCGTATCATTCAAATACTTTGGCAGGGGAATCTGTATTGTCTGAATTCAGTTCCTTTGGTGGGACGCCAATTATTTTTGATCCCAATGGCCAAAGACAGGATCCTGAATATCGGCCACAACCACGGTTCATCGCGCCCCAGAACGGTGACACAAGCTTTTTTTCCGGAATCAATGACCCTGATTTGGATAACCTTCCAAACTTCTCTGGTACGTCTGCTGCGACACCGAATGTTGGAGCTGTTGCTGCTCTGCTGCTTGAGCTCAATCCGGAACTAACACCTGCAGAAATCTACAAGCATCTTGCCGACTCTGCTGTGGATCTGTCATTTAACGAAAAGCCTGAAATACCTACACCAACTCTTCTGCACCCTACTCATTTCAACTATCCGACTGGTGCAGGGCTCATTCAGGCCAAGGAGGCAGCTGCCCGTGTTGCAGACATTTCCATACAAGGGAACGTCTTTGAAGACTTTGGCAGGAATGGAACCCAAGACCGGGGTGACCGACCTCTTGAGGGCATGCCTGTCTTTCTCGACAGTAACGGCAACGGCATCCGTGACTCTAAGACGTCATCAACAAAACCTGGTCCGTCGCTTATAGTGAATCCAGCGACACCGTATGTAGTTTACATATCTCCAACGTCATACCAAACTTGGCATTGGCCAACGAAAGCTGGGTCCGTCATTACATTTGAGGGCATGGCTGGCACAATTACCGATGTGGCACTGAGCTACACCATACATGCACCTGAGGGCGTCGATCCGTCAGGCGACCCTGTCTTTCTGACACTGATAAGTCCTCTTGGCATTCGGGTGCCAATCACTGGTACAAATCTTGAGGGAGGTTCATTCAATTCTTACGGACACCTTAAAGATCCCGTAACTCTTGCGAGTCCAGAAATATCGACCCGATTTGGCAGTGAACAAACCATCTTGATGGAAACCTCTTCGGCTGAGCATACGTCATTGGTAGACCTTGCGGCATTCAAAGACACGCCGGCCAATGGATCCTGGTCTCTCGAGGTTATGAATGCTGATCGGGACCACACTTACACGCTCGACAACTGGTCTTTAACACTCACAACAGAAGAGCCTCAGGTTGAGACTACTGCTCAAGGAGCATACGAATTCTCTGGTTCACTTCTTTCGTTTTCATCGGCCGTTGGTGCTTATACTCCAATGGTTGAACTGGCTGATAACCAATTCCTAACAACCAACAACAAAACGGCGATTGGGGTCAGAAATCTCAAACCAACTGTCAATATCGGGGTTTCCCTACCTCGTGTTGAACGACCGGCATTGCTTCCCTCGACGAAACTCAAACTCTTTGTTGATAACAGTGTGCCGGGGCCAAACCCATTTGTATTTTCATGGAATAAGCTTGCTACATCACTTCTTCCATCGGTATCTGGTGTGCGATTTGTTGTCGATTCGGTACGTGGCACCGTTGAAAAGAAATCTGGAGACATATGGGTGGATGTCTCTACACAACCAACAACCAGTAATCCACGTGAACTGCTTCGATTACTATCGTTGAGAATAATTAAACCGAATGATGAACTGCGATGGATACCACCAGCTGAATCACCACAAGCAGAAGAAGCATTTTCTCTCTTTGGATGGAATGGCAAATTTGCATCCGAATCCAAAAGCTCTATTCGATTTGAGGCGTTGTAAAAAGGTGTGTCAATTCTGTTTTCACTTGCACAAGTCAGGTTCGGTCAAATTCTGACTTTTTCTCTTGTTCAAGTGAAAATGAACCTTTTGACCTTTCGTTCCCCATCCCTTCGCTTGTTAACGCATAATCTTCGTCCGGTTAACCCAAAAGTTATTCTGCTGATTAAATTTAGGTCTGAATGTTCTTTGCTCAGCCACCACACTTCCCAAACCGTATCACAAGATATGTAACACTGTTGCAGATCGCATATTCAATCGCCTTGCTTCACCCTTAACGTTATTCGAGGTGAAAAAATCATGTGCACTGTTGCAGGGAGTCCACAGAACACCTGTAATTCCAGTCTTCAAGCCGCTCTTAGTTATCTTTTGTCTTCAAAAACGGTTAATACTAATTGAGTTCTATAAGTACCATTAAAAGAGTTCGATCGAGTTATCGAAAACAAAAACTTTTGAGTCAAACATGGTGGGGTAAAACTCAAAAATGTCCCGAAGAAAGTTCTTTCCCGCGAGACAGGTATAATTTTCATTTCGAAGTAAGCTGTAAAAATGAAACGAGAAACAAAAGATGCGTAATAGTGAGCACCCTGAAAATCGTATTGTTGTGATCCATGGTTCGTTGCAAGACACGCTTAAACGATACAGGGAAGAAGCATCATCAAAGAATCATGAATCTTTAGATTCACCGATTATTTGTGTTCAGGGATCCCTCCAGTCGACAATTGATAGAATCTCAATAGCCAAAGATGACCACGGTTGACCAGAGTGCAAACCAATGAAAACATGTAACACAAATCCTACAGACGTTATTACTTTTACTGATTGATAATCTCTTTTTGATTTCTTCATCCTTCGAAAGACGTCGTTTAGAAATTACACCAAATGGCATGACATGGATGAATTAGCAAACAAAAAAAATCGCCAAGACTTAACAACATTAATTAAAGAAGTTGAAAAAGAGCTTGAATCACTAGATAAAACCCTATGGTTACAAGTTGATGAGAAGAAACTTAATAAAAATAGAGTATCGGGAAAAATCGGAATGAAGACTTTTCTCTTGGGAAAGATTGAGATGCTACAAGATGAACTGGCTCAGCTTGAACTTGATAGCGATAAGTAAATCATAAGACCGCTAAATTGCTTAATTGGCTGGGTTTCCAGGATTTCGCTTTAGAACATTCACGCGAGCACAATTAATCTAAGGTTAATCATGATCACAGGGGCACGCCGGCGTTTGGCAGCACTTTTCGACTGCCTCCATGATTCACCCAAAAAAGATTTGCTTGACACATGCGTTGTCAATCTTGCAGCAGTGGGATTTCTCGGTCACCTGCTACTTGTGGCGGTAGTGAACATGTTGCCGGAGACCCCACAGACAATTTTTGAGGGCTTGGACCGTAGCCTTCTCCATGCAGTTTATACACCGTTTAGTATTATCCTCTTTTACGAGGTAATCCTGCTCGTTTTTGCTCTCGCAGACTCTCACACTGGAGAAGTTGCGAAGCAGTACCAGATCGTCTCACTGATCGTCGTCCGACGGGTTTTTAAAGATATCGGCAGCTTCGAAAGTTTTGAGCATTGGCTGACAGAGACTGAGGCGGTGAAAGCCGTGATAACTGACATGGGTGGTGCCGTGCTGATGTTTGTTCTCGTCACCGTCTTCACATTGCTCCGTAGGACTGTGCCAAAGGTGGCAATTCAACGGGACCTGATCGGTTTCATCGAGCTGAAAAAAGCAGTGGCCGTATTATTGCTGGTCGTGCTCTCCGGCCTAGCCCTACTGAACCTTGCAGTCTGGCTACGTGTGTTACCAGTATCCCTACTGGGACTGACACAATTGCCCGATGTTGACCTATTCTTTTTCCCACTTTTTTTCGAATTCATGATTTTCACTGACGTGTTCATTCTGATTGTCTCGCTCGCCTACTACGATCGGTACGAGTATGTCTTCCGGAATGCCGGCTTCGTCATCTCTACCGTCTTACTCCGGGTCTCACTCTCAACCCCCAAGCCCTACGACATTGGCGTCGCGCTGATCGCGATGGCCTACGGGGTGTCTGTTCTGGCGATATTTGGCTGGTTCAGTTCAATCGTCAACGGTCAAAAACTTTCCAACGATAGCTAAACCTATAACACCAGGTGGCCTGCCATCACCCAAAAGTTGTTGGTATTTTGTGGAAACATAGTGGGCGAAGTCAGGCAAAACTTTCAAACTTGTTATCTATTAATACTGAAACAACGTTTGGAGTTTTGTTCCCACTGAACTTTCCAATATGTTTTTAGACCTGCGACTCCTGCCGGGGATATTGAAAACCATTTATCTATAAGATTTTCTGAAAGTTGGTTCGAAAATTTAGGCCAATGCTGGGCCCTTACTATGTAATTCAGCAAACCCAAGCACATCGGAAGTGGGCTAACGAAACAAACGAATACTGTCACTTCGGCACTTCTTTATTATTCAAGAAATGGAAGGGTGTCAGTATGGTGCCCGATCACCTTCCAATCTCCATCTTCTTTCCGAAGCGTTGTTGTTGTCCGCAACGAAACTGCTTGCTCTTGTCCATCAACTATATTGGCACCCTGCTCCATATAGTGTGCGATTGCAAGCGATGGCCCCACTACGATATGAATGTTTTCCGCAACAACCTTTCCACCGAGCTTGAGTTTGGCTTGCTTATCCCAAAGCGAACTGATTGCATCCCATCCCTGATCAAATCCGCCCATAGGTCCCATGTATGCGGTGTCATCTGCATGCGACCACAACATTTTCATAGGTTTGGCGTCACCTTTGAATAAAACGTTGAGTGCGTCATGAAATGTAATGATGGCATCTTCTGCTGATGTCGTTCCACTAGTCGCCCCGTACGTTTTACAAGAGGAGCCTGCCAATACCGAGATGCACAACAAACCTAAAAATACACTGAGTCGCATAACATTCCTCCAAGAAAAAATTGTGTAACTATTCCGGTTGAGTATCAACAGTAGAAGATCGAACTCAGGTTATAGCATGCGACAGCCGGTCACAGCTATTTAGTCTCTTGAGAGTGATGACGAAAAAACATATGAGTGATTACTCTGAGCCCATCCACTTTTGATACCTGTGAAAGTCTTTGCTGAGAAGGGACCTCGACCGTAAGCAACGAGCGGACAATAAACCCCACACCAATAATAGGGTGCAGCACAACACCCAGGGCATTGACAATAACACACAGCACCCTTCTACTCGGCCTCGGTTATTCGAGTTCAACGATTTCATTCACTTTTTTTGGACAAATTAATGATTCAGCTACTGAAGACCTCTGCATTTGTATGTGTTTTCATTTCCAGTGTCACCGCAACCGCAACCCCCCCAGACACTATTTTTTTCAATGGAAAACTTCTCACCGTAGACCCTCAGTTTTCAGTGGCCGAAGCCGTCGCTATTTCCAAGGGACGAATTGTTGCCGTTGGAAGTGATACTGAGATTCTCAAGCTCGCTACAAGTAAAACAAATCAATTTGATCTAGAAGGCCACACTGTTATTCCTGGCCTCATTGACAATCATATGCACTACATGCGTGGCGCTTCGAGGTGGCGTTTTGAAGCTCGGATTGATGGCATAACATCTCGTAAAAAAGCACTGAATATAATCAGTCAAAAAGCAAAAGAAATTAAGCCGGGGCAATGGGTGTTCGTACTCGGTGGCTGGAATGAGCAGCAGTTTTCTGACGCACCAGGAGGATTTACAGCCGAAGAACTTGATGCTGCAGCACCTGCAAATCCTGTGTTTATTCAAAAATCATACAGCAAAGCCTATATGAATAGCTTGGCCGAACGAGAATTAGCACAATCGAAAAACGATACCAGTCGAGAAAGTGGGCAGCAAAAAAACTTTCCCAATACGCAACGCCGTTCCAATCGATCAAGCGGCGGAGGTTCACAAACTGGACGCAGTTCATCTCGTCGATCTGGAGGTGCAAGAACCATCATCAACCAGGCAACAACGTATGTTCCAAGTCGATCCGAAAGTGAGCGTGTTGAAGACATCGTTCTATTTAACTCTGTGCTCAACAGCCATGGACTTACCACTGTCTATGACGTCGGACGATCAACAGACGGCAACTTCGACCCCGTCAAGACTCTCGCTGAACAAGACGAATTGACTGTCCGAGTTTTTCATTCACTGCGATATCGAGCAAATAATCCAATAGAGGTCAATGAGGCTCTGACGTTCATCAAATCTTCAGAACCACGATCCAACGATGACTGGTTTGGACTTATTGGGATTGGTGAACACACCTACAACCCGTTGCACGACAGTTCGATGCGAGTGAGTCTTTATGATGATGACGTCTGGCAGCAATTTCAAAGAATTGCTGTATATGCAGCTGAGGGCGGCTGGCATATCCACGAACACGCGATGCAGGATACTACAGCAAGTCGAATACTTGATATTGCCGAGGTAATTAACAAAGACCATTTGATGAAAGATCTTCGCTGGACGATTGCTCACTGTGACTTGATTTCAAATGAGAGCATAAAGCGAGCAAAAGAACTTGGACTTACGATTGCGGTTCATAATAAGACAGCAAAGCCAGCAATGGATGATCGTGATTCTCCTCCAATCGCACTAATACAAGATAGCGGTATCGTTTGGGGACTCGGTTCTGATTCTACTGTTGTCTCAACTATTAATCCTTTCCATTCATTGTGGTGGGTTACCAGTGGGAAAGTTTTTCCAAATAAAACATCAATTGAAAACACTGTGTCACGGCAAGCAGCTTTAACAGCTCACACCAGGAACAATGCTTTTCTGTTATTCAAAGAAAATGACCTAGGCAGCATTGAGGTTGGTAAATGGGCTGACCTGGTCATACTCGATCGTGATTATATGACAGTGCCAGTTGATGAAATTCGTGAAATCAAGCCACTTAAAACAATCCTTCGAGGAGAGATTGTTTATAATTCTGAAAATTGAGTGGCCTCATACATTCTGTACAGATATGTGCAGAAGGTATCTTCGTGGTGTCAAACCCAAAGAACCGACTTGTTCTCTAGAACGAGCACAGCCACACGTTTCTTGTTGTTGCCCGTTGCAATTTATACCGGGTTTTGAATCCTGAGATTTCTGCTGGGGTGTTCTATGTCAGGACGTCTTGCCTTTTCATGATCCGTCTTTGGGCACACAGGATTGGCTATGCTATGGTTCAGGCGTAGCAAGGTTGGGGAACAGTCACCAAGGGAGTTGTTATGAATCATGCCAAATATAGTCGACGTGCAGCTGTTGGTTCACTTGCAACCGTAGCCACAGGTCTGTCAGCTGGATTTTTTACTGGAGTCGCTGCTCGACCCTCGATGGCCGCCAATGAGCAACTTCAAATAGCATGCATTGGTGTTGCCAATCGTGCCTCTGCAAATCTCAAAGGTGTATCTAGCCAGGCAATTGTTGCAATCTGTGATATTGATGATGTCTATCTTGATCGCATCACAACGGCTCAAGGTAAAAGAAAAGGGGGAATGCCTCCGATACTTTCAAAGGCACGACAATATCATGACTATCGAGAAATGATTGAGAAAGAAGTAGGACGAGTTGATGCTGTTGTTGTAAGTACCGCAGATCATCATCATGTTCCTGCGTCCATTCGTGCGATTAGAAAAGGCATGCATGTGTACTGTGAAAAGCCGCTGTCGCATACCGTTGCTGAGGCGAGGCTCGTTGCACAGGAAGCAAAGAGAATGGGCGTTGCCACACAGCTAGGTACGCAGATTCATGCCGGTGATAATTATCGACGGGTAGTTGAAGTGATACGCTCAGGAGCCATCGGTGATGTCGGCGAGGTTCATGTTTGGGTTGGTAAAGGCTGGGGAGGAGGAGATCGCCCTGTTAAAAGCATAAAGCCACCAGCGTCACTGCATTGGAATCTTTGGCTTGGTCCTGCTGATGTTCGACCATTTGCTCCGAAGGTGTACCACCCAGCCCAATGGAGGCGGTGGTGGGATTTCGGAAACGGCACACTTGGTGACATGGGCTGTCATTTCATGGACCTGCCTTTCTGGGCGCTTGATCTTAAAACACCTGTCCGATGTAAAGCGGAAGGGCCCCCGGTTCATCCTGAGACGTGTCCAACGGGTCTTATTGTTCACTACGATTTTCCATCCCGCGGAAATATGCCGCCTGTCCATCTGACATGGTATGACGGATCAATGACACCTGAAGAGGTGAAAGGTCAAAAGGTGCCAAAAAGCGGTGTGATGTTTGTGGGCACTGAGGGAATGATGTTTGCTAATTATGGTTCGTATCAACTCTATCCAGAAAATAAATTTGTAGATTTTAAAGCTCCTCCTCAATCTATTCCAAAGTCTATCGGGCATTACAAGGAATGGATCAAGGCATGCAGTGATGGATCAACAACGACTTGCAACTTTGGTTACTCAGGCCCGTTGTCTGAAACTGTTTTACTCGGCATGGTAGCCTACCGAACGGGAAAGAAACTGGAATGGGATGCGAAGAATCTCGTTGCATCAAACGCACCCGAAGCAAGTGCCTTTGTTTCAAAACAGTATCGTTCTGGTTGGGACGTTTCCTAATCACAAGAAATCAAGCGGGTGAAGATGGCTAGGCCGGGGATCACCAACGTCTAATCACCGTTTTAAAAAAGTCAGAATGATTCTTGCCTGATGTCATCGATATAGCGATTCTTGGCGACGGTACTCATTATTACATTCCTTACCCAATCCACATCAGACCACCTGAGAGATTTTTCGGCATGCACACTCCGCTAATGAATCTTAGTCTTCTAGTACTGGAGTTGCTTCGCTTGTATTCATTCTCCTAGTTATTTGTTTACGCCTATTCAAGAGTTTCGTCTAATTCACACACCTCTTCCCCTTCATCGGTGATGATTAATTCACCGTTTTGATTGAGTATAAAATGCATCTGCAACTCCGATTCTAAATTGAAAACGGCACGGCAGCACCTTGCCTGCTGCCGTACCGAATCAGGGGCATCCCCAAACAAACAACAAGTTCGTTTGAGAGACTCCTACAAAATACGAAAAAATTGCGTAAGTGTTCTTTGAATAATCCGCTTATCCAAAAAACGAAACACCTCACCTTTCGGCGTGAACTAGTGTTTGAGGTCTGGATTATCCACAAAGCGAAAATATAAAAATTATCAATATCTCTGGAAAAATCCCGAAGTGCTTGATTTCTTATTGCCTACGCAAGTGCGTCGAACCACGCTTGAACCACTGTTGCCACGGACACCATCAGTTAAACACTACACAAAAAGTGACTGTATACAGAAGAGGATGATCACGAGAGATCTGATAAATCATTGATTGCTTTTGTGAAAAGTAAATCGATTGGTGTGCTTCTCGGAACTCCCGTGTGTAGAAATGTCTTACTCACACCAGAACCAGGAATGGTCGGGCAAGCAGCCCGCGCGTACCCCGAGACAGGTATCACTAACTCCGTCTCGTTATCACCGATAGCCGTAAAGCGAAAGACGTGTCGAGAGTTGGGATTGATCGCCTGGATTTAACCCGTCGCTTGATCGACAACGATATCGTCCGGCCGCTCTAGGGCTAGGCATGCATGTTTTTGATCTTAGCGGTGATCGTACGAGTGCTGATTTCAGAGAACGAGACAATGTGATTCCAGTATCACTTGGGTTACTTGGGTAGATTGAATGTCGCCACCACGGCACGGTGGTCAGAGGGATAAGGAGTAATTACAATATCGGCGTCTTCTTGGTTTTCACCAACGATCTTTACATCAGTCACCTCTAAGTCCTCACCTCTGTAATACACAAAATCAATGCGGTCATGATGAGTCGTAGGATCATCGAACTGATAAAAGGAAGACCAGGTATAGCCCGGGTTTTCCATCTCGTCGGGATAGATCGTGCGATACGCATCTGTAAAGCCGGCCTTGGCCATTTCAGTAGAAGTCGGATAGGCAACCTTGATCGGATGGCGACCTGCCTTGGCTGCCGCTTCCGTCCAGTCCAAATGAGAGGGTTCATTAAAATCACCCAGCACGAAAACGGGAGCCTGTTTGTCGGGTAGTGATTTGATTTGCCTGAGAACTTTTGCGATCTCTGCACCCCGTGCCTTTTTTGCCCATTCAATTGCCTCAGCTTCGGTCTTGATGAAGGTGATATCATTCGTGTGCTTATGCCATCTCGGACGAATCTCCAGCAACTGATAGGGTTGGTAGGGATGAGAGGAAAGATGGACATTAAAGATATAAGCATGCCTGCCCGAATCCAGTTTTACTTTTACTCCTCTGTAGAGTGGCTCGACAATTTCATAACGGGTTACAATGTTGGAGCCTTTGCCCATGTCGTGGTTCCAACCAAGCAAGTTAGCGAGCTCCTCCAATTTGTCACCCCTTGGTGATCTTGTTTCCTGAATGCCAACAATGTCTGCCTTGGCCAGTTGGATTGCTTTGGCGGTTTGGGACAAGGGTTGCTTGAGCATCACGACCCCGCCGCGGTGCAGGTTGTAAGACATAACTCTTGCACTCGCTGCTTCGGTCTGTGCGTGAAGTGGCTTAACAACAGCCATCCCAAAAGCAACCAAAATACCTGTGGCGATAATTGTGCGAACTGCTCTCATCATGAAATCTCCTGTGCCAATGTCTGTGCTAAAGCGCATTGTCTACCGAGTCGCTGTACAATGCGTTGCTGAAGTCAGAACTGCTTTGCGACAACCTTATCTTCTTTGACCAACCAGTGCCTAATAAACTTGTACATGATTGTCTTTACTATCCAATCTACGCTCACAATACATTGGAATTGATCTCATGAAACTCACCCTATGCTTGCTAGCGGCTCTTCCTTCCTACTTTTCTTTGCTTGCACAAACTCCTGAAGAACAAATTACTTTCCAAAGGACGCCCGTTTATTTGCAGGACCATCATCTTCTTCTTGCATCAAATACACCTGAAGAGTCTAGGGCAGAAACGACACAAACACCTCGGATCAAAAAACGCATCACAAAAGCTGAAGCCCCACAAAATGGCACCCAACATATTTATAAGACCATAGGTAACATTGATTTGCCGCTTTATGTCTTTCAAAATCAACAGACACACATACATAACAAAAGACCGGCTATTGTTTTTTTCTTTGGTGGTGGGTGGACTGGGGGAAGCCCGGTTCAATTTGAAAAGCAATGTGAACACTTTTCAAAACGTGGCATGGTGGCAATTACAGTCGAGTATCGCGTTTCATCACGACATGCAGTAAAAATTGATGACTGCATTGAAGACGCGAAATCTGCAATGCGATGGGTGCGAGCCCACGCTGAAGAGCTAGGTATCGACCCTAATCGAATCGCGGCTGCTGGTGGTTCTGCTGGAGGACATCTCGCAGCATGCACTGCAGTTATGGACAAATTTGATGCTTCTTCAGATGACAAAGCAATTAGTGCAAAGCCGAATGCCCTCGTGTTATTTAATCCGGCACTTGCAATTGCCTGGGATGAACGGATGCCAAAAGAAGTACGTGCGATAGCACAGCAGAAGATGAGTGGCCGTTCCCGTGCGCCCATTCAAGATGTGTCACCACTCACGTATGCATCGACTGAACAGCCACCCTGTATCATGTTTTTCGGAACTGTTGACCGTCTTCTTCAAGGCGCTCAGTTGTATCAAGAAGACTCAACAGAGGCAGGCAACTTCTGCGAGATAGTCACCTATGAGGGGAAGGGGCATGGATTTTTTAATAGTGGTGAACACTACGACCTTACTCTGGCGGCAGCTGACACATTTTTTGTCGACTGCGGGTGGCTCCCTAAGCAATAAAAAGTCAGAAGGAATTTTCATAACGTGTTACGCATTCAATGACATGCACCCTTGTTCTGTGTTCGTGGGCGAGATCGTGCGTATCACACATCTGAAGGATACGTTTCAGCTGAGCCGATCTTTTTAGGAAGAATCATCGCGTGCGTATGGTTCGGTGTGGTTGACCTGCACAAGACTTGCTCTTTTATCTTTTTCACT
>WLWF01000948.1_pt1 | contig 26220 bp, 22 predicted proteins | sample 6718331 | NCBI WGS metagenome assembly WLWF01 (sample SAMN12718692, study PRJNA515312) | sponge metagenome | isolation source: marine sponge | host: Mycale hentscheli | place: New Zealand: South Island, Marlborough, Capsize Point | collected 2003-05-01
TACGGCTTCTATGCGGCATTTGCGACGACCTTTCCGGTAGAGCGTCCAGCACCCTTCTTGAGTGTTGAATCACGTGATCGCTTTGATCCTGAAAAAAAGTTTGTTGAAGAGATGTTGTCTTTTGCCAGGGCGGAAAAGGCCAGGCTTGTCGATAAGCGTGAGGCAGCAGCACGTGTATGGTACGCAGAGCATGGGCTGCCGTACAAAGAGGAGGGTAAACGAAGAGCGGATCCTGATGATCAAAAGCCACCTCGCCATGTTGGTCTGGATCCTGCCGAGTCGGGAATGCTGAAGGTACGTGAGCAGGATGAATGGATCTGGGAGCGGCGGCTGGAACGGTTCGAGCCGCTTGTTCAGAGTGTGTTTAGCGCTCCCAACATGCCAAAAAAGACCCAGAATGCGAGAAGCCTACGGAGATTTACGGTGTTCCGTGATGATGATGGCACAGTAGACACATGCATTCTCACCGGTGGCAGTCTTGATGCTCCAGGAGCGAAGGTTTCGCCTGGGGTACTCAGTGCAGTGTCGCTTCGGGCACAGCCCAACGGGCCCGCACACGTGTTGCCGGATGACGTAGGTGGGAGGAGAACGGCACTGGCTCAGTGGATTGCAGATGACGATAATCCGTTAACCGTGCGAAGCATTGTAAATCGTGTCTGGCAATATCATTTTGGTCGTGGACTTGCTGCGAACTCAAACAACTTTGGCGCAAAGGGCGGAAAGCCCACTCATCCAGACCTGCTCGACTATCTGTCAAGGCGGTTTCTTCAAGGTAATTGGAGTATAAAGAAACTCCATAAGGCGATCATGCTTTCAAAGGTGTACCGGCGGTCAGTCGTTCCGGTGGATGAAAAGAATCTGGCGCTAGTTGATCCAGAAAATAGCCTGCTGACACACTTCAGAAGGCGACGTTTGACTGCAGAAGAAATTCGAGATTCTCTGCTGTCAGTAAGTGGAGAGCTCGTCCACGCAGATGGCGGTATTCCCGTTTTTCCTGAAATGAACATGGAGGTCGCTCTGCAGCCGAGAATGATTCAGTTTTCTCTCGCTCCTGCATACCAACCCTCGGTTTATCGCGACGAGCGGAACAGGAGAACGATTTTTGCCTACCACTGTCGTGGTCTGGCTGATCCATTCTTGGAACTTTTTAACCAACCAAATCCAAATGAGTCGTGTGAGTTACGTGACGACGCATCGGTTACTCCTCAGGCGCTGACGCTTCTGAATAGTGAATTCATGTCCGACCGTGCTGTAGCGCTGGCCGATGAACTCATCAGGACATCACAAGACGATGCCATGGCGGTCAGCAAATCTTTTCTTCGGATACTTGGAAGAGAACCAGCTGATGATGAAGCCCAGCAACTTTTAAAGTTTTTGAATGATTCTGTGCGAAATCGTACGAAGGAACGTGCTGCATCTGGAGGGTATCCAACGGAGATCACGCGATCACTCGTTGAGGAGTTTAGTGGGCAACCTTTTGAGTATCGTGAGATACTGCCGAAATTCAGCAACTACGAGGCTGATCTCAAAATGGAGAATCTATCGGCGGAGGGCAGGGGGCTGGCAGATGTATGTCTGCTTTTGATGAATACAAACGAATTTCTTTTTGTGGACTAAATGGTGACGCAATGTTTACGACAAATCGACGTAATTTACTTTTGAGTCTCGGCGCCGGGCTTGGTCCGGTCGCGCTGAGCAATCTTCTTCAAGCCGAAGACAGAAGGGCTGCCCCTCTTGCACTCCAGCCTCCTATGTTTGCGCCGCGAGCAAAGCGAGTCATTATGCTATTCATGGAAGGTGGTCCGGGGCATATGGATACCTTCGACCCAAAGCCTGAACTCACCAGCCGACATAAGGAGGAGTCGAAACTTCCCGGTGGACTTGCAAAGGGTTATAAGTTCTTTGTTGGGAGTCCGTTTGGATTTCGGCATGCAGGTGACAACGGCATCGAGATGTGCAACCAATGGAAATATATGGCAGACCCATATGTTGCCAATGAGCTATGTAACTATCGTGGCTGTCAGGCAGAATCACTGAATCATCCAGAAGCGCTCTTCCATATGAATACGGGCAGTCGATTGGGTGGTGACCCTGCGATTGGTTCGTGGGTCACATACGGGCTGGGTACGGAGAATGAGAATTTACCCGCCTTTGTTGTGATGACGGAGTTGGCATTGCCTCAGGGCGGCTCGACAAATTGGTCAAATGGATTTCTACCACCCTATTATCAAGGGACACGGTTACGGCCGGAGGGTTCACCTCTGCTTGATCTCAAAACACCAAATCATCGAATGCCGGCTCAGCAGAGAAGAATGATTGAAGAATTGACGAAGCTAAATCAGCGTCACCTTGAAACACTTTCTGCCGAGGACGAAAGACTCCAGGCTCGTATTGCAAACTATGAGCTGGCTTTCAGGATGCAGACGGAAATTCCAGACGTTATTGATTGTGACTCCGAGTCAGACCAAACCCTCAAAATGTATGGTGTTGATGAGCCTGAAACAAATGCCTTTGGTAGGCAGTGTCTTCTTGCTCGGAGGCTTGTCGAGAATGGTGTCCGATTCGTACAAATCTTTAGTGGTGGTTGGGACAGCCATGATTATCTCAAGCAAGGGCATACGTCCCGGATAAAGAGTGTTGATAAGCCAATGGCGGGTCTGATTCGAGATTTAAAACAACGTGGGCTTCTTGAAGACACACTTGTTGTCTGGACAGGTGAATTTGGACGAACGCCGGACAATAATAAACGAGGTGGAGTCTATTCACTTGGACGGGGGCACAATAACAAGGCAATGACAATGTTGTTTGCTGGTGGTGGAGTAAAGCCAGGTGTTGTTGGGGCAACTGACGAACTTGGTGCCTCTGCTTCAGAATGCGTGCATCCTATTCGAGATGTGCACGTAACAATGCTTCACCTTCTTGGGCTTGATGACAACAAGTTGACGTACCTGCACGCAGGGCGACATAAACAGCTTTCTCAGTTTGGTGGTGAGGTTATCGAGGACCTTATTACATGAGTGGGCATCTTGTGGTTGGAAAACATACTGCCTGTGCGTGTACATTGGTCGCATGAATACCAAGTCTGAACAGGCACTCCACCAGAGGCAGCCCTCTTTTGAGAAGACCGCTTTTCTCATTACGGAAGTTGGGTTCCTGTCGGCTCTTGCCGTCTTGGGCGGTCCGGCATGGGTTGGCGTTGTTGTGCCGGCGATTTTCGTCGAGGTCTACTGCGGGAGTCAGTTGCGTTCCCTTGGAATGCTGCTGCCAGCTTGTCTTTGGTTAGTGCTTTGTACGCTGACAGGAAACCGAGAGCTTTTTTTCCCATTCGCCATGTATGTCATGGCATTCATGGTGAGCCGACTATGGGAAAGAGGTCCCGGTGTCGCGGCTATGGGAGGTTTTTTTTGCGGAATCCTGTTTCTCTTCATTCGGTGGCTCCAGAGCGCGACCACGAGTGTGCTCTTAGTCGAAGGAGTCGTTGCTGCCGGCATCGTTCTTACTCTTACTGTCTTCTGTTGGCAGGGCCTGAACAAGGGGTGGATGCGATTCATTGGATTGGTTGGCGCATCGCTGATGGCTTATGCCGGTCTTGCACTGTAACTCTCCAATACTTACCAGCCACTCAGCACCCAACCGAGGGCCAGAATGAGGCAGACGATTGCTGTCAGCACGACCCAAAGCGGTTGCGAAGTTGTTGGCAGATCCTCAGACGAAATATAATTCCCACAGGCGGGGCACTGCGGGCTTTCTTCCAGCATCTCTTCACCACAGTAGGGGCAAGGGATAACTGGTTCACTGAGACCGTCTTCATTGTCCCATTCTTCGTCTTCTTCAAGCATGTTCATGGAGTTCGATTCCTGTGTTATCAGGCGGTCTTCTGTTGGAGTGGGGTTGTTTTGTTGCCTATGACATGTGAGGGTTCAAAGGGACAGTGCTTGCAGCCGGACCCACAGCAGGCACCTCGCTTCAGATGATAAGCAGCCGTAAAAACCAGAAGCCCATTTTCAAAGTAGTAGTCTTCGGTGTCTTGTTCATCAGCTGACGGCCTGCTGGCTGGACTGGTACTGGCCGGATTCGATTTTGGTTTTTGATGTTCGTTCATATTTCAAATTTGGTTTCGTCTATGCAACGAGTTGTCATTTCATAAGGTTCTGGTATCAGCGTTGAAAGTCGCCTAAAAGCATTCCCAGGAGACGACGGACTGTGAGAGGGGTAGCGAGTTACATGTGGGGACAAGTGCCGCACTCGGTTTCATGGCAACGGATACAGACTCTACACTGCTTTTGTTCTGCTTGACTAGCACCTCAATGCCTACCTCTTGTAAAGCCGCTTTTACTGTCCCCGCATCACCCTTCATGAGTTTTCTAGCCAACAGGCGAACTGCGTCGAGATACCTTGAAACAGTTTTGTCATTTTGCCTTTTCTGTCCTCTTGTCACGCTCGGAGAAGCGTCCGCCATTACGGACTCCCCACTGATAACATCTTTTATAAACAGGGTTTACGATTAAGTTGTGCAGTGAACTCCTGATCCATGCGTTGCCATTCGGTGACGGTATCTTTCTTCCTTTATAACGATGTCACCACCGAAAGCATGCTCGTGTTCGGCTTCGTGTTTTTTTCAAAGATCGTCCGCACAGTAGGTACAGTTTCAGGATCAGTCTCGAGCACACTATGCCGATGCCTGCCAATAATTTCCGTTTTACGAGTGAAGCCGAAAAGAGCACGGCATCCCGGGTATCCATCAACAAGAAGTGCCTTCGAGGTATTACCACGAAGCGTTGCTCGAGAAATGTCGCTTTGTTGTTTGTGGCGTGTTTCTTGTTTGATTGAATACACAATACGGCCCGCGAAGCTCTCAAGATCGATCATACCTTCGGAGTACGTCTCTATTGATACGCCCGCACGCCTGATCGGGTTCAAGACTTCACCGGCTGCCATAATGTCAAAACGTCCGAGCCTGTCAGCGTCCCGACAGACTACACGTGCGAACTGCTTTGCCTTGTCGTCAGTCAGAAGACGCCTAAAGGACGGACGCTCCTTGATCTTGTCGCCGCTTATACCGCGATCAATGTACTCGTGCACCACAGTATACCCATGCTTGCGGCACAGCTTCCGTGTCTGTTCGAGTTGCTGTGCGATGGTCTTGCTCTGCTTGTCCAAAGACATGCGGCAATAGATGGCTACCTTCATAATGACCCTCCGTAAGTATGGATGAGCATTGCGAGTAGGGGTTTTGTGCGGATAGTGCGAGTTATTTTTCACACCTAAAAAATGCGGTGTGTTTTCGCCGATTACAGAAAGGATTCGATTTTACGAGAGTTGTTCTATGGCGTCTGAAGTCTGTAAACGTTGCCGAGACGATCTAGCTGAGTTCGATGAGGACTTGGTGGCGTACATCGCAGGAAGTATGGGATCTGCACCTCTGTTCAATAGGTGCGGTTTATGCGGCACTCGATCCATCAACGTGCAACAGGACACAATCAGGCGAGCAAAGTTTCTCGCCATCAGTGCGGCGATAATCATTGCATATGGTGCATGGAACAGTCTTATGTACAGCAAAGCCATGCAAGCACCAGAAGACATCCCGCTCCCTGACGTAGTTGAGCGTATCGGGAGTGTTGATAAAGACATAAGATAGTTTTCAACTCAATCCATAGTTTCTGAAATCATGTTCTGCTTGGTTCGTCTTGCTCGGTGTTCGTCCATGTCGCGGATGGTGTGAACGGTTTCATTCTGTTTTATGTCTTCAGGGCTGCCGCTATTTTCTGTGCGGGCGTTGCATGGTTCTTTTCAACCTATTCCTTTCCGTTTGTAATTGGTGCGGAGTGGGTTGCGTTGTGTGCCATTCCAATAACGGCCTGTGTCTTCATTTGGCGTTATGGCATGAATGCAGCGGAAGAGATACGGCAGGAAGAGATGTGGGAAGAAGAAAGTCAGTATGCGATGAAAAATTCAGACTTTCCTGAACCGCCGCCCGTGACAGAGTATTAAGCTAGCCTCACCCGTTTTACAGTAGCCTGCTAATATGTCCTCTTGTTACACAAAACACAGGAGGGAACTATGTCTAAAGTAATGAGATCAATCGACGCCAAGAGCTTCATCATTGGCGTACTATCTGCCGTTGTTGTTGTCATGGTAATGGGAGCCGGTGAAAGCAAATGGGAATGGGACTATGAGCAGAAGTGGAAAATTGATGCTATTGAATGGGGCAAATCGAACGAACGAGCGAAAGGCTCGGAGCCTTTTGCTGTAACTAATCCCACGAGTGCTGGTAATTCAAAAGCTGTAGTGTGGTATCGGCGTCCTAGACTTTGATCTCTACTTAGTAAACTGCACCCTATCGATTCTCCAGCTCTATTTGTTCAGATATCTCATTCGGAATATCAGGCAGTATATAGCTTCATTTCCACCAAGTACTCCTATACGCAGTGCTCTTCTATCGGAGTTACAGGGTTTAGGGACACGTTTATATAGGCGAGCCCAAGTACAGTACTCATTAGGATCAGAATCACTTTCATAAGTAGTCTCCTGTGCTTAGTAAGAAACCACTCCCATCTCCTAGGGATCATTCAGAGACAGGAGTGGTTCTCGGACGGGGCCGCAATAAATGTTACTGATCTAAATTAGCGCGAGATTAAGACTTAATTAGCCTATGATTATAAGTTGGTTAAGTTTGTGTTCAGCCAGAGCTAGTCACGCTGCTAAAATGAACCTATGCGAGACGATACCACCAGTACGCCAACAAACCTAAACAAGTGGAAGTTAATAAGGTTTTTTGAAAATTCATAGCTTGGTTACTGTTGCACCTAATACGGCGTGCTCTCAGAGGGTGAGTATCGACAGGGAATCATAACCATGCGAAACGATCCTCCACGAGAAGACGATGACGATGATCTGTCGAATATGCTCGATGGTGCACCGTCAGCGAGCATGCACTTGCCTGTAGATGGACAGCAGAAGCAGCGAGTAGTTGTGCTGACTGGTGCAGGTATCTCTGCCGAGTCCGGCTTACGCACATTTCGAGGCAGCGATGGACTGTGGGACAGTGGCGAACCAAACCCAAATGGGGATGGTGGCACTCGTGCCTTCCGTGTTGAGGAGGTAGCGACACCAGCGGCGTGGGAAGCTGATCCTGATCGAGTGCTGAGATTCTATAATGAACGCCGAAAACAGGCACGATCTGCCAAGCCGAACGCTGCACATAAAGCACTTTCATCTCTCCAGAGGTGTTTTGAAGTTGATATCATCACACAAAATGTTGACGACTTGCACGAGCGGGCAGGGTCGGCTCGTGTGCTTCACCTGCATGGTGAAGTAATGAAAGCTCGGAGCACACGGAATTATGATTATCTTATCGAGCTTGGTAGCAACGATATTAGCCTCGGAGACACATGCCCTGCGGGCAGTCAAATGCGGCCGCACGTCGTGTGGTTTGGCGAAGAGGTGCCAGCAATGACAGCCGCAGCTGAACTCGTCGCGCAGGCCGACATCCTTCTTTGTGTTGGAACGTCGCTTCAGGTATACCCCGCTGCTTCACTCGCTTTTCTCGCGCCAGATGAAGCACGTCGAATTGTTGTTGACCCGCACATTCCAGAATCGATTGTTCGGACCACGTTTGAATGTATTGTGAAACCGGCCAGTGAAGGTGTGCCGAGCATTGTTCGCGAGTTAGTGCGAGACTCAGGTTGTCATTCGAACGATCACGGTGACTGGTAGCGATATTTTCAAGATTGGACGTGCCACCTGTGTCATTCCGAAGAAGAGCCGCTTAGATCAAAACCATTCGAATTGCTGCGACGGCTGTGAATGCAAGGAGAAAGGTGTCAAAGACTTTTTGTGGAAGTCGTCGCACCACCATTAGGCCAAAGATGAGTCCGGCAACGACGCATGGCGCCAAGATAAGATCAATAAGAAGGCTTTCAGCAGTAAGGAAGCCAAGGTTTGCGCTAAATGGGATTTTCGCAATATTCAAAACAAAGAAAAACCAAGCGCCCGTTGCTACGAGCTTCAGTTTGGGTAGGGAGACTGCAAGGAGATAGAGTGCTATGACGGGGCCTGCTGCATTGGCCAACATCGTTGTTATTCCACCAAGGATGCCCATCGACCAGGCAAACGGTTTAGTGTGGGGAATTGTTGTAAATAAGTGTGGCCGCCACATCCTGAGAAGTTGCCCGAAACAAAGTAGAATAATGATGATGCCGATCAGCGGCTTAAAGGTGGCCTCATCAAGTCGACCCAGCAGACTCCAGCCAATGACAACCCCAACGAATGCTGGTGGGAGTAACCGGAGTACGTATCGCCAATCAACCTCTCGCCCGATGAGCCAAACTGCGCAGCAGTCTCCGACAATGAGGAGAGGCAGGAGTGCCCCGGTTGAGGCTTTTGCCCCGAATACATAGGCAAATACAAGCACATGGACAAGGCTGACGCCAGCCAATCCACTTTTTGATATGCCAACGCCCGTCGCTCCCAGCACGAGCAGAAACCATGAGAATGGAGAAAGGTCTGACATGAAATATGGTTTTGTAATTGTGTGCTGGAAAGAAAGCTGACTAAGATTGAGGCCTAGTGTGCCTCACGGCGAATCTCTTACAAGTCAAAACTTTCTCCTCGGGTCTATTTCATGGTTCAACGGCTACTTCTATCCCTATCTCAATTTTCAAGCATCGTGCGCAGGGTCCATTTGGTAGTGCTTTTTTGTTCTCTCCTCTGTGTCGCAAACACCGCAAAGTGTGCAGAAGTAGAGAGAGCCGATGTGGATGTTGTTCCAACCAGTGAAGAACTTCGACTTCAGTTGCGTCCACTCACGGAGGAAGAACTTAAGAAAGAGGCAGACGCGTGGCAAGTCCGCGTGCAAAAAAAAGTTGCTGAAATAAGCCAGCTTCAACTGGATAAAAAGACGGGTTCAGCCAACAAAGAGATTGTTGGTCTTCAGGAAGAGCAGGATAAGTTACTAAATAGATTTCGTGTGGTGCTGGATGAGTGGGAGCGGAAGGGCGGAGATCCAAAGAAGTACCGTGCCTACGCATCTGCTGTGAGTGGGTTGGAATTTGATTTCTATAATCTGCAAGCAACATTTATGGTTTTGAAGAACTGGGTGATGTCACCCCAAGGGGGGCTTCAATGGGTTGGGCGTCTCTTTATGTTTGGGTCTATCCTTTTCGCCTCTTGGATGTTGTCTCGCGTACTCAGTAGGATTTCTGGTGAGGCCCTTTCACGAGTCGAGGGTGCATCGTCACTCTTACGAACATTTTTGATCAATTTTGTGCGACAGGCGATTCTAGTGCTCGGGTTTGTAGTGTCGCTTTCTGCGCTGGGTATTAACACGAGTCCAATACTGGCGCTCATCGGTGGTGCCGCTTTCGTCATTGGACTTGCCCTTCAGGGGACTCTTTCAAACTTTGCTCAGGGGCTCCTGATTCTTGCATATCGACCATTCGATGTCGGTGATGTTATTGACGCCGGCGGGGTCAGTGGGATCGTGGACTCAATGAATATGTTATCTACGACCATTCGGACGTTTGACAACAAGAAGATGATTGTTCCAAACGGAAAAATCGGTGGTGATACGATTACGAACGCAACGGCGAGTAGTACACGAAGAATCGACATGACGTTTGGAATTGGCTACGATGATGATGTTGCCAAGGCTCAGGAAATTCTCGAACGAATTATTAATCAACACTCACTTGTATTGAAGGATCCTGCTCCGCTCATCAAGATGAATGAACTTGGTGAATCTGCAATTAATTTCATAGCCCGGCCGTGGGCCAAGACCGGAGATTATTGGACAGTATTTTGGGAAGTAACGGCTGCGGTTAAGGAAGAGTTCGACTCCGCCGGTATATCATTTCCCTATCCACAGCATGATGTTCACCTCTATCAAGTTCAGGATAAGTGATCTCAGAGGACATCACTGTATGAGATGCTACAAATGGCTTGAAGGTTATGCAGGACAGGATCCGGTGGCTTGAATGACGCCATTTGAAATCGGATTAATTCTTGCAGGCTCTTTTTTTGGTGGCTTCGTCAATGCCATTGCTGGTGGTGGTGGACTCGTTTCACTTCCTGTTATGCTCGGTGTCTTTCCCGAGGCGTCGCTACCAAGTATTTTTGGTACGACAAAGTCGGCGATGGTGTGGGGAACAGCGTGGGCGGCACGATCATATGCAGCCCACGTTAATGTGTCGTGGAAGCGACTTTTACCAGCCCTTATTATGGCCATGCTTGGTGGGTTTCTTGGTGCCTGGCTTTTAACGTACTTTGAGTCAGAGTGGCTTCGAAAGGTACTACCTGTGCTCCTGGCCTTTGTGTTTTGGTACACCTTGGCAAGTCGGCATTTCGGACGAGACCACGTCCCCACCTATCAACCCCGGTATGAGGCTGCCTTTGCTGGTGTGATTGCTTTTTGCTTGGGCCTTTATGACGGTTTCTTTGGACCAGGGACTGGTAGTTTCTTTGTCTTCTTTTTTGTGAGGTTTCTGGGGTACGACTTTCTCCATGCATCAGCCTCGTCAAAGGCTCTAAACGCAGCGACGAATGCTGCAGCAATTTGTGTGTTTGCATCAAGCGGAGTCGTCTGGTGGTCACTAGTCATTCCAATGGCCCTTGTGAATGTTGTAGGTGCCGGTTTAGGAACAGCGGTTGCCTTTAGACGAGGGAGTGGATTCGTCCGCAATATATTTCTCATCGTAATAGCCGTCCTCATTCTGAAGACAGCCATTGATGCTTACTGGTTGTGATCCAAACTTTGGTAGTCAACCGGATTTGGCAACTTGTCTGAAAAGGCATAACTTTTTGTAAAAAATCTCAGACTGACCGCCGGACGTGGAGAACAGTTTTAGCATTGGCCGGAAAGTTCCTCGAAGCCGATAGAGATGCCAAAGAGAGATCAAGCTTTCCAATTCAAGTCGAATCGTATTTCCTGCCGCACTAATCGTGACCGAACGCCCCTGAAGTTGCCCATTGAGGTGGCCGGTCAATACTACTTTGGGTCGTTGCTGGTGTCCCGTGTCTTGATTTTGATGCATCCATCAAGAATCCACTCTGCATGTTGTGCACTTTCCGTGGTGTCACTCGGAATTTTGACATGAAGGTTTTCGAACTCGTAAGAGATTTCCGCTTGTCTGCCGGTAAGTCTGTCGTAGAGACCAATTGCCAAATCTGGCCATGAAATGGGTTGCGAATCAGCCATTTGTTACTCCTTAGATGAGGTTGCCTAGAAAAAATTGGTTCACGGAGTTACTGTAGGCTTCAAGGTTGAAGAATCAAGTTGTGTCCGCAGCATTTCCGTGATCGTGTGGGTTGTTGATGAGTAATTGACGGCTGAGTGCCTAAAAAAAGGATAGGAAATTTAATGTTACTGAAGAGTTTAATTCTGAGCGGATTGGTCTCATTGATGTGCATTGGGTCGTTGCAGGCAGCCGAGAAGGTCAGCAGTGAAGGAACAGGTCCGGCAGAATTGTCAACCAAGGCTTGGGTCGCGTTGAAAGCCGGTGATCACGAACAGGTGTCAGAGATCACAACACAATGCTTTAAGGAATTTGGTGATAAGGCCGAAAAACAGCAGAAGGAATCAGGGAAAGAAATTTCAAAAGAGAATGCTTCTTCTTTCCCAGAACTCAACTCAGTTGGAACATGCCTTTTTATTCTTGCTGAATCATTATCACAGCAGGGAAACGCTGAGAAGAGTCAGGCCACATTAAAAAAATTGATCAATGAATTTCCAGAATGTCATTGTGCAAACGAAAAAGGCTACTTCTGGAAGCCTGCACTGGCAGCTGAGAAGCGACTCGCCGAAGCAACGAAGAAGTCAGACTAGCTCGTTGCGACAGCTTCCGTGACTGCCTTTACGGCTTTATGAATATCAGCGTCTGTGTGTTCGCAGGTAATGAAAAATCGAATTCGGGCAGCAGATTCCCGAACGGCAGGGTACAAAATTGGACGAGCATTTATGCCCATCTCTAAAAGTCGTTGAGAAACGGCAAGAGCTTTCTGTGAACTACCAACAATAACCGGAATCACCGGAGTGTTCAGGCTTGGGCCGGTGTCGAGGCCAGCCTCTTTTGCTAGAGCAAGAAAAAGAGCTGACCTTTCGTGAAGTTGTCGAACACGCCATGGTTCGGCTTGAAGGGTTTGCAGTGCAGCGAGAGCAGCAGCAGTATTGGGTGGTGAGCATGCTGTTGAGAAGACAAACGCGGGGGTTGTCAGCCCGAGATAATCGATGAGTTCGCGAGAACCAGCTAGGTAGCCTCCGCCTGACCCTAGCGATTTACTGATCGTGCCCATCCAAATGTCCACACTTTTCGGGTCAATTTCGAAGAACTCGGCAATTCCCCGGCCGTTGTTTCCCATTGTTCCAAGTGAGTGCGCCTCGTCGATGTAGAGAAGCGCGTCGTGTCGTTGTTTTACCTCAACAAATCTTGGAAGATCCGGGTAATCGCCATCCATGCTGTAAACACCTTCGATTGCAATAACGGTACGTCGGTACTTATGGCGAATATCTCGAAGAAGTCCATCAAGTTGGTCAAAGTCATTGTGGCGGAAACTACGACTGGCGGCCTGCGAGGTCATTGCTCCCTCGGTAATACTTTTATGTGCCAATTCATCATAGAGAATGAGGTCTTGAGCATTAAATAAATGACCAAATACGGATGCATTGGTACCAAAACCACATGGGAAAACTGTTGCTCGTTCCGTTCCAATAAAGTCAGCAATAGCTTGATCGAGTGCATTGAGAAGTGTTGTATTGCCACCAACCATACGACTTGCTGTGGCCCCGCAACCAAACTGATCAATTGCTGTTTTTGCGGCGGATGTGACTGCTGGATGGCTGGTGAGCCCAAGGTAATCAAAGCTTGTAAAACTGATTACATCTTTCCCGGAAATAGATGCATGTTTACCCGTAACGGATTCATGTGCCAGAAGGAAAGGGTTGTCGAGGCCGAGTGCTTGGAGGTCTGCAACACGTTTTCTTAGCACCTCGCATTCCTCAAAAGAATACGGTCTGACAGAAGTGGTGCTTTGATGGTGACTCGAATCTTTGACAAGAGCTTCCTCGGCGTCGGTGTCCTGTGAATCAAACATTCTCGTTGCAATACATGTCACCAGATCATCGCATGTTTGAATGTCCAACACCCACTCTTTGTGCAAACGCATGCCGTAGCTTCCCTGAAGCCGTACGATTGCATCCTCAAGGCGGGCGTCGTCGATACCTGCATCAGATAGAACTGATGCAGGAGTAAGAAGCGTTTGATTTGAACTGGGCATGACGCGAGAAAGTTCGTTGAGAACCACCCCGTAAATCACGTCACGGGTGTGTGCGTTGGGAACCGTTCGCTGATCATCAACGGTGATTGTAGAAGGTGGTGCCTTGCCGAAACGAATCATGTGAGAACTTTCTGCCGGGAAACATCGTGCGAATCGCAACTGTGCGGCATCGAACTCTTTCACTATAAGCAAACAATTGGACTAATCAATTCGGGTGATCAGCCAGTCCGTTCAATTTTGACCATTAGCAATCGGACAAAGCGTCATAATCCGACTAATTAAAAGAATAGTGTCTGAACGCATCACGAACAGGATGACAGGCAGAAAATCGGTCAAAACACGACTCCTGACGTTGAACTACTCGAGAGACACGACGTGCCGTTGATACCTCGTGGCCAAGTGTTCTTGATGAGAACGTCATGATTTTGGGTAGGTTTTTCTCTTTGGAAGCTTGGGTTTCCACAACTAGTTTCAATGTTTGTCTCTTTTGTTTTAAAGTTAGTGTTTGGTACTGTGGAATATCGAATCGCTATATGGTTTTGTGAACACTCAGGAGAAGGGTATGCGAGTGGTGTTGGAGAAAACATTCTGGTTTGTGGTTCGCATGATTTTGCGACTTCGCTACCGAGTTTGTGCTGATGGTCTTGATCAACTTCGCAGCTTGGATGGCCCTGTTCTCGTCCTCCCAAACCATCCCTGTTACATAGACCCTCCGACTGTATTGTCACATTTGTATCGTGCGGTCAAAGTTCCGCTTCGGCCACTTGTCTACTCTGGGACATATCGCGTTCCGTTTCTCCTGCCACTGATGAAACTTGTTCGAGCTTTCGAAGTGCCGGATCTATCAGCGCAAAGTCAATCTGCTGTGGTCCAGGCGCAGCAGTTGATTGATACAGTTGTTGAGGGCATCGATCAGGGAAACAGTTTTATTATTTACCCTTCTGGCCGGCTGCAAAGAACAAATCTTGAGAAGATTGGGTCGAATAGGTTGGTGCACGAGGTCGTCAGCCGATGTCCGACAGTCACAATTGTTCTCGTACGTACCCGTGGTTTGTGGGGAAGCCTTTGGGGGTGCGCGCGAACAGGGCAGCCACCAGATCTGACATATAACGTACTTGAGGCACTAGGCTGGTTATTAGCAAGTTTGTTCTTTTTTCTTCCAAGACGCAATGTTCATCTGCATGTCGAGGTCGTGCCTAGAGAACAATTAACAATTGGATCGCGAGAGGAGTTTAACAGAAAGCTAGAAGACTGGTTTAATACCGATGCGGCAGAATCACCGATCTTCGTTCGGTATAATTATCTTTTTGGACCGGTCGAGGGAACGTATCAGTCAGCCGCTGTTGCCGATATTGATATCGCCGCAATAGATAAAAAAACAATCGGTCAGGTCAATGAACTTGTTGCATCTTTTTTAAAGCGGAACCTTGTCGACGATGAGCAGGTAGCCAGCACACGACTTGAAGACCTTGGCTTAGACAGCCTTGATCGAATGGAACTTGCGCTTCGTATAGAGCAACAATTTGGTTTCCAAAGTGATGACGTGGTGGAAACGTTAGGCGCCCTTTGGGGTCTTGCAGATGGAAAGCTCAACGCTGGTGCTGGCTCTGATAAAGTTTTGGCCGTGCCCAAAAACTGGTCTTCATCGGTTTTGCCTGCAGTTGGGCAAAACGGATCTGGTAAATCGCCTTGGTTACTCGATGAAACCGTTGCTGCTGCGTTTGTTCATCGAATGATTGAGACACCGGAAGCGGCGGCGACCGGAGATGCGATGTCTGGTGTCCTGTCACGACGGAGATTACTCGTCGCGGCGACTTTGATGGCACAGCGCTTCAGAAAAATTCCTGAACCAAACGTTGGAGTGATGCTTCCGGCAAGTGTTGCAGCCGACATTGTTTTCTATGCATTACACCTTGCTGGAAAAACACCAGTCATGATGAATTGGACCACGGGTCCCTCAGGGCTGGCCCACGGTATTGAGGTGACAGGAGTTAGGCAGGTGGTGACCTCCAGCCGGTTGGTTGACCGACTCGGAATTGCAATTGAAGGCGCGGGCTATATTTTTCTGGAGGATGTGAAAAAATCGATAAGGAAGACCGAAGCTTTGAGTCTTATGGTTCGTACCTATTTACAGCCGGCATCCTTCCTTAGAAGTCTCCCCGAACAGAATGAAGGCGATCCCGCCGTTTTTCTTTTTACCTCGGGCTCGGAATCATCACCGAAGACTGTTCCACTTACGCACCGAAACCTGTTGACCAACATCCATGACAGCCTCGCTGTTCTTCAGCCTGACCAGAACGATAGCCTGCTCGGTTTCCTCCCGCCGTTTCATTCATTTGGATTGACGGGAAACGTCTTACTCCCTCAGTTGTCGGGCATTCGAAGCGTTCGATATGCCGACCCGACCGATGCACCAGGGCTTGTGCGGCTCATCGGCGCCTATAAGCCTTCGATGCTGTTCACGACGCCGACTTTTCTTGGATACATTCTTGCCAATTGCTCTGGCGAAGAGATGCAAAGTCTACGAAAAATCATTACAGGTGCTGAAGCCTGTCCCGAGGCAACTCACGAACTCTGTGCCCAAAAAGCTCCTGAAGCAATTATTCTTGAAGGGTATGGAATCACTGAATGCTCGCCTGTTGTTGCGGCGAATAGGATTGAAAAAAACAAACATGGCAGTATCGGTAAGCCCGTGGAGCATGTTGAAGCAAGAATAGTCCATCATGAAACCATGGAGCAGCTTCAGAATGGGGAGACGGGGATGCTTCTGGTTCGGGGTGACTCAATATTTGATGGATATCATTCCTACGAGGGCCCAAGTCCGTTCGTAGAAATTGAAGACCAACAGTGGTACCGCACTGGGGACCTTGTTTCCGCTGATGATGACGGCTATCTACACTTCCGAGGTCGGTTGAAACGATTTCTGAAAGCGGGCGGTGAAATGATATCACTCCCGGCACTGGAGAAGCCTTTTCAAAAGAAGTTTCCTGCTGATCACAATGGGCCACGAGTAGCTGTAGAAGGTATTGAGACTCCAGGTGGCCGAATGGTGGTGTTGTTTACAACCGCGGATATGTCAATGCGAGAAGCATCTGACGTGCTCCTTGAGGCCGGCCTGCGGGGGGTTATGCGGCTCGATGCAGTTCAGAGGATTGAGGCCATTCCACTCTTGGGTACCGGGAAGACAGATTATAAAGCACTCCGCGCACAGGTTGACGCACTTGCCAAAGAAGCAACACAACGGCAGCCCACCAAGACGGTCTAGTTATGACTGATACAGAAGAGCGTAGCTTCTCCACGTATGAATAGGTCATCACCAACTGGAGCGGGTGTCGCATCAACTCCCTCTTCCATGTCATTCACCGCAACAACGACAGGATCATTGCCGTCACGAATGACAGTGATCGTCCCATTCCGGTCTGTCATATAGATGTGGCCGTTGGCAGCGATTGGTGATGCGTAGGTGTGGCTTACACCTTCAATGCGCTTTTGTTCATACAGCGGTGTTCCGTCTTTGATATTGATGCATGTTAGTAATCCGGTTTTTCCTTTGTAAAACCATATTTTTCCATCATGAAGGAGGGGAGATGCAATATCGGGTGTGTTCCGTGATACGGTCCAATGCACGTGGGGCGAGCCCTGGATATCACCACTTCCAGTCAGGTCGAAGCATCCCAGGAAAGAACCTCGAAATCCAGATCCGATGAGTACAAGACCGTCCTCAGAGACGGCAGATGCAACCGGTCGCACGGTCTGACCTCCGCACTTCCAAAGTTCTTTGCCAGAGTTAAGATCGTATCCACGAGCTGCATTCTGACCATTCATGGCAATCTGCTTTGAGCCATCGTCAAGTGTGACAATAAGTGGGGTAGCCCAATTAGTTGGTTCATCCCGGGGAATATCCCAGAGTGTCTCGCCGGTTTCGGCATTGAGGCAAAAGAGGTGGGATGGACCCTCGTGGTCCCACGGGATCACAATCTTGTCATCGACGAGAGTTGGTGAACTGCCTTCGCCAAACTCATTACGGGTGTGCATTTCACCAAAATCTTTGTTCCAGACTGGCTTTCCGGTCATGGTTAGGCAATATAGCCCCTGAGAACCGAAGTGTGCGTAGACGAATTGACCATTCGTACATGGGGAAGCTGACGCATATCCATTGGTGCTATGGGTTCCTTCGTGTGGGATGGCTTTGATACATGAATGGTCCCACTGTTTTTTTCCTGTCTCTCTGTCAAAACAGAGTAGTCGGAAATCGAGCGTGCCGCGTCCATCAGAAACAGGAATAGCGGTGGTTACAAAGACCAGGTCGTTCCAAATAACTGGTGAAGAGGACCCGCGGCCGGGTATCGCCTGCTTCCAGCGACAGTTCTTTTCCGGACTAAATTCTTTTGGCGGTGTTGCAGTTGGGCTTTCACCATTACCCGTTGGACCTCGCCAGTGGCCCCATTGAAGGTCATTCGCATCCACAGCTTTTGGAGCACAAAATCCGGTGTTAAGAAGTAGTGCCGCAACCAGAAAAGCTTGAAAACGGTTTCGAGACATTGGCAGGTTTGTAGAGGTGGCTTGTGTCATGTTTGTATTTCTCGATACTGATGGCATTACGGAGAGGACCTTTTCCTCAACCTAATACAATACTCTTTTTTGTTCACGCTGTGAGGAGTGCAAAACACATGGCCGCCTTTCCTGATATCCCAAAAATTCAATATGAGGGGCCTGAATCCAAGAATCCCCTCGCTTTCCGCTGGTACAACCCGGACGAAGTTGTGGCTGGGAAGACTATGAAAGACCATTTCCGGTTCACAGTGGTCTACTGGCATACGTTTCGGGGAACAGGGAGCGATCCATTTGGGGCCGCAACGCTTCAACGTCCTTGGGACGATGGCACGGAGAGTGTTGACAACGCATGCAACCGAGCCAGGGCGGCATTTGAATTATTTGAGAAGCTCGATGCACCGTTCTACGCGTTCCATGATCGTGATGTTGCGCCGGAAGGTCAAACCTTGGCTGAGAGCCATTCGAATCTCGACGCCGTAGCAAAGGTTCTTAAGGAAGAGCAGGAACGGTCAGGTGTCGGGTTGTTGTGGGGTACTGCAAATCTCTTTAGTAATCCGCGGTACATGCACGGAGCAGCAACATCATGCAATGTCGAAGTTTATGCCTATGCGGCAGCTCAAGTGAAAAAGGCCATCGAAGTGACGAAAGAACTTGGTGGTGAGAATTATGTGTTCTGGGGCGGTCGTGAAGGCTATCAGTGTCTTTACAATACTGATATGAAGCGTGAACTTGATCATCTGGCTCAGTTCTTTCACATGGCAGTGGACCACGCTAAATCGATTGGCTTTACAGGACAGTTTCTCATTGAACCAAAGCCAAAAGAACCTACAAAGCATCAGTATGATTCAGATGTTGCAGCATGCGTGAATTTCCTACGAGCATATGATCTCACAGACTCATTCAAGCTCAATCTGGAAACAAACCATGCAACGCTTGCCGGTCATGAAATGTTACATGAGTTGGAGGCAGCTGGCAGCCAAGGATTCCTTGGTTCGATTGACGCAAACACTGGTGATCTGCTGCTCGGTTGGGACACTGACCAGTTTGCCACAAATTATTATCTGACTACGCAGATTATGCTGGCTTTGTTGAAATATGGTCTCAGTCCGGGTGGTGTGAACTTTGATGCCAAGGTGCGTCGTGAGAGCTTCGAGCCGGTTGATCTGTTCTATGCTCACATCGGAAGCATGGACGCCTTTGCCCGCGGGTTACGGGTTGCCGCAGCAATTCGTGAAGAAGGCGCTCTTTCCGACGTAGTAACTGAACGATATAAGAGCTGGGACGGAGATATAGGAGAGAAAATCGAAGCAGGCAAATCCAGTTTTGTTGAACTCGAAAAGCTTATGCTCGAAAAGGGTGAGGCCGCTGCAAATACGAGTGGTCGTCAGGAGCTTCTTGAAAATATTGTGAATCGTTATCTCGACAAGCACTAGAGCCTTTTGTTGCGGATATTGTTGTGGATCACCCAGTTGATCGTGATGACGAGACACTCCTGCGGGTCTGCCGTGAAACACGAACGCGTCGGGGCGGGCCGGGAGGTCAGCACCGTAACAAGGTTGAAACAGCCGTTGTGCTGCTCCATGTGCTAACTGGTATTACAGCTGAGGCATCTGAACGGCGTAGCCAGGCTGAGAACAGGCGAGTTGCCTTATTGCGGCTTCGGCTGAAACTTGCGATTGAGTGTCGTATGCTCCGGGATAAGGTCGGATCGCCACGATGGCAGGGACGAGTCAGGCAAGGGCGTCTGATGATCTCAAGTGACCATCAGGAGTACGCGATGCTTGTGGCAGAGGCGTTTGATCATCTTGCCGTCTCGAATGGTGACATGCGGATTGTGAGTGAGTTTTTACATGTTAGCCCGACGCAGCTGGCAAATCTTTTCAGGAAGGATTCGGCTGTCTGGGCGGCGTTTCAAGCAGATCGATCAGCGCGGGGGTTACGGCCCTTAAAGTAGTTTGTGGATTCTATCTGCTGATTGTGTGCATGATCCCGGTGTATAAGACCTCTGCCGGGGCTTTGAAAATCATTGAGATGGATGATCGATCAAGCCTGTTTGACGAAGAGCATCCGCCAGTGCGTGTCGTGCATTATCCACGGCTAGGGCCTGGCGTCTGATAGCTGATGGGAAGGTGCGATGCTGGAACATGTGCTCGAGGTTCTCTATTTCTTTTTCATACTGCTTGGACCGTGCAAGAATATCTTCATGTACGGCCCATTCTCGAAGATAGATTCCAACAATAAGTCTCTTATTCCAACCCTCGCATATTGGAATCCAGTGAAGGCACAGTTGAGTATTTTCTGAGAGCGCGGCTGTGGAGGATTCAATGGAAGCTACTCGAAGCTCTTCAAGTGCCTCTTCTGGCTCTGGGTAGTATGCAAAACAACCTGCAATACTGATGACGATGATCCCAGCGAGACCACTGAGTCCAATTACAGGAGCAGGGAGTACGATATCAAATCGGGTCTGTACGGTATCGGTTGCCGGTGGACGATGGAGCCAGTTGTCCAGTTTTTGTTGTGGGTCAAAGAGTCGTAAGAGACCTCCGCAGGCGGCAAGCAAACCAATTGCACTTATGCCGAACCATTCATGTGTTTGGGTCTCAAGTTTGATGCGTCGAAGAATATCTCCTGTGAAACCTCCATTCGGTACTGTGCCAGGACGATACGGCGAGCAGTATCGGTCGAAGGCATGACTGTGATCTGATGGCTCAATTGCTTTGGGGTAGAGTGGCCCCTCAATACCGTACGAAATGCCTATGACGATGAGCAGCATGAGTCCAAACCAGATGCCTAGTTTTTTCCACCCATAGTGCCATAACATCCAGGCAAGCAGACCGACATTCATACCTGCACCAAAGCAAAGCAAGATAAATGCTGCACCAACAGAATTTCCATGTTGGAACATTGAGCCAAGTTGTCCCATTGCGACCATTGGCGTTGCATATGCTGGTAAAGCGACACCAGTCATTAGGAGAGGAGCCCATCGATTGTCATGGGACATCGTGCCTCCGAGGATTCCGTACGGCAATACCATCGACATGAGGCCTACGCCAAGAAGGCCTATTCCTATAAAGGCACTCATTGGGCCAACGGTAAGTCGAGCCATGCCAACGGCCACCGCTATGATTCTACGGATCCCTTCTGGTGCCTGTGGTTGGGATGGAAGGTTCAGTTCAGTCTTTGGGTATATCTTGTCAAAAATTGCGCCGGAAATAGTAACGACAATCAGAGAGCAACCTGCGAAAGCGAATATGGTGAAAGGTTTCGAAAGGGTCAGTCCGTAAAGCATTGATAGTGGATCGAATAATGGACTCGATAGGGCAAAAGCAAAAATAGTACCAATGGCGATACCACTTGCCCGCAATTGATGACAAATTGGGATAACACCGAGTGAGCAGCCCGGAAGCGCCATCCCAATGCACCACGATTGAAATAAAGAAACAATTGTATTCGATCCAAAAAGCTTTTTTGTGCCAGCCGAACCGATCATTCTTTCAAGTAGTGCGGTAATGCATATACCTGAAAGAATAAACGGAGCACCCTGTAGCAGTGCCTGAATAATGCGGAGTAGTGCTCCACAGAACAGTTCAGTCATGGACAAGTTCCAAATCTATAAAGGGGGTAGGTGTTTTTTTCTGTCTAAACAACAACGGTGGAGTCCTTCTCCTGCCAACCAGCCAAGTGAATATGCTGTTACGTAGGATGGAAATAATTGTCCAGTTTGACCGTGAGCAAAAAGGAGTTGTTAGTAATTGAGCCGTGTTACTCATGACTTATGTTGATGCGAAAAGGTTTAATCCATGTCGAAGTTTTGTAATCATTCGGTGCTGTTATGATGCCGCCTGAGTTGGTATTGCCACGCAGTCGAGGAGTTGACCGATCAGCCTATGAACATCGTTAGGATCAACATTCAGTCGTACACTTAACACAGGGACTGCAACCTGCTGGATGTCGTCGGGAGTAACAAAATCACGGCCAGCCAAGCGAGCAGATGCCTGGGCGGCACGCTGCCATAGTATGAGGCCCCGTGGGCTAAGGCCTGCGTCAATTTCGGGATGATTCCGTGTCGCGGAGGCTAGAGTAACAAGGTATCGATGGACGTTGTTGCTTACTCGTGTTGTCGTGACGACATCCTGAATACGGCTTAATTCCCCAGCACTCAAAATTAAATCTGTTGTTTTTTGAGGCGTGCCAAGGTCTTCCGAACTTTTGACGGATGCGGCCAACATTGCGGTTTCATCATCGGCAGCTGGATACCCGATTGAAAGTTTCATTGTGAATCGATCGAGTTGGGCTTCCGGGAGGGGATAGGTGCCGTGTTGTTCATGTGGGTTTTGGGTCGCTATGACAAAAAACTCATCAGACAGTTCGTGGTGTTGACCATCCACTGTGACCTGACGTTCGGCCATCGCCTCGAGGAGAGCACTCTGTGTACGAGGGGTCGCACGATTAATTTCATCGGCAAGTAACACCTCAGAGAAGACAGGCCCCGGACGAAATTCAAACTGTTTCGTCTCGGCATTAAATATGCTGAATCCCGTAATGTCACTCGGCAGTAGATCTGGAGTGCACTGAAGGCGGCTGAACCGGCCACCAACAGCGCTGGCCAAGGCTTTGGCAAGCGTGGTCTTGCCTAACCCAGGCCTGTCCTCGAGGAGAATGTGGCCCCGGGCAAGCAAACAAATAAGCACTTGCTGGATCACCTCGGGCTTGCCCTTGAGTGCATCTTGAAGATGGAGACGCATCGTCTCGATTTTTTCCATCCCGTTGTTCATTTCCCAGTCAGCAAATGAGTCACTTGATGGGCTTGGGAGTGTCTTGATAAGAGAATTCATTTCTGATCTCGTTGGAAGGAGGGGGTAAAAAATTGTGAATGAGGTAGGTGGTGTTTTGAAGTCGAGCGGCTAATCCGCGTAAGATTGGTCCATGACCAAGTGGCTAATGCTGCATTGCAGAGTTCTGTCGTAGTCTGTTTGGGGCCGTTGTGAATTACAGGGTCGTAGAGCGAGCAATCAAGGTTAAAGAGGAACTCTTCAACGGCTGGTGGATGACTAGTTTGTGACAGGTTTTTTTGAGAGGGCCGTTCTCTAATTGTGTTTGCCAGATGATTGAGCCAACGCCGTGGAGATACGCCTTGAGGGCGGGCGAGGCCTACGCGTTGGCAGCGACGGTCAAGGGTACGCATCGTGTTGAGCGTATGTTGACGTCGGCTCCATGAGGGGTGGATTTGGAGCAGGACGACGTCGATGATATCTAAGATTCGTGTCCGATAAACAATGCTTAAAAGAAGTGAAATGGAAAGAATACTAAGAACAAAAGGGTGATGAGTTGCTTCGATGTAGGCAAGCCACGCAATGTGAGCGATCCGCTCCATAAGGTTCATTGGTGGTGCCAACAATTCGTATCCCGGTGTCGGCTCGAGTGTGACCCAATGGTGTCTTTGAACAAGCACTTCAGCCCAGCAGTGAACATCGTCTGAGAGAACTGCGGTGAGTCCGGTTTTCGGGTCATAGCGTTCTGGGCGTGCGTAAAATCCGCTAACGAATCGAGCGGGGTAGTTCAGTGATCGCAACAGCCAGACGGCAGCTGTTGCAAAAAGGTAATCTGGCCCACGTTTTGTCTCAAAGAGAAATTCACCAACACTATGGCCTGTGCTACCGGTTGCTCGAGATGTTGTATCAACTGTGTAGTCTTGACGCAGGTGAGTCATAATTGCATTAATTTGGGGCCAGCCTTTAGGTACTCCGGCTGTCCATTGATGGGCTAATGCGAGGACACGGTCTGAGGAGTTTCCATTATCAAATTGCCGGTATTGCTTTGGTGAAAAAATGCCTGATTGATCCCGTTCTGGTAGTTTTCGAACGTCGATAACACGTGACTGCACATGCAGTGTGGTCAGATCGGGAATGGTGTCTCTGTCAACAGCAAGGACTCCAGGTTGTTCCCAACGGAAGAAGTCAGAGCGATTCATTTTGTCAATAGAAACGCCGGTGAGCTGGATTGGCGTCGGCACACGATTTGTTTTGAGATTGATGACTTTAATCGAGTGTATCTCGGGTTCAGCATATGGATCATAGACTTTTGCTTCGATGCCGATCCGAAGCCAGGGGCGATCAGCTATCGTCTCGAGTGTCAATTCTGGTAGTGGGTCGGATAGTTCTTCAGCTGACCACGTGTCACCATCGTAAATGTCAAAAGATTCGAGTTTGAGGTGGAGTGGTAGACGACCACGTACGTAAAGCAATGCATCACTGTTGATTCCGGATATAGGTTGACTTTTTGCTTTCCCTGGCCTTCGAACAGTCGAGAATTCCCGAGACCCTTTTTGGCTTTGAGCCATTCGGTGATTTTCAGCGAGCGCGCGTATTTCCGGTTCAAGACTTATAACCTTCTGACGTTTCTTTTTGGTAAAGACAGCTTCGTTGTAGCTTTCATCAAAAACGTCATAGAGTGTTGCGTCGTGGGAAGCGGCGAAAGGAGCATTTTCGATAGGAGCAAAACTGCGGATGTTATCGAGCCCAGCGACTAGAAGGTCACCGTCGCCAATGCCATCACGGGCCATCGGTGACGAATCGGTGCCGCCACCTGAAGTAGGCAGCCATCCTTCGGTAGCGACAAGTCGCCCTGTGGTGGCAGGAAATAAAAGAGGAAGGGCCAGTGGGAGTGCAATCGCTGCTGTCCACCACGGTCGTTTTCGGTAAACAACTGTGGAGGCCGTGTTGATAGAAAGCCGCTGCCAATATCGAGCACCCAGCCAGAAAATAGCCAGAATAGCAAAAATGACTGAAAGATAATTGCACCACGGTAGCGTGCTTTCTGAAGCATCGAAGCATGCCGATGAGAAGACGAATACGAAGACACTGATCGCTACGGCTGGACCCTGTGCCAAAGGATGATGAGACAGTGTCGCCATACCAATCATGGCATTCCGAAGTAATGTCAGCAGGAATGAATCCATTAAGTGAGGAGCTTCAAGGTAAATGCGAATGGGTATTTCAATAAGACATCCCATTGCCGAAATGCCTGCTGCCCAAAGGTGCCGAGAGGTAGTCGTTTCACCGATACCCGGTGCATACCTTCTGATACCTTCGGCGAGTACAATAATGGCGGAAGCAAGCGTGCATGAGGCTTTCAAAAAAGATGCTGTATGAGGCGGAACAACAAGACCAAAGCCTGCGGCATCGACACTAGCTGCGGCAAGTATTGCCATCGCGAGACAAAGCCAGCCAGTCGTGTGACGAGGAGTAGGCTGATAGGCATTCGTAGTTGGGTTGCGACCCTTAGAAGATTTACCCAACATGACAGAGCCTTTCCCACAACTGTTTGAATTCTTGAAGAGGGTCGTCAGTTAATTGAATCCAGAGTACTCGTCCGGTTTTGGTATGACCGATATTTTCCGAATCTCTTACTGGTTGTTTTGAAAGCACAACACATAGCTGATCACCTTGAACAGACTGATGTTCTGGTGCGTTGAGCAGGCCAAGGGCTGTGGTGATCCTGACTTGAAAGACTCCTCTGTCCTCTCGATGCCTTTTAAAGGAATACCGTTTGGTTGAACAAACGTGAGTGGCAATTCGAGACAGAGTGTTCACCTTTGATTCATACTTGGCAAGTTGGTCGAAAAAGGCTGCAATGCCGTGGCTGCCAGGAGTAATTTGAATAACCTGATCACCAAAACAGCATTCAACAGAGGCTTGTTTTTCATGATACGCTGCTGCAATGCTGGCAGCGATTCGAATTGACCACTCAAGGCTGTTTTCTCCGCCAAACGATTCGTGGATAGATGGGTCTGTATCGAACACGATCCTGATAGCAGATGTTGCTGGTGCCTGTCGTTCACAGACCACCAGCGTTCCTGTACGAGCTGTTTGAGGCCAATGGATTCGACGAAGTGAATCACCGTTGTGGAAAGGACGAGTTCCTAATACATCTCCAGATTCACCACAGCGAGCATCTGTGAATCGATCTTCTGATGGCCTGGTCTCAACGCTATCGATGAGACTCTTTAACGAAATTGTGCGAGGCCACACAATGAGTCTTTCGGTGACGGTGGTTGGCCGAGAATGGCTGTAAATACCAAAAGGAAAACCAGTCGATAGCAAAGAGTCCCCTGATGGGTAAACGCCCCGTTGAAGAGGAGTGAATGAGGAGGTGAAGGTAGCCTTCCCACCACCCGGTATGCCACCGCATACAGCAGTGCTGGTCTCTGAAAGATCCTGCCTACACGTAATTCCCCATAATGGCCACGGCCAGTGATTTTCGAGTGTGAGTGCAGTCTGCACCGGTTCGTATTCGCGGGTTCTTCTGCGGTTGAATTCGAGTTTGCCGCGAACGCCCCGTATTGTGACTGCTGGCCAAAGCGTACCGACAAACCCGATGAAAAAAATAGTGCCAGCA
>WLWF01000950.1_pt1 | contig 26197 bp, 31 predicted proteins | sample 6718331 | NCBI WGS metagenome assembly WLWF01 (sample SAMN12718692, study PRJNA515312) | sponge metagenome | isolation source: marine sponge | host: Mycale hentscheli | place: New Zealand: South Island, Marlborough, Capsize Point | collected 2003-05-01
CGTTGCTCTTCTGCCCAATCATCATCTCTGTCTGGATGCTCTCGCCAAAATGCTCTGTATGCTTTGAAGCCATTGATGCCCAGTTCTTTTTGATTGCCAAACTCGTCTTCAGTTTTATTTGCACCTTTCCATATAAATGCAAACTGATCTTCATCACTGTTTGGAGTACTTGTAATAATAGCACCACCACCTGTTGATAGTGTAGGTGATATCGATGTCCAAAATTCTCTTGCTATTGTAGGTCGCACAAACGCAAACTCATCACAGTATAGCAATGTAATACTCATACCACGTCCGGTATTTTCTGTTGTTGTTTGTGCAACTATTCTTGATCCATTGTCAAACTCTATTGAGCCTTTGTTGTAACTTGTAGCACCTGCACGTATATGATCAGGACATGCTTCATATGAATATCTCACACGTTGCATAATCTCTTGAGCACCTGCATACTTGTGTGCCGCAACCAGTATTGTACTATCTGGCTTGAACATTGCATACCATAACAGATAACCAGCCGCACTGGTACTCTTGCCTGTTTGCCTTGGCATCATTGATATACTAAATCTATAGTTGTGGTATGTGCTTATAAGTCTTTCTTGGAACTCCCAAGGATCATACTGTATTTTACCTTGTATTGGATGTTGTATATAGAAAAAGTTACGTAGGAAATACTCAGGACCTGTAACAGGGTCAGCACATTTTACAAACTCCTGCAGTTGGTCGTCTGTAAATTCTTGTTTTTTGTAAGGGCTTTTTACTAATACCCCATCTTCTTCTCTTGCTACCATGCTATTACTTATAGTGCTTTCTGTATCTCAGGCCATAATTTAGCAAACTGCCCTTTTTGGTCTGGATGCCATTTATTTTCAATGTCCTCAGTGAATACTAACAACTCTTTGCTTTGGTCATCATCTCTGTTTTCAAATTGCAGTAGTTGCTGTTCGGCCCATTCAGCTTCTGCAGGACCTAGATTAAAATTATCTCTATAGCGTTTAAGCTCTGCTACTGCAAGTTCTTTGATTGCACTATTGTGTTTATGAGGATCAAGTTGATCTCCGCAAACATATTGCCATGTAATAGTAATTTTTTTATCTTCAGCATACTGTTTAAGCTCGCATAGTCTTGTACAATTATAAATTGTATACACTGCTTGTATCCCGCCGTGTTGTTGACTATTTTGCATACGTTCTGATACTGTGGTTACATTTTTATCCAGTTGTTGCCAAGAACTACCCCATCTTACATACTCAAATCTATCTCCTATGTTATCAAAGCTCATACTCCAGCCAACACGGGACCGCTTTAGTAGTTTCTTTGGCACAGGCATTTTATCAAAGTCGGTAGTCATATTTGTGATAACAGTAATCAACACATCATCAGGCAATATATCTAATAGTCGATCATTTTCTTTCATCATCAATGGTTCCCCACCCACCATCGCAACTTCTTTGACGCTGTCTTTGTGTTGTTCAATATATTTGATTATTTTCTCATAATCAGTGTTAATAGTTTGGTTAAACGGTTCGCCTATTATGCTTGCCCATTTGGTACTAAAATAACTACTACAATAGGTACAGGCAAGATTACAGGTATTGTTCCATCTCACATCAATAAGTGCTGGCTTATGATCGTCTAATTCAGCAGTCGTACAATCAAAATCTGGACTTATATTATTGTGCCAATCTCTTTCACTAGGAAATCCGGCATCTTCGCTATTGATACAATTACTACAATACTTTGGGTGCAGGATACCTCGTTTAATACTAGCTCGCACTTCTTTGATTGCATCGCTTTGTAACACTTCTTCAATTGAACGATTGACCTTTTTTAAGGTGTTATCATCATTGCGAGGAGACAACATATTAGGATGAGCCGCACAACATGTTTGCACTTGTCCTTCAAAATTTAAATGTAATCCACGCCAAGGACTGGCACAGTATTTCTTTTTTGATTCCATGCAAGTACTTATTGAGGCTTTGGGCGGTGGTTCTTAATTGTTTGGTTTGATGATGTTTGTTTATATTCTTGTGGAAGAGGAGCAACCAGTGGCTGAGGTTTTGGTGCAGGCTTAGAAAGCCCTCCAAAGTTAATTGCAGTTATCATTCTACAATGCCGTCTTCTAGGAGTTTTACTCTATTTGCAAGATGAGCCTTTTGCACGTCGTCTTTGTTCTGACCATGATAAGGCACTGCATGTCCTTCACTTATCAATATACTTGTTAACAGTTTCCAACTGTCTGTGTCACTGTCATACACATTAAAATCACCTAAGATACGTCCAAACTTGCCTTTCATATCTTCGCCGCTTTTGTTTATTTGTGTTTTGAGTACACAAGTCTTACCAAGCAGTTGTTTTACTCTTGCTTTTGCGGCTAATCCAAACTTCTTTTCTTCAAGATCTCTTGTGCGTGATTCTGGAGTATCAATGCCTGCTATACGTACTCGTTCGTCTCTAAGAACAACATTGAATCCTAAGTCAATGTCTACGTCAACGGTATCACCATCTACAATTTTGATTATTGTTGCACGATACTCGTACATTATCTTGGGTAGCCTTTAAATGCTACAACTGGCGATTCTGTATTAACTGCGTCTAATTCTTGGCTACCTTTAGCTGAGGAGCGTTTTTTAGCAGTAAGTCCAATTGACTTAAATGCGTCTGTGGCTAGTTTCTCTTCTACGTCTGTGTAGGTACCAACATATCCGTCGCCTGCTAACCAGCTTGACGGGTCCATGTCATGTTCTGTGTTTCCATCTGCATCCATTGCAGCCATTGCTAAACTAGCACGGTACAAGTCGTAGTATCCGTTGTTACGCAAACTACCGGGGCTTGCTTTTTCAATAGTATGAGGCATATTACCTTGTGGTAGGTTAGTACCTCTACGTTCAGATATGAACTCTTTAGATCTCATTAGTCGTAAACACCTGAGTTTGCACTTGATGCAGTACCAATTTCAGTACACGAACCATTGGCTCCAGCAATAGTAACTTGATTACCAACGCCAACATATAGATCCATTGAGCTATTTGCTGGTATCACCATTGGAATACTGTTAGTCACTGTGCCGTCATTGTATAAAAAGTCGTTAGCGTCGCTAGTTGGCTTACCTGCTAGTGCAACTTGAAATGTTACTGAATTTACACCTGTGGTAACTCGTGCTTTATCTGTTGTCCACACTGTGTCGGATATTGCGCCTGCATATGATGTTATTGCCATTGTTTAGTTCCTTTTATTACCACTTGCGACATGACCAATAACGTGCTTTTGTCTTTGGTCCTGGATTGTCACAGTTGTGTCTAGCTCTAAAACTCTTACGTGCTTTAGGATTGTTTTTTCTAATCTTCATTGCTTTGCCCTTGACGCTACTTCCGCCATGTCCAAAGTTAACTTTTTTTACATTACCTGTTTTTGGATCTTTTACATAAACTTTAAACTTTTTAACATCACCTTGCATAGGCTTGTTTAGTTTGACCTTACGTCCTTGATACTCTGCTTCGTTAGTAATGCTTTCACCAACTACTTCGCCATCTTCTTCTCCGGTGCGCCTTACTTCATCTTCAATAAATCCTACTTCTGCTTGATATACTGGATGGTCAGGCGCTAACATCTCACCGTTTGTGTCGTGTATTACTATGTTGTCAACTTCAATACGATCTCTGCTATCATATGAAATATCAGCAGTGTATGTGATCGGATAATATTTGTCTTCTATTTCTGATGTTGTTCCAATTTGTAGAGGTTCGGCTTCGTCCATCTTTTCAGCACTGGTGCGATCACCTTCAATCACACGTCTTAAACTTCTAATTGTGTCATTGACCATTGCACTTACATCGCTTGATCCGATCTCATCGTCGTCATCTCCATGAAATTCAGCAGTATCTGCTATTGCTTGTGTAATTTGCTCAATGCCGTATTCTCTTACCATGTCGCTAAACTCAGGATGATTCATAATCCTGCGTGTGATCATTGCTTCAACTTCTTCAACGTCTTCAACGAGTTTTTCAGTTTGTTCTACTGCTTCAGTAAGTTTTCTGTTATAGTAATTTGCAGTATCAGCGGCACCTAAACGTTTATGTAATGCTGCCTGCTCTTCAAACATCTTTATATCGCCAGCAAGTTTTTGTATTGTTTTACAATTACAATGAGAACATTTTGATCCACAAGTACAGTCCATAACTTTTACGCCGCAGCATGCTTCAGGACAATAAATTTTACCATCCTTGATACGTTCCATAACTGTACCTTCGTTGGTGATGGATTTGTAACCTTGTGGTGTAATGTGTGTTGTTTCATCCATCTCTTCTGAAGGAGGATCAATAACACCGTCTGTTTCATCACCAACATAGTTACAATCTTCTAGTATACCATAAGCGTAATCGTCTGATAAAAATGTAATACTATCGTCTGTGTGTTCTACAACAGGAAAGTCTATAGCAATTTCGTCATCAAAGTCTTCTCTAACAACTACTTCAAGCACATCACCTGTAACAGGAAATGCTACTGCTCGTTCGCTTTCTGTGATATACTTTTTTAAGCTCATTAGTTTGCCTTATATTCTTGATATAGTTTCATTAAACGCTCTTCGCCTACTTCGTTAAGCTCTGACTCACCTAGTACTGCCATTGGGTTGTCACCACCAGCAACTTTAGGATATGCCATCTTCTTTGGTCCGTTAAGTCCGCCTGAAATGTCCTGTGTCATGTACTCAGTGTCCATTGTGTTCTGATCATCTGCACCGTTAGCAAATTCTTGATCTTCAGCAACTTGTATTTCAACTTCACCGTAAGGTGATTGTGGTTGTGATCCCATTCCCATCATGCCTATGCCTGCAAGTTTACATAACTCTGCCATTTTAGCGGCATCTTCACCACTTGCATTTATATTAATGTTTGGTTCTGCATCTGTACCTGCACTCACTGTTACACTCATGTCTTCGTTTATTTGCATTGCACGTTTTACAATTTCATTGTTTTCATAGATACTTGCATTTTTGTACAAAGGCTTACCAGCACCTGCTCCGTCTGCGATTGCACCAGAACCGGTTGTCTCTTCAACTTTTTCTTCTTTGTCATGCTCGCCTTCGTCCATTCTATCTTCGATATCTTTTTTGATACCGTCGTAGTCTTGTCCTGGATATTTTTTCTCAAATTCTTTCTTACCCATGCCTTCTTCGACATCCTGCATCATGTCTTTTACAGCGCCTTCGTCTAGCTTCTCTTCATCTTCTTCGATTGACTCGTTTTTGTCGCCTTTTACAGGATATGTTTTACCGTCTACTGTAAAATCATTCTTGCCTGCTTTGATTGCTTTGTCTCTCTCACCTGAGAATTCGTTGCCTTCTTCGACATCTGCTTCATCAAGTGGATTCTCAGACATAATCTTTGCGGCTACGTCTTGTGGAGTACCTAATGCTTCTTCAATCTCTTGCACAGGAAGTCCTGCTAGTTCTGCTAAACGTGCCATAACACCTTGTCTGGCTGCATCTTTAAGTGTGCCTGCGTTTTCAGTAGCCTTTACTTTAGCGTTGCCTAATTGTTTTGCAGTGGCTAAATCAATACCTTTTTCTCTTTTAGATGAAGCAGTTTCCATATCTTGTTCATGCCCGTCTTCTTGACCTACTTTATCCATATAGCTATCTATTGTTTTATTTGAAATTTCAGCTATCTCATCTTCTTTCATATCGTTTTTGCCTTTGCCATCAACTGCATAGTCTGGTACCATCTTTCCATCTGGACCTTTTACCATTGTTTTACTGGCTTCATGCATTCCATCTTTGTCATGCTTCTCGTCGTACTCAATGTCTTTAGTAACGTCTTTACCATCTTTACCAGCATGATCTCTACCATCGTACTTTGCATCATGTGCAACTTCACGTCCAGCTTTTTCTGCACGATCATCTCTTTCAACGTCTGACTCTTTTTCAAACATTTTTGTGTCTTTTTTCTTCTCTGGTAAACCATCTGGACTTTGTTTGTCGCTAAATGGTGTATAAGTGCTTTGCTTGTTCATTTTACTTGCATCAGCGGCCGCCATGTCATCAAACATCTTGTCCTTCTTGGCATCTTTTGATAGACCATCTTCGTAGTCTTTGTCACCTTTGCCAAATGGTTTGTAGTCAGCATCTTTGTTAAACTTTGTTTTTTTCATAAGGTCCTCTAGACCTTTTTTCATAAGAGCGTTACTATCCTCTTTGACTATTTCAGGTGCATTTGCTACCTTGTTTAGTTTGGCTAGTGTGTCGTATATGTTGTCCATTAGTAGTTCCTTTTTCCTTTAACATTTTTACCCGGAGGTCCGTCTTTGCGATTCTCCGGAGCCGAACTACCGTTGGCAGCTTTTACGACCGGAATCTTGTTAGTACCCATAATAGGACTATCTACACTATTAGGAGTATCTGTTGTAAATTTTGCTGGAGGTGTTTTACCACCTGCTATTGTAAAATCACTTGAATATTCGTTGCCTACTATTTCTCTTTTGTAAGGATCAGCGGCATAGTACTCACTTGCTTTTTTGCTTTCTGAACTTTCTGGTTCTTCACCTTCTTCAGTACCTAATACTGGATTAGGTTGCTCTGCATAGCCTTTGACTTCCTCATCAACACTATTAGCATAGTCTAATTGTTGCATAATAATGTGATTTGGATTGATTCCCAACAACTCTGCTATTTGTGTAACTTGCGGAGGTGTTGCTGGATAATTAAAAGTTACATCCATAAATGTGCAACTATCATTTTCAGCATCAGGAAAGTCTGCTAGTACTTTTTGTATTGGAGTTTTCTTTGGTTCTGTCATCTTTACGACATCAAACTGCTGAAGTTTTTCTTCCAATGCGTTTATTAGTTCTGGTTCGCAATCGCCTAGTATTTTGATTCTATAATCAAAAGTTTGACGAGTTTCAACCAGGTATTGTGCAAATGATTTCATCTTATGTTCCTTCTATGCAGTATTTAGCAGAATACAACCTATTTTGTTTCTTTGTCTTTAGATAAAAGTCTATCTAAAAGTGCGTTTCTGTCTAGTACAACGCCGGTTCCGTCTACTGTTTCTTCTTTGTTAACGCTTGCCTTTTGATCGAGGTTGGCTTTTTTAAGTTGTAGATCTACCATCTTAAGTTTCTTGTTTAGTTTTGCAGTTTTAGCTGTGATAGCATGTCCTAGCATTGTACTAGCCACGCCAAATATATCACTTGCCCATCTACTGTCTACGTTCATACCCAAGTCCATCATATCATCAAAACCTTTTGTTGCTTTGTCAGCAAGATCATCCATTTCAGTATCGCTGGCTTCTAACCCACGCACTTGTGGCAATGCGGCTTGTACTTTGTCCAGCTCGCTGAGTGTGTTTTGCATAATTGGGTTATTTTCTGGCGTTGGTTCAGGAACGTTATCAGGCACTACTTCTTCAGTAAGGCCTTCGTCAGTCGGCAAATCAAACAGTTCTTCTAGTTTCTTGGTCATGTGCTTCCTTCAAACATTCTGGACATACGCAATCATGTAACTCTGTGCTAATTGGTACCGACGGTTCTATCATACACCAACAGGTATAGTTTGGATCGCAAGTAAATCTAGTGTTACATAGTTCGCAAGTTTTCATTGTACTTATTTACTCAGTTTTGATAGCATAATCTTTGCTTTTCCAGGTGTAAATTGCATCAGCAATTTGACTTGTGCTTGTGGGGAAAGTTTCATCGGTTAACAATGGATGGTCATAACATCTAAATAGTTTTGCTAGACGATGTGCGATATATGCTTCTTCAACTAAAGTTAAATTTTCTGTAGATAATTCTACGTTTTCTAACACACTTTGAATAATTTTATTACACTTTTTTTGACTTTGGTAGCCTTGATTACGTGAAATAAAGTCGTTCCAGATGTTTGCAGTTTCTGTTGTTGGATAAAAATTAAGATTTAGAAATGATGCACATTTATTCAAATGATAATAAAATTCTTCCAAATTGTAAAAAGCAGATATTGGAAACACATATTTGTGTCCTGTATGCTTAAAAGCATTCCACATTGAAATACCGTAATTATCATATTCAAATTTACTGTAAAAATAATTTCTTAAAATTTGTTTATGATAATTTTCTTGTATGCCATGTTCTTCAATGAGATCTTTGAGATCTAAGTAGGCTTTTGATACTGCCTTAAATTTAGCGATTGTATTTTGATGCAGATTATAGATATCTATTTTTTCATCACCTGCACGTAAAAGTGAATTAGTAAGGGCTGCTAGGCGATAGTCTTCACAACAGTGTATTTCAATTACTTTATCATCATCGTTAAATGGCACACTATTATATGACCAATGGTCACCCTGTATCATTGGCTTATAGTCTAAGTTTTTACTTTTAAGATGTGCAGCTCCGCTACTGAGAAACAACGATTTGCCTTTCATGGCATCGTTGCCATACACAAACATGTCAAGCATAACTTCTAAAAAGTTACCATGACATCCACCATAGAAATCTATTTTATCCATGCCAATACTTATCGGCGCTTTTTACCCTGATGGAATATATCTTCTTCAGTTACAACTCTAAAGGTTAGTCCGTTACGTTTGCACCATTTTTGTGCGGCATCCCATTTGGCATAGTTTACTGCGACAACCATTTTGTCTCTGTTGCTGGCTTTACTTTCCAGTATGCTTTGTTTTTTTGGTTTGATTTCTATAAGTTCAGTGACCACTTGGTTTGCTTTGTTCCTATACTGTATTAGAAAGTCTGGAATATATCTTGTCGGCTTACCAGTTAGCGGGTTTCTGTAAGGTATTGCAAGTGATTCACTTGACCATGTTATAATATGATCGTTGCTATCACAGAACCGCATAAATGCCAGTTCCCATCCGCTACGAAACTTAGGAGCACCCTTGCCGGCATACTTTTGCGGATTCATTACTGTGTATGTGCCTTGTTGAAATTTTGACATAACTCACCTATATGAGTATGTTACGTGCAACATATTGGTTTGGAGTAGCAGTGTTTGTAATACCAAGTAGCGTTGTATTGCTACGATTATTGTTTAGATAAAAAGCCAAGGTTGCAGTAATTTGCACTTGATTTTGATTCCCAAGTTCGCTAAGTATATCTTCTACTGTGCTTCCTGTATCTTCGCTTATTTGAAATACTGTCAGAGTAAAATTCTTGGCTGCAAACTCATCATCAAATATACTACTAAAAAAACTTAACACAGTGTCGTATTGATTGCCATCAATTACTAGTTCTCTATTATAGAATTCGTCAAATGCTCTTACAGTAGGATCAGTTCCAGGATTTGTATAATTTAATGTTGCCATTACGGACCTGTTGTTTTTGGTTTAGTGCCAGTTTGATCATTTATAACCACCGGACCAGTTGTATTAAGGCTTATGTTTGATGGTTTCAACGTTGCCGGAGCGTTAGTACCAACTGCTTGAATATTTGGTTTGTTTGGAAACAGTACACCGCGAGCTGCACCTGGTAGTGTTTGTTTGATTTCGCCACGTGCTATATTAAGTGATTCTGTTTCTATAATCTGATTTAGGTCTCTGCCTTTAAATGTTTCATATGCCGTACCGCCTTTTTGTATAGCACCAACAACACCTGCTAAGTTACCTGCACTTAGATCAGTGATTATACCACCAGCGGCATCAATTAGTCCGCCTTGTCCAAATACAGTCGCGGCACTGCCTGGTCGACTTAGAGGACTAGTAACCGTATCATAGTTTCCTGGATTAGCAAAACTTGGTATTGCACCATCTGGCTTGCCACCTGATAATGCTCCGTGATAGTATTTTACAGTTTCGTAATCAAAGGTAAAAGTATTTTGCATTATACCAGCACCCTCTGAATAATTGTAAGTGTCATGTTCAAAACTGCTGATGATTGGATTTATAAGTGTATAAGCCGCCCACTTGTGATCGTTCATTCCAAAAATTGTTATGTCGCGGAAAAATGCTGGCTTACCTTGCCGTGCACCATCCATATAACTTTCACCGATATAACCCCAGTCGTTGATTTCTCTGTCTTGTGTGTAGATATCTCTGAATCCATATGGAAAGGCAGCTCCAGGGTCAACACCTTGTGCGTTAGGACCTAAACTTCCGTTAGTAACTGCGGCATCAAAGTACTTTTGGCTAGCGTCTTTGTAATAGTATGAAAAGTAATTGTACCAAAGTGTTCTACTTAAATCACTGGCATCATCATGCATTATACATGTTATAGGATCGTAGTTAATACTTGTTTGTACTTTGCGTTTTCTGTTGTACTGATTCATGGTTTCAACATCAAACTTATATGCAGGAAGTTTTATTTCTTTAACCAGTAGGTTTAAATTTTGTAAGTCGTCGGTTTGAAATACATTTGCTAGTTGAGGTATTTGCTGTATATTTAGACTGAATACTACGTGGAATAGAAATTTACGACGTGGAGAAAGTGCCGAGTTATTACTACGAAAAGTTTTACTCGCATGCGTATAGTCTTTTAAAAAGTCAGATCCAAAGAACCCTTTGAGAAAGTCTTCACCGAAAGCCATAAGTTACTCCTTAAACTTAATTAGCCAGTTACGACGTCACCCAGTGTTCTTCCTACTGTTGCACCAATGCCTGTTCCTAATGGTGTTTGTACTGCGTTGTCATAACGTATAGATGTTTCAATAGTTACAGGATCGTTTGAACCGTAATCTAAATCACCATAGTTAGCATTTACTAAGAAGCAACCATATAATTCCCAAGTCTCAAGTACGTTTGGTGTACTTGTTCCGTTACCACCATCTAATACTTCACAACGTGTTGTAAATTTGTAGTCGATACCTGAACTTGCAGATGCTTGCTCTAGTGTATCCATTTGCTTTTGAATTTGCTCACCAATCAATCTACTTACATTTCCGCCAGCATCATCTCTAAATGTTGCTGAAACAGCGTCCCATGTTTGACGACCAGCAAGATAAATTCTACTGTTGTAGATCGGTACTTCGATTTCTTCAAAGTTTATAGTAGGTCTAGTAAAAGTCATTACCTGTTTGGTAAGTTCTGTTCTAGGTGTAGACACGCCAAGATTTTCAAATACCACCCGGTAGCGATATTTTAGTTTTGGCATTAACAGTCCTTGAGTTGGACTTGATTGGTCTGATGCCAAAGGAACTGTCATTCTTGTTAGCGATGATACGGCCATTTTATAATTCTCCTTATTACAATATTATTTATCTAAATTTCGCCACAAAAAAATGAGGCCGAAACCTCATTTTCCTTTATTTTAAGTGCTTTAAACTGCGGCTGAGCTGGCTACGTTACCGGCTGCTATCTCACCTGTGTTCTTAATTCTAACTGGTATGTAGATAAATTCAACTGCCTTAACTGGCTCAATTGCAACATCAACATATAGTTCGTTAGCATCTATTCTTGTTGGTGTGTTGTTTGATTCATCGCATACTACCAAGTAGTCATATATACCACGCTTTGCTACTAGATCAATCATCAAGCTCTCTACGCTGTTCTTAATCTCATCACGTGTTGTAGTATCATTCGGCTCAAATACAAAGTTCTTACCAATTGTTTCTAGTCTTCCACGTATAAATGCAACAAGTCTTGCAACGTTTATTCTGTCTAGTGAACTACCTGTGAATGTAGTTTTGTTACCATAGTTAAGTATACCTGATCCAGGAATGAATGTAATTGGATTTATTGAATTCTCATACAATGTATCACGTAATCCTTGTCTAACAGCAGTTTGTGTAAACTCACCTGTTGTTGCATCTACATAACCTAATTGACTTGCATTATCAACTGTACCACGTCTAGTACCTGCTGGTGCTAACCAAGGAAAAGCAACATCATCATTACGTACAATTGTTCTTAACATCATATGTGTTGATGGTGCAACTACTGTTGTTCCTGATAAGTCAGTTGTTTGACAACTTGGATAAAACACACCAAAGTATGGATCAGCAGTTGTTAAGCCATCGCCATTGGCATTGGTTGCATAGTTTGTAATGGCTGTGCCTGTGTCTGCTAAACGCATTGGAGCATCACTTAGAATAAATCCTGTGTTGTTACGCTCATTGTTCAGTGCAACTAAGTTACTTGCTAATTCTTCATAGTTAGGGCAACATAACAAGTTGTATATCTTTTGCTCTTCACGAAGCTCTTGAGTTCCGTCAACGCCTGCTTTCAAGGCTGCAACAACAATGCTACGAACTGCTTTTCTACCCATGTTTGGTGAACCATCTGCGTTGTTACCACTTGCAGTTACCCATGCATCTGTTACAGTCGGTAAAGCACCGTATGTAGCAAATGGAAAGTCTGCACTGTTAAAATAATCAACTTGATAACTTTTTACATTGAATCCGCTACGTCTTGTATTGAATAACAATATGCCTTCAGGATAAAGTGTAGGATCTGGTTTATCAAGATCAACATAATCACTGTTTAACATTGACTTAGTAGTTTGGATGTCACCTGTAATTGGATCTGTTGTTCCATTGGTGGCCCAACGTGCATCTAAAAATGCTATACCGTTTTGTGTGGTTTGATCAGTGTTGTCTAGTATAACCCATTGATCAACTGAATCAACACTCTGCCATCTGTAAATTTGTGGATAGTCGTCTAAATTAGCAGTTGATACCCATAAGTCACCATATACTAATGCACTATCATCACTTTGCTTTGTTGGAGCAGTTGAGGATACAATTGGTCCATCTGGACTACACTGAGAAAGATTAAATCCTCTTTGATCAGATGAAACATTGTGGTAACCTTTCCAAGTTCCGCCACTTTGAATCATAATATCACATTCATCAGTTGCACTATAGTACCAAGTTGTTCCATCTGCTGGATCAATACTTGGTGCAGTTGAACTTGCAGTATATCTTGGTGAAAGTCCAAATCCTAATTTTATCCAGTTACTTAGAATTACATCACTGTTGTTACCTGCTCTAACTTGACCTGTTGTGATAGTAGTTACTATTCCTGCATCTGTAACAGGAGTACCACTTGTGTCTTTAAGTACAATTACACCACCAAGTGTATGTTCAATTTGTACTGCACCAGTTGATAATACTCTTGCAGTAGTATTTGCTACGTTAGCGGCAGTAAATGCAGTTACAAAATCAGTTGCAGTTGTTCCGCTTAGTGTAGCAGTAACCGCCGCAGTAAGTGTGTTACTGTTTTTTGCACTTGCTTGAATTGTGAATGTGTTTAAATTAGTAAATGTTGGTGTTGTAGTATTACCTGTTACTAATGTTGCACCTGTTGCATAACGTTCCATGATCCTTGTTGTATAGGTTGTATTTTCCTGAACATCATACCTTGAATACAATGTTCCAGCGGCAATGTTTATACCGCCACCTGCAGGATCTAATGCTTTCAATGCACTTTGATCGTTTTGATAAAGTGGATTGCTTAATGTTGAAAATGTATCAGTTGCACTTGAATATTGTTTTACAACAAGATTTGCTCCAATATTTACATTGTTTAACTTGTACCAAACACTACCAGTTGGATGAGGCTCATCACCTGTTGTTTGCCAACTTGGGTTGTTGTAGTTATAACCAAAATGCACTACTGGTGCATAGTATGGCTTTCCTTCTTTAGATGTGCTTGTTGCAATTCCAATTTCAGTTAACAATGTTGAATTGTTACCGTCATCTATCATTAAAATTCCGTTACCATTATCAGTTGAACCATCATTGGTACCATTTGAATCAACATAAATTTCTAATTTGCCGTTTACAACTTTTGCACTAACGCCTGCAACACTTGCACTATTAATGTCACTTGCTACTGTAGTTAAACTTGTTCCAGATGAAGTAATTGTTGTATCGTTAAATACCATGCTGTTGCCAGCAGTAATAGTTGGATTAGTAGCTGTGCCAATCACAGTTGCCCAAGAATTCTTCCAAGCATCGCTTCCTACAAGTACCCAACTGTTTGCAGTTACCACAGGATCACTTACAGTGTTACCTGGTGACTTATAGTATACAGGGTTACTTGTGTTTATTACACTTATTGCATAGTCGCCAATGCTGCCTATACTTGCTAGTGGTACACCACTTTCAACTCCGCCGACTAAATCCGCAGTGGTTGTAATAACAGTAGGTACTTTGTTTGTAAATGTCTGTGTAGTTGAACTCCATTCAAAAGCACCATATGTGCTTACACCTGTGTCAAACCAGTATACGCCGTCTGCTGGATCGCCAGTTGGGCGTACTAATGTAGCAGTAAGAGCACTAAGATCAACGTCAGCTCTTTGTACATATGCTCTGTTGCTTACTCCTAATGTACTGTAGGCTGCAAGTAAACCATATTCGTTAAGTTCGTATCCATTAATTGCTGTTCCTGCTGCCGTACTGTAAAAGAACGGTGTACCAAATGTAGCAGCCAAATCTCTTTGCGAAGTAATCAAGTAAGGCTTGTTTGCATTTGCGGCAGTTGTTCCTGCGGCAACACCTGTTCCTGTTCCACTTACTTTATTTTGTGCAGTTGCTATCATTATGAATGGTACTGAATTTGTTGCGGCCGGAAGATAGTTACTTTCGTCTATTATTGTAACTTCTACGCCTGGTGATGTTAGTGCCATGTTTTGATTCCTTTTGAATGCTTTATAATCTTCTTAATGATATTTATAAGAATATGCCAAAAGATGCCATTACAAGTGCCCTTTGCAAAGGTTTGTGCATATAAATATCCGTATGAATAGACCTATTTGCAATGCTTGTAACCGCCGTTTTGTTGCAGTAAACTACGTAACAGAAGGAAAGAAACATTATCGCACAAGATGCGATAGTTGTACACGTAAGAATCGCAAAATGAAAGCTCAAGTTCCGCGTTGGCAGCTAGAAGGTTATCAAAAAAAGAAACTTTGCGATCGTTGCGGCTTTGTTGCTAAAAGCGGAGCACAAATATTAGTTTATCATGTTGATGGAAACTTAAAAAATATCAATCTTGCTAATCTTAGAAGCATCTGTTTAAATTGCAGTGTGGAAATAATAAGATTAGATCTGCCTTGGAAAGTAGGTGATCTTGTTGAGGACCAATGATTGTAAATCTTTGAGGCTACTGTTATTATAAAGGATACAATCAAATCTAGTATTAACATCTATCCACTTGTATTCGCTTTCGTGAACATTAAAGCCGCTCATTAAATTACTTGTGTCTGGGTTTGCATTATCTAATATTGCTCGTTGAAACCATTCAGGATCCTTGCCTCTTTTTACTTGCCAAACTTTCCCGCCAAGGTCACGTATCATGTTTTGTTCGTTGCGAAACCGCACATCTGGTACAACATAGTTTCCAGGATTGTCTATCATGTGTTTCTTAAGGAGGCTTACCCACACACCATTGTCAAATCCATCACGCATACATTCAGTACCAAATTCTTGTAGTACTATCCTTGGTGTTATGGTTCTACCAGTTTCTTGTGTCCAAAACTTATCTGCTTGTTCTCGCCAATCTCGGCTTTCGTCTGTATCGCCTTCGAGCATTGCTCTATCCCAACCAAATATTGTGGCGACACCGTCTTTAAGTTTGTCAGCAAAACTTACTTTAGTAAAACCTTGTTCTACTAATATGTCAGCAACAGTTCCTTTACCGCTGCCTATAAGTCCGCAAATACCAACTATCATTTAAGTCCTGCTACCCTTAGGTGTTTAAGTGTTTGTTGTAGTAAATCAATCTGTCTTCTACAATCTTCTAATGCATGGTGACTTGCACGTGGCTTAGGCAAGTCTGGATACAAACTATATACCGTACGTGCATCTCTTACATTCCAAAACTGCCACGGTATAGGCAATGCAAGTTGTTTGAATGCATTTTCTAGTATAACCATATCAAAGGTTGTACCATTGGCCCAAGTTAGTTTACAATGAAAACACAACTTGCTCAGTTCCTCAAGTGCTTGCTTTAGTGGTATTCTTCCCTCTTCACCAAATGCCTCATCTTGTGCTTCCTTGGGTTGTGTTGCCCACCATTCTACAGTTGAGTCATCTACTTCTCTGTCGGGTTGACTGTCTACATCAACTCTTGCATAGTAATCTTGCTTTTGGTAACCAACACTAAGTGGATCAAAGGTTTGGGCCGCTATTGTAAGAATACAAGCGTCAGGGCCAGTACCTACAGTTTCTATATCTATCATAATATCCATAGTATTATTATAGCACTAAATGAAACTGTGTCAACCTATTTTCTTGTCTTGACTGTTTTCTTTGTACCAACTGTACCTTTAAGACTTGTCTTTGGTGGCTTGTATGCTTTTTGAACTTTGCCGCCGGCACTAACACTGCCTTTACGCAGTTTGTTCAGCATGCCTAATAGTCTACTGGCTGGATTTACTCTTTTGGTCTTCTTTGCTTTTCTTGCGGCAACTTTGCTTTTTGTTTTACGAGTCACTTTCATTTGTGCTCGTTTACGTTGATCTATTGGTGCATCACAATCTTTAGCATTACCAACAACACGACCTCTTCGTGTACCGCTAGTACAACGCCATTTTGTTTTTAGTTTATTGCCTGATCTACTGAACACCATTTCGTGCTCGTTGATAATCTCAGGTTTGGTAACAAACTCTTCAACACGCATTAGCCAATTACCCAAGTAAGTGGTTGCGATCCGTCTACATAGTTTTTAAGTTCTTCAATCTTTGCATCCATGATAGCATTGCCTTCTGCTTTCATCTGAGCGCCATTTAATGCAGTACCACCTTGTGGACCTGCAATGGTAGCAAACTTTTCTCTTGCTTCGCCTATAATAAGTTTAGCATTTCCAACCATGTAATCTCTTATCCACTGTGAAGTTGAAAAGTCTGAAAGTAACTGTACTTCTGGACGTAGATTATAGCACCAAAGTAGTACAACTTCTCCAGTGGCTTTGATATCTCTCATTATGGTAAGTTGTTTAGTAGCAGTGTTGTAATTGTAATTCATAAAACCACCAAACATTTTTGCAGTGAGCTCAACATACTGTGAATAAAAATCATATGTTGCAAGTCCGCCCATTTGATTTCCGTTTAGCAGATATGTGTTTAATGCGGCGGCACTGAAGGGTTCAAACGCAGAACCTTCACCACCGTTGCTGAAACCAATTGTACGTCTAAATATCTGACGCACAGTTTGTATTTCTGCAGGCAATGTATAGATATTTGTATCTTCACTTAAGGTTAGAAAGTTATAACTTTCTTCAAACGCATTTTCAGCACGTTGTCTATATGTGCCAATTGTTCGTTGGTAGATACTTTCATAATGACTTGCATCAAGTTCAGTGTCTATGATGCCTTCGCCTAACTGCAACTTGACGTAGTCAAATGCTTCTTGCTTTTTAGTGTCTAGTGTTTGATCTAGTGTTTGCTGTGCTTCTGCCATAATACCATCCTATGACAGTATTTATGCAATTTACCAGGCCTTGAGTATTACTACGTGTTCGTTACCTCTACCATTGTACTTTATTTCAGTAGCCTTAATACCAGCAAACTGTTTTCTATTGTTAGGCTTGCCGCCTTTCAACAGTTCTTTGATTTGTTCTGCCGGTTTACGCAGTGTTTTTTGTACACTTTTGTTTGGATCAAAACCAATTACACTGTTGCTTTTTATACTGTATGTTTTGATTGTTTCATCAGCAACAACATATATTAGTTTACGTGTTTTTGTATTGTAAAGCCATGCTTCTGTTCCATGCACCATCTTCTCTGGAGAAACACTAGTAAGTTCTAAGTCTTCAAACTTACGTAGGTACTTAAACTTACGTACTAATTGTGCAGGTGTTTTCTGTTTGGCAACTCTAGGAGCTCTGTCTGCTTTCTTAACCTGTACATAACTAGCACATTCTGCCACTGCACGTTCTAAAAACTTTTGCATTGCACGTATCTGTAACTTGCCTAAGTGACTGTATCCTTCTTCTAGTTGTGCTATCATATCAAGTTCTTGTTCTGACATTTTAGCCTGTTCTTTTTTACTAGGCGGATTCATCAACTCATTTATTTCACTTAGTTGTGCCTTAAGTGGATCAGCAATAATATCTATTGTTTGCGGCGGACATCCTTCATCACGTAGCAATTTCATAAGACTGTACTTGTCAGGATCCTTACAGTCGTTGTTTACAAATTCATCAACTAACTCATGCACTGCACCTTCGATATCCATGGTTTTTTCACGCATGTTCTCTTGTATGCTTTTACGTACGACTGCTGGCTTCGTATTATCAACTACTAACTTTGGTGCTGGCAAAGTTCTTGCCATTGCTTCTGTGATACTTTTCTTAACATAATTACTAGTTGGTTGTACATCGCCAACAGTGCCTGCTAATGTTTGCCAGTGTGCATTGTGTTCAGGATGGATATCTGGCATTCCTTGTCTTAAGCATCTTGCATAGATGCTTGCATATACCATGCCGTTGTGTCCATGGCGTTTCATTGTGGCTATGTCTTCTTTAGTATACGCATTCTCTTTCATCCATGCAAGTAAATCAGGAAACAATTCTATAGGTTTACGTTCTTGATAATACCAATCAACTGAAACCATCTTGTGTTTATGATAGGCTTGTCCGCTCATTTGCAATGCAGTTGACCAATCAGGGTCTAGTGCTTTACTGCGTTGTTTTCTTATTACTGGCTTCTTTTTACGAGTGCCTGGCTTTAATAAGTTTTTGCCTTTTGCCATATTCTGCTCCTATATCTAACTGTTACAAAGAGTATAACATGTATATAGTATGTGTCAACCAAAAAGTTCCAAGACTTTTGTTATTCTTTTCAAATAAAAAGGTTGACTTATACTCTAACTGTGTTATTATGTATGTACAGTTAGAAAAAAGGAACAGTATATGAAGAAGAAAATACAAATTACTGGAATAGTAAAAGAAGATAGTGTTAATGTAGAATATGAAACTGGCAAGCACGATAGTGTTAGTAGTGCAGAAGCTGAATTGCTCACTATGATGGACTACACACAATCAGGCCCGTTTCCAGTTACTAATATCAAACTAGTAAAAACTATATACAACTTTGTAGAATGCTACAAAGATGAACAAACGGAGTTAAAATATGGATACTAAAAAATTCCAACTATACGAACGTCGTATAGACAACTGCTGGCAAGCCGCAGAACATTTTGCTGATGGTACATGGGGCAAACACTATTGGACTCAAAATGCAATGTATCTGCTACGTAGAATGAATAGTTTTTTAAACGGAGGAACTGAAAAATGAAATTTGTGTTAGTAACCATGATGTTAGCCAATCCAATGACATATGCAGATAAAGCAACCTGTACAGAAGCAGTAGATGCATTGAACAGTGTAGACATCGAAGCAGTTTGTATTCCTGCTGGTATTGAACAACAAACTGCAAGTGATAAAATGATTGCAAATATGATGCAATTAATAACCAAATTAGAAACCATGAAGGCAAAACAATGAATGAATCATTATTAGGATTGTCGTTCGATGTAAGCAAATACCATAAAGGCATCCAACTTGTACTTGATTATAAAAAGTACGAACTGAGCATTGTAAAACACGATGGAAGTTATGGCGGACCACAAGGCTTATTTGAAATAATGGTAAGTGATAAAAGTGGTCACGGTGTTGAACTTCCAGGAATAACCGCAGAGGGCGATACTGTAAAAGGATTTTTAACTCTCGAAGAAGTTAGTGGCATATGTAAGAAGTTATCTACCATTACAGGTAACGATCCAGTAAAGGTTGCTATCTAAGGCCATAAATACAGTAAGAAGGAATACTGTATGCCTAGACTTAGTTTATATCGCCCTAATCGACAAAACGATTACAAATTTATTGACCGCACTGTTATGGAAATGTATCAGGTTGGCGGCGTTGATATGTTTATTCACAAATATCTTGGACCAACACCACATGGTGATGATAGTTCAAGTGTAAGCGGCGGCACACAAGATGCCACACAGCCTGCTTATTCCAGCGAGTCTCCACTGTTTATTGAAGATTTGTTTCTGTTAGAAAACAGAGACAGAAAGTATGACGATGATGTATACCAAATGCGTGGTGTATACAATGCACAAGACATTGATTTTGATCTAAGTCAATTTGGTTTATTCTTAAACAACGATACACTGTTTATTACTTTTCATTACAACTTTATGATTGACACACTTGGTCGTAAACTTATGAGTGGTGATGTATTAGAGCTTCCAAACTTAAAAGATTTCAATCCATTGGACAGTGGCATTGCACGTGCTATCCCAAAATACTACGTAATACAAGATGCGGCTTTTGCCAGTGAAGGATTTTCACAAACTTGGTTACCGCACTTGTGGCGTGTAAAAGCAACACCACTTGTAAGTGCTCAAGAGTATTATGACATACTGAAAAAGCCATTTGAAGAGAAAAACATTTGGGACAATGGAAACTACTATCCAAAAGGCAGTATAGTACTAAGTGGAGACACATACTACAAGGCTATAGATGATGTAGACCCTGGTGTTGAGATTACTGATACCACCAAGTGGGAAGAGTTTACACCTCTTACGGAACAAGAAACCTTTGCTACTGTTGTAAAAGACAGAGAAATCAATGATGCTATTCTTACACAAGCAGAATATGAAGTGCCGTATAGTGGTTATGATAGTGTAAAATTTTACATTGTACCAACCAACGAAGATGGAAAACCAGCAGATCCAAACAGTTATACTGTTGACAACACAGGAATAACAGTCGACACAACCAACGTTGATGTTGATGGGCAACCACAAAGTCCAAGAGCAAATGGTTACACACTTGGATACCTAACTGGCGACGGTATTGCACCAAACGGTTTACCTGTTACACCAGGCACAAGTTTCCCACAAGGCGCACAAGAAGGCGACTTTGCACTACGTTTAGACTATTACCCAAATAGACTTTTTCGCTACAGTGGTTCAAGATGGGTTAAGTATGAAGACGATGTGAGGACTAATTTGACACCAGGTGATAAAGAAAAAGCAGTTGCAAACTATGGCAATGTAACTTCTCAAACACAACGTAGCAGTTTTGTAAACAACACAAATAAAACTAATACTGAAGATCGTGGACAGATCGACGAAAGACAGCCACTCAGTAAGATACTCAAACCGCAGGCCGACAACTAATGTTAGAATTTATAATATTTGGAATAGTAGATAATGCTATAATGATTCTTGGTGCAATGACTGGACTAAGTGTTGAAAAGTATCTACCACCAGCATTTCAAAAAGGTATAGGCACAGTAGTCGGAGCAGGACTAGGCAATGCTCTTAGTGACTTCTTAGGTGGTGCAAGTACTGCTAGTTGGGATCTTGCAATTGGTACTGCACTTGGTTGTTTAATTGGACTTGTTTTTATTCCTATCTTTAGATACATAGCAAACTGGAGAAAAGCATAATGCAACAGTTTTTTTATGATGAACAGATACGCAGATTCTTATTGCAGTTTACTCGAGTATTTTCAAACTTTCAAGTAGAATACGGCAGAACAGAAGACAATTCACAAAAAGCATTATATAGAGTGCCAGTACGTTATGGTGACGCTACAAGACAAGCACAAACAATCATACAACAAAACAGTGCAAACAGTTTGCCAGCAACACCATTGATGACATTTCATGTAACAAATTTAAATTATGCACGTGATAGAATACAAGAACCATATTTTGTACAGAAACAAAATGTACGTCAAAGATATTGGGACACCGAAAGCGAATCCTACGAAACCACACAAGGCAATGCATTTACAATTGAAAAACTAATGCCAGTTCCGTTTGATTTAGAAGTAAATTTAGATATTTGGACATCAAATACAAATCAAAAATTACAATTACTTGAGCAACTATTGACATTGTTCAACCCAAGTTTAGAAATACAAAGCACAGAAAACTTTATTGACTGGACCAGTTTAAGTGTTATGTACTTAGAACAGGTTACTTGGAGTTCAAGGAGTATACCAATGGGAACAGACGATCCTATTGACATCGCTACACTAAGATTTGTAATGCCAATTTATATTTCACCACCAGCAAAAGTTAAAAAACTTGGTGTAGTAGAAAAAATAGTTGCAAGTGTGTTTGATGGAAACGGTGATATGGCAGAAGCCATTTTTGATAGTGATTTACTATTAGGAACAAGGCAATTGTTTACTCCTTTCAATTACCAAACCTTACTAATTGGCAACAAACTACAAGTTTTAGAAACCAAAGCAGTGGTTACAAACAACTCAGGTGTACAGGTTCCAACTGCACCTCCTAGCAACTTATTATGGCACACTGTAGTAGATTTATACGGAGCCCTACGCAACGGTATTAGTCAAATCAGACTAGACAATCCATATGATACAAGCATAATAGTTGGAACAGTCTCATATGATCCAACTGATGATAGATTTTTACTTTTTACAGTGGATGCTGATACTATTCCTGCTAACACACTTGATGCAGTCAATGCGATTGTTGATCCACAGGCAAAAGGCCCTGGCACTATAAACGGCTTACCCGCGGCTGCTGCTGGACAAAGATATTTGTTTATTAACGATACAGGTAGCGGTAGTACAACAGATCCAGGATTCGCACAAGCATGGAGAGGCACTGACGGTTCAACACTTGTAGCAAATACAAACGATATAGTAGAATATGATGGTACAAGATGGAATATTGCATTTGATTCCAGCAATGAAAGCAATGTGCAATATGTGAGCAATCTTACTACAAGTGTTCAATACAGATGGGCAGCAGGTGAATGGCTTAAGAGCTATGAAGGTTTATACACAGAAGGTAACTGGAGTCTAGTGCTTTGATAGATGCAGTTGGTGTTTGGTTTTACAGTACAACGACAGATAGATACCTGTATCTTTTACGCAACGATGCTAAAAATCCAGGTTGTTGGGGATTGCCAGGTGGTAAAGTTGACGGCAAAGAAAATTTAAGTCAAGCAATACAAAGAGAGTGTCAAGAAGAAATTGGCATATGGCCTGAAATAGTAAAACTTGTACCTATAGAGAAATTTACTAGTGCTGATAATCACTTCAGTTATCATACATTTTTTTGTTTGATTGACAATGAATTTACACCTATATTGAATTCAGAGCATCACGGATACAGTTGGATCAAATCTGGTGTGTGGCCAAAGCCTTTGCACCCTGGACTATGGACTACAATTAATTTCAATGAGATATTACTTAAAATTGATACTATTAAAAAGTTTCAAATATCACAATATGAAATGAACTCTGCATAACCTATTTGTTTAAAGTTTGCATGTTCTCTCCACATATCGTGGGCACTTTCTCCATCTGATACATAGTAAAAAATTACACTAGGATAATCACCGATTACTTTGTTAACAGATTTCACTTTCTTTACGTCTGGCTGGTTAAATTCGTCTTGTGCATCAGCACCAACTAAAAAAATTTCTTTGTGTCCGTCAAAGCAGGCAAGCCACATTGCAACTGCAAGACTTTTGCCTCTTACACCATATGGAACTAGATAATACTCACCTGGATCATCTATACAATTACGTGCATGACTGTATACGCTAACTTTCTCTTGATACTTTGCTTCTTTGATTTCTGCTAATTTTTCTTTATCAAATTCTACGTAAAAATCGCACTGCAGCTCTCTCCAACATCCTTCACTACCGTAACTTTGTAGACGTTTACGTCCAAGATGCCAACCGGCATGTTGTTCAATTTTTGTTTGTAGATCCAGTTTGCCGTTGAACTTAGTGTTGAAACGACTAGAACCATTTCCAATTACTGCGGCACGGCCACTTATATGTTGATTCTCAATTGGATTACTAATCCATTCACGTTCCTGATGCTTTTTACCGCCAGAAATCTTGTGTTCTACAATAACAAACTCGCCATCGTATTCAAGTCGATACCGTTCAGGCATTACATACGCCCTACAAGTACTTCTATTATTCCCGGACCGTCATCAGTTTTGTTTTCTATTGCTTTGCCGATTACACTTCCAGAAGGTGGATTGTGTATGTCTCTATGTGCTTCTGCGTGTCCTGCTGTTGAACTGCTCACTAATATATCGCCTTTGTTAATGGTTCCTACAACTTTACAAGGTACTCTTCCTAGTAGAGCTATACTTACACCATTTTCTAGTCCACTGTTCATTAAATAGGCCGGATCAGTTGAAACTATTCCTGCAATTGCAGTACTTCTAGACCTAAGAGTCTGAGTTACTTCGTATTCGCCTCCAAGTTCAACAACGGTACCTGGCTCGTAATCTGCATCACTTGTGTATTTCTCTGCCAAGTCAGCATATCTAGCCGCAGTAGCAGTGGCTGTAATTACTCCAGCACTGAAGTCTCCATTTCCATCTCTTGCAACAATTGTACTACCTGTGTTTGCATGAGTTGCATTTGATGTAACAGTAAATGTACCTCCTTCGCTACTTGAACTACCACTTAGTCCAACTCCTGATACTGCTCCTGTAGCCACATAGTTTCCTGTGGTGTCAGTTCCTAGTGCAACACTATTAGCTGCGATTGTTGCTGTCAAAGTGGCGTCACCTAAGTTTGTAAGTGTGGCACTTCCACTTAGATCTCCAGCAAGGGTAATTGTTGGATCACTTGTTGCAGTTGTAGCAATGCTGATGCCTGCACTGCCATCAAAGTCGGCAGTACCAGTAACTGCACCAGTTAGTGCAATTGCTCTTGCAGTTGTTAAGGCGGCAGCCGTTGTTGCTGTAGCGGCATTGCCTGTACAACTTCCTGAACTGCCTGAAGCATTTCCAGTTAATGCACCAATAAAGGTTGCAGACGTTAATGACCCTGAGCTTGGGTTGTATGTAAGGCCACTATCCTGTTTGACCGCAGTCAATGCACCACTTGTAGAGCTTGCAAAATATAATAAAAAGTCTGTGTTGGTACTAGTGTCACCACTTATAGTTGCTCCAGCAGCCGCAAAACTTAAATTACCACTTGCATCAGTAACCAATGCTTGGCCGCTTGTGCCATCAGCACTAGGCAATGTAAAAATTAAATTTGAAGCAACTGTACCTGGAGACTTGAATCCTACATAGTTTGAACTATCTGAATCACCAAGTCTTATTTCTGCTTGTGCGTTTAGTGTAAGGTTGCTTATACCAGTTTCTTTAAGCAATGCAAAGCCGCCAGCAGTACTACCATCATGTATTCTGAGTGTGTCTAGTGTGGTGTCAACACTAAGCTCACCAGCAGTACCAGTGAAGCTGTTGTTCTGTGTGGTTGTTCCACGTCTAAATTGTAGTACGGTTGGCATCTTATTCTCCTAGCAGTGTATTTATTAACTTAATACACCTAAATCTGTTGGCGATAATGTTGATCCCACAGGATCCATCATGGTATATATTTGTCCAAGACTTACTCCAAATGCATCCGTTGCACCAGATTCAAACGGTGTTTCGGCACTTCCTGTTTGATCAAATTGTTTTGCTAAATCAAAGTTACCTTCACTACTTGGTAATGGTGTGACAGTACAATTTGGAAATGATGATCCTCCTTCGCCACCTCCAGATTGATCAACAAATGATAATGTTCCACTTCCGTTTGTTTGTAATACCTGTCCACTTGATCCATCTGCTGGTAAAATATAGTCTACATCACTAGTAACTGTTGACGGAGCCTTGAATCCAATATAATTACTACTGTCACTATCATAAAATCTTGCGTCTTGTTGTTCTCTTATTTGTAAGTTAGTACCGTTCAGCAGTTGTAAACTATCAGACCTCAGGCGCATGTTAATATTGTTTGAACCTGCTTTACTGTTAGCAAATTCTAGTAATCCATCTTCTGTGCCATCACTTGCGTCTTGTATTTTTCCTGTAATTTTTACATACACAACTTCTTGGTCAGCATCATTTTCGCCTTTGAACTTTAATTGTCCGAGGTAATCAGCATCAGCCGGACTACTACTATTACGTTTAAGTGTGATTACAGGAGCGGCAGTGCTTGAATCTTCAGTGGTTGTCAGTAGTAATGTATCGCCTGTGCTTGTATTTGTAAATGTTGCACTGGTTAAAGCAGGGGTTAAACTTGGTGTAACTGTTAGTGTATCAGTACTATCGTCAGTTGTTAATGCTACGTTGGTTCCGGCGACCAGTGTGAGTGTATCTCCAATCTGATCTGCTACAATACTGTTTTGACCTGACACTGCAAACGTACCATATGCGGCATTACCAGCTCGAACAAATGTCATTGTGGTTGAGCCAACTGTTATTGGATCGTCGGTGGTTAATTTCCACTGTGTATCAGCGTAGGTTGTACCTTCGG
>WLWF01000955.1_pt1 | contig 26078 bp, 16 predicted proteins | sample 6718331 | NCBI WGS metagenome assembly WLWF01 (sample SAMN12718692, study PRJNA515312) | sponge metagenome | isolation source: marine sponge | host: Mycale hentscheli | place: New Zealand: South Island, Marlborough, Capsize Point | collected 2003-05-01
ATAGTTACAATACCAGCAACTACACCTATCAATGTTTTAATGTCTAATTGAACTTTTGATGTTTCATCTAGTTTCATCGTCTATAAATTTTATCTTCTATCTTGTCTAAACGAATGTTTTGTTCTTTGATATGTTGCTCTAAAAACAAAATCTTTTGATCTATAAGATCGTGAGACGTTTGTGGAGGTAGTTTTTTAGCCTCCTCAATACCAGCTTTATTCAACTGAATTTGCTCAGTTAAAGTGGTATAAGTCATTGTAATAGATATTAAACCACCTACAATTAAAATAATAGTTTTTAAATCTAAACTTAAATCTGGCTTTCCATCGCCGTCTATGTCTACACCTAATTCTTTACTCATAATTTATTTTTTTTTATTTAAAGACTTTAATATACCATCTATTTTCATAGCTTGTGCTTTATGCATTTTAGATGCTTTTTTTAATTCACTTGATATTGATTTTAATTTTTTTGTATCCATAATTTTAATTTTATTCTCCACATTTTTTACTAGGATCACCAACTTGTCTCCAGTCTTGTTTAACCCAGTCTTTTAAATTTTTACTAGCCGTACCACTAACATTACTTTTACTAGATCTTTTATATTTACCTTTACTAGCAGCCGATTGTTTAGCACTAATAATTGCTTTTCTTTCAGAAGCACTCATACTAGCAATTTTAGCTTTAGGTAAACATACTTTTCTAGTTCCACCACCTTTAGTGCCTTTTACTGGACCACAACTTTTTTTAGCAGGCCCACTACTTTTAACACAGCTACCTTTAGAAAATCTACTAGTACCTGGTTTTCTTTTATAACCTTTCCAACAAGTTAATGGTGATTTGTATTCCATTAGCACTTACCTTTACCTTGTTGCTTTGAAGCCCACATATTAGCATAAGCCGATGGGTATACTTTAAATTTTCTTTTAGCTGCAGCTTTGCAACCAGCACTTAATTTTCTAGTTAATGGTGATTTGTTCATATTAATATACTTTAATTTTTGATTTACTTTCTTTTGGTTTATTCCATTCTAATTCCCAAGTTTGCCAACCTAAAACATTAGCAATTCTTTGCCATTCTTCATTTTCTCCGTCGGCGGCATCTTTTAAATTTGTTAATTTTCTTATACCCCTATCAAGTGGTATATTTGTAGCGGCACTGACAACTTGACCTATTGCTAACCAGGCAGGATTATCTAACGACCAACCTTTTTCAAATATTTCTTCTTTATTCCAATCCCAAGTTCTACCAGCAGATCTTAATTTGCTTATTTTAGAAGATATAGGAGGTGAAATATCTAAAAGCTCTGTTGCGGAATCTTGAGCCTCTTTACCTTCTGCTATTCTAATTAAAGCGTTTTTTACAGTAGAAACTGCAGCTCCAGCAAATCCCATACCTCTTAATAAAGAATCAGCCATACCATTTATTATACCTACATATTTTTTATTTTTAACTTCTTCTTCTGGCTCTTCATCGTCAAAAGCTAAAGCAAACAAAGCTTGTTGTAAAGAATTAAAGAGCACGTTTTGTATCATACCATAGTATAATATTTTTGAAACATTTGTTTTAGCATCTCCTCTTCTATTTTTAAGATCGCTAGCAGCTTTTTGTATTAATCTTGCATACTGAGCTGGTGTATTAGCAAAAGCTAATATAATACGCCCCAATGGACCAGCTTGTTGGGCACTAATCCTGTCTGGCCTGCTTGATTGTTGTGACTCTTCTGATATTTCTCTAAAATCTTGAAAAGCTTGTGTTTCGGCATCTTTCTGAGACATGCCTTCTTTCAACAAAGAATTAACTCTATTTCTATAAAATGTAGCTCCACCAGATGCAATAGCAAAGCTGTCTGCAATTTGTGTAGGTAAAAAACCTAATTTTAAAACTTTACTTACAAATGCTTTGGCTTTGTTTTTAGACTCTCTAGCTATTTCAGCAATATCAGCTTCACTTACATTTATTTTTAAACCATTACGTCTTTCAACTAAGTAATCAGAATTCATTAAAAACATAACATCACCCCAATATTGCGGTTGATTACCAAAAGCCATAGCAGCTTTCAATGGATTGTTGTCGGTAAAATTAACAAAGTTAATAGATGATATAGTCTGTAGCACCGCAGATCGCATGTTAAAAAACATAATGGCACCAACAGAATTGTTAATCCAATCAATAAATCTACCTGTTAATGTGTCACCTTTAAAACCTCTATTGCTACCAGTTTTCATTCTACCAAGTATGTTTTCTAAAGCAGATCTATAACCTTTACCATAAGCGGCTTCAAGTTTATTTAAATTTGCTTCTGAAAATATTTGATCAACGTTTGATTGCCATTGTTTTAAGTATTTAGCTCTTACAACTGTGTTTAAACTAGTTAACAAATCTGTAGTTATAGTACCACCTAACCAATTATTATCTGGTTTAGGATAACCTTCACCTTTATTTATTTGTATTAATTGATCTGCAAAATTAACTAAATTAGAATCTGCTTCTACAAAATCATTTAATTCTTTTAAATCAGTTTTAGATAAACCTGGAACTTCCATACCTTGTTGGGTCCAAGTATAAGCTCTAACAGCTTGGCCTACAGTAAAAGGCTCGCCAGGGATTTTTTTATTTAAATCTTTAGGACTAATTTTTAAAATCTTTTTTAATTCTTTAAAATCATTTGCCATTGCAACTCTAGCATTTGATATATCAATTTGAGCTCTAGCAAAAGGATCTGTTAAATTTTTCTTAATCCATTTTAATTGTGTATCACCAACCTTGCCTTTACCAATAAATCTATACATTAAACCTACAAAATCTTGAGCAGATGGTGGTATACCTAATAAATCAAATTTACCTTTACCTTTGCCAGCAACTTCAGCTTTAGCTCTACCATATTGTTTTTCTTTTCCTATACCTGTAGTTTCTTCTAATATACTATTAAACTCTTTATTTAAATCAGCGTCTTTACTTTCTTTCATCCGAGCATCTTGAGCTTGTTTATCAAGATCTTTCATGTCATTGAGCATTTGATCCGTAGTTTCTTCTTTGTTTACTGGTTGTTTAGAATCTTTTATTATAGCTTCGTTATATTTTCTTAAATTTTTAAAGTTTTGTTTATTGTCTAATTTAACAGACAACCAATCCATCATGTCTTTAACATCTTCACCTTTTGAAGATTTTATTATAATCTCATCAAAAACTTGTACGTTGTCAGGATTGTTAAACAAATCACTTTTGTTTTTATTATTAAAAATGTTTTCAGCTGCTTTTCTAGACTGTTCAAATAAATCTTGTTTTAATCTTATAGTAAAAGCGTCTAAAGCATCCAAAGCTTTTTTACTAGCTATTCTATTATGTATAACTTTATCTAAAGTTAAACCAGTTTCTAAGTCTAAAATAGATGAAGCAGGAATACCAGCAAGTATTTGCATTGATTCAGAAGGCATACCTATTTCAAAACCTTCAGTAAAAGTGGTTTTACCAGTGTCTTCAGCTTTAAATTCAGGGTATTTTTTTATTAAATCTTCGGTTATCATACCTTCATCTAAAGCTATTTTTACATCGCTATCTAGTATTGTTTGAGTATATTTAGCAGAGTATAAAGGATATAAATCCTTAAAATTATTTGCTATAATACTTTTTAAAATATTAATATTAAAATTTAAATTTTGTATGTTATGTTCTCTTTGAAATAAATCAAACATTCCTTTAACAACTTTATTATATCCAGGTGTTAAAGAAACAGATGTTACAACAGCTCCTTGTCTAGGTATACCTGAGCTTAAACTGCTTTGTAATTGTAGTAATCTAGCTATATTAGCAGTGGCTAAAGTTTTATTAGAAGCATTTTGATAATAATCATTTAATTTATTATAAAAATAATCTCTTGCAGCTTGTATAGCTTTTCTTTTTTCAGGTTTAATAAATTTATTAATTTTATCAGCTAACTGTTTTTGAGCTTGTTCTGTTTGAGGGTTACCAGCTTCAACTATTAATTTTTCAACATTATTTAATGTAGATGCAGAAAACGCTGTAGCATCTTTAGGATTAAAATCTATATCTTTTATTTTATTGTTTAAAACAAAGTTTTTTCTTAACATTTCTATAGTTATACCTCGAGCTTTATTGCCATCTCTTGGAGAACTAAATGTTGGAATTGTTCCCGCTCCAAAAGTACTGCCAAAAATAGATAAATTAACAAATCTAGGGTCTAAAGTATTGGTAAAGTCTTGCATAAAACCAAAATATTGACTCTCTCCATTTTCTGTCATTAAATCAGGTAGCTTAATGTTTTCTTGATTTACAAATTGATTCATGTTTTTATAAGCATCAAAATCAACATCAACACCTTTAGGTGTTAAATCTTCTAAATCTTTAATAGCTTTTAATTCTTTAGCTGAAACATCAAGACCAGATATTTTCCAGTTATCTTTTACTTTTTTAATAGAAGGTTTTAAAAAATTCTTTACATCTTGCGGTTGATCTTTAGTATAATCTTCTACGATAGTATTTATATTTTTACCAACATAGGCTTCGCCTCTAACATATTCACCAAAGTTATTTAGTTCGTTTACTTGAGCAGGTAAAGATAATGAAGATTTTATTATTATATCTTGCTCTGCGTCTTTACCAAAATCTTTTTTGATTTTATCTATAATATTATTTACAGATTCTTGTCTACCTTCTTGATATTTATATATTAAAGCTGGATCACTTAATGTTTTAAAAGTTAAATCATCAGCTAATATTTCTGCAACACTACCTAGTAATGATGTTTTTCTAGTACCTCTTTTACTAGGCGCAATATCTTTACCTACAAAATATTCTGCAAACTCTCTTTTTGTTATTTTCTTTTTAATAAACTTAGGTGGGCCAGATTTAACATCAGATATTAATTTACCTTCAATAAAACCATTTTCAATCATATTATTATAACCTCTAACCTCGTCTACCGTTTGTCTATAAGGTGTACCATCTTCATTAAGCTTTTGCTCTGCAAATTCTTTATAACGTTTGTTTATAATAGATTGAGGTAAAGCTGTATATATATAATCAAAATTAGTTCTAATAAAATCTTCAAACTTAGGAGTTGTATTTAATATTTTTTTTAACTCAGGACCTAGTTTTGTATTAAAGCTTTCTAACATTTTAGGCCTAAACTCTGTAGTACCTATTAAATCTATGTTTTCTTCAAATGATTTTTCTATAACGTCTTTAACTAATGGCTCTAAGTCTTTTCCATTTAATATATCTTTAATTAAATTTCTACGTTTTCTTTTAGGTGCTTGTGGTTGTCTATCAATAACTGTTTCAGCATCAAGATCAGTAGATAGTATAGCATTAGCTTCATCTAATAAAGATTGATCTATTTGTATATCAAGTCCTAAATCATTTAAAGCGTTTAAAGATTTATTATAAGCTTGACCCATTATCCAACCATCTAAAGAATCATTAACCTCTGGATTAAAATTAGCGATATGCAATGCTAATTCTGTTTCAGCAAACATTAAATAGTCTTGCATATTAAAACCATCTAATGTAGAAAATGCAGATTTACCAGTTTTTGGTTGTGATCTTGTAGCGTAATACTTCATTAGTGGTAAATATTCTTTAGCTATATCTTGTGTTAATTTACCCTTTGCTTCACCACCTTTATTAAATGTTTCTAAATTTTCTTTTAATAAATTGTCTATTTTTTCTTTATTAGTAACAGGATCAAAACCTGATTCAGTTAAAGCTCTTGAAGATTTTATCGCTGATCCTTCTTCTATAGCTTTACCTTGTAAATAACCTCTAGCAGCATTAGACAAAGACCCTTTATCCATCGACTTACTAAAATCTTGTAAAAAATTAAAAGCTTGTCTACCATTTTTAAACGTATTATCACCAAAAACAGGTTTTAACATTTTATTAAAAAACTGAAGTAAAGTGTCTCCTAATGTTTTTTCATAAGATATTTCACCCTTAATCATTTTATCACTAACAGCGTTAAAAAATTCTTCATACTGTTGTATTTCAGTATAACCTTTGTTTTTTAAATCTTCTTCAATTTTATTTACTAACTCAGAGTTGTTTTTATTTAAGTATTTTTTTAAACCATCATAACCATTTTTAAATAACTTAGGTTGTATACCAATTGCGTTACCTAAAACACTATGTAATATTTCATGACTACCTACAGCTTTGTCAAAATTATCTACAGCTTTTTGTTGATTAATAAAAACTTCTGTAACTAGTCTACCATTATCAAAATATTGTAAGTTTTTTCCTTTATCTTTTTTTATTTCTTCTAAAACACTTTCAGCAGTTCTATCTTTTCCTAATCTACCCTGTTTCTCAAGTTCAACTAATTTTTCTTTTGCAATATTAAGATCAGTATCGTTTTTTATTACCAACGCATTAATACCTTCTACGTTTTCAACAGCATTAACTTGTTTATCAATATCTTGTTTAATTTTTTCAATTTGACCTTGTTTCCAAGCTTGAGCGCTGTTATTCCATATTCTACTATTTTCGTCAGATTTTTGTTTAATAACATTTTCTAAAGCTTCTTTTTGACTGTCATCATAAGTAGTAAAATTATTTTTTAAATCTATTCTTGCTTCTGATATAGCACTAGCATTTTCAGCCATTTTAACTTGTGTATCAGAATCCATACTATCAACAATCACACCATTATAAGCTTTATTGTTACTTATTTTTTTATTTAAATTTTCTATATTTTCATTTATAGTTTTATTATTTAAATTTTTGTTGTCTAAAGTAAGTTTATTTATTTGCTCCATGGCATCTAAATTTTCTTGCTGTAAACTAGGATCCATCAATCTTTCATGCATTAGCTTTCTTGTCTTATTGTTTATGCCAGTTCCAGCACCTAAACCACCACCAATAATAGAAGATATTAAAAATGTATCAAAAACTCTTTGTGTAACACCCTGGTAATCAAACTCACCATTTTCTTTATAAAATTTATTTATTTTTCCTTCTGTAAATCTATAATCAATAGCGTTGTTTAGCTCTTGAGAAGCAACTTCCGAAGCGCCTTCATAAAATGCTGATTCACCTATTATTCTTATTAATCCTTTAGCAGCTTCTTCTGTTGGTTCTTTAAAACTTTTTATTAAACCTTTAGCTAGACTTCTAGTTACGTATTCAGAGGCAACTTCTACGCCAGCTTGAAGTAAAGAAGTAGCATACATTGTCCAACCTCTATCTTCTGGGCTAGCGTCACTTAATTCTTCATAATGATTACCAGCTGACGAAGCTCCAATAGCAGCTAAACCAGCAGGTCCCATAAAAGCCATTGCAACAGAAGGCGTTGAATCAACTATACCACCTATTGTTTTATCTAAAGCAACACCAACATTTCCTTCAGTTATATTTTTTAAAATACTTTTATCATAATCGCCACCTGTCGTTTGTAAATCTTCACCAAACTTTTCAACAGCGTTAAACATTTTTTCTTGCTCTAAAACACCTCCAATAAAAGGCATTCTATTTAAATAGTTCATTAACCCGTCTTGTAAAAATATTTTTTCTTGGCTGTTTAAGTTTGGTTCATAAAAATCTAATCCAATATCTGTAGCAACATCTATTACAGCTTTTTTATTTTCTACAGTTATATCACTAAGAAAACCACTCCAATTAATAATTTTACCAATTTTATCTGTTAAAAAACCAGCACCTGTCGTTCCTGGTAAACCAGTATTTTCTATATTATCTATAGCTAATCTAATTTGTTCTCCTAATGAAAGTTCTTTTGGTTCTTCAATTTCTACTGATTCCGAAGAACCATCTACCGATAGTAAATCCGTGCCTGTTGCTTGATCGTTTCCTGCTGTTACAGTCGCAACCTCTTCTACAACAGCTGGTGTCTTTCCCACGTTAAGTAATTCTGAAAACTTATTAATATCACCGTCATATCCATCATTTTTAAATAAATCATGTGAATATTTAAAAGCTTCTTGATCGTTGTTCATTAGCTTTTTGTAATCATCAAAAGTTCCATTATATCCATCTTGAACAAAAAGTTCATAAGAATATTTTAATGCTTCTTCATTCATAAATTAAATTTTAATTGTTAAACCTTGAAGCTCCTTGATTTTTATTTTTACTATTAGTTGCTGATTGAGCTTTTTCATAAGCTTTGTTAAACTGTGTTAATTGACCAGCAGGCAATGTATTTCTATAAGCCTTTAACAAACCTCTTCCTGTCCCATCATACCCAATCATAGGTTTTATGTTTCCGCTAGAATCTTTATAATATAATGGGAACTTTTTCTTTTTACTAAATTCTTTAGAAGCTTTTCTATCACTAGAATATTCGTTAACAACTTCTTCATAAGTAAGAGCATCAACTCCTTCTGAAAATAAAATTTGTTTTGCCATGTCAGTAGTCATACTAGCGCCGGATCCTGGGCCAGCCTCACCTTCAGCCGTCTGAGTTTCGTCAATAAAGTTCAACACATTGTATGCAAAGTTTTCATAAGGTTGAGGAGTTGTGTCTACTTCAGGTGTGCTAGGAGTTGCTGTAACTTTAGAAGACACTTGAGAAAATATTACATAATTATCAACATCTTTACCATTAACTTTTTTAGTTGGCTGTAACGGATCTATAACCGCACCAGGTTCTCCTGCATTAGAAGATCTTTTACTTAGGTCTTTTGTTTTTTGTATTATAAAATCTTCGTTTAATTCTTTTTCAATTATAGCTTGTTGTTCTGGAGTACTTAATTTTCTAAATTCATTAATATTAAATCCACCTACTTGCATTTTAACCTCCATAAACGCTGACAACTCATCATCTCTCATTCCTTGATAACCTGCAGCTTTTGATTTTATTTCATCTTGCAATACTTTATTGTTAGCCCAACCAGATGCATTTATATCTCTTGACAATGTAGTTATATCTTGACCTTTAACACCTTTTATAGTTATAGATTTACCCTGTGCAGATAAAAATTGGTCTTCATTCCACTGGTTTTTATCATTAGTTATACCTGCATTTTTAAATAAAGCATTGCTGTCTGGTGATGCAACTATTTCTTCTAATAAACCTTCATCCCATTTATTTAAATCTTTTTTCCATTCTATTTCAACTTCACCATTTTGATTTCTTGGATACATTGTTTCATCGTCAAACTTACCTTTGTTTGCGGGATCATTTGGATCAACAAAAACTTTTATACCTACAACTTGTTCACCATCTTTAGTTGGTGTGTATAATTTCTTTTCATATCTTGCACCTGGTATTTCTTCATCAGATAAAGCCGCAGCGGCAAATTGAGATGCTGTTCTTTCGTATTGATTTGATCCAGCCCAACGGTATTTATTATCAAAATCTGCAGGAGAAGTATTATTATATAGTTCTGTTTCAGCTAATATTTTACCTGCATTTCCTTGTAATCCATTTTGAAAAACTTCATACCTATTTATTATACCTTGTAAGTCTTGCTTTTCCTGTACTGATAAATTTTGACCAGTAGCTAGTATTGTTCTAGCTTCAATAGCTCCCATACCTATTTCATCATTTCCCATTAACAAAACTTCAGTTTGCTTTTTAAATTGCTCCGCTAAACCAGGTTCTTTTTTTAATAACTCTGAGTATACTTTGTTTCTTTTTTCGTAAGCTTTAGTTTGTATACCGTAGCCTATTTGTTGAGTTCTTTTAGCATCTGCATCGGCTTCTTTTCTTTGTTGATCTCTTTTAGCTGCTAACGTCATTATACCTCTAGATAAAGACTGGCCTATACTAGCAGCCGCTTGACCGTATAATTCTGCTGATGTATCTCGTATTATTTGTGGGTTTCTATAACTCATATTTTAATTTTTAACCAAATGTTCCTACAGCTGTACCAGCTAAACTACCAATCGCACTCAAACCACCAGTAATTGCAGAAGCTTTAGCTCTATTTGCATCAGCAATACCTTGTTGCGCTTGTGTTTGTTGACCTGAAGCTCTATCTAAATCAGCATTAGTTCTATTTTCCTGCTGTTGAAACATAAATTCTTTACCAGCAGCATCTGCAGATTGAACTCTTTGCCCTTCTGAAATAGCTATATTTTGTAATCTTTGTTGTTCTGATATTTTTTGTTGTTGTAAAGCTTGCTCACCTCTTGCTCTCATTTCTTCATTTCTAGCCTCTTGCTGTTCTATGTTTGCTGCAACACCTTTTTTACTTTGTAACGCGGCTTGAGCTAAAGCTGTAGCACCACCAGCACTAGCTCCCGTAGCTCTTAACGTATCTAATGTGTTTGCTAAAGCTATGTCAGCTTCTTCAATTTGTATTTCAGCGGCGCTTGTAGCAACACCTAAGCTCGCAAAAGGATTAGACATTTGTCCTGATAAATCACTAGCCATTGAACTAAGATTAGTTACACCAGCAAAAGGATTAATTATAGTTTGTCTAGATTTTTTTAAAGACTCTATTTCTCTTTCTGCTTTGCTTTTATTTCTTTGAGCGGCTCTACGTTGTTTGTTAGCCGCTGAAGCTCCTGCGATTGCACTTCCTGCCGAAGCGGCCGCTCCTACTCCTAAAGCTATTGCTGCTGCTGTTGCTATTGCCATATTATAATTTTTTTGTTATTTCATGCGAAGGTTTATCATCAATATGATAACCTAATTTTTTGTGTGTATTTATTAAATGTTTGTTTCTACCAATACTAAATATATATTTTATACCTTGTTTTTTACAAACGCTTTCTGCGCCTTCGATTAAAAGCTCTATAGCTTTACCTCTGTCATTTTCTCTATATTTAGGATTAGAAACAATCCATTCAAGTAAAGCTGCTTTAGAGTTTGTTGTATACAAAAATCCAGCAACTATTGGTTGATCTTGTTTTTCAACCATAAAACCTCCTTTACCATTATCAGGTAAAAATTCTTTAGGTGGATTAACCCAGTCTGGCCAAGCATCCCACCATTCTACTAAAGTATCCCAATCAGAATCTTTTAGCATGCGTATATTTAATTCCATTTAATTTAATATGATGATTCTACAGTATCTGATGATACTGAAAATAATTCTCTTTTTACTGTTTGATTAACTGTGTCTTTATTTGATAATTTAAATTTAACTGTAGAAAAAAATCCTTTTACACCTGATATATCAGAACCATATAAAATTTCACCAAATTGTGGCGTTGTATTAGTTGTTGTATTCTGTTGTAAGTTTGCAAAAAATTTATTTTCTTTTCTTTTAAAATTTAATGTAAATATATTATTTTCTAAATCTGCTAATGTGGTTAATTGACTAGTTTTAAATGGTGTTATAGGAAGTGATTGATCACCTGAACTAGCAATCATAGACTCTAGTTCCCAATTTAAACCACCTTCGTAATTTATTGTTTTAAAGTTTTTAACCACTGAAGGTTGAGCGTTTAACACGACAGTAACGTTAGAGTCAGAGGCTATACCATAATAGTTACCGTAGTTTCCATTGTTATGAACCCATACATCACCTTGTCTAAAAGAATAAAAATTACTATTTAGTCCGGTCATAAAGGTAGGTCTATAAGTAAAAAAACTTGTCCAACCTAAAACGCTTTCGTCAAAAGATAAAGTTTTAAAAGGTGTGATTTCAAATCTAAGAGAAACAGTAGATGCTATAGTGCTTACTAATTCACAAACAACAGATGTTGTTGAAAACGAAATAATATCATTGTTATTCACTCCCCATCCACCACCTTGTGCAACAACTTCTGTTTGGCTTGTTCCAGCGTTAAACGTTACGCTAGTTACAGCACCTCTTGAAACACCAGATGTTTCGTTTTTAGATATTAAACCAATTTTAATTGTTGAAGTTAGATCTCCAGCAAAATAAAATTTGCCAGCGTTTACTGCGTTAACTACATTGGTATAACTTAAAAGTTGCCCATATGTACCATCACTAATAGTTTGGCCATAAAAAGTACCTGTACTAGCATTATATATTTCGTAACCACTTAATATTCCATTAGTCTCTGTGCTTAAAGCTACAGAAATACTTGGTGGATCGTTTGTTGGTCCAACGTATGAAGATCCGCTATATACAGCTTGACTAGCAACAGCCACTATATTATTATTTTTTATAGAAACAATATAATTTTTATTGTGAATATCCCAAGCTCCTACTATTTTATTAACTTGTATGTCGCTTAATTCATCTCTAAAAAAATCATGCATACCATAAGATGATATTTCTGTCATACCATCTCTAGACAGCCTTAAAACAGCTCCTCGCTTCCTGTCTGTAAAGTATTTTCTATAACCATAAACAGCAAAACTAAAAGGATCTTGTGATATGCCATATTCTCCTGCATAAGCTACTATTTGACCTATAACTAAATTGCTAGATGTAACAGCTGCATTACCTTCTGCTGAATATATAGCGTCTTTATCTATTAAGGCTCTACTAACTTTATCTTCTTGAAAAACAATTAAATTAGTATCTTCAGCATATAATTTTTGAATAGAACCTTGCGCCGGATCCAAACTTCTAGTTATATCACTAGCTACTGAAAATTGATTGGTATTGTTAATACCTGTTCTTGAGTTGTATATACCTGAATATATTAAAGTATTAAATCTATGTTGCTGTAAAGGGTCAGACTCATCTAAATAGGCTTTAACACCAAAATCTACACTTGTATTATTATAGCCACCTCTTATTCTTGATTCTTCTATATACCAATCATCTGAAGGTTGATTAGCGTAATCAGCAGGTACATTAGCATACGGCGAAGATGGTGTTGGACCACTTCCGTTATTAGAATCTACTACGTTTTTAATTTTTTTAATTAAAAAAGTGTTAAAGTATTTAATTTCTAAAGTTGCCGCCATAATTTATTATCACTTATTTTACTACATTATTACTAACAAACATCAACTTGAGTAACAACACCAGTAGAGCTATTATCAATTTTAAAAAATCTTCTATTGTTTTGACCAGTTTCAGAACAATTATAAGAATAAACACCATTTGTTGCTTTTGGTGAATTTTGGTTTGGGCCTGTTGCTATAACATCATTTACTTGAGGTGTGGCACTATTGGTAGTTCTATTATAATATATAACAGTTCCACAGGTGGCGTTTAAAGGAAACCCACCATTTATACTACATGATTGATTAAAAACTCCTGGTTCTGAAGCATAAAAAGCATAACCAACTTGAGAACTTGTTATTACAACTGTTTGTGCAACTGTTACACTAGATACGCCAGGCGTGGCAACATTAGTTCCGTTATATGTATCTTCAAGTTTTATTTGTAATACATATGTTCCGGCGCTTAAAGTATTGTTAGTTTTAGATAATATACCACTTGTTTCACCTATAGAAAAATTATCTGTAACATTACCTGTACCATTCCAACTAACTAAAGACCATTTTAATTGTTGTGTATTACTAGCTGTTTTAGCACTTCCGTTAACACCTGTTAAAGTATATAAAGCACCTATAAAAGAATCACTTTGTGTTTGATTTGTGGTAGTAAATACTGGCGCAGCGTTAGATAAATTTCCACTTATAGTAAGATTTTGAGAATCAACAGGAGGTGTTACTGCATTATTTGTAACAACTGTATTTAATTGAAAATTTCTAGTATTAGCATTGTTTAAAAAAACAAAAGTATCTGTAGTTCTTATTCTATAAGAACCGGCTGGTGCTCCCCCAGTAGGATCTTTTTCTAAAATTAAACCTACGCTAGACGGTATATTATCAGTGGCTGTAAAACTTTTAAGAGTTGTATTAGTTAAATTTTGACCTTGATTATTTAAAGGAAATATATTTGTAGCAATTACCGAATTTGAAGCTAAACCTTCTGATTGTGTCCACGTAAATGGTGTCCAACCTATAGCGCCGCTATAACCAGTGGATATTGCATTGTTTAAATCAGCTATAAGACCCACGGTGTTTGTTTCCCAAAATATATCTAATAATGAATCAACAGGTTCTGTTTCATATATAGCTAAAAAAGGTGTCATATTTGTTGCGTTGCTTGTAGTACTACCAACCCCTGTAGGAGTATCTATAGTTAATCTTGCAACTAAAGGATTAGTATCTATTTGGTATATGTTGTTTCTACCTTGTGGATCTAGTAAATTATCAAAACTCATGTTAGAGTCTTCAGCTGTAGAAATACTAATAGCTGTATTAGTTGTTATTCCAGGAAAATATTGTCTATTAGATGTTACAGTGTTTTCAACTCTACCAAATAATTGTACAGAACTTCTAAACTGTTTTTGATCAGGTCCTACTTCTGACAAATCTCTAGGAACTTTATTTATATTATCGTTTATTAAAACAATATTAGCTGTTTTATTAGTTTCGTTTAAAGGAAAAGGTACACCACCTGATTTTATTTCAGGGTAACCATTTAATATACCTGGAAGATATACATTATAATAATCTTGCTCTTGTTGTTTAACAACAACTTTATAAGAATACCAGCCCTCTGGGTTTATTTTATAAGCATATTTAGTATCAGGTGTTGCTGCAGGAACCGTTAATGAATATATTTCTTGATTTATAGGCCCATCACAAGTTATTTCATAATAAGTGTTTCCACCAGCTGGATCTACTTTATTTGTAACATATACATAGTCTTTATATTGACCTCTTAACGCAGAGCCAACAGTTGGTATACCGGTAGTATCTGCACCATTTAAAACAAACCTGTAAATATTTGGTGAAGGAAATAATGTTCCTATACCTGAAGTCCCTGCTATATTAAAACCATCAGATAAAGGGTTTGCATACAAGCCTGGTTGACCATCTGTGCTACCTGTTGTACTAGGATTTCCATTGTCTCCAGAACCTATAGGTGTATTAAGTGTTAAATTTAAACAATTACCAAACCAATCTCTTATGTTACCAGTTGTTGAGCGATAAGGCGCGTATACGGTAGATCCTCTATACACAGTTGTGCCTATGGTTTCTGTAACATCGTCTACTGTAGACAAAATAACATCAGATTGTCTACCAAATTTATCAGCTAATATAAATCCAACTTGATAATTTCTATTTTGTTTTAGCGAATGGTTAGGATATTCTGCCCAATTGTCAAAACCTTCGTTTATTATGTTTTTATCACTTATTGCCACCCTATAATTTAAAGCGCTAGGCGCGGTATATTTGTCTTTAAAATTACCATATATAACTCTGTTACCAGCAACTTCTTGAGCTAAAGCTTTTACAGGCACTTTATCATACACTCTTGTTGTTTGATCTTGAGGTAGTGTTTTAAAAGGTTTTCTTGATTGATAATCATACTCATAAACATTACTAGTTGTAGGGTTTAATTCTTGTATTTCATCTATTTCAATAGTGTCTAAAACTTTTACTGACAAACCATCTGACTCTTTATATAAAACATCTATAGATATAATTTTATAAGTAGATGTAGAAGAAATACCTATATTACTTTTTACATCTGGTAAAGGTATTTTTAACTTAATATCTTGAACTCCATTTTCCATAAATTCAACTATAGTACTTCTATAAGCCGCATCTTCTTGACCAGATAAAAAATAACCTTTTTGTTTAGGTATAAAAGCTATTTGAGTAAAAGGTGCCATTATAGAATATTCACCATCATCAAATCTAAACCTATAACTAAATCTAACAAATTTATCTTCTAAAAAATCTGGATCTCCAGGCCAAGAAACACCACCATTAAAATCTAAAGTAATATCTTGACCAGACATAGTGGTACTTATAAAATATATAGTATCTCCGTTTGCTACACCAGTAACGGTTGAAGAGCTTAGCGTTACAGATGTATTAGTAACAATATTAGTTACATATACATAGTCATCTGGTTGTAAAGCAGTGTTTGCGTATTCTACAACAGCCATACCTTTTGTAATACCAGTTGTATCAGCAATGCTTAAGACAGCACCTGCTAAACCTGTTGTTGTTCTTGCAATTTTATTAAGTAAACTAATGCCTTCGTATGGATTATATTTAGCAACTGAAATATTGCTTTCATTAGTATAATAATTAGAAGTATTTTTTGCGGTAGTAATATTTATTTTTCTAGGAGGATTTCTATTATCAGTCCAAAATAAAAGATCTTCTATAAGGCTAGCTCCTGTTATAGGGTTACTTTTAGAAAAATTAAGAAATATACCTTGAACTAATAAATTATAACCATTATTGTTTGGCGTGTATTCATATATATAACAAGCAGCGGGTGACACTGGTCGAACAGGATTACTTATTGTTGTATCACCATCATCATAGTCAGTTAAAAAAACAATAATTCTATCGTTAACCTCATCAGCAAAATAACCTATAACTTCTAAGTTATTATTATTTAATCCAAAATTAGTTCCAATAGAATTACCTAAAACAGTTTCTAAAGCACCTATATCATCAGCTTCAGATTTACCTACAGATATATTCTGCGCATCTCTATATTCACCGTTAGGTATTAATCTATCATCCAAGTCTTTATTCATTTTGGATCTTAGAAAACTATTTTTGATTTCTGCCATGTATTAAAATTTAAGCCATTTAGATTTACCTCTCATAACTTGTATAATTTGATCAAGTTTAAGATTAGATAATCTAATTTTTGCATTTCTTAGTTTAGCACTTCTTTCTTTTTGAAACCTTCTTACAATATATTCTTGTGTATTTGCAGATGTAGATAATATAGCGTGTATTATATGAGAGTATAAAGCATCTTCTGCTAATTTAGGTATTCTAATATCAAGATCATAAGCGTTACCATCAGATATATATTGTAATAATATTAATTTATTTGCTAAATTACTAGTAAAATTAAATGTACCTTTTCTTTCATCAATTTTAAACCATCCATTTTTTTGACTAGTTTGTGGCTCTAATCCATATCTTTGACCTAATTGACCGTTATAAACACTTTGATCAAACACCGCGTTAGCGTTATTTAAATCATTTATGAAACCACCACTAATATTTCTAGGATTATTTTTTGCCCATGTATCATTCATTTGAGATGTAACCTCGGTGTTACTATCGCTGCTATCTTGAATTGGATTACCTAAATCATCTTGTGAAAAGGTATAATAAGGACTTTCATTTAAATTATTAGCAGGATATATAGGATGTAATACACCCATGTTATCAACCCAGTCTAAACTTACATAATTAACATAATCTTGAGGAATTGTTAAACCTAAACTAGGTGGTACGGTTAACTCTGAAGATTTAACACTTTTTAAAGTGTCATAACTAAACTCTTGTAACCCACGTTTAGCGTGAAATATAACATCAGTTCTTCTTACACTCGGTAAAAGTTTACCAGGCCCAACATAAGCAATTAAAAAATTATTAATAACATCTGTAAGTCTAGTATATTCATAACTACCAAAATTATTTTCTTTTGCAGCTTCTGTTAATTCTATTTTTACATAAGTATTTATAGTTAAAGATTGTGGTATGGTAATTATATTTTGTGAAAGCATTTGCCACACTGTAATTCTACGCACACTCAAAGCTGTAGCATTAGGTATACCACCAACTGGAAGGTTTTGATTTAAAGTTAACTGTGTGTTAGCACCATTTATTAAAGTAATAACCCCGTAAACAAATCCAGTAGTTTTATTTACTAAAGAAAAAATACTTCCACCTACTATATTAGCGTTAGCCGTAATAGTTACAATAGCTTGGCCAGCATTACTATTACCATTAGCTGTTGCATCAAAGTCGGTGCTTGCTGGTGTAAGTTCTAACCAAGTCTGAGCATTAGCGCTTGTAAATATTTTAAAATTATTTACATTATAACCTATACTTCCAGGATCTGCATAATTACCAGATCCAACAACTAAATTAGTATCAAACGTGCTTGTAAAAGTTTGATTAACAGCGGTTGCCGGTACTGTAAACTGCTGGGCTCCAGCGTAATATTGTCTGTTAGTTTCGGTTATTAAACCACCATTAGGAATAGGCATAGATTAGCTTTTTTGATTTTGATTATCTTGAGCAACTTGTGCTGCTGCAACTTGTATTATTTGAGGATCTTTTATTACAACACCTGCATATAATAATATTTTCAATATAAGTTCTGTTTGTTCTGACTGATGTATTTCAAAATTAATAGACGTATTTGTATCATAAATATATTGATTTTGTGTTCCAACTGTAAAGTTCCAAGAAGGTGCGGCTGGTTTTTTTATATAATCTGCATTAATTCCAGAATTAATAGTTGTAGGATATACAAATAGTTTTTCGTCTTCATAAATATAAATAGGAAAAGCTTGTGTTGGCTTGGTTAGGTTAGATCCTAATAAATGATATAACTCTGATCTAGTTACTCTTTGTAGTTGATGAGAAGATAAAGCGCCATTTGTAAAAGTAACTGTTCCTAGTCTATATACGGGTGTTTCACCAACCGTTGTCCATTTACCGGTAACAACAATATCGTTTGTAAAATTTAAAAGCGCACCAGTTACATAATTTTGAGCAATATTTAAAGTAAATGAAATAGATCCAATACCTACAGTTCTATCTGTAATTACAGGTGCTCCCGCGGTATTAGCTCCTGTAACTTTACATCCAATAGGTATAGTTAAATTTGTAGCATTGTTGGCTACTGTAAACTGAAATAATCCTACACCAATAGAAGGTCCATCTGTAGGTACATTTACTAAACTAGCCGGTGGGGTAGCTGCTACAGTAAAAGTTAATAAATTATTATTAAAACTAAATCCTGTTGCTAAAGCAGTACCATTTACTGTAACCGTAGGGTCTGTTACAGTTTGATTAGAAGTTGTTTGTGGAATAGAATAACTATTTGCTCCAGTAGAAATAAATTGACTTGTTAACGTTTGTGTAGTGCCAACAGGTAGAGCAAAATAAGGAGGGGTAGCACCAGCGTTGTAAACGCTTGCTTGAGATGTTTTAAATATAGATATTTTTTCGTCAAGACCACGCACTCTATTTGCGTAGTCAACGTTTGTTTGTGGAACACGTATTTGCTGGTTAATATCTTCAAAATACTTTTCAAATATTTCTAGTTGAACTTGTTGGCCTATTTTATTAAACTCAACAGGTGTCATATAACCTCTCTGTTCTTTATTTAGTATTAATAAAACGGTTTGATATACAGTATTTACGTTTATTGCCATTTTAATATTTTAGTTAATAATGACAGGGCCACCGAAGTGACCCTTCACTATATTATAGTTACATGTTATTGTAACTTTTTCTTAATTGTTTTAAAAACTTCTACGCCTTCATCAGTTTTAAACCAAGCAGCTAAAGCTGAATATGGGTTTTCGTCAAATGGTATAGTCATTAATTTTCTATTATTACTTCCCCATAGGAAATCTCTTTGATCTTGTGAAAGTTTTAATACACTTTGCTCTACAGCTATAATTCCAATGTTTCTTAATTCTACATTTTCATCAGCTGCTAAGCTTAGAAATAAATCAGGATTATTTTTAGCCATAATTAACAAGTCTCTTTTAACTTCTTTTGAGCTCATTGTTGATACTGCTGTTCCTTTTTCTACTCTTAATATAGCTTCTGCTTGATCTATTTCCATTTGTCTTGCGGCTATTAAAGCGTCTATTTCTAAATTTATAGATTCCATATCATCTTCTGCTTCAACTTCAGCTTCATACTCATAATAAGTATGATTTAATCTAGGGTGATATAACGAAAGCAATTTTTGTAAATTTTGTTTTTGCTTTGGTACTGTTAAAGATCCGTTTTCAAATATAATATGACCCATTGTAACCTCACCTTTTTGTTCATCAACAAATGGTGATGCTTGATTAGTTGCATATCTAATTTCTCTTTGTGTACCTGTTGAATCATCAAACCACATTAATTGCGATCTTGCTGAGTTTTTAGATGATAATGTATATGTTAAAGGAGTTAAACCTCCTGCTAAATAGTATGTTCTATTTTTTATCTCCCATTTTGGGGTTTTAATTTCTTTTGTTTTTGACATGATATAATATAATATAATTAATAAAAATAAAGGGCTGGGTGCCGAAGCACCCAACTCTTTAAAGCAATCTTAGTTTTGGAATAATACGAAATTATTCGCAGCTTGAGTAACTAAACATCTTTCAGACAACCAGTTAACTTGCATAGCATCTAAGCTTGTAGTGTAAGCACCACCAGCAGATCCTGTGATCCAGTTTTTGTATCGTCTGTCTTCAGTTTGAGAAGCTCTATATCTAACATGTAAGAATGGTCTTCTAATGTTAGTACCTAATTGTTGGTCATACACAGTTGATGTTCCAGCAGGTATTAATACACCTTCTATTCCACTTACTGCAACAGCACCTCTTGTAGAGGCATCGTTTAAGTATTTCCAGCTAGTTTTGTAGAAGTCATAAGAACCTCTTCTGAAACCAGAGAAACCTAAATTAAGTGCCATATCTTCAGAATTTTCAAATAAACCGTAAGCCGTACCTCCAGCTTGTCCAGCAGAGATTTGCCCTAGCATATCATCAAAATCTAAATCTAAAGATCTATTTAAGAAAAGCATGTTTTCTTCAATAGCTCCTTGAGTATCTAAGTTCTTAAGAACTTGATCAAAGTCAGAAATACCTGTACCTCCAGAGAAGCCAGCCATTACATTACCTCTTGCAGCAATAGCAGCAAAAAGACCTTGAGAACCATGTGGAGCAGCATTACCACCAGCAGCAGTAAATCCAGGAGGTTGAGCACCACCTGCAGCACCAGCAAATCCAGAACCAGCAGCAGCTAATTCACTTTCAACCATTGCCATTTCTAAATAGTCATCAAATCTTAGTCTTGTTTCAGACTCAGCTTTTAGATACCATAAGTATCCTGATGTACCATCTTCAGTAGCAACTTCTACCCAACCGATTTGAGCCATATCAGAACCATTTATTTCAAATGAATCTTTTATGATAATTGGTTGATTAGCAAATTGTGTAAACTGAGGCTGAATAGATTTAACAGATCCAGCTTGGTTAGCTACGTTAGTAGGTCCAACAGTTCCTTTTGCAAAGATAGATCCGTAAACGAATATCTTAAGCGTTCCAGCACCAATAGCAGAAGTAGCGAAACCACCATTACCAGCAGCAAAGTTAGCTTGCGTAAAGTTAAGAACTGTAATACTTGTAGAAGTACCACCACCATTAGCAACCGCAGATACAATACCTTTTTTAGTATTTCCAGTTGCAGGATCCATAATAACTACAGTGTCATTAGGAAAGATTACGTTTTGTACAGCAATGTTTTGAGCTTGTCCAGGAAGTCCTTGAACTCCAGTAGGAATACCAAAAACGTTTGCAGCAGCACCAGCTAGTAAACTAACGCCAGTGTAAGAAACATGTAATCTATTTTGTTCAGACCAAATTACTTGATCAGATGTCATTGGCATTTCAGCGCCAACCATACGTAAGAAACCGTTTAAAGTTCTATTTCCGTATCTTTCTACCTCAGATTCATAAACCTCAGGTAAATACTGCTGAATGAAGTCATTCGCACCACCGTTAAAAGCTAGGTAGTTTCCAGCTAGCAGTTGTTGTTTTTGAGAAGGTATAACCGACCCAAATACAGGAGAAATTTGTCCCATAATAATTAATTTTTGTTTTAGTTAAATTTTCTTGTTTTTATCTTCAATTTAGAAGAATCAAGACCGCTGATTGCTTTAACTTTAAATCCTCCAGCTATAACCTCTGAATTAGGAGTTTCCCTAACATCAGCTGATATGTTTTTAGATTTTGCAACAATATCTTTAGTAGCATCGGATTTACCTTGCTCATAAAAATGTTTTGCAATTGAGTCAATATTGTCAGCAGCATACATAGCTTTGTGATAACCTTTAACATCTTTAACACTTCCATCATCATTTAAGAACTTCTTAATTATATTAGAAACATTTGATTGTTTAGTTGCAACTTCATGAGGATTTTTAACTCCATATCTAAACTTTTTTTCTCCTACAGCGATGTCAAAACCTTTGAAATCATCGGAAAAATATTGTTTAGTATCAGACTTGAAAGTCTCATGTTGTTGTTGAGCTGTGTTTTGCTCTTCATTATAGCGATTGAAAAAGTCCATAGCTTTTTGTTGGTCTTTTGTCGTACCAGGTCTCAACTTGATTTCCTCGTAATATTGACTTTTTAAACCATCTAAATGCTTTCGGGCTTTTGCAACCTCTTCTTTATAAGCGAGTTTTTTCTTACGAATATCTCGCTCCTCATCCACTTCTTCATCATATGAAAAATTATCTTCAATCATAAAGTTAATTTCACTTGAATCTAAATGTGATTTGGCTTGTTTGTAATACTCTCTTAAAAGAGTATCATTATCTACATTAGAATAATCTGCGTTTAATCTTACATAATCTTCTAACGATCCACCAGTTTGTTTCATAAAGTCTACGACTTTTTCAATATTTTCTGGTAGTTTAGCTACTTCCCTAGCCTCTTCAGGTGTTGGAGCAATAACTTTTTCTTCAATTTTTTCACCTAATTCTACAATTTCTTCTTCTACTTTTTCTTCAATAGGCTTTGCTTCTTCTTCTTTAATTTCAGAAACCGGGCTGGGCTCTGGTACTCGTTCGTCCACTTCAGGGCTATCTCCGGTTTGTTCGCCCACAACCACTTTCTCTGTTTCTCCGACTGGAATGGCATCTGTTTCTGTTTTAGGTTTTGATAAATCTATTTTTATAGGTTCATCGTTTTTAATTAATTGTTTTGGCTTTTTAAGTTTTACCTTAAAAGTGCCTTCTTCTTTTACTTGTTCTGACATAATATAATATAATAAAAATTAATAAATAAATAGTTTATTGTGGTCCAAATTGCTCTAAACCAAATCCGTCTAAATTATCCATACCTGATGATTCAAAATCAGTAGGTAACAAATCATTTTGACGTTGATCAATCATTTTTGATTGTTGTGTTGCTTGTATTTTAGTTCTTTTATCTTTACGATCTTCTATAAATTGTTCTTTTTGTCTATCAGTATTTATTTTAGCTTGAGCTAATTGTAACTGATATTGAAACTCTTCAGCCATTAATTGTTTTTTAATCATAGCCTCTTGTTCCATTCTTTGTATTTCAAATTGAGATTTAGCTTGCTCTATTTGTATTTCTGTTTGAGCTAAAGCTTGTTGTTTTTCAACTTCATTCATAGCCGCAGACTCAGCTGCTTTTGCGTTAGCCTCACCTTGAGCAGCTATCATTGCTTTTTGATTAGCTTGATCTTCTTTTTGTTTTTGTTTTCTTTTAAGCTTTAGCATTTGGTTTGCTAGCTTTAAATTTTTAATTTGTCTTATGTCTATAGCATCTTCTAAATCAATACCTTGATTTTGTATAGCAATTTGAATATTTTGTTCTAATTTAGCTTTTTCTTCCTCGTCTGGTTCAAGCTCTAAGTATATACCAAAATCATGAAGATTTAATGTGTCTATTTCTTTTAAAGTTTCAACGTTAAAAACAGATATACTTTCTTTTAAAGAATTAGCAGTTAATGGAAAATCTAAAGCGTCCGCAACTCTAAGTGAAATATTTTCACATATTCTTAACGTTAAATATAAACTTGAATCTAATATATGTTTAGTAGCTATATTTGAAGCGTTAGCTGCCATTTTTTGTAAACCAACCAAAGCATTAGAATCAGGTTGACTACCATCTCTAGCCTCGTTTAATCCAGTTACATCTCTTATCATTTGTAAATAATACTGATAAGTGGCTATAAGTGATTGAATTTTTCCATTAGAACTAGATGTTTGTAGTTCTTGAATAGGTACTTTACCTCTATTGGGATCACCATCCTGTGTTAAGCTTCTACCAACTATACTACCAGTTTGAAAATACATGTTTAAAGCTTCTTGTGGATTATAATTAGTACCATTACCTAAATCAACTTCTGCTAAACCGTCAACATCTACAAAAACACCATCTGGTACCATACGTTGAATTACTTGTTGTAATTTTAACGATGTTAATTGAATCATATCCGCAAAAGTAGTACATCTGCTTACTAGTGATTCTATACGACCTTGATATAGATTAGGCGCACATATAGTATAATTCATATTAACTTTTGTAGTATCAGAAATAGGTCTTGTCATATTTTTAGCCATTTTCCACTCTAACATTTGTGGAACACCCATTACTTTAGCTCCGCTAAATAATACCTCTATACTTCTTGAAACTCTATTAAAATTATCACTTTCTGGTGGATTAAATGTATCGGGTTTTTCTAATGTTTTTTCTAAGCCTGTATCTGTCTTTTTTATTTTAAATACTTGATCAATAAAAGTTTTATATTCAAAAAACATTATTTGAACTAAGTCATTATCATAATTAGGATTAGCTATATAACCATCACGACCAGGATACCTAACCATTTTTTTCATTTCTTCATCAGTAAGATAAGGAAACCTTTTTTTAATTTCAGCTAAAGTCATAGACTTTATTTCACCTACATAATATATATCTTCAAAATTAGGATCATTAGTGTAAGAATAAACTAAATTAGCAGGATCTACATAATCAACAACAACACCGTTTGCTTTATTAAAACTAGTTTTAGTTGCACCTATACCAATAGTTGCTATATCTTCAATAACTCTTTTTTTAGTTAAGTGATATTTATTATTAGCTAATACATTATCAATAACTTCTTCTTCTGCAATTTCAATACCTTGTTTATAACTAAGTTGCATGTGAAGTTCTAATTCTTCTTTATTTCTAGGTAATTCATTTGTTGAAATATTAGATCTTGAAAAATCTTCACCAGTTGTTTGTTTAGCTTGATTTATTAGTTCTTGACCATACATATCTTCTACTAAATCAGTAGCATATTGTGTTCTTTGTTTTAATGAAAAAGGATCTTGTGAAAAAGCTTTTATATCGTAATTTTTAGCAGCAATACCATTTACGACTATATCTAAAAACTTAGGTATAATAGGTACTGGCTTCCAATCTAAATTTAAATAAGACAAATCACCATTAATAGATAATTCATCTTTATATTTTTGTACGTTTTGCTCACCACGAGCGTATAATCTTAAGTTATGAAAATTTTGATAACCTGTATTCCATCTACTACCGTTTACTCTACCTCCTCTAAACCATTCGTATTCAATAGCTTGTCCTACTAACAAACCATATTCTAAAGATTTCTTTTCCTCTTCAGATACCATCTGACTAGGAAACGCACTATTAATACCAGTGTTTAATTTCATCTATTGATTATTTTTGATGTTCCACCCTTGTTATCATATTTAGAAAAGTTTAAATTGATTGATTGTTTTGTAACTTCAGGGATAGGTCTATATTTATTTTTATTACAAGCCATAATAGCAAGTCCAGAACTTATTGATGCATCATGTTTTGTTCTATCATTTATATTAAAAGCGGCCCAGTCTTCTAGCGTTCTTTGAAAATACATTGTGCCATATTGTTCATTATTGTAACCTACAAAATTTTCAATATAAGCTTCTATTGCAGCCGCATGTGCTTGTTTTATATCTTCACTAGAATTAGGTATACCACCTATTTCTTTTTCTGTTACAGATAATTTATGCATTGTTTTATCTGGACGATTCATTGAAAAACCTCTGTAACCTCTACGTTTAAAATGGTATAATAATCTAGGTTTATTATTTTCAGCAAGTATAGGCATACCATAAAAAACACAAGCCATAAGAACATCTTCAAAAAACATTTCAGCTGTTTGTGGTCTTGATATATATTCTAAAAATATTAAATTAGCAGGAGCATCTTCCATACTAAATTTAGTTAAACCGTGTAAAGATCCTTTTGATCCTCTACCATCTACGGTTCCAGATATATCATAGCTATCACACCCAAAAGCGCCCATATGATCATTGCCAGGATATTTTCTACCATTTTTAATAAGTATTCTATTTTGTTGATTTATATTTGGTACCCATGAAACAAAAAATCTACCTTGTTTACTTGGCACAAACATAACAGTTGTATCTTGCACTCCATCTTGCCATTGAAAATTACCTTGAGTAATAACACCTGAATGTTTTAAATCTTCATTATAATCTATTTGTTCGTAAATTTTAGTTAGATTAAATAAAGATTGTTTTGTTTCATCTCTAAACGCATGTTTTTCAGTACGTGGAAACTGTCTATATAATTCATTAAGTGCA
>WLWF01000956.1_pt1 | contig 26077 bp, 27 predicted proteins | sample 6718331 | NCBI WGS metagenome assembly WLWF01 (sample SAMN12718692, study PRJNA515312) | sponge metagenome | isolation source: marine sponge | host: Mycale hentscheli | place: New Zealand: South Island, Marlborough, Capsize Point | collected 2003-05-01
GAAAGGTATTCTTTCATTTACACAGAGGCAACGATGAGCGAAATTCAAATCAAAGTATCCAAGGAAAACCAAGAGGAATTATTTGGAGCGTCGTGTGAACGTATTGGAAAAATTATATTTGAAAATCCTAAATATTTAAGAAAGACTAACAACAGAGCAGATGATTTTATTATTATGTGTAAGGACACAATATATATAGATATGTTGTGTGCTGTTGATGCTGATATTAAGGTTAAAGGTTTTAAATGTAAAATCAAGGACGGAAGGGGACAAAAACACTTATTTATATACGATACAAAATTAAAATTATTCCTAACAAAAAATAAAAATAAATTACTCGTTCCTCACTTTCTCACTATTCCCATTGCTATTGGACAAGGTAGGATTACAGAGGAACAATCAACAGATTTATGGTGTCAGTATTTTAAAAAATATGGGAAATTTGATGACAGCAATACTAATTTTGATGATGAATGTTTACAACGCAGAGCAGAAAATTATACTGGTAATCATTACAGAAATAAAAATATTAACGTTCCTAAAAGTGTATATGGAGATAAATAAAGACTAATCAAATATCGTTTCGTGTTTTGTAAGTTTAGGTGGAGGACGTTTCCTATTGTATTCTATTGCGTCCCATTCACTCATTTCATTTCGTTCGTAAGTCGCTTGATCCGTTTCAACTTGTTTCGTTAATCGTTCTTTCCTTGTGGGTTGTTTTGGTTCTGGGAGTTTAAAAACTTTTTTCTTTTTAAACATTATATATAATATAAACATAGAATAAAAATGAGTTTAGTTTTTCTTAAATCAAGAGATAAGCAAACTAATCAACAACAACAGAGATACAATCCTAACAAACCTTATCGGTTTAGCAACTACCTTACACAACCTTTAAGACTTCCTCCCAATTCACAAGTCGCTTATGTTTCATCTCAATTCACTATTGCTCCTAATGGAGATATGAGTAATGAAAAAACATACATTATCACAGAAGACAAGGAAACTTCCGCTTTATCTGCTCCTACTATTTTTGAATTTCCAAACACTCAACCTACACAAGTCGGTAATTGGACTGATAATCTTAATCAATATGTTTTATCTGCTAATGAGTTTTCTATGGATAGTGATTATACTGGACAGATTTACGATACTGCTGTGGAATTAGGTGATACTCAAACTAAACCACGAACTGGATTTCAAATGCTTTACGATGTTGGTAATGATAAACCTATTTTGAGATTAGTAAAACATACACCTATTGACCAATACAATCTTTATTTTAATACTTGTAGATCAAATCCAGATTTTAATTTTATCGCTTCTGGTGGAGGTGTTTATCCTTCTGGTATTAATTGGGGTGCTTCTACTGACCCTAAATTTTATGAAGATATACGAGTTCGTTCTGTTCAACCTCCACCTATACCTCCTTCCAACAACCCACAAACCAGTTTTTTCACTGGAAATAATTTCGGTTTAGTTGTTGGTCAAAGAACCGGAAACAATAACGCAAGAAACCAAGTTTACGCTGGTCAAGCAAATTTCTACAATACTGGATTTTCAGCAACAAGTTTAGATGGTAGTGTATATAGATTTGACCTCGCAATGAGTAATACTCTATCCAAACTTCCAGCATACAATACTGGTGGAACTTATCCTATGGTTTTTACGAGTGTGGGAATTAAAAAATGTATTGGAAATTTTACTCCTTCAAGTGATCCTCAACAATCTAATACTGGTGGACACTCTACACAACCATCTACCGGACAAACTGGCGGTTATGCTATATGGACACAATCAAACACTTTACAAAGTTCCGCCAACGTTCACTACAACGAAACCGCAGTCGGCGATGATGGTGCTGGAAATCCTTTGACTGGATTTACTGGACTTGCTCCTATACAAGTTGGAGTTATGAGTATTCCATATATTCAACAAGTAGGTTTTGATACTGCGGTTGCTAATGGCATTTCAACTGAAAATGCGAGAAATATTGATATACAAGGTCAATATTGGTGTCAAGTTAATGATTTAAATGCTTCTACTTCTCCTACTACCGCAGAAGGTTCTCACGCAAGATATTTATTCGGTTTTGAAATTAAATCCGTTTATGAAGGTCTTGGAACTGGTGATTGTGTTGTTCAAGCAAGAGTATTAGATTGTGTCAATGGTTCTATTGAACATAGTAGATATGTAGATATTGGACAACCTTTATCTATTAAAAAATTATCACAAGGTATTTCCACTGCTGTTGTTCCAGAATACGAATTTGATGCTGGTGCGAGATATGGAATTAATACATATAGCACTACACAAGGAAGAACACCAGCGATGATTTTCTTCCGTTTTAGATGGTTAAATAAATGTCAAATGGCGTTAGAGTATACATTATCGGTTGATGGATATAACGGAACTTACAATAATGCTCGTGATGATCCTCACGATAATCCATCAAATCAAGCATCTCCGCCAGATATTCCAGACACTCCACAAACAATTCTATTAGATGATAATACTACTGGAACACAAGTGGATATTACTTCTCAAACCGCTTTTTTTGATAGTGGAGGTGCTGGACAACCTTATGATCCCAATGAAAGATATAGCATTGTTTTTAAAGCACCAGAAGATACAAACGCAGTTATAGTATTTAATGATTTTGAGTATGAACATAGTGATACTATTGCTTACGATAGAATGGGTATACAAATCAGTGATGATGGAATTACTTGGGAGAATATTGCTTTGAATGGATTTTTGAAAATGAATAACCCTAATAGTCCAGAAAACGGAGCAGATCCTAATGATAGAATTTTCTTGGGAAATGCTCCTTGGAATGATCCTTCTGTTAATGGTGGTTGGGTTGTTCCAAGAGATCCAACAAGATTTCAAGCGTTAGGTGGAGAACTTGGACTACCTTATAATTTAGGAAAACAATATGTTAAATTCAAGTTCATCAGCGACGGACCTCCAAGTGAATTGGGTTGGAATATTGGAATTTCCGCTCAATCCGCTATTGCTAATGTTGAAAATGATCCAAGAGATAAATGGTGTATACTCGCAACTATGAACCCAGATAATCCTCTTTTCCGTCAATATTATATTCCATCTTATATGGGTGATATTGGACTTGTTCAATATCCTATTACTGCCTCTGGTAATGATGCTTTGTATAGAGGTTGTTTTAAAGGTTGGTTTAATCCAAGACAAAGTAATAGATTTTTCCGTGATAATAACAATGGAGGAGGTCGTCCAAAAGCACCTATGACACCAGAAAATATTTTCTATGATGCTGATGGTTTAGGAGTATTAACATACAATCCAGTTGGAAATATTGGAACTTCTCCTACTTTGTTAAATATCGGTTGGGGTGCTAATTCATTCCCAGAACAATTTGATACGGAAGGTTGGTTAAATAGTGATGTTAATTATTTAGCAATTGCTTACAAAACAAATACCGATATTGACGCATTTAGAACAATGGAAGGATTTGAACGCTTCCAAATTGGACAACCAGATAATCTTGAACTTGGATACACTCTTGGATTTAATGAACAAACCGATAATACTGACCTATTAACACTTACAGACTTAAATGCTACTACAAAACAATTACTCGCAACCGCAGATATATCAATAGGTAGTCAAGCATTCTCTAATCATATACAACTTTCTAACCTTCCTATCATATCTCAAAATGGGGTTGTTTCCAGTATTAATAAAACTATATATGTCTGTGATAGTTTATGTATAGACAGCACTCACGATACAAGTTCATATAGATATTATTGTGATAAAGCACCTTACCCATTATGGATAGACTTGAATAACTTGGAAACGATTGAACTTAACAAAATAGATGTATACATATCTACTGATGAAAATACCCCTCAAAAAGCACTTACTGGAAATACTCAACTTGTTATTCAGTTTAGGGATAAGACCAGTGGACAACTGATTAATTCTATTCCAGTTAAGAGTATGCCTATAACAAGGACTTACTAATTCCTAATTTCCAAGTTTTTCCAAGGAAAACCCTAAACTATTTCTATAAATGAATGAAATTATATATATTTTATACAAAACGCTTGGAAAAACTTGGAAACATAGAAAGACATAAAAACAAGACTATACATATTTCTCTCAATTTATTTTTACAGATTAATAATTTAGTTTGAAAAAATAAAAAAATATCATTAAGAATATATATATATAACTATGGACTTTGAAGCAGAAGAAGTTTCACAATCTATCCCCAGTCGTTCATCTTACGCACCAAGTGATAAACAGAAAAGTTATGTTGCCGGTGATACAATCCGTTTTCATATTCCTCAATTTGACGCATTTATAGACCCAAGACAAACTCGCCTAAACTTTAAAGTTAAGGTAAGTGATGCTGATGCTCTGTGCCGTTTTTCTAACAAATCCGGTGTTCATTCTCTTATTGAAGGTATTAGGGTGTATGACGCAAATACGAACTTACAACTTGAAACTCTACAAAACTATAACGCTATGGCGGAAAAATTCCATCTATATAGTGAAAATTCCTCTATTAGAAATAAAAGAGGTTTGATTGAAGGACTTGAATATACTTCTCGTGCCTTTGATAGTCTTCTATATGACAACTTTCCGGCAAGAACTACTGATACATCACAATTATTTAATCACCAATACAAAACTGGTAGTAATGCTACTTATACTGCTGATGTTTCCCCTACAAGCGATCCAAATACTATTGAAGTAGCACTTCATCTTTATTCTGGTATTCTCGGTGCTTTGTCTAACAAAATGTTTCCAGTTGTCCTCACAAATGGATTAAGAATTGAAGTTGACCTTGCTCGTGCTGAACAAGCATTAGAATTGTGGACTGCCGAAGGTATGGTTGCTAATAATGGTGTTGTTGATTTTTCATTAGGAAGTGGAGATAGTTGCCGTTTCGGTATTATCCGCCCAACTCCTAATACTGCTAATCCTTTGACTGCTGTTGAATTGTATACGGAACGAAATGCTGGTTTTAACCAAATCTGTATCACTGGTGGAGCAAATACTTCTCCCACAGAAGACGCTATTACTGATGGTTGTGGAATTGTTAAAAATCAACTTGTAGGAGCAGTCAATCTCGTTGTTGGAAAACGTCTTTATGGTTGGACTAACCAAGCAGTCCCAGTTTGGACTGATATGGGTGAAATAACTTCTGTTTCTTGTAATGCTGGTGAAAATGCTGGTGGACTTGTCGCCGTTGTTGTAGGACTTGATGGCACTGGGGCAGATGGAGATTTGTTTACCGGAGGTGCTGGACGAGGAACTAACGCCGTTGCTTCTCAAAACACTTGCGGTGTTAGAGTGGGTGATTTCTTCGCTACTCCTCCTAAAATTGTTGTTGATGAAGTCCAATTTATCGTTAAAACACTTCAACCTCCACAAGCATACGTTAATTCTATGTTGAAACAAGTAAGCACAAGCGAAGGTGTTAATTACGATTATTTGACGATTGATACATACAGAAATAATATTCTTGCTGGTGAACGTGTCGCACAATTGAATATTCCAACTCTAAATCACAGAGCAACAAGCATTATGACTTTACCTATTTCTAACTCTCAACCGAACTCTGTAATATATAATAATCTATCAACTATCGTGGATACTGCTTCTAATTACAACTATTTAATTGATAATAAACTTCAACCTACAAGGAAAGTTCGTCTTACACAACTTTCTCAAACTATTCCTAAAACTGAACAACTTGCTTTGTTTGAATGTGAAAAAGCATTAAGTAGTATTAAGATACAACCTCGTCAATTAGATTATCAAGCAGAAAACTTTTTCATTGGAAGAGCATTGGCGAGATATGGAGGTGTATACAACCTTGCGGAAACTGGTAATGCCTCTCTTCGTGTAGAATTTACTAATCCAGTTGAAAATAAACTAATGATCACTTTTATAGGAGGTCTTCGTCGTTTAGTTATTAACAAAGATGGTAGGTATATTGAAACTTAAATAGGGGTTTCGCCCCCTTACGACGATTAGTGGTTTTGTCTAATCTTTTTTCAAAAGATTATTAATAAAAATTAAAATATTTATTTATTACATATAATATATAAATATGGAAAGTCGTAGAGAATTATTACAATTTCAACCAACAAATCTCGGTGCTGGGGGGATTTTCTCACCGGATCGTAATGGACTTCAACAAGTCGTTTTCCAAATCCCTAAACTTCCTCGTGTTATGATGGGACAAACATTAAGGATTAATGGTAAATTCAACTGCTACAAATCAAATGGCGGTCGTGCTGATAATGCTACAAATTGGTTGGCGGATAATCCAACGGATAATGCTTTTTACATTGACGGCAGAATTGGTGTAAGCAGTTGTGTTGACACTTTGAGTATACAAAATCTTAAAGGAGCAACATATTCAAATGTTAAAAATTATAATCGTTTATTGAGTAGTATTGTTCCTCTAAATCAATCATTCCATTCTTATATTAATGGTTGTGATGACGAATATGGTCAAGGAAAAGCAATCACACAAGCGAAACGTTGTGATAAAGAATTCGCTTTTTCAATTCCTCTTCTTGATGGATTTTTACAAGCAAATCCTATTGATATGGATTTAGTTGAAGGTCTTGTGATCACTCTTACTCTTGCTCCATCTAACTTTGTGTTAAACAACAACTACTGGTATAATCAAAACGCAACTACCCCAGATGGTTCATATTACGAATGGAGTGATTTAGTTCTTTCTGTTGAAACCGAAGTTCCAGACGCAAAAGGTCAAGAAAGTATGATGGCGAACCGAAATGGAATTATGGAATATCAAACATATTCTTCATTCTACAATGTCGTTGTATCTAACCAACATAATCTTTCGTTTTTGTTTAATACAAGACAAACTTCCGCAGTTATAGGAAACCTTATTCCAAGCGAGTGGTTGAACAACCTTCAATACAACTCCTCTTCTACTCCTCAATTGTTATACAAAGATGGAAATGGTATACTCAATAACAATATTCGTATGAATGCTTTTACTTATCAAAAGAGCGGTGTGCGATTACCTTATGATTTTGAAATTAGAAGTCAAGAAACACAAGACGAAGGAACTGCTGATAGTGTGAAAAACTTGACTGAATTGAATGCTATTCGTGATGTTTGGGATAGTCATAATTTCCTCAAATCTCTCAAAACGGAATTGTGTAATCCTTTGAGTGATGCCGTTCCCAACAAATTTGACAGAGAAAGATATTCTATCGTTGAGGAAGATTATGAAAATAACTATTCTGTTGGTGTGAATTATTCTAAACTTGATAGTGGTGTTGATTTCCGCAACGAAACATTTTCTCTTCGTATTCAATCTCGTCTTCCAGCAGACCAATCTTTTGAACCTCATAGTCTGTTTTTGTTTGTTAAGAATGAAAATCAAGTCATATTTAGAAATGGTATGGTTCAAGTTCTTTCTTGATTAAAATTTTTTATTATTTAGATTTTTTCAATTTAATTTTTATATTTGAATATATATATAAATTAAAGATGAGTTCAAGCGGTTTACCAGATATTTTGAAGGTTGGTGCTTTGAAAAGACCAGTCAACCAATCTTGTTCTACGGATATTCTCCAACCTACTACCTTTTCTCAAAAGGGTATGAAATTTGTTTTGGAAAAAAAAGGTATTTTAGACAGCAACTCTCAACTCAATATCGCTCAAATTGTTCAAGACCCAGCAAAACCCAATGCCGACACAAGAAGTTATTTACCTACTGCTACTGGTGCTTTGGCGATGATTGAACGTGCTTACCTTACTATTGGAGGTCGTGAAATAAGTGATCTACGTGATGTTGGACACTACAATACTTGGAAACGTCTACATTATTCTAATGAATACCGAAAAGGTGTTGCTCAACCACATCAAGGAGGAGATGATGTTTATGTTGGTTCTGCCGGTAATCCTTTACCAAACCCAACATTTTCTGCTACGGAAAAACGAGCAAGAGGTTTTGATGCTCCATACGGAGTTATTGGAAGGGAAAGCAGTGAATATGCTAATAACTTTAATCTTGGTAATAGTGCTTCATATGGTCAACAAGTTCAAGTATTCGCTAATTCTCTTGAAAAGAAGAAACGTATGATCACCGCAAATAAAGATACTACTCCATCATTCTTAATCGCTCTTTCTCAATTGTGTCCAGTTCTTATTGGTTTCCAATTGCCTCTTTTTGCTATTAATCAAGAAGTAGCACTTCATATTGAATTTTCTCCAAGTTCACTCGGTCATAGATTTGCGTATAATGCTACTGACGCTCAAACTCCCCCAGTAGCAAATAATCCAAATACTATATTCTCTACCATTGTTGAGGAAGAATGCTTTTTAGTTATGGATACTTTGTATTATGGTGATTTAATGGGAGATATTCAAGAACAAATCTTTTCTCGTGGAGGTTATTCAGTTCCGTATGACGATGTGATTACTCAAAGGAATTACATTACTTACAATGTTGCCGATGGTGAAACTACTCACGACCTTCAAGTTCCTCTATCACAACGAAGAGTGAAACGAATTATTGTTCAACAACAACAAGATTTATTTGCTACAATAAGAACACAAACGAGCGGATACTACAACTCACAAGCACTACGAACTGGCAGTGAATATAACTTCCGCATTGATAGTAAGAATGTATATTCTTTACCTATGAAAAATGTTGCTCTTCAACGTGCCGAAGCAGATTTGGTTGAGGGTATTCCTCTTGTGATGAACTCTTCTATGTATTCATTCTCAAATCAAGCAGACCAAGACACCGGTGATATGGTATTGCCTAATGATAGTAATATCACTCCTCGTCTATTGAACTCTCATATCCAATCCAACGAAACTGGACTTCAAGGTTGGATTGGACTTAAAATTGAAAATCAATTCGGTCAAGGGCATAAAATGGGCATTCAACCGGTTATTTTTACAACCAAAGGTAAAGCAACTCAATACGACGATGGAACTGGAAATCCTACTACATCTACATCTCGTCAAGTTCGTTTCTTCTCATTATATCAACGTGTAATGAATATTACTGGCGGTTTGGTAGAAGTAATTGACTAATTTACTACGTTTCTCTCTTTGTTTATTTACAAGAAAGATAAAATGACAAGATAAAATAAAGATGCCACCGAAAGATAAGGATACTGGACTAAACAAAAAGTATGTTCCAAAATCTCTTACAGAAGCAGATAAAAAAAAACAAGTCAAATCCATCAAAGAAGGAAAAGACAGACCCAAACTCAAATCTGCGAAAACGAGAAAATCATCATACACAACCAAAGCGGAAAAGTATTTTAAAGGCAATACGTCATTAACCAATATAGCAAAGACCATAGGCGTAAGCAAAACTGGACTTTCTAAAATTTTATCAAAAGGACGTGGAGCGTATTATTCTGCTGGTTCAAGACCAAATGTATCTGCTGAACAATGGGCAAGAGCAAGACTTTACTCTGTCCTTTTTGGTGGGAAAGCGAGATCGGTAGATAAAGATATAGTCAAGGAATATAAAATTCCATTGTTGCGTTAGTTGAATGTTAATTAAATGTATTAAGTAATATATATAATTAACTATGCCATTCCAAGTGAAAAAACTTGAAGACGGAAAATTTGGTCTGTATAACACCACCAAGAAGGAAATGAGTAAGAGATCGTTCAAAACGAAAGAAAGTGCCGAGAAGATGTCCGCACACTACGACAACTTCTCAAAGATGCGAAAGACGAAGAAAGAACCGAAAGAAGAGAAAGAAGATTAAGCAAAATACCAATCGTGAATATCGTCCAAAAACGTTTCATCGTCCCACTTTTTATCTTCAACTATTTTAGAAAAATATGCTCTACGCTGTCTTTTTATGTTTCGTTTATATCTTCTCTTATCTCGTTTGGAGTTTTTGGGAGGAAATCGTGTATCTATTAACTGCTCTTCTTCTTCTAAAATCGGTGGTAAAGTGGGGACGTGAATATATGACATAACGATATATATTATCTTGTGAAAATATATATGGTCAAATACGAAAAATCTAAATATAAGTTCGTTAGATACGAAAAGTCCAGTAAATCTGGTAAGATGTATACAGCAATTCTCAAAAATAAAGAAAACGATAGAGAGGTCAAAATACATTTTGGAGATAATAAATTAGGCAATTATCAAGATAAAACTGGATTGAATGCTTATCCAAAACTATCTCACGGAGATAAAGTTCGCAGACGCAATTTCCGTAATAGGTTTAGTGGTCTAAAACAAAAACAAGATTGGAGTAAATATTATACACCCCTTTATTTTGCTTGGACGAAATTATGGTGATGCGTTTTTATGAATATATTATAATATCAAGGAATATTAACAATGTATAAAACAAATCATTTGTATCAAGCAATCCACGAAAAAAACGAACGTGATGGAGAACAAGGTGAAAAACAAGCACTACCTATTTTGAATAAGTATTTTGATGCTAATTTTTCTCCTTCACCATATAAATATTCTCCGTGGGATTTTATTGATACAAAAAAGAAAATCGTGATTGAACTGAAAACGAGGAAAGATGTTGGAGTTAGACAATATCCAAAAATATTGATTGGATATAATAAATATAGTGGAATGGAAAGTTTTATGGAAAGAGGATATAAGGGTGTTTTTGTTTGGATATTGAAAGAAGGTATGTATATGTGGGAAGTTCCAAAAGAATTACCAGACTATATTAATATTGAAACTCAACCTCCATTAAAACGTGGTGATAAACCTAAACCTTGTCTATTTATTCCTAACAATTTATTAGTCAAAATGAAAATATTATAAATCAATAATATAAATATGAATATGAGTAGCGGTTCAACTGATTTTTGTAGTCAATGTAATTGCGATTGTCCATCACCAGAAGAAAGTTGTATTGATTTGATCGTAAGTCTTGCGGTTGTATCAAGTATGTTTATAGTTAGTGAAGTCTTACCTTTTTTAAGAGGACAGAATAACGGAATAGCAGAATGCCTCGTCAAGTGCTTTGAAGGAAGTGATTGTATACTAACAAAAATGATAGAATGTTTGAAAGACAATAAAGAGGAAATAGCAGAAGGAATTGAACAAACAACGAAACTAACAACGCAACAAGAAACAGAAATGAAGAACTCAATCAATATCAATATCGGCGATGTTAAACAAACTAAAACTGAAATGATTGATTAAATTATTTTTATTTATATATTATATATTATAAACTATGTTAGGTTTCGGTCAATATGCGGATAGTTCACGCTTAATCAATGACGATATTAGAGCATTTCAAGGACGAGTTCAAGAAACAGAAAATCTAAACAAAGAACTCCAATCACAAGCAAAACAAAAAGCGGATTTAGATACATTACGAGATATTGGTCAAGAGTTCGGTATTAAACAAACAAAAGATTTAGTTGCTAAATATGGAAAAAAAATATTCGGTGATGTAGTTGGTGGTGAAACTGATAAATTACTTGGTTCTTATTTAGACGAGGGATTAGATAAAGTTTTTAGTGCTGGTTCTAATATTCCTCCTCCATTAACAAGTGCGAAAAGTAATTTACCTACAACAACGAATATGAGTGTTAATCAAGTTGAAGTTGAAAATCTATATGAAAATCCAATGAATACAACTAAACCTCAAAATCTATCTGCTGATAGTGCTGATGTAAACATTGCTAAATCTTCTTCAAGTGAAGTTGAAATGGCGGAAGGTGCTAAAAGTTCTGGATTTGCTGGTGTTGAAATGGAAGCACCTACTGGTGTAAATATTGCTGGTGAAGGTGCTTATACCGCTGGTGAAGTTGCTGGTGATGTTGCTGGTGAAGTTGGTGCGGAAGCAACTGGTGAAGCAGTCGCACAAGCAACCGCTGGTGTTTTTGGAGCAACTGGCGTTCTCGCTCCGATCGGCGGAGCATTAGAAGTAGGTGCTGATCTATTTGCTTTATTTGAAGGTGCTAAAACAACTGCCGATTTTGTAGGTAGAGATATACTTCATACTAACGCTCCATTACAATATGATAAGGCAGTTATTCCTTCAAGACCTCAAACACTCGCACAAAAAGGTTTGTCAGTCAATCCATCTATGGATACATATGACTTACCTCATAATACGGCATCTGTCGGTTGGTAATTCTTTTTTTTCCATTCATTTTACCTTTCTTGTAAATAATCATAGAGAGAAATGAGTAAACTAATTTATTATAATACTAAAATATATTATAATAAAATAGAAAAATGAACTTAAAAACAATCTATTATATACTACTATATTATATACGATGACGATTGAAAGGACAATTCCAGTTCATAGCGGTCTAACTGCTGACGTAAAAAAAACAAAACCTACATACATCAGTATTGATGATTTGAAACGCAGAAACAACTATTTTGAATATCTTACTGATGATAAACCGATAAGACCTTTTATTGATTTGGATACTGAAAGTGATGTTGTTTTTGACAACGAAGAACACTTCAATCGTATTGATCAAGAAATCAAGAAGATTTTAATATCTAAACTTGATCATTATTCAATTCTTCATTCTTCACATTATCAAGCAGAGGATTACAGATGGGATAGAGTAAATAAAAAGACAATCAAAAAGGTTGTTCCAAAAATATCATTTCGTCTTACTGATTATCAAAATGTATGTGAAGATATGGAACATTGTAAAAATTATTCTATGAAGGTTATGGGTGATGAAATAAAAGAAGAATTAGGTGATTTGATGAAATATGTTAATATTGATGCTGTTGTATACCGAAAAGGTGTATCAAAGTTCTCGTGTGTTAATTCATACAAGTTCTCACAACAACAAGATAGATATAAGAAATTACTTGTCGGTAAAATAGAAGATACTTTACTTCAAGTATTAAGCGGTGATGAAGACCTTGCCGAAAAGATTGAACAACCTTTAAAAAAGGTTAGTCCAAAACAACCAATACCTTTAAAAAAGGTTAGTCCAAAACAACCAATAACCAAGGTTATTAAAAAGGCGTCGTTAGGGGACGCATCCCCTTCTTATGCTTTGAATGACAAATATGTTGATTTGTTGTTGAACTATATGAAAAATCCAGTTGAAATCAATTTTGGAGAATTTATTGCGATCGGTCTTGCTCTCAAAAATAATGACTACCCTATGAAATTGTGGTATGATTGGGGACAACTTACACCTAACGAATATTGGAAAAAACAAAATCAAGTTGTCATTCCTATCAAATGGGAGGAATTCCATAGCAGAAATTATCCTATGGGTATACTACATAAAATATGTAAAACTCACAAACCAGAAGAATGGAAGATGTGGAAATCCAAATATTTAACATCTATGAATACTATTCCAATTGAAGATTTGAAAAAAGGTGAAAATGGAGTGATGAAACATATCTTACCTATATTGCGTCCCAAAATCAAATTTTCACAAAAACGTTTTTATATATGTGATGACAAAAATATATGGGTAAGAAGTGATAATTGTTTCCATATCATAGTAAACACAATTCATACTTGTATTGATAATTCCATTTTGAAAATTGCGAATAAACTGGATACAGATGATTTATCAAAAGATGAGAAAGAAGCATTACGAAAAGAACGAGATGCTTATCTTCAATATTATAACACAACTGGTAAATCGTCATTTCTATCAAATATTCAAACACAATTCAAAACTAAACTATATGATCATACGTTCTTTGACAAACTTGATGCTTCACCTCATATCATAGCATTCAAAAATGGAATATGGGATTTAGAATTAGGACAATTGCGAGATATATATATCACCGATTATATTTCACAAACATTAGATTTCAACTACACTCCATCACATCAAGAATTACAAGATGAAGTCCTTGAAGCACTCAAAAAAATATGTAATAACAAACAAGAAAACTTGGATTATTATTTATCTATTATTGCTCAATCCTTCACTGGATTAGCACAAAAAGAAAAATCATTATACTTTATGATTGGTGAAGGCGGTAATAATGGTAAAACAACTTTCTTTGAAGCATTAACCGATATTATGCCTATTTATGCTTACAAAACGGATAGTGAACTAATTGAAAAACACGGAAAAGATAAACATAAATATCTTGCTGGTTTGAAAGGAAAACGATTTGTTTGGTTAGATGAAATGGTTAAAGAAAAGAAATTAGATGAGAAAATGTTGAAATTATTAGGTGAAGGAACGAGTATTGATTATAAGGTAATGTATGGAGAAACTGCCTCACTAAAAAACAGATTTAAATTATTTATGATTACAAATCACGAACCGAATTTCAAAACGGACGGAGGTCTAAACAATAGAACAAGAGTTTTGAAGTTTGACAGCACATTTAGTAAAGATTTTGAAGAAGATAATTATGATAATTTAGAATTTATGGTAGATAATGATATTGCGGATAAATGGAGAACTACACATAAATTAGCGATTATTGATATTATCTTCAAATACGCAAAGGATTATTATACTGATGGATTGAAATTGAAACCAATTCCAAGTGAATTCCAAAAGGAAACGAATGATCTATTAGAAAGTAATGATAGTTTCCGTTTATGGTTTGATGAGAACTTTGAAATTGTTCCAAATAGTAAATGTTCAAGAGTAGAGGTGGAAAGCAGACTTGAACCAGATAAAAATGGTAAGAGAGGTAAAAATCCAAGAAGCGATATGAAACGAATAGGTTTTCCATATAAGTCATCTTTGTATATTGGAACAGACGAAGATGGTAAGAAAATACAAGGAGGTTATGAGGGTTTTCGTTTGAAGATACAAAACTATCCCACGCAATACTACAAACAAAAAGAAGAAGAAGAAAAAAAAGAAGACTATGACGATACAACTCCTTCACTTACTCGTGTATGTGAATATAAAGGATTTACACGTGAATTTGTCCTCGTAGAAGGTGATAGATATTGGTGTGAAGAACTCAATATGAATTTTCGTTTGTATGACAACAACAAATTCATTCCTTATTATTAAAGAATATCTGGACTATGTTGGATTTCTATGTTTTTTCTATTTTTCTATGTTTTTCTATGAAAATCTCCAAACTATTTCTATAAAGGGGGGGATCTATATATATTTTATACAAAAAGCATAGAAAAACATAGAAACATAGAAAAACGTATCCATTCCCTAATTATAATACTTTGAGATAATATATGATTGTAAAAACAATTTAAACATAATATACTATATAATAATAATATAAGATGACAATCTCATCAGCAGAAAGCAATAGACGATACAGAGAAAACAATCCAGAAAGATGGTTGGCGAGTTTAACTAAATATCAAAAAAAGAAATGGACTTGTGAATGCGGAGCAATTGTATCTAATCAAGTAAGACCACGACACCGCAGATCAAAAAAACATATTGAACGTATGGAATTAATTAATTCTGTCAAGGCACAATACGAAACAACTGAAAGTGATGAGGGAGTTTCGTCCCCCAGCGACGACTACTAATAATACTAATTAATATTATAATATATCTTTTTTAAATAAATTATAATCTTTACAACTTTTATAAAAGTATGGAACATTTACCGAATAAATCAAGGGATTTACTTTTAGAGATTAATCCTAATATTGATGAACTTGCGAAGGAAGAAGAAGAGTTGAATGAAGACGCAAATATGGAGGAGAGGAAAGCAGTAGTGAAAGAAGTGAAATTCGCTGACGAAGATGTATTTGAAGCACCCAAGAAACCGAAAGGAAAACCAAAACCAAAACCAAAACCAAAACCAAAACCATCTAAACCTAAACCATCAGTATATATGGAGGTGGAAGAAGTAGAAGAAGAAGATCCAAACCCACCGCCTCCATATCCACTATCTCCTCGTCCACCACTTGTAAATGCGAGTGATGAAGAGGGGGGATCTCCCCCCAAACCCCCTATTAGATCGTCGCAAGGGGGCGAAACCCCTACACTACCACCTACTTACTCACAACGTAAAAAAGCAGAAAAGGAAGCAAAGAAGGAAGCAGAACGAAAAGCAAAATTAGAAGAACGTGAAAGACGTAAATTTGAAACAGCAGAACGAAATCGTGAGAAGGCAAGGCAACGCTACTGGAAACAAAAGGAGGAAAAGGAAAAGATGAAACAAGCAGAGAAGCAAGAAGTTCCAAAGGCGATTGTTGAAAAAACAACAAGTAAATTAAATAATTTTCAAAAACAAGACCTTACCAAAAAAGTAAATAATGATATGGATTTTGCGACATTCTCGTCTTATATGATGAAGTATGAGGAGATGAAAGCACACATCACAAAACAAAAAGAAGAAGAGATGAAGCGAGAGAAACAACGTCAACCACCTTCATCTCCGTTCCCAGATAATTATCCAGCACATTTATTATATGGGAATAGAAGAAGAAATAAAAATAATTTATTTTATTAATATATATAATGAGTGAATTAGAAATCAAACCAGTAAAGAGATTGGAGATAAAAGACGACATTGCCGATCTCCACCCCAATCTACCTTGTATACAAAGAAACAATGGAAGTTTAATAATTATAGTTGCTCCTACTGGAACTGGAAAAAGCACACTTATTAACAATCTTGTATATAATAAATCTATGTGGGGAAGGACAAAGAAACACCCAAACGGACGATTTGATGAGGTCTATGTATGGTCGCCATCAATATATTTAGATGATACATCACGATTTATGTTAGAGGATTTTGTATGCCGAGATACATTCAAAGATGAAGATTTAGAAGTGATTAAAGAAAATCAATTACTTTTGAAGAAAGAAGAAAGAGGAAAGTTATTATTGATTATAGATGATAGTGTAGGATTAGATGTATTGAAGACGAAATCTGCTCTCACATATTGGGCAACGAGAAATAGGCATATGAACGCAAATATAATTGTATCTGTTCAAAATTATCGTGCTTGTAATAGTATAGTAAGAAATAATGCGAAATGTATTATTATAATGAACGGAGTATACAATATGCGTGAGTTAGAGAAACTTAATGATGAGTGTGGTGATATTTACAGAGGAACTCTGCTGTATTGCTATAAGAAATATATCAATAAAAAATTTATGTTTATGACTTTATATCCACGAGAATTACCAGTCCGTATGTTAATTAATTTTACGACAGAGATTAACTGGAAACAACACGTGAAAGATGCGAAGAATTTTAAATTAGATGAGTATGAGAGTGATCAAGAAGAAGAAGGGGATACTCCCCTTTAAAACCCCTTTTGGATACACCTTTTTCTAAAAGGTGGTATAATGATAAATAAAAAAATATATTATATATATAAATGCTGAATACATCACTTATATATACAAACAAGGGCAAAGCAGTTGTAAAAAATGATACTGATGGAAGTTGGTTATGTGAAACTCCTTCTGTTATAGTTAATGCTGGTGATTTGGTTTCTGTTGAAAGTATTGCTGTCGCAACTGACGGAACTGGTGCTGACGTAATAGAAGTTCCAAATCAAGTAGCAAACTATAAATATTCAACAACAAATTTGAAAATAGAGTTTATGTTTTATATCCACGCTAATTTTGAATATTGTTGTGTATTACCAGTTGATAGTCAAGATATATATGATACAGACAAAACACTACTTAATTATGGTTGTTTAAATCCAGACGTTTTTGTTAAAACAAGTAATCAAGATTATACACCTAAAAATGCTTATCCTACTCAACGCTACGCTGGACAGAGATTATATATCGGTTCATTTGGAAGTGATGGAGATGATCCTAAAACTCCATCAAAATCTACAACAATAGACGATCCAAACTTATCAACTGGAAAAGAAGTATTTAATTTTCTAACAACGCAAATAGATGTTGAGGTAGATCAAGGATATAACACACCTCAAAATATCGCATCAAAAATAACGGAACAATTACATAGTGCGATGATTACTCCTAATAATGCTACTGACTTTCAAAATCCAGAAGCATTTTATCAAGAAAACCTTTCTTGGTCTTCATCTGGTAATGAAACACAACAAGCAACAGCAACGAGCAGTGGTTCTTCTGTAATGACGATATTTGGATTGCCTAATCAATATTTCGGTAAAACGGCAGACCAACAAAATCCATATTGGTATTCAACATATAGTAATTTTCTCGCAGTAAAAAATCCGTTCTATTGGTATTGGGGTTCAAGATTACACGCATCAGCACCGCAAGGCACAGCAAAAGAAAATACTTGGGCAAATGCTAATCTTAATATCGCAAGTCCAAATGCGTTGACAGACGCAGATATAATAAATTTGAACGATATGGGATACAACGGAAATAATGTGTTTGTTGACAAAGGCGATGTAATGATATTGAATTTACCATATAACGAGGCAACAATATTGAAAGTATCTAAATTTATCCATTCTATCAAATACTACGTATCATTTAATAAAACACAAGAGGAAATGATAAAAGATAAAAATGATTTTAGAAGTAAAATTCCAAGTGCTAAATATGATGATGGACAAAATACTCCATACGCTTCTAATTCAACTCTTCCAACAAAAATTGTCATTCCAATTGTAAGACAACCATCACGATTAAATATGAGAACGTATTATAATGAAGAATATTGGAGTTCGGCGAAGATAAATACAACTGGCATAATATCACCTCAAACTGGTTTATCTATTGATAATACGACAACATTAGGAGGATTAACCCCAAAAGAAATCGCAAAAAAATATGATGTGAATATAGTTAGAGTGAACACAGAAGTTGGTGGAAATATCTATCCAGTGATCGGTTTAGTATTAGAAGCACAAGATTTAGGGCAACAATATTATTTCGCTGGAAACTATGCTTTGGTAGATTTAACTTTCAGTAGAGATGAGGCACACGCTTGTATGATAATGTCGCCAGATTTAAGAAAAGGTGGAAATAAACATACATTAGACGATATGGTAAAAGGTTTCAATATAGGAAGTCCAAATATAGAATTAGCGTTTAATGCGGATAGAAGTAGATTTGCTTGGAAGCAGATGTATTGGTCAAATTATATTGGAAATGATGATTTGACAGACGCAAATCCTAATGCCGATGTTGAAGCGTTTACTTGTAATAAAGTAAAAAGTAGTAATGATATTTATAAACCCACCTCAATAGGACAATTAATATTTAATCAATATGCTCAAAGCGGATTAGGTTTTTATAGATTATTCGTTAAAAATGCTACTGGTGGATATGATTTGATTGATAAAGATGATGAGGCAGATATAAAAGAGAAATATGAGGGAACATTTTTAAAACGAATAGGATTTGAATTTTTTGATTTATTTGGAAATGATTATGGAATACCGAATGTGATATATCAAGAACGTCAAATGTTCGGTAATCAATCAGTTCAATATCCACAATACTATCCATATCCGTTGACTTGTAATCCACAAATAGATACAGCGTTAAATGAAAGTATAAATGAAACAAACAACGATTTACCAGCATTCAATATGAGTTTAGAGAGAAATGGAACGAATATCAATGTCGCAGTTCAAACGGCACAGATACTCGCACGAAATAAACCACAGAAATTAGCAACTCCATTTTGGTTGATAGAAAGTGATATAATACCAGCAGTAAAATACTATGTAGATGGAATACCGAAAAATATACTGGCGATATGTAATCGTGCGTATGGAAGTGGAGATTTTGTATTTTCATTTGCTACTGATTATAAATTCATCGCAACGAAATCATTTGTATTAACACATATCAAAAGTGCTATACTGACGAGTGAATTATTACCAGCAGATACAGAAGACAACACGACAATAGTATATAAAATAGAAAGTCCAGTTATACCTAATTTCGTGTCAGCGACAGCGGAGATGGAAGAAGAGGAGGAGAAGATGAAGGAGAAATAAGATTACCAGCAACATCTATGATTTGATCAATAATTTTATTTTCTTCTTCTTGTTCAGTTCCGTTAAAGAAATGAGGTGGAACATAAACTTCATTACCAGCAATATCCAATAATACACTTTTTTCATCTGCGGTCGGTTCAATTACTTTCATTTTCTTTAATGCTTGTTTATTTCTATCACGGCAGAATAAGAAATCAACGCAACGTTCTTCTTTATCTCTAATCTTTAACCAACATTTACGATGTATACGTGGAGAACCCTTAACATATTTACGAAGAGTTCCGCCACATTCCAAACATTTTTGTCTGTCCATTATTATATAATGGGTAGAAAGAAAAAATACGATGATTTAACGGAGGAAGAAATAAAACAAAAGAGAAGGGAATATATGAAATCATATTATCGTAAAAAGAAACATAATATCGTAGATGGTCAATATGTAAGACCAGAACCTAAACCACCAAAGATTGCTCCTTTGACAATCCAGAGAGGCGAGTTTGTTGTGTCATTTCAATAAAATAAAAAATATCACTATTAATAAATGACCGATGATAATATATTGTTTAAAGAAACTGATGATCGTTATACACTTTTTCCAATCAAAGACCAGAAAATCTGGGATTTCTATAAGAACTCCGTATCGGCGTTCTGGGTTGCCGATGAAATAGATTTTAAAGGAGATGATAAGGATTGGGAGAAAATGACGACAAATGAAAGATTTTTTATCAAGATGATATTATCGTTTTTTGCGTCTGCCGATGGAGTAGTAAATGAAAATCTTGTAAATCGTTTTAGTAGTGAGGTTCAATTAGCAGAAGCAAGAGCAGTATACTCTATTCAAAATTTTATGGAAACGATACATCAAGAAACGTATGCCTTATTAATACAATCATATATCAAAGACAAAGAAGAACAAATGGAATGTTTCAAGGCAGTAGAGAAGTTTGAGGCAATCAAGAAAAAGTTTGAATGGGGAAAGAAATGGATTACATCGCAAGACGATTTTGGTGTTCGTTTAGTAGCATTTGCGATAGTGGAGGGATTGTTTTTTAGTGGTGCTTTTTGTAGTATATTCTGGTTGAAGAAGAGAGGATTAATGAAAGGATTAACATTTTCAAACGAATTGATTTCTCGTGATGAAGCATTACATACTGAATATGCGATTTATCTTTACAATACTTATTGTCCACGTTTCTCTCAACAACTCTTTACAGATATGATAAAAGAAGCAGTAGAAATAGAAAAACAATTCATTACGGAAGCATTACCAGTAAGACTTATAGGAATGAATAATATTTTGATGTCGCAGTATATAGAATTCGTTGCCGATAGACTATGTAGTCAGTTGAAATATAAAAAAATATATAACACACCAAATCCATTTGATTTTATGGAGGCGATAAGTCTTGATGGTAAGACAAACTTTTTTGAAAAACGAGTGAGTGAATATGCTCTGTCAAATGGAGGAAGTAAGGAATTTGCTTTTGATTTTTCTTCTTCTAATTTCTAAATCTGTAAACAAACATAGAGAGAAACAAGTTATTAAAATATAAAATTGAAATATAATTAATTAGAAAAATGAACTTAAATATAATCTACTTATCTATTATAAGATGTTGTATTCTAAATATATGAAGACGATGATTACACAAATGGAGGAAAAAGATTTCACTCCACAAACAATCAAGGTTTATATGGAACGCCTTTATTTATTAAACGGACATAAGAAATGGACGAGTTTGGTATTCTTGCGAGATACTGAAACGATGCTAAATCTACTGAAAGAGAAATACGCAATCTCATCTCAAAAGAGTATGTTAGGAACGATCATATCAGTATTGAATTTGAAACCTATAAAGGCAAACAAAAAGGCAAGTGAAATATATTTGAAATATTTGACAGACGATATTGTGCCTTCGTTTAACAAGGTGAAAGGTGAAAAGACAGAGAAACAAAAAGAGAATTGGATTACACGTGAAGAGATAGAAACATTAAAGAAGGAATATAGTGATAAGGCAAAGGAAGTCGTGAAAGGAAAATTAGGACGAAAGGAATATGACATAATGTTAGAAAATATGATATTGAGTATGTATGTGAATATGCCTCCTCGTAGGGCGAAAGACTATGTCCTTATGAAATTGGAAGATGACGAAAAAGAGGAAGATGAAAAATATAATTATTATGACGGAACACAATTCATATTAAATGAATTCAAAACAAAGAAATCTCACGGACAAGAAAAGGTAAAAGTGCCGAGCAGTGTAAAGAGTGATATTGCTATGTATTTGGATAAGACAGATAGTTTAGATAAAGAGTTTTTGATTACGAATTACGGAGGAAAACCCTTCAATCTCATAAACGATATGACACGAAGACTGAATAAAATATTTGGAAAAAAGATAAGTGTAGATATGTTGAGAAATATGTATTATTCACACAAATACGGAGATATAAAAACAGACATCATTCAAGACGCAAAAGATATGGGAACAAGTATGAATTTTGCTATGAATACGTATACAAAACAAAATCAATAAATAAGCAGTTATGGTGTTAAAATGAATTATGTAAAAAATTGATTTGATTATTTACAATTGTTTTAAAATGAATTAATTAAAAAATTGATTTAGATATATTATTATAAGATTTATACGTATATTAATATGAGCGACTGGAATAAGGATATGAGCGAAAGTATGATGAAACTCTTCACATACAAGAAACAACTTGAATATAGTGAAAGAGCAATGAATATTATCTTGATGATTTGTGCTTCTATGGAGCAGAAACACGGAATGGAATTTGTTAAAAGACTATTGATCCTAACTGGATTACAAGACGAAGTTGAAATTTGTTAATTGGAATAAAAGACGATATGCTCTAACTTCTTCTTGGAATTGCGGTAAGTTTTGTTGTATATATGATTTTGATATTTCTTGAAAATATGTTGTATGACATAAGTATTTGAATGAATAAAGAGGCATTTGAAACCATTTTCAAATAAATAAACGATACGTTCAAAGAAGTTGCTATTATTATATTTATACATAGAACATTCTTCAAAGAGGTAAGGTGGGTCAAGATAGAATAGGGTTTTTTCTTTATCGTATATACTAAAATCAATATCACAAATATCACTACAAATGAAATGTGTGTGTTTAAATATTTCAAAGTTTATTCTTGTTTTTGGATAAACTCTGGTAATAAAACTACATTTCATATTTTTCAACAACCAATATCTCAAATACTTATCATCTATCTTTGTATCAATATATTCATATGCGTCAGCGGATATAGTCTTATTTTTATTTTTCATTTCAAATTGTTTGATGATAAGATTACATTGATTATTGTATTCTTTCAAGTAATCATCAATCTCATTGTCCAATACTTTTCCCTTGATATGATTAAAAAAATCAATGAGTTCTTGATCATTATCATATATGATATAGTTGCGATGTATACCTTTTTCGTAAAACTGAAATCTACTGAAACCGAATGAACCACCGAAACACTCTACAATTGTATCATATTTAGAAAAATCAATATGACGAATATGCTCTGTTTCGTTATATTTTTGTCCATTATAAGAAATTAGAAATTGTGCGTTAGATGCTCTTTGAGGCATTGTTATATATCATTTACACATATAATTTTTTCTTGATTTATACTAAATCTGTAAAAGATTATAGAGAGAAACGAGTAATTCTTTCTTTTGCTGTTTCAAAAATATCTTTATCCAATTCTATTCCTATAAAATTACGATTTAATGTTTTACACGCAATCCCAGTAGAACCGCTCCCCATCGTAGGATCTAATATCGTATCTCCTTTATTTGAATAATATTTGATTATCCACTCTAATATGCCTTGTGGTTTTTGTGTTGGGTGAAGTCGCAATTTTGAGTTCATTTTATTTTCAATTCTATACTCTAATACTGAAATAGGTAATGCGACATCATACGTTTTTTTAAACCTAACATTATTAATAGACCAAGTTTTACCATATACTTTATCATCCTCTTGATATTTTTTTTCTATTTCCTCATTAGAACATACTCTTTTATGATATTCATTCTTATTATATGTAGGCAGTTTTTTATAAAATACTAATAATAATTCGTGGGAACGCAAAGGCATTTTACCACTATTTAAATGTCCGCATCTACTATTCGTTTTATACCATACTAAATCATATCTATACCATTTTGGATTACTATTTATTAATTCAACTGCTAATCTCATATCACAGAAGAAGAAGAAAGGTGTATTATCGTTTCGTGCCGTTCGTTTCATTTCTTTCCATAACAGATCTAAATCTATTTTATTGTCCCACTTACAAATGGTAGTTCCATAAGGCAAATCACAAATAAAACAATCCACCGATTTATCTTCTATTTTCTTTAATTCTTCTAAACATTCTCCATTAATTAGTTTCATTGTAATATATATTCAGTAGAAATAAGTATTTTATTTTTTACACGTCATTAAAAAATGGTTTTTATTAATTAAAATTTGGAAATCTAAAATACTTACTCAAATAGAAATTCTATTTCGGTTTCATATCCTTCCTCACTAATCCATACATATAAACCGACTTGATGTGCTATAACGTCTATATGTTCTTGACCTTGCCCCTTTGTATGAAATACTTTTAGTATTGCCCCCTCAATTGCGGTCATATTTCTTTCATAAATATACCAGTAGTCTTCTTGTCCAATACTTCCTTTGATTTCGCAAACATATCTATCAAGCATCTTGATGATGTGGCGGTGTTGATTTTCAATTTCTATATATTTAATCAATTTCATCTCTGTTGGGTTATATTCTTATATACCTTTTTCTGTATTCATTTTTCATTTCAATTTCGTGAAACAGCACATTTACAAAATGATAATGATCAAAAAAAGGGTATTTCACCCTCTATACAATATTTACATTATTTACATATATTTACAACATTTACGCCACAAGATATTTATACATCTTATCTCTATTCTTCTCATTTTGGAAGAAGTAGCATATACCATCAACCATAAACTGAAAGATTTTAATACCACCCAAATCCATACCTACTGGACTATTGTCTGCGTGTTGAAGAACTAATACATACCATTTTGTATCGTTGTTCTTCATTGTAAGTGTTTTGTTGTTGTATTCTTCAACTCTTATTACACCTTGTTTCACTTGACCTTTAAAACGCTTGAATTCGGTGTGAATATCTTTTGTATCCAACCAATTCAAACATTTACATTGGCGATTATAAGTGAATGCCTTTGCGTTCATTTTTTCACTCATAAACTCCCTCAAATCTCGGTCAATACTATCGCCATTATCACCATTCGTAAAAACTCGTGTTATATGATGTCCACCACCATAATACTTCTCTTCGTGGCGATACTCATTGAACTTCATCTTGATTTGGTCTTGGACTTCTTCGTTGTCTTTGTTTAGTTCCTTCATTCTCTTTAAAGCGTCGGTAAGGTGTCTGGGCATATTAGGAGGGCGGACTTCTTTCAAATCCTTAATAAGTTGCTTTGGAATTTTTTTGTGTTGCTTGATAAACATATCCATAACACATTCCAAAGTGAATGCTTTGATAAAGGGGTTTTCAAGGTCAAAATCTTCTTTAAAGGTTTGGTTGCTCATTGTAAATAATCGTCTTTACGTGGTGTGTGCCTCCTTGTTAGGGAGGCGTTTTTTATTTCAATTTTTTGTTTTAATAAATTTACAATTATCAAAATGATCATTCAAAATCAATACTATCCATAACCCAATACAATACCATACCTTTCAAACCTTCATAAGAACTTAACTTTTTCAAAACAGAATGGTCTGCTTCAAGACCAGCATCTTCCATACTACGCACTATATAATCAATACAAGGTAATACCATATTATACTCAATCTTGAATTCATATAAGTAAATGCTGTTTTCGTGGTTGCCGTAGAAATACTTAAACTCTTCAATTTCATCAGCACCATTAATATCGCCATAGTGTTCCATAATCTCGTCCTTGATAGTAGCAATAAGAATATCCATAGTGTTCATATCGTTAGATGATATATGAAATAAACTTGTCAATCTATTTCAATTTTTTGTTTTAATAATTTTACAATTATCAAAATGATCATTGTAAAAATTTAAATCAATTTTTTTGTAAATTACCATTTTATCTATTTTTA
>WLWF01000964.1_pt1 | contig 25900 bp, 25 predicted proteins | sample 6718331 | NCBI WGS metagenome assembly WLWF01 (sample SAMN12718692, study PRJNA515312) | sponge metagenome | isolation source: marine sponge | host: Mycale hentscheli | place: New Zealand: South Island, Marlborough, Capsize Point | collected 2003-05-01
GGTATCTACATGCCCTCTGGTGTTTCGGAAAAAGTTCAATGTATCGCAGAGCACAACGATATGTCTGGCTCAATCGGCAAGCGTGAACAGCAGATAATGATTAGTGAATTGGTCGGCATCTGTGAGGCAGTCAAGCCTGACGAGTTACACGTAAGCTATTGGGATACAGAAGTCTGTGGCTACGAGAAGTACATGCACGAAGAACTTGATACCGTGGCATCCAAGACAGAACCCGTAGGTGGGGGCGGCACAGATGTACGTTGTGTCCCTGCGTACTTGCGTGAGCATAACATAAAACCACAAGCGTCTGTCGTGTTTACAGATGGCTATCTCTACGGCGGTTGGGGTGAGTGGGATCACCCTGTGTTGTGGGTAATTGTGGATAACAAAAGTGCCAAGCCAGATCACGGCGTAACAGTGCACGTAACTTCGGAGGACTTATGATGGGCAAAGTAAAAGGGTTATTCATGGACGCGGAAGAGAACCCGTTCATTGATTGTCCTGAGTGCAAGGACACAGATCGGCAGGGTAAAGTCACAAGCGAGGAGTTCAAGTGGACGGGGGATATGTACGAACCGTTCGAGACATGGATTGATTGTGAGAACTGCAAAGGTCTTGGTGAAATAGAGCGGGACTGGGAGGATGAAGATGCAGATAACAGCAGAACATATTAGACGTGCGTACCTTGCAGGGTTTAACGCCAGTGCAGAGGGGCATAATGGAGAATACCCATACGCAGACAAGTCTACGTGTCCCACAGACAACAAAGATTGGAGGGCAAAACGTAATGATGAAGTGAAGAAAGTATTAGCTTGGGAGCCGCCCTACTGTGAATGCCACGGTATATACGAAGACTGTGGGTACATAGGGGTATGCAGATGAGTGATATACCTAACACGTTAGAGGTAGAGTTAAACCTGCTCGGGGTCCGGACAACAGGTGACAATAACACTGCTGTAGGTGAAGAAAAGCCAAAGGTGGAGCGTGACTATACGTTCAAGATGCCAACACTGGACGAGAACGGTGATCCACCTTGGTAAACTAATTAGGGAAATCCCTAAATGAAAGGGGTAACGCGGTGTTACCTCACAACAAATGGAGAAATACAATGGCCTTATACTGGCAAAACAATACACTAAATACATTCGACAAAGTAGTGGCGCGTTACGAGAGTATCAAACCGCTTGTGTCTAAACATCACACACTAGCCGATGATCTAAGACCTATCGGTGATCGCAACCGCAAGTGGGAACGCATACAAAAAGTCAACGCCAACTGCTACATACTGCAAGACGGGTGGAACGGTAGCGATGATATATTCACTGGGTGGAGCTACTACCACGCGGAAGGAGAAAAACCGAAACCTACCGAAGCAGAGAAGATCAAGCTCGCGCCTATCGTGTGGCGCAGACATAAAGATGGTACTGAGACCATCAAGATACGCAACGGTACAGGTCAAGGTGCACACAACAGTAGGTATAGTTTCTTTTCCAGACACCTGCCAACAGGTCTGAACTTCATAATCCGTAATGGCAAACACTTTGTGGCCTTGTATGGTAAAGACTACTTCCTTGCTAAAAGTAACACAGTGGCTAGTTTTGATCTGCCAAGAGACGGGCAACGGCACGAGTGGAATAAACATTTCACCACACGCGACGATGGTGTGGCCCTGACGTTCCGTAGGTGTGACCGTGTAGGAGGTTTTGAGTTCGTCGATGGTGGTAAGCCGCTCCCTGTTCCGCCCAAGGTTCGTGTGGACAAGGTGGCCAAGGCTAAGATGAAAGATGATATCGCTGAGTTCCGTGATTGGGCGTTTGCCATGTATCCGCTGTTGCCAACACGCGACCATGATTACCACACCGAGCGCGTGAATGAGGTACGTACTGTTATGAAGGCAGGGTATTCGTATGGTTGGGGTCTGTTGGGTATGTTCCAAGCCAATCCAGATATAACGAAAAAGATAATCTGTGATCCTGACCACGAGTTACGTCTGCACCTGATGTACGGGTTGATGGGTGAAACAGACTATCACCTAAACCATACGTATGACACGCCAGAAGAACACGACAAGCGGGTCAAAGCACAATTCAATCGTCACATAAACAAACTATGTGACTTCATCAAAACAGTGAAAGGCTAATACAATGAGTATAAATCATACAACAGTGGCGCAAATCAAAGAACACTACGAGCTTCATAAAGAAAGGTTCGATAAGTTGGAACAGAGGCTTGGTGATGATTACTACAAAGAGGCAAACGACAAATACACCAAGTTGAAGAACTTTGCCAGTGTGGTGAGAAAGGAGATGCGCGTTAAGACACTCATGCGCGCTGACAACACCATGCACATATACCGCGAAGGTGAGCTTATGACGATGGGGTACATTGGATACGGCGACTTCGCCACCAGTGTGCATGGTGACGACAAGTACATTGTCTGTGCACGGGGCATAGAAAACATGAAGTATTGCGAGAGTGGCGATCAACACAACATGCGTATGTCAGTCAACATGGATACCGCCGTCAAACACGCTAAGAGATCGTTTCAAAGTTACTCCATAGCGGAGTGCGCGAAGGTTTTGGTCAGGAGCGTAAAGGGCAGTGTACAAGAAGTATTACACAAGAAGAAACAGAAGTGCGATGAAGCAGTCGCGGCTGTGGGCTTGGATACAACATCTTACGGCAGTGCCAAGAAAGCCACGGAGAGGTTGATGGCTGAGATGCGAAGCATGGTACAGGCAGGGCACACGTTTAACGACAAGGAGCTAGACGCTGACATACGCACCATGTTTGCTTTGACCGAGGATCGTAAACTGTTCAGTGAGGTTGTGCCTATGAATTTTGTACACGTCAACGAACGCTACGGGCAACAGGTGGTCAACTGTGTGCGGATCAATGATGTAAGCAATTACATGTGTGAGCTAGATACTGTGCAGACATTCGCAATGGACGAAGTGCCAGAAGATGTGGAACACAAGTGCGCGGCCTTGAGTATATGTGAGGACGATCATTTCATCGAAGGTGTTGGCCATCGTGTAAATGACCACACGTTTTACCTCTACGTGTAAGGTGTTATAACATGGGTACAACGTCTGGTATTACTTACCGCGTAAACGTAGCTTATGATACTAAACAAGTTACGATAACAAGCATTGGCATGAACTGTGTTGACAAAGAGATAGATGGTGATTATGCTTCTGTGGACGAACTTCCAATGTGGATGCAAGACAGGTTAGCTGTACTGTCCCTGTTGGAAGTACCACCACCACCTAACGATGTAGATGGTGTTGGGTGTAGGATAGGCCCATATTTGTTTTGGGTCTACAATTAGGGAAATCCCTAAATGGCGAGGGGTCACGGCTCCTCGCTTCTGGGGTACTGGTATCATGGAGGGGTCGCGTTGGCCAAATGGAGTTTAGATAAATTGGACGAAAATAAATACGCAAAGCTACAAAGCAAGGTTGCCGTACAGCGCAACGAGATTGCTAGGCTTACGCAGGTTGTGGATAAGCTGATGGCTCAACGCGACCAATTAACCAAAGATTTACAGTGGATGCGTGGAGAGAAAAATGACACCCGAAGCGAAAGTTAAAAAGAAAGTAGTGGCGCAACTAAAAGAACTTGGCGCGTACTACTTCTACCCTGTTACAGGTGGCTACGGACAAAGCGGAGTGCCTGACATCGTGGGTTGCTACAAGGGTTTCTTCTTTGGAATAGAGTGCAAGGCAGGGAAGAACAAACCCACGCCGTTGCAAGATAAAAACCTAAAACAAATACGTGCCGCAGGTGGTCTGGACTTAGTTGTTAACGAAGATAACATGCTAGGTGTTACCGATGATCTGAAGGCATGGGCTGTTATAGTTAACTCTTAACCCAAGCTATGAGTGGGTTGCGGTTTTATTATTTGTCCCGCGAAAACCATAGCAGTACGGGCAGGGTACTCCATGATAGGTCTTTCACCCTGTGACCGTACCGAAGAAACCGCGATATGGTTAGTCCCTGTGCTTAAACACAGGGCATCACTTTAACAATGGAGGCAGGCATGGATGATAATAAATTAACACCGTTCCAAGAGAACGAACTAAAATGGTTGCGACGACAGGTCGATAACTTGCAGGACGAAGAAAATCGAAAAGATGCACGTCCTAATGTAAAGCGCGATCTGTGGGTAGCACGAGAACACCTTGATGTGTTTGTTCGTGGTCTAAGACGTGCAGGTAAGAACATATGAACGAGTTTGAACGTGTAAAATATGAAGACCTGTATAGGCAAGCATGGGAAGCGCAAAACAAAAAAGATATAGCCGCTAACCCACGTCTGTCTTTGCGTAGCAAGTTCATACGCAACGGTAACAATAACAAAGTAAATGGGCGTCTAGGTGGTAGACCCAAAAAGGAGGCTAACAAGTTACCCCTAACTAAAGAAGCGGAAATGGTTAACAGAATGTTACAGCGTGGAATGACGTTGAAAGCCGCCGCAGAAATAATCGGAATGAGTCCACGTTGGGCTTCCGACATAAAAAGAAAATACGATTTGCCAAGATAGGAGAACGGCATGGTTAAGAAGAGTAAAGCGGATAAAGTGTGGGCGTATAAAATTAGGCATCCACAGTCCACTACGAGCGAGATCGCCAAGGCTACCAAAACATCTTATGGATATGTGTACAAACTTATGCAGAAGATCGGCACACCGAAAGAAGTGTTCGAGAAGGAAGCGCGTAAGACTACACGCGGTGCTGTGTTAGACACAGCTAAGAGTTATGTGACCAAAGATCGTGCGGCTGACCACGGCAATATGGAAGATAACTTCACCACCATCGGAGACTACTGGTCTGTGCATCTAGGCATAAACGTAAGTGCTACTGACGTAGCTGTTATGATGAACCTGTTGAAGGTTGCACGTATCAAGTCGAACGCAACGCACCCTGACAACTGGATCGACGCCTGTGGGTACATGGCATGTGGTGGCGAGATAGCGAGTAAGAGCTGATGGAGCTTATAACGCTAGACTTTGAGACGTATTACGACAGGGACTATTCTCTGCGTAAGATAACAACAGAAGCCTACGTCCGTGATCCTCGTTTTGAGGTGATCGGCGTGGGTGTAAAACTTAACAATCAACAAACGGAGTGGGCTAGTGGAACGCATGAACAGATTAAACAATACCTCAAGGGCTTCCCTTGGGAAAAGGCTATGCTACTTTGCCATAATACTATGTTTGATGGTGCCATTCTTAATTGGCGTTTTGATATTCGTCCTCGGATGTATACCGATACTTTGTGTATCGCCCGTGCTTTACATGGGACTGAAGCTCGCGCAAGTCTCTCTGCGGTTTCTGAGAGATATGGTGTCGGCGCTAAAGGGCACGAGGTACTCAACGCAATCGGTAAACGGCGTGGAGATTTTGAACCCGAAGACTTAGGTAAGTACGGGGACTATTGCGTCAATGACGTAGACCTCACCTACAAACTGTTTAGCATAATGGTCAAACGTTTCCCGCGGGAGGAGTTACGTCTTATAGATGCTACGTTGCGTATGTTTACTGAGCCTACCCTGACCTTGGATAGTGACCTGTTACACTCTCACTTGCAGGACGTAAAAGCACGTAAGGAAAAGCTGTTAGCTGATGCAGGTATAGAAGATAAGAAAGACCTCATGTCCAACCCCAAGTTCGCGGAGTTGTTAAAAGGGTTTGGGGTCAAGCCCCCGATGAAGACGAGCCTCACTACAGGCAAGGAAACATTTGCATTCGCAAAGAGCGATGAAGATTTCAAAGCGTTAGCTGACCACACAGACGACAGGGTGCAAGCCTTGGTAGCCGCACGTCTCGGCACGAAGTCTACGTTGGAAGAAACGCGAACACAGAGATTTATAGACATATCGGACCGTGGCCTTCTGCCCGTCCCTGTAAGATATTATGCGGCGCACACTGGACGTTGGGGCGGTGATGACAAGATCAACCTGCAGAACCTACCTAGTCGTGGGCCAAATGGTAAGAAGTTAAAGGGTAGCATAACAGCACCCGAAGGACATTCATTGATCGACTGTGACAGTTCGCAGATCGAAGCGCGTGTATTGGCGTGGCTTGCAGGGCAAGATGATTTGACCAAGCAGTTTGCGGATGGCGAGGACGTATATAAGTACATGGCGTCCAGTATATATAACGTGCCAGTAGACGGGGTAAGCAAAGATCAGAGGTTTGTGGGTAAGACCACAATTCTTGGTGCAGGGTACGGCATGGGCGCACCGAAGTTCCAAGCGCAGTTGCAGGGTATGGGTGTGTATATAGAGTTGGACGAGGCTCGGCGCATTATACAAGTGTACCGCGATGCCAATGGAGCGATCAGTCAATTATGGCGCGATGCGAACAACACCGTACAGTACATGCAACGTGGCGATAGCTTACAGTTTGGTAAAGAAGGTGTGTTAAAAGTGGACGCACCTACCAGCTCAATAGTCTTACCTTCTGGCCTACCTATGTTCTATCATGGCTTGGCGGCTGAACGTGGGGAGCGCGGGTACGAGTACACATACAAAACCCGAAAAGGCCCGAACCGTATATACGGCGGCAAGGTGGTGGAGAATGTATGTCAAGCTATTGCGCGTTGTATCATAGGTCACCAAATGTTACTTATTGCCAAGAGATACAAAGTTGTGCTAACAGTACATGATAGCGTTGTGGCCTGTGTTACTGACGAAGAGTTGGATGAAGCACGAGTATATGTTGAAGAATGTATGAGCCAGATACCCGATTGGGCAGAAGGTTTACCCATAACATGCGAGAGCGGTACGGGCAAATCATATGGAGAATGTGAATGAGTAAGTATGTAGCAGTAGTGCCTTATGGCAATGAAGGGACTATGCCGCTAAACAATAGTAGCTGTCCTTTGTTCCTAGCAGATGGGTATGAGGTCACTTGTGTTAGTAGCAGTGGTGATAGCATATGCTCTGGTTTTTTGGGTCATGTGAGCGATGACGTAGTAGAGTGCCAAGAGAGTAGTAAGAAAGCAGAAAATGATTAAAGTATGGCCGTGGTCTTTCAGTAAGATAAAAGACTTTGAACAATGTCCAAAACAATACTACCATAAACACATCCTAAAGGAGGTGCCATTTGTTCAGACGGAAGCCATACTTTACGGCAACGCGTTTCATAAAATGGCAGAAGACTTTATTGGTAAGGATACACCGATCCCCTCGAAGTTTAGCTTTGCGACCAAAGCCCTAACATCTTTGAAGAACAGGCAGGGTGATAAGCTCTGTGAACTAAAGATGGGTCTAACAGAAAACCTAGAAGCCTGTGACTTCTACTCCTCGGACGTTTGGTTTCGTGGGATAGCTGATCTGGTAATAATGGACGACGATGTAGCGACAGTGATCGACTACAAGACAGGCAAGTCGTCTAAGTACGCCGACAAAGGACAGTTGGAGCTAATGGCTCTCGCGCTCATGGCACGTTACCCACAGATAAAGAAGGTACGTGCAGGGTTGTTATTTGTTATATGTAATGACTTGGTAAAAGACACATACATGGAGTACGATAAGTCTAAGCTGTGGGAGAAGTGGCTCGGTAAATATGGGCAGATGGAGACTGCAGCTAAAGAGGACATGTGGAACGCACGACCTAACGGGTTATGCAGACGCTACTGTCCCATAATCGAATGTGTTCATAACGGAGCTAACTAATGCCATATAAAAATCCCAAAGATCGTCCCAAACAAAAGAACGCACCTGTAGGTAGTAAGACGTTTGAGGCACGGATGGAACGTCAGCGTGCCCGCCGCAAGATGGATCGCACCAGTAAAGATGCCAACAAGAACGGTAAAGCCGACAAGCGCGAAGGTAAAGATGTTAGTCACAAGAAAGCCTTGTCAAAAGGTGGGACAAACAAAGATGGCGTACGTGTAGAAAGCCGCAGTAAGAACCGCGCACGTAACTACAAAAAGAAGAAATGATTTAGGGAAATCCCTAAATAGGAGAACACAATGCAGATTATAGATGGTAAGGCGTTGCTGTTGAAGCTACGCAATCCAAAACGTGTCACTGAAGTGATACCAAAAAGCAAAACTGTGGAAGACCACGAGGTGCTAGTCAAGTGGGGTATCGACGAAGCGCACAGTTTGCGGAAGCTAAACATTGATGTGCCATCACCTATAAATGGTAGGTACGAGTGGACAGGTAAGTACACACCATTTGACCACCAAAAGAAGACCGCCGCTTTCTTTACTATGAACCAGAAGTCTTTTTGTTTTAACGAACAGGGCACGGGCAAGACAGCCTCGGCTATATGGGCGGCAGACTTTCTGATAAAACAAGGCAAGATAAAACGTGTGCTAGTTATATGTCCGTTGTCCATTATGGATAGCGCATGGCGTGAGGACTTATTTACCTTTGCACCGCACCGAAGTGTATCAATAGCATATGGCGCGGCGAAGAAACGTAGAGAGATTATCCAGCAAGGTTCTGACTTTGTGGTGATAAACTATGACGGAGTTGAGATTGTAGCTGATGCTATAATAAACGGGGGCTTTGACCTAATCATTGTTGACGAGGCTACACACTATAAGAATGCACAGTCTAAAAGGTGGAAGGTGTTAAAGCGAATAGTGACGGATAATACATGGTTGTGGATGATGACAGGTACACCTGCCGCACAATCACCGCTTGATGCTTACGGCCTAGCCAAGATGGTAAACCCTAACTCAGTACCAAGGTTCTTTGGTTCGTTCCGTGATATGGTTATGACCAAGGTAACGCAGTTTAGGTGGGTGATAAAACCTCACGCATCGGATACTGTGTTTAACATTTTACAACCTGCCATACGTTTTACAAAAGAAGAGTGTCTTGATCTACCTGACATGACATACACAAAGCGAGTTGTAGAGCTTACGCGCCAACAGAAGAAATACTACAACCTGCTCAAGAAAAGCATGACTATGAAGGTTGGTGACGACGAGATCACGGGCATCAACGCCGCTGTAATAATGAACAAGCTACTGCAAATATCTGCAGGTGCGGTGTACACAGATGAAGGTGACACCTTAGAGTTTGACATCAAGCACAGATACAAAGTTCTTAAAGAAGTCATAGACGAGAGCAGTCAAAAGGTGTTGGTATTCGTACCATTTAAGCACACCATTGACATATTGACGGATAAATTGCGTAATGACGGGGTGACTACAGAGGTAATCAGGGGGGATGTGCCTGTAGCACGACGAACTGATATCTTCAAACGGTTTCAAACAACCCCCGATCCAAGGGTGCTAGTCATCCAACCGCAGTCCGCGGCACACGGTGTTACGTTAACAGCCGCTAACACTGTAGTATGGTGGGGGCCGACCTCTTCCTTGGAAACATATGCCCAAGCTAACGCTAGGGTTCACAGGTCTGGACAGAAGCACCCGTGCACAGTTGTGCAGTTGCAAGGCTCTGCTGTGGAAAAGCGTGTTTACTCACTTCTCGATAACAGAATAGACGTACACACAAAAATGATAGATTTATACAAAGAAATACTTGACTAGGGTATTCCATACCACTAGAGTATAATTCTCGTTACTAGAGGAGAACGTAAATGACGGATCAATCCGACATCCCTGCGGACAAACTGACAAAAGCCTACATAAAATTAAGGGCAAAAAGAGCAGAGATATCCGCAAAATACAAAGAAGAAGATGGAGCGTTGGTGCGCCAACAGGAAATCTTAAAGAATGCGCTTCTGGACTATTGTGAGAACCACAACGTCGAGAGTGTTAGAACCTCCGAGGGTTTGTTTTTCAGGTCTACTAAAACAAAGTATTGGACTAGCGATTGGGAGCAAATGTACAGCTTTATAAAAGAGCATGATGTACCTGAGTTCTTAGACAAACGTCTTAACCAGACCAATGTAAAACAGTTCTTAGAGGAAAACCCAGATGTTCTACCCAAGGGTATGAACGTAGACACAGAGTATGTCATATCAGTAAGGAAAAAATAATGGCAGAACCATTTGTACCAATAGAGGATTTGGCGAAGCATTTCGCAGTGTCCATTTCCACTATCCGTGCGTGGGTGCGGCAGGGGCATATCCCTAAATCCACATACATTAAAATCGGTAACACTTACCGTTTTAATAAAACTTCCGTAACCGAAGCCCTAACAGGTAAGGCCAAAGAAGCAGAGCAGGCCGAAATTCGTAACGAGCCTGTAGAAGAACAGTTGGAATTTAACTTCCACGCAGATGCAGACATTTAAGCCAAAAAAGGAGAACGACATTGGCAGAAACATATATTATTGAGGGCATTGAAGCCCTATGGCCGAGAGTAGATCAGACCTACGCGTTTGATAAAAAGGCCAATCGCAGTATGCCTTGTGGCCCACGCGATACCAACGCAGAGTTTTCTATACAATTTCGTATGGATAACCCAACAGCCAAAGCATTGTTTGCGGCTATGAGTGCTTGCTACTTAGCTAGTCGTGAAGACAAGTGGGCAGAGAAGTTGGCTAACCCGTTTGTCAAAGATGATAACGGTTCTATTACGCACAAAGCCACATTGAAGGGCGCGTATAATGGACAAGTCACGGACAAACCAGCCCAGTACGATTCACAGGGTAACACGTTAGCAGAAGACTTTCAGTTGACTACTGGCAGTACAGTGAACGTAGCTGTGCAACTTATCCCTTATGATTTTGGTGGTAAGCAAAGTGTATCTCTACGGCTCAAAGCTGTGCAGGTTATTAAGTATGTACCAATGGAACGCTCTAATCCGTTCGGTGCAGTCGAGGGTGGATTTGTCATGGATGACCCCAACCCTTTTGCAAGCAAGCCTGCCACCAACAATGTGTTGGAGATGAAACCTGCTGTCGAAGAAAGTGACGACATGTTTGAAGAGCCAGTTAAAAAGACCGCTACAAAAGCGGCTGTGGCATCTGCATCCAAAGGTGAATTAGGCGATATCGTGGACAGCATGTTCGACGATGATTGAGTTAAAATCCACGGCTATTTCGGTAGCCGTGGTAACTCTTATGGTATGAGTGGTGGTAATGAAAAATAAAAGGTTTTTAGATTTGGTGTTAGCGCACGAAGGGCAGTATTGTCTGTGGGCTTTGAAGGGCACCAAACCAAACGAACAAATAAAACAACAGTTTTATCCTTCTACAGATGACTTGCTACAGGCGGCGCGTGATCTGGATAGCAATGGGTGGAACGCCTTCTTTGCATTGGGTACGTATTTCGACAGTAGTTCCCGCACTGCAAACAACATGCAGTGGATGAAATCGTTTTTCCTAGACTTGGACTGTGGGTCAAATAAAGAGTTCCCGTCTCAAGCGGTGGCGATTGATGAACTACGCAACTTCTGTGAGAACAACGAACTTCCTACACCTACGCTTATAAACTCTGGGCGCGGTGTTCATGTATACTGGATACTATCCGAACCTGTTTGCCGCGAAGATTGGTGGCCTGTAGCTGAACGTCTAAAGAAGTTATGTGCAGATCAAGGATTTGACGCTGACCCATCCCGTACATCTGACGCCGCAGGTATACTGCGTGTACCAAGCACCCACAATTATAAATACGACGAGCCGCTACCTGTAGACTTTTATGGGGTAGAAGATTTCGACACCGTAGATTTTGATAAATTTTCTGTTTTGCTTGGGGACGTACCGATACCAGTACCCCAGAGACGCGAGGCGTCCGCGGTCAACGCGTTTAAAGATGCCATGTATCAGAACTATCGAGGTAGCTTCAAACGTCTGCTGTTAAAAACAAAGAACGGCACGGGCTGTAACCAGATAAAACATATAATAGTCAATCAAGATAGCGTATCGCATGATTTGTGGAGGGCAGGGCTATCTATAGCTAACGTATGTGAGGATGGTGCAGAAGCCGCCCACCTTATGTCTGCAAAGCACGAAGATTATAACGTGCAAAGTACCTTACGTAAGATGGAAGACACAGGCGGTCCACATTTCTGCAGTACGATAGAACGTCTTAACCCAGAGGGGTGCGAGGGTTGCCCCAACAAAGGTAAGCTGACTACACCTGCGCAGTTGACCAAAGAAGTTAAAGAGGCAACGCCAGAAGATAACATCATAGAGGAAATAGATGGGGATGATACGAAGAGTATAACTATCCCCGCGTTACCAACTCCATATTTTAGAGGGCAGAATGGTGGCGTTTACCTACGGGGCACTAACGCAGACGGAGACCCAGAAGAGGTTTGTATATACCATCACGACTTTTACATCACGCGAAGGCTACATGATGTGGAGCTTGGGGAAGTTATAGCGTTTGCACTTCACTTGCCAAGAGACGGGGTGCGTGACTTTGTAGTGCCGTTATCCGCAGTTACTTCAAGAGAAGAGTTTCGCAAACACATGTCCATGCAGGGCATAGTAACTTTCGGGAAGGACGTAGATAAACTCATGGCATACACAGCCGCATGGATAAGAGAACTCCAACAGACTACTACTGCTAGTGAAGCACACCAACAGTTCGGGTGGGTTGACGATAAAAAGATGGACGAGTTTGTGTTGGGCGATCAGCTTATCACAGCCAATGGTATAGATTATAACCCACCCTCGGCAAAAACTTCGGGATACATAGATAAGTTTAAACACAAAGGTGCGAAAGAGCGTAGTAGGGAGTTGCTTGATTGGTATAATCGTGATGACATGGAATTACATCAATTCACCGTATGTGGTGGTTTCGGCACTATACTCATGCCACTTACGGGTCTGTATAGTCTAGGCGTACATTTGTTTGGTGAAACAGGTGGTGGTAAAACAACGGCTATGTACGCGGCGTCATCTATATGGGGCGACCCCCGTGGGCTAACAGCCACTGGCGGAGATACCGTTAACTCGAAAATGAACCAAGCAGAACTTATGCACAACATGATGCTAAACACAGACGAGTTGACAAACTTTACTCCTAAAGAGGCATCAACGTACGCGTATCAACTGTCTGAAGGAGTACAGAAAAACCGTATGGCAGGTGGGGGCAACATAGAACGTGTTAGGGGTAAGCCTTGGAGGTTGTTGGCTTTTTCTACGGGTAACACAAGCCTGTACGCGCAAATGTCCATGTATAAAAATAACACCAAAGCTGAAATGCAACGTTTATTAGAGCTTAGAGTGGACGAGATGCCTCGTGTTGTCGTTAACCAACAAGAAGCAGATGCACAACTCAGGGACGTACAGCTTAACTACGGACACTTTGGGCCAGAATTTGTGCAGTATGTCATAAACAACAAAGATGCTGTTGCCGCAGATTACGCGCAGATAAAGGCCAAGCTAGATAAAGCGGCGGGGCTTAATAATGTCAATCGCTTCTGGTCTGGTGGGTGCGCGTCTATCTTAACAGGAGCTTTGGCGGCTAAACGTTTAGGTATAATATCCTATGACTTAAAGAAATTGTTTAAGTGGGTGGTTAATCAGTTAATACGGGTCAAAGCATTTGTTGATGATAGCACGGCGTCTGTTCAGACGTTAATTACAGAATACACAACAGAGCATTGGGGTAGCATATTAAAGATCAAGAGCACAGACACGGCGCAAGCAGTCGATGGTATTGCTCCTATGGTTATACCCGACCAAAACCCAAGAGGTTCTTTGGTTGCGCGGTACGAGACAGACACAAATATGCTGTACATAGTACCTAAACCATTCAAGAAGTGGCTTGGCGAACAGAAGCTAGACTACCTAAGTACATTGGATGGGATGCAGAAAGAGATGGGTGCTGTACGCAAACAGATGCGTTTGAGTAAAGGTACAAACTTCAACCTACCCCCGATACGGGCTATAGCAGTGGAGTTAAAAGGTTTTAATGGTTTACCAGAAGCCCCTGAGACTTGATGATATTGCGCCTGATGGCGTTAAAATAGTAGTAGATTGGGATGCTATGGTTGCAAATGCTTCGGTCTTTATCCCATGTGTGAACAATGTCAAAGCTGAGAAGCAACTGCTAGATATAGCACAACGCAAAAACTGGAACGTTGAAATACGTGTCCGAATAGAAAATGGAATGTTTGGGGTTCGCATGTGGAGAACTGTGTGATAGGTTACACCTGACAAGCTCGACTATGCTTGTCGTTCTCCTCCTGTACCCCCGCTTGGCTAGGTTTCGCACTGCAACGGCGGGGGTCTTTTATTGTTTGTACCCGTCTCGTAGCATCTCTAAAGCGTTACGGTACAGTGGGCTAAGAGTGACCCCGTTGTACATTTCCGCAGAGGTTTTGGCGTGTTGCTCTAGCGAACGCTTTATAGATTTAGGTGTTATAGCCGCTTCTGGATGACGAGCGTTGAACTTGTCTATCTTGTCATACAAATCCATCTCTTCATCGAAGTCGCCCATACGCTGTGCTATATACAGCTTCTTGTGCAGTGCAGATCGACGTTTACCCACCGCAATATCTATACCTTTTGATATACTGTTTTGTTCTTGACGGAATGTGTACTCCGTTGGAGGGAAACCCAAGGCTTGAGCAACTAATTCACCACCTGTCATATCATCGTAGATAGGGTCTTGGCGTCTTGTGAATGCACCACCTTGATCTGCGTACCTGCCAAATGAGGCTTTGTAAGCATTAGCTATACCTGCAGGAAGTATGTTTTCTATACCGCGTTCGATGTCACCTTCAGAAGATAGTAAGTCAGAACCTCCACGGTACAAGCGGTTAGCTACACTCAGCGCTGGGCCACCTACGTAGAACCCTATAGTTTCTTCTAGGGACGGATCATTGTTGAACCTGTTTTCTTGGATTAACAATCCTGTAAGAGCCATACGACTTGCAACATCTATACCCGCGAACTCAGTTATAGCACCTTTGTACCAACCTTCTCCGAAGTATTGACGTGTCAGTGTATCGAAATCTGCTTCTTCGTCATCCAAGAAGAACAAGTTAGCAATTAGTTTTACTGCGCCGTACAGTGGTAGACCCTGTATACCTGCGAAGAACAACGCCGACCCGTGCATACCGATGAGTTGTTTTACCGCGGCCTTGCGTTCGGGTGACCCTTCTTTACCAAACAACTTACCTTTGTCGCTGTCCATAGCAGTCTTAGCTGTTTTCAACATGGTGTAGTACATCTGCAAACCGTAGTTTTTGTACATAAACGCAACGCGGCCTATACCTTCTCGTGCGATACTAGGAGCAGTCTCTAAGAACGTACCACCGTTCGTTTGTTGTGTATCATATATAGCCATCTGCACGGCTTCTTCTATTTGCGCGGCACTAGGGTTTTTAGTTTTACCCTTTGTCACGCTGTCTAAGGCTAGGTTAAATGAAGCCATCAAGGTTACTTGGCGGTTAAGTTGTTCTGCATGGTTAAACAACCAAGCTGATAGTACCGATGCGTTATCTACAGCGTTGCCTATCTTGCCACCTTTTTTGATGCGGCTAGTCTCATTCAACCCCATAGCTTCCGCTAGAAAACCTTGACCCAACAGACCACGTTTCGATGCAGTTTGCACCAAGGCTTCCATGTTGCGTAGTTCGGCTTCTTTGCCTTCAGGTAGTTTTAGACCTTTCTTCAGGGTGAAGTTACCTTTGTCGGATATATCATAGAAGTCTAATATAGAGTTTGTTCCACCCCCACGCTTACCTCCCAGCAGAGTATTGCCGTATGCGGCTTTGATCGCGGAGTAAGTTTTAGTGTATCCGTACCGACCACCCAAGAAAGGCGCAACAAACAACGGGATTTGTGATAGGTTGACCAACGCAGAAGATGCGTTGAAACCGATGGTGTATATGAACGCGGTCTGGTTCAGTCTACGTGCGACCTCCTCTAGGTTCTTTTTGTCCGCACCTTTCCTTGCAAATTCTGCACGGTTTTGTAACTCGGCTTTTACGTCCTCGAATGCGGCGGTAAGGTTTTTAGCTCTTTTGCCAACAAAACTCTTGGCCTCTGGTACAGCTACTTGTTGAAATTCTTTTAAATCTTGTTCGTATTGCCGTAGCAGAGCGCCATATTTTAATTTAGCTGTTTGACTTGCTAGGCTGTAGCCCTTTGTCTTGAGAGCATACACAGAGTCCTGCATGTAGCCCGGGGTTCCCTTACGTTTCTGCAATGACTTAGCAAACGATGTCTCGGGTAGAGAGTTTAAGAATAGTTTTAAAATCTGATCCCGTACGTCTTTGTCCACACCTTTACTTTCTAAGATGTTCAAGGTGTCGTACGCGAAGCTGGGGTCCACTCCTGTACCTCTGAACGTGTTCGCAGTTACCTCATCAACGATCTCTACATTCTTGTAGTCTTTGTTTGCTCTAAACTGTTTAGCCGCGTCTTCGCGTTCCGCGGCAGTGGTGAATGTCTGCACTACACTAGCTTCTCTTGCAGACTTAGGGTTCTTGACCTCATAACGTAACACGTAGTCGCCTTCACGCATGAGTGGGAAGTACACATCTAGCTTGCTGGAATCAAACAGCTTGGCGAATATGTCTTTTTTAAGTTTAGCAGAAGCGTCAGGGTCTTGCACCAACTCGTCAATTTGTTTGAGGACAACAGCCTTTAATTTGTCGTACTGATCTTTGTACACGGCTCGCATATCGTTGTACGCTTTCTGCCCGTCTTTGCCCATAGCGTTCCAATCAGCGCGTTGAGCGTTCCATACTTCCAGAAGATCATTACCATCGCTGTCCATGCGGGGGCTACCATCTTTGTTGATGTACGCACCTTTTGGTTTTGTCGGGTCTACTTGGTATATGGTAGCTCCGTAGTCATTGCTATAGATCAAACGATCTAAGGCTTCTTTGCGTTTCTGCGCCGCCTCTGGTGTACCTTTACCTAGTGTGGTCAGAATATCGCCTATTTTTCTCTCGATTATTTTGTTGGCAGTTTGTATCTCACCACGTTGGTTCGCTACAAGTTCGTCTAGTTTGAAACCCATTCTGCCCAACCCAACAGATTGCGCTATGTCCCCAAGCCCCTGCAGGCCAGTTAGCTTTAGCAACAGGTTTTTAGATTTCTTGGAGAACCCTTCGGTTAGGAAGTCTCTCGCGTTGTATCCAAACTGTTTGCGGCTGTCAGCGTTTATGGATTTCTGTGTTGCTTGGACTGCTTCTTTTGCGAACTTCTTAACACCATCCGCAGAAGTCATCATCGCCATCTGATTAGCGTTTCTGTATTGTGGCGCAGGTGCTAACAGACCATCCACAAGAGCATCCACCTGTTGTAGGGCTGTTATGTTAGTAGATTTTATGGACGGCACGAACTTACTGAAGAAGTTCTGCATGATATTGCGTAGTCTTTGCAACGCAGTGACAGGCTCACCCTTGATGTTTATGCTCGCTAAATCAGAACGGAACTCTGGGTTGCTCATCGCTTCGGCCAAGAACTCGTCTACGTCTTGCGCACCATACGCACTGCCAAGGTAGCCTTGTATATCTTTAAACAGTTTCTTGGTGTCTCTGGCGAACGCACTCTTCGGATCAGCTAGTGATGCTGACATCCCTGCGTGGGACATCTCGTGCATTATAGTATGGGTGTTGATACCAGTATCCGCGTCAAGCAATATGGTGTTGGTCTTTGGATCAAACAATCCTGCAACAGACCTACCATCTTCAGCCTTCAGGTTTTTCTTCACTACTAGCTTCGTGTCACCTGCTACAGCGGCGAACCTTCTGGCTAATTCTTGTATTTGTCTTACAGGATTTGTACGCGCCACATTTGATAGCACATCGCCCAAGTCACCTTTTTTAACTGCCTCAACTACGGCAGGGTTCATAGGTATGTCTAGCCCTACTACTGCACCTAAATCCAAAGCCATACGACCAAATGAAGGGTCATCCATAGCTTTTTCAACTGCGGCTTTGTTAGGATACAAGTCAGGGTAATCCTTGACCAACTCTTTGGGGTCAGCATAACCACCTACGATAGCCGCTTCTAAACTCTTACGATCTTGTAGTATGCCCTTCTCGTACGCATCCATGACACGATCAGGTCCACCTTCAAACACTACAGTGCGAACTTGGTTTAGCTGTATTTCCCTAGCACGACGATCTAGTTTTTCGTTGGCTTCTTTACTTAGGTTAGCCCGTGCCCATGCCACTGCTCTATCTGCAGACGAAAGCTCTCCTTTTTTGGTAGGAGTACCGCCCATAGACTTCCTAGCCCTTACGTCTAGCTTGTTAGCGGCGTCTGTATCTTTTACTACGTTACCTTTTTCGTCTTTGTAAGTAGTCGCTTGTTTGGCAAGAGGCGTAGCGTTTATCTGATCGTAAAGCGCCATACTAAGCCCATCAAACGGGTTCGGATACGCACGTAAATACGCAACAACAGGCGCGTCTTCTTTCTTACTTTTGTCGCTCTTGGTAGAACCTTGTAAGATTTTGTTCTTTATCTTTTTGTTGTCTGGATCACCAAATGGGTTAGTCGTCGGAATCTCTTGCTTACCACCAAATACTGCTTTTACTTCGGCGGGAGTTTCTTCCTTGTACAAACGAGCAACTTGTTTAGCCTCAGATTCTTTTGGTTTAGGACGTGGGACACCTTTAATTCCTGCAGGAATAGGACCACGTTTAGCGCCTTTCGGTGTTGTTTTTCCACCTAATGTATTACGGCGCGGCGTTGCTCCGTCACCAATGACTCCATCACCAAGCACAGGTGATCCCACTCTTCTGTTGTCAAGTGTTGTAGGCTTTCCGGTACTACTAACTCCGCCATCTCTGTCATTTGCACCGCCTCGTCTATTACTCGCAGGGCTAATTCCACCTGCTCTTGGGTCAAGGTTTTTAACATCGGCTTTCCCTCCTTCAGGCACGGTTAGTTCGGATATATCAGCGGGTATGCCCGCAGGTTTTACAAGTGGTGTTATACCTTTCGGTGCTTTTCTAATTTCTTCTGCGGGTACAACAAATTGTTCTTCGTTAGCAGTGTCAGGAGCAAAAGTGGTGGGTCTATTAGCCCGTTTAAACTCGGCAACTTTGTTCTTTACCGCTAGTTTTTCGTTGCGCGTGAGTACAGTGCGCGGCATACCTGCAGCGGCCAAGGCTTTCTGCACAGCCTTCTGTGTGTTGACTACGCTACCCGTTGTTGTGTCGGCTAGAACTTGATCTACCACAGCCTTACGGCGTTCCGCCCCCTGCCTAAATGGTGCTTCCTGTGCGGCCTTGACTTGCGGTGCGGCAGCGCGTGTAGCCAGATCAGTTTCTTGTGCCTCGGCTCTAGCACGGCGTACCGTCGCGTTGTCTTGCTGGGCTAGCACGTCTAGTAAATCAGGCTGTGCTGCGTCAAACTCTCTTACACCTTCTAAAGTTTCTGTTGCAGGCTCTTGCACTCCTTGTGCGTTGCGCCGTGCCTCATCTCTTGCCGCGGCTTCTGGAGACGCTTTACGTTCGGTTTCTAGCTCCGCTGCCAACAAATCAGGTTGTTCAAACGCTGCTACATCGTCCCGTTCAAGGGCGGCTTGTTCTTCGCGTTTACGCGCTTCACCCTGCGGGTCTAGTTTGTTTGCGACAGCCTGAGTCACGATGGAAGGATCACGTTCTACTGTAGGTGTAGTAAGTTCGTCCTCTATCTCCGCTTGCGCACGTTGAGCTAACGCGCCGCCACGCTTCTCCATCTCTTCTGAAACAACAGTCTCAAGTTCAGGTAGAGATATACCTGTACGTGCCACGATGTCTTCCATCTCTCCAAGGGTTATATCCCCTGTAGAATCAATCATTCTGCCTATATCTGCACGAGCCTGCGCATTACCCAAGGATGTACGTTGGTCGGCAAGTTGTTTTGGCGGTGCAGGTAAAAGCCCTGCAATCCCCGCTTCTGGAGAAGGCAACGCTAAAGTCTCTGTGTCTGTGTCTACACCACCTGTAGTACCGCCTCTTGTTCTAGGTGTAACAAGTTCTAGCGTACCTTGGATAATAGCACCGACTGTACCGCCAAGTGCGGCTTCTTCCCCTGTGCCTTCAACGAGGCTTTGCTCTGGTTTGTAGACTTCACGAGCGATAAGGTTCTGTGCGATAGAAGATACAGCTTCCTGCCCCGCTTCTATGCCACCCTGCTCCACGATACGAGTTAGTGCATCGGCAATATTCTTTTTCTGCGCCTTGTTAATAACTGATAAGAACTTGATAGGTAGCAGTTCTAAAGCACCGGGAATTACACCCAAAGCGGCGGCTAAACTACGGTCTTCTACAGAAGCGCCTTCGGCTCTTGCACGTTCACTTGCTTCACCTGCACCCGCTGATACGGCTAACCCAGCACCCGCTATAGGGTTTAACATGGTTGTACCCGCAAGCCCCACAAAAGAACCTGTGGCTTCACTAACTTTGCGTGGTATACTTTCTTCTAGGTTAAAGTCTGGGACTACATAGTCCTGAACCGCGCCGCCTACAGCTTTGATACCATCACGAACTACATCTTCTGCACCTTCAGGTAGTAACGCGGCTAGACCCAACGCACCAGACTCGACCATGCCCGCGGCACCACCGATAAGTCCTTTTGGAATCTCGCCAAAATAGTCCCCTACTGTTGGCTTTCTCCTGCGAGCAATGTCACCTGCTACTTCTTGCTTTGTACCGTAATAATTTTCTAACCCAGCACGCAACCTACGCTCGGGTTCACGGTTTTGCTGCTCTATAGTGTTGTTGTATATAGAAACAATTTGTTCTTTAGTAGCTCCAGACGGACCTTCTACTTGAATCTTGTTACCACTACGGTCAGTTAGTTGGTATAACGGCATTATACGGCCTTATTCTTCTAGTGTTTCCATTTCCACATCGTCAACGTTTAGACGGTCAGGTGTACTCCCCACTGCGGTATTAGCGGCACGTATCTGCTGTATACGTCTATTTAGTGTAACCATATCTGCATAGTTATCTGCGAAAGACGTGAACATACCTGTTAATGTTTCTATAGTAGCTCTCTTAATCTTGTTAAGTTCCGCTTCTACACGAGCGTACTCCACTCGGTTCTCAGTTTTTGATAGCTGCATAAGCTGCCGCTCCAACGCCATAGCCTGCGGGTTACTTTGCATAGCTTCTGTAATCATAGTAGTTACAGTCTTGGCTCTTGCGTCTGCTAACTTCTGAAGCTCTACCTCACTGGTAAACAACTTCTCATTTAATTTTAGTCGCTCTTCGGATTTAGCTTTTGCTATCTCTAGTTGCTGTTCTACGGCCTTTGCACGGGCTTCGTTCTCGTCTTCTGACATAGATACGTTACGTTTAACTTGGTTGTTAACGTCATCTGCATTTATCTTCACCACTTCACGTAGCATACTGCCTTGACGGTCTAGCGCATCACGAGCAGCATTGAAGTTACCTTCAGCTACATTCTGCTCAAACTTTTTGTTTATCGCATTAACTTCGTTAGTTTCACGTTGCCCCTGCAATGCACGATTTTCTGCCCTAGTTAGTATACCCTGCATTCCAGCTAGACCCGCAGCGCGTTGTGATGCAGCGCGAGACGCAGCGTTTTCACCCGCAACAGCGCCATAAGATGCTATGCCTGTATCAGTAGTTACACCCGTATCTTGTATACCTCGTAATGTGCCAAGACCTTCGCTTCTGCGTTTGTCCTGCCCTAACTGCGCGTCTACGTAAGCTGCGCCAATACCGCCTGCACCGCGACGACCCCCTGCTAGCGTTTGCATACGAGCCAGTTTTTTCAACCTATCAGGGTCTAGTGTCTCCGCTTGCAACGCACGTTCGTCTGCTTCTTGCTGTTCATATATTTTAGCTTTTCCTGAACGATCAAAGTAAGCGTCAGAACTTGCACGCGCCCCACCTAATGCTCCTTGAACATCAACCTTTGAATCAGCTTGGTATTGCGCAGACAGTGCGTCCGCTATTCCTTGTTCAGCCTCGGTGTACGGAGCTGCTACAGCTTCTAATGGCGCAGCTTCTAAAGGAGCCACATTCTCCATAGTAGGAACTTGACTTGCTTGGTCAGTCATAGCTGTAACAGCCGCATTTAACTGTGATTTGTCTGCTTCAACAGGCTTCACAGGTTCGTACGACGTGTCTACGTCTTTGAAGAAATCTTCTTGCTGCGCAGGTAGAAACGTAACGCTACCCGCTTCAGGTCTGTCTAGCGTAGGATCAGAGTTATCAACTGGTGGTACAACGGCGTCAGTTCCTGTTTCAGTTTCAATGACTTCAGAACTATCGTTTACAGGTAGTGCGGGTAATGCGTTAAGTGCTTCTGCACTCATGCTAGATTGAAAGTTTGCGTCAGCCAACTCTAACAACTGCGCTTCGTTTAACCCGTCTGCTACATCCAAAACATTTTTAGCGTACGCACGTTGCTCATCCGATTGAGAACGTAACCCACCAACAGGAGAAGCAAACAGGCCGTACTTTGTTTTAACACGCTGTCTTAACTGCTGCAGAGCCATGTCTTTGCCTATACGACCTACTAAGGCGTCGAAAGAACGTTTAAATGGTGAGGAAACTTCTTCGCCTTCTGCAAAAGACACAATACCGCCTGCGGCCATCCTACGTGGCCCTCCCGGCTGTTGGGCCGCTTGTGCCATACGTGCGCCAGCTAAACCTCCTGCCTGTGGGTTAACAGGTGGACGTGCTGGAGGTTTTGCCCCGCCACCCATTAGACCAGCCAACCCTGCGCCACGTCCGAGTTGTGGACGAGAAGCATTCTGCGCCAACCTACCCATGTTCTTTTGCTGCATGGCTTGCTTCTGATCCAACGTGCCTTTTGTACGTCCCGCTAGCTCTCCAAGCGTACCACCCATCTCCTGCTTCGTTAGCTCTAGGGCTTCTTGTTCGCGCTGCTGCGCTATGGTGTTAGGGTTCTGCTGTGCTTTTAACTGCATATCTGCAGCTACTTGCTTCTTTTCAGACGTAAGTTTTTGCAACGCCAACAAATCCAGAAGCTCTTTGTTCTGCCCGTAGCGTTGTTGTAGCTTCTGTGGATTGCCTCGGTAGGCGTCCATGCGTTGTTCTACTTGTGCGTCTAAACCGCCGTCGCCTAATGCCATATTAGTCCCCTATTATCCAAACAAACTTTCAAGGAACCCTTCAAGGTCACTAGCGCCTGTTGACATTGTTTGTAGTAATCCCGGTTCTTCATACTGCACTGTTTGTGCACCAATCGGTAACCCTTGCAGAAGTGACTGCATATATTGCACTTGTTTGTACGGAAAATCACGTTCTTCTTCGAACTGCAAACGATCTGCCGTAATACCTTCGGATTCTATACCCCGTTGTACGGCACCCATATCTGCCAAGGATTGTAGTCCTTGCGTACCATACAGATTTATTTTGTCTTGTGCGGTCATGGCACGATCTTGCGCGGTGTTAAACTGTTGTAACCCTCTATCGTACGCATCCGCGTAACCTTGTCCCGTTATGGCTGACAAGTTTTGACCTAAGTTTCTATCGGCTTCCGCGTTGAATAGCGCTTGCGCTGACCCGCCATACGCCCCTGCAAATTTATTAGCGTTCTGCGCGGCTGTAATACCCGCCTGCCTACGCGCTTCTTCTAGTTGTGGTGTGAGAGACGCTTGCAGATACGGGTTCATGTACTGTTGAGCTACATCCCCTGTGAACTGTTGTTGTTCGTAACCTCCGACACCCATACCACTAGGGTCAAACGCACTGGCTAGACCTCCTATGCCTTCAAAGGCTTGAGATTGTAGATCAGAGGCACCTGCAGTAAGTGGACCCATATACGCATTATAGGCTTCGTTGCCTAATGCCTGACCTTTGCCGAGCATGTCAGTAACGTAATCACCTGCATATGTCGCTAAACCAGATTCAGCGCCTGTTTTGATTGGGTCTTCACTAGTGCCTGTAAGTACAGGAGTAACCATGTTTCACCTCCTACGCGGGTATAAATTTCTTAGGGTCTATTTCTTTACCCTGTTTCGTATTACCAGTACGCGCCTTGCGTACCCTAGACATCATGTCTTTTAAAACTTTAGCACCTGCATCTGAATTACCGTTGCCAAGATGACTCACAACATCTGCAGGTATTACAAATTCACCATCACTTAAACGCGCTTCTTGCACGCCGTCTATGTTTGCAGGCACTTTATCAGCCATACCGTCACTTGCACCGTTAAGGTACTGCCCCTTCTTTAGTTGGGCTATACCGCCTGCGGCTAGTTCCTGTACCTCGTCTTGCATAGGTACGGGTATACGTGGACCACCGGGCCTTCTACGTTCTTGCCTCGCAGGGTTCGCTGCATTCAACGCCGCTAGTCCTTCAGCGGACATGGGTTCTGCGGGCGTGGCACTCTTAGGCACGTATTGAGTTTGCGTGAAATACCTCTGTCCACCACTTCCGGGGCGTCTATTAGGATCATATGTGCCGGGCACAACCTCACGTTGTACATCGTACTCAGGTACTGTTCCTTGGTAACCTGTTGTAGGGGTATTAGTTCCTAACGCACCTGTGCCGCCTAGTATAGCCCCGCCTAGAGATATTAAACTGCCGTAATCTGTAGACCCGTCGTCTTTCTTAAAAAGTCCGCCTAGTGCATCAAGTCCGTCTTCTAGGATACCCATTATGTTTCTCCAAGTAATCTTAGTAGTATATCATTTTCATCCTCAACCTGTCCACCCTTTGCAAACCCACTTGCCATAGGCATTGGTCCCATAGGTTGATTAGCCGCTTTGTTTCGTGTCGTTGTGCTGTAAGGGCTAGCAAACAAGCCTTCTTGAGACGGGTTAGCGAACACACTGTTGAAGTCGTATAAGTAGTCAATGTTCATAGGATCAGCCGACGACACTGTTGTTTTAGCGCCCTTAAACAGCCCCTGCTGCTGCATAGACGCCAAGTCACGCAATTTCTGCTGCTGATCTTGCACATCAATCTTAGTATTTATGTTTGTGTTCATGTCGGTAATCATATCGGTAACAGCATCGGTATCTAGGTTAGCGTTCATGTTTGTATCCAACGCTGCGTATATACCTGTAGCGGGGTCAAACATGGAGGTATTTGCAAGGGTAACATCTTCCTCACCCTGTAATGCTGTTTCTAGCAGAGTTTGATCGTTTATGTCAACAATACCATCTCCCGTGACATCATACTGCGTTGTTAGTTCCGCGCTGATATTTTCTTGCGCTATAAGATCAATTACAAAGTCTATGTCTGTCTGTGTAACATCTCTTGCTGGTTTACCTATAATATCCGCGATAGCAGCGATATCTGCGCCAAGGTTGGTCTCAACGTCCCCTATTTCTCCGAGTAGGTTGGTCTCAACGTCCCCTATTTCTCCGAGTAGGTTGGTCTCAGCACTTGTAATTTGTTCGCTTAACGACGTTTCTGTTTCACCTACAGCGGACAACAAGTCAGTTGTAGTTGTGTTTAATGCACCTGCTACGTCCTCAATAGCTTTTTGCAGTGCGTCATCGCGGTCTAAACCTGCATTTTCATATGCTTTTATAGTAGCAAACAGGCCAGTGGGGTCTTGAGTTTCGTCAACATCAGTGGCGGGGTCATCTGCGACACCCGCAGTGCCAAGGATATCGGAAAGATCACTGACATCCCCAGTTACATCTTCAACTGCTGTTTCTACAACACCTCGCACATCTTCTAAAGATAAGTTTTCTAACCCTTCTAGCGCTGTGTTTATAGCTTCGCTAACATCTTCTGAACTTAACCCTTCAGGTAGTGCTCCAACCGCTGTATCGACAATGGCTTTTACCTCGTACGAGGATAAGTTATTTAGGTCAGCGATATCTGCATACACACCCGTAGCGTTTTCAACGACATTGCCGTTGTCACCGAGTATTGCAGGAGAACCTAGTGCGTCACTTACAATAGTCTCTACAGTTTCTTCGTTTAGTCCTGCGGGTAACCCTTGAAGCGTGGTATCTACAATACCCTGCACATCGTCAGCAGATAGGGTGTCTATATTATCTACAATACCCTGCACATCGTCAGCAGATAGGGTGTCTATGTCCTTAACCGCACTATCTACAATACCCTGCACATCGTCAGCAGATAGTTTGTCTATGTCC
>WLWF01000967.1_pt1 | contig 25851 bp, 25 predicted proteins | sample 6718331 | NCBI WGS metagenome assembly WLWF01 (sample SAMN12718692, study PRJNA515312) | sponge metagenome | isolation source: marine sponge | host: Mycale hentscheli | place: New Zealand: South Island, Marlborough, Capsize Point | collected 2003-05-01
GGGCTGATTATGCGGAGTTAGACTACGGAAGGGTTTAATAACTTTCTTTGTGTTTCATTTGAGGTTGTTCGCTTTTAAACGACTTGGAGAAGAACGGCATGGCTCAGTATCGACGGATAGGCGTCACGCAAAACAACGATGTCGCCATCGTCAGTTTCAACGACAAAAAGATTCTCGATGAGGCAAGTATTCAAGAGCTCGGCGCTGAACTCTTTGGTCTCGTTGAGCAGCAAAAGATGGGTGACATTTTACTTAACTTTACCAATGTCGAATTTCTTTCGAGTGCTGCACTCGGTAAGTTAATCACGCTCGATCGCAAGGTAAAGGCAAGCAAAGGTCGAATGAAAATGTGTAATATTCGTCCTGAAATTTTTGAAGTTTTTCAGATCACAAAACTGAATAAAGTTTTTGATATTCGTAAAGACGAAACAGAAGCAATGACCGCTTTTGGTTGATTGCTCAAAGCTTCCCTTACTGGAATAACCACCCTTTTTCCCGCAATTACCTTGTGCGGCTACTATGACCGAATCGTCCTCTCATCATGACAGCAGTTCTGACCAAGCCGCATGGCAGAAGTCTCTTGATCTGCCGAGCGAACGCGGTGCGAGTCGATTGATCATGGAAGAGTTACTCGACAGGCTTGGGGAGCACGGCTGGGCCAGTGCTGATATTTTTTCCATCCACCTGGCTGCTGAAGAGGCAATTGTCAACGCGATTGTTCACGGTAATAAGCTCGATACAGACAAAAAAGTACATGTTGAATGTTTTGTTTCGCCTACGGTTGCACGCATAGAGATCACTGATGAAGGAGACGGCTTTAATCCAAAAGACGTACCAGACTGCACGCAGGACGACCGGCTGGAAGTTCCAAATGGCCGTGGTGTCATGCTGATTCATAATTTCATGACCAAAGTTGAGTACAACGAAAAGGGCAATCGTGTTCTGTTGGAAAAGGTTCGTGATACCTGATAGCGGGGATATCGTTTTTTGCAGAACAAAAAATGGAGCATCTCGCCTTCGATTGAATTTTTCGGTATCGTTTGAGAACTCAAAGGCCCCTCATATTCCCCGATAGCTCAATGGTAGAGCGAGCGGCTGTTAACCGCTAGGTTGTAGGTTCGAGTCCTACTCGGGGAGCTTCCCTCCCCTCGTTTGTACTTTGTTTCACTGTACATTCGAGGGTTCGTGCCCAGGGTTCTGGGCTCAAAATTGGGCTCACGGCCTCTTTCACTCGCACCCGCCCGGAATCCCACCCACCGACGGTTTCTTCAAGCACGTCTGCTGTACTCTTCGTATCACTGCCCCATCTGCAATCAACCGATTTCTCTCCGCAGCTTGCGGTAGTATTACCATGATCATCACGTGCGATGAACAATCCATAAATCCTGAGTCGCATAACCCGTCTGCTCGAAGGAAATCCGGGAGCTTCCAGTACTGGTCCTGATCTCGGAAAACACGTACTCGGGATTGGCGATTGTTGATCCATACTCGCCAGTATCGAGATCTTTCTGTTCACTTACCTCGGTAAACATGAAGCCATCACTCGGCCACTTCATACCCGGCGGGAGGTGCGTTTGACCATGCGTTGTAAAGATTAGGCGTCCGCCAGGTGTCACCGTTTCGTAGAGCCTGGACAGCCAGAGACCGAAAGTGTGCTTCGGCAGATGCGTAAATAATGACAGCACGAACGTGACATCATACTTCTCCGCATGCGAGAAGTCGTCTGGATGAGTAGCCGATGTAAATGCCTTCAACCCTAGAGACTTGTTAAGAAAATCAGTAGCATTCTCATGAACATCCGAGCAAACCAATTCGATGTGAGGATATTTGTTTAGGTGGCGTGAAACTCGTCCGTAGCCCGAGGCGAACTCGAGCAATCGGGTCTTCCGACTCCGAAAGGCAGGTGCCCCAATGATGCTGGCGATCCGATGGGCGCACGCCGAACCGCCCTCGAAATAGTTCGTAGCTGAACGTGGGTGTGCTTCCGCAGGGGGCAGACCAGGAACAGTGGCCCAGTACATGAAGTCCTTCGGATGAATTACTGGCTCTACGCCATAACGCTTGGCCGCCTGAATGTGGACATCCAGAATTTCACCTGTAAAAGCATAGGAATCGTCTTCCTTCCCTTCATTTTCATATTTCATTTGGCTTTCCATTGGACAAAAAAATTTTGGATTACGGATGCAGCCGAGCCTTGGTGATGGGCTTAAGAATAGCCGGGTGAATCAAGGTTTTACTCGAATGTTCTTCCACAGAACTTTCCCCTTGGATCCTTTATGAATCTGCAGACCAAAGAAACCTTTTGGATAGCTGCCGTCGTCGATCCAGTGCGCAATGGGAACACCGTTGATCCATGTCTTCACGACATTTCCCTGCGCAGAGATCGTGAGGCGATTCCAACCTTCACGATCAAGTGCTGCACGAGCTTCTTTATGTTCCTTTAACCAAACAGGGTAGAAATATCCGCCGCAACTTTGGCCATAGATACCCCCTGACCAATAACGATCACCAGTGATTCCCTCCATCTCGGCCTGTGGACCAAAGACAGTCTCCTTGTCTTTCCTCACTTCGCTCTGGGCACGGAACATGACCCCTGAGTTCCCATCGACTTCCCATTTCATATCACACGTGAAGATGAAGTCTTGGAAGTCGTTTTTCTCTGTACTCAAATAGGTACTTGGAGATCCTGGTACACACGTACCGACAAGCATTCCATCAACAACTTCAAAGGTGCACGTTCCTCCCTTGGGAGTCCAACCACTCAGGTCCTTGCCATTAAAGAGCGGAGTAAATCCATCGTGCACGTCAGGTTCCGGATCGGTGTTAAGCAACATCTCTTTCGGATCTGGAGCGTTCTCCTGCTTCTTATACTTTGTGTGCCATGCCGACTGTGATTCATCCACCGTACCTGCGAATGTGATTCCTTTGCTTCCACAGAAGACCAAGGATATAAGGCAGACGAAGAATATATTGATGGGAAGAAAACACTGATATCGGGAGATGGCTTGCATGACTTCAACTCTCAATCGAATGGAATGGAAACCAGCAGTGACAACGCGACTGCTTGGATCCAATAGTTTAACGAATGAGAGTGTAAGAGATATAAAATAGCTGTTATGAGGCAGAAGAGAGGAGTTCGGGGCCATGGCACTTACTTTCCTGTTGAACGTCAGTGGCATCTGGAGTCGCTGTCAGATGGGCCGGTTTTGGAGAGGCAATGTTCAACGTTCTGCCACACATCATTTTCAACATGGGTGTTTCCTGCCTATACAATTTGGACTGAGTAAATGAACCGAGTAAACGAACATGGTGCGACTGCTTTATCTGCACTACCCAACGCAATTTGAGACAGTTGGAAACATTCGTTTCAAAATGAAAAAAACACCCCATGTGTTTACGGGATTCACGCCCCTGATGTTATGCACTAGTTTGGAATCTTGGACTCAAAAGGAAGTACTGAATCGAAAAAGTGTTGTATTGCCGGGAGCTGCTTACGATAGTCGAGACCGTCCAGATCTACTATCAATATCCATGAAACCCATGAAGACATTTTTTGAAGAAGGCTCTGTTTTGGGTCATGAACAAAATGTTGCAAAGTCATTTATCCGGATGCATGCTCATCGCAAACAATAAGTCCATGCTGGCAGTCAATTTTTATTCATTAGCCCGTTGGTCTCGCTGAGGCACTCAATTGTTTTTTATGTCTGAATTATTATGAAAACACTCACCTATCTTGTTTCGGTTTTGCTTCTTTCTATTTCGATGGCATCGAGTGCGTTTTCACAGGAACCATTTGTTTCCTTGTCCGGCATCTATCCCCATCTTGCATTCTACAATGATGAAGGCGAGTGCGGCACTGGTGCTGTCGTTTCTTTTACTGACAGGCTCTGGGTCGTCACGTACGCTCCGCACAGTCCAAAAGGCTCTTCAGACAAACTCTACGAGATCGACAGAAATCTCAACATGACCGTTCGGCCCGAAAGCATCGGGGGAACTCCGGCCAACCGCATGATTCACCGAGAGTCCAAACAACTTTTCATTGGACCCTATGTGATTGATGAATCACGTAAGGTCAGAGTTATTCCCTACAAAACGATGTTTGGTCGCCCAACGGGTAATGCCCGTCATCTCACCGACCCGGTGAACAAGATTTACTGCGCTTCCATGGAGGAAGCACTCTACGAAATTGATGTCCACACTCTTGAAACGAAAATTCTTTTCTATGACGAAGCACAGAAAGGATTTCCAAAAGCCAACCTCCCCGGCTACCACGGTAAAGGACTCTATTCTGGCCAAGGAAAACTCGTGTACGCCAACAACGGCGAACATGGGCAAGCCGCCCGTAACAACCCATTTGCTCCATCCGGCGTGCTTGCCCAATGGGATGGCAAACAAAAGGACTTTGAGATTATCCTTCGCAGCCAATTCACCGAAGTTACAGGCCCCGGTGGAATTTACGGATCCAAAAACCCTTCAAGTGATCCGATCTGGGCCAATGGTTGGGACGCTCGTTCACTGATTCTTATGTGCATGCACAAGGGAACGTGGCACCGCTATCGACTGCCAAAGGCCAGCCATAGTTATGACGGTGCGCACGGTTGGAATACTGAATGGCCAAGAATTCGTGAGATCGGTGAAGGTGACAATCTTCTCATGACCATGCATGGAATGTTCTGGAATTTCCCAAAGACCTTTACTCCCGCAAACTCAATGGGCATCTCCCCGCGCTCCACGTACCTCAAAGTCATCGGTGACTTTGCCCGCTGGGGCAAGCATGTCATCATGGGCTGTGACGACACCGCAGAGAGTGAATTCCTCAACAAGCGAAAAGCCAAAGGTCACGTTGCGGCTCCACAATCACAATCAAACCTGTGGTTTATCAAGCCTGAAGAAATTGATCACTTAGGACCAGTGATCGGACGTGGAGCGGTTTGGTTGAACGACACAATTGAGGCTGCCACTCCTTCTGATTCATATCTTTTCTCAGGGTTCCAACGTCGTGCCGTCCATCTATTTACAAGTGCACCCACCACTCTCACGTTTGAAGTCGATCTTGATGGCAAAAACAACTGGACCGAATTGTCCACAGTGAACGTCGACGGGTACCACTGGCATTCTTTTCCCGCCGGGTCCAAAGGGACCTGGATTCGCGTGACCTCTTCAGCTGGTCTTGAAAAAGCAACCGCATGGTTCACCTACACCAATCCCGACACACGCCAGCCCGGCAAGAATCATGACAAATTTACGGGACTCGCCAAAGCCTCTGAGAAAGAACTCTGTGGAGGGATTGTTCGCGCCCGTGGCGACAATAAAAGAGATCTCCATTTCGCATCTGATAAGGGTCTCTATCAGCTCAACCCGGACCTTTCTCTGGTACGAGTTGATAATCAAAATAGAGAAAATTGGCTTCAGAAAAATGCCGCCATCCCGAAACGAGCAGGTATTCTCAGTGTGGATAAAGCCTCCGTCCTCTACATCGATGACAATAGAAAACGTTTTCGTCTTCCCAAAGGGTCTTCTTTACTCGACGACGAAGACGGACGTATTTGCCGCGAAGTTGCTACCGAGCGTGACCTCTTCAACGCTCATGGCACCTTTTACGAACTGCCTGCTAACAATGCCCTCGGCTTCCGCCGCATTCGCCCTATCGCCACGCATAACCTCCGCATTCAAGACTTTTGCAGTTATCGCGGACTCCTGATTTTCTCAGGCACATCCATCACGAACATCCCCAAGAACAACTCTCACCTCATTCACTCAACAGATGGAAAAACGTCACTCTGGGCCGGGGCTGTCGACGACCTTTGGGGCCTTGGAAAACCAGTAGGCAATGGCGGTCCATGGTTGAACACCGCGGTCGAAGCTGGAAAACCCTCCGACCCCTACCTCATGACAGGATATGATCGCAAGAGTCTCACTATCTCAGCCACTTCTCCGTGTCAAATCACTGCCCAAGTTGACATCTCTGGAAATAGCGACTGGGTTGATTACCAATCTTTTGAAATCAAAAAAATCAATCAAGAAGCCAGCCACGTCTTCCCCAACGACTTCGAGGCCTACTGGATACGATTTATTTGTAATAAAAATACGTCGGTGAGCACCAAACTTATGTACCGGTAGTGATCGAACGTCGAGAAGACCGTTTCTAAAGTAAATACTCTTATCAAAGGCTCTCTGGTGGGCATAAAAGTGGACAGCATCTATGTTAGGGACGGGTGGTAACGTGACGGAGAAAATTAAATACAGGCCTCGACACCCACGCACGACCACACTTGATCACAGGCACCCACATCCAAAACAATGATAAAGGAAACGAAAGACTCCTACTTGGGGAGCTTCCCTCCCCTCGTTTGTACTTTGTTTCATGGTCATACGATTACTTTCATAGAAGTTCGAGAGGTTGTTTATGAACTTTTCTAAAAGCATCTGTTGGGCCAGTCTTGGCCTTACCTTGATGATCACCTCAATCGGATGTCTCAAGCCAACCGATTCTGGAACAACCAAGCCGAAGGTTCAGACCCGTAAGACAATTGGCAAAACAACTCAAAACGTATTGGAACTGAAGGCAGCCATTACGGCAGGGGGAGTTCCCGCCTCAATGGCTATCACCAGTTCAGGAATTGGTGTGGCTGCTGATGCCTACCGTACCAGCGTTGGCACCATTGCCGTGCTGGCAGTTGAGCAAAGGATACAGATGCATCAGGCTCAATTTGGCAAACTGCCCAAAAACTATGAAAGCTTTATGGCCGACATCATTAGCCCCGGCAAGCCTGATGGCTTGCAACTGCCGATGCTGCCGTACTACCAAGAGTATGCCTACGATCCGACCAGCCACAAACTCGTCGTCGTAGAATTTCCCGATAAAAAAAAGCCATGAGTGCCATAGTTGGGAGCGGGCGTGAACGTTTCGGAGAACGTAAAGTATGAGCCTCGACGACCATCAGTGACCAGAGACAACCACATCAAAAATAATTATAGGAGATAGGTTGTACTCCCACGCGGGGATTTTCCCTCTTCGCATCCTGCCCTGTTTCGTTATACATTCGAGTATTCGGATCGAACATTCTGGGCTTACGATCTCTTTCATTGTATGAAAGAACCCCTCTTGCGCATCAAAGGGTTTTACTTTTCATAATAACCACTCAACCACCTCCTGCTCATACAACGAGTCCAAAACCAGAAAACTCGTTTTGTTACGTACGATCGCATAAGAGGTATCGTTGCGTGAGTCCGGGTGTCTGATTCATGGAGTCATCATTCCAAAAGTGACTGCGAAATAATACCTTCTTGCAAAAACTCACATAAAATTGTGACCGCTGAGTGGTCTCGCGGAATAACCAATTCAGCGGAGACCGGGGGACGGCTCTCAAGGCCGGTTGAAGAACAGGAAAACGACTTGATGTATACGCCTGGTTGTTCTATCGCTGACCACGCTTGGGGTCCTTGACCTACAGGAAGTACGCGCAGATTCAGACTCAGCAACGGTATCTGTCGATGAAGGCAGTCGCACGATATTCTCTAGCCTTCTACTGGTTTGATGATGCAACCAATTCGGAGCTAGGGTAGTTTTTGTTCCGCGCTGTAAGAATTCCAATGTTTGACGATCTGATTTGCCTCGTCACAGGTGTATGCGAGGGCAGTACGAATCTGACGAACTGCTGATGGCTTATCTCCACCTTGACAGGCGGAGTCGATATCACAGAAGAGCTTGTTCAACGCAGTCACACTGATTTCGCTTGTTATAGATTGAAGTTCGGAAGGAATGCATTCGCGTCCAAACTTATCTTCAAGAATCGCAGTAATTAACGGCATCACTGCGATGGAATGGGACACCGCTTTTTCAATGTGGCTCATGCGATGTTCCAGATTTTTTGATTCATACAGAACTGGAAGGGACATCGGTATTAAGCATTGTTAATTCATCCTAGTGCGTCTTGCATTATCAATGTCATGATGGCGGCGAGACAGTATCGATCTTGGCGGCTAATATGAAGTCATTCTCGGAGAGGCCGCCGATGGCATGGGTATAAATCTCAACCCGGACCTTTCGGTAGCTTTCCAGATGGAGGTCAGGATGGTGCTGCTCACGCTCGGCAAGAGCACCGATGGTATTGATCAGACGGATACCATCGCGAAAACTTTTGAGCTGCCAGTCGCGGCGGATTCGTGTGCCTTCCTCGGTGAGCCGCCAGGCAGGCAGCGCGGCAACCTGGGCAGTAGCTTCTTCTAGTGAATACTTTTCAACGCCCCCTTCACAGGGGACACATTGTTTCGTCTCTAATGTTGAGGCGGCCAGTGTTGGATTCATTGGAAAATCTTTTCAGGGGAAAGCAAATCAAAATGGGCAACGCACAAGTTGCTGCCCTCGCGAAATATTATACCCGAAGAGTATCACAGGCTTAGCCAGCAATTCACGTATGTTGGAAAGAACAATTCACAAAGAGACTTCTATCTTCAACACACAAATGCAGAAGTAACAGCCTGGATATGTAAGGCCTTACTTCAATAGATAAAGAAGACCTCAAGGTTCTGAAGTCAGGTCTTCGGTGGGATAATGGCAGTGAATACCGAGCGCATTTCTAGGCTCACGACCTCTCTCGCTCGCCCGGCTTCAGGCAGGCAATCCGACAGCAGGAAATAGGTTTCCAGAGTCAAGAAAAACGTGATGGCTCAGTTTGGTCGTCACGTATCGTACTGATATGAAATCACTCCGTGGCATTACCTGAACTGCTTTAGGGTGAACCCTGCAGCACTGGCTCTTTGAAAGCGTCGCCAATGCCATCACCGTTCGTATCGGTGATTCCAGAGTAGGGATGCTCTGATACCGCTTGCCATGCGATCTTGCGGAACATCTGATCCAGGGAGGTGCTTGGGAAAGTGGTGTTGCCACTAAATGGAATGTTGTCTTCGATGAGCTCAGGTGATTTTCCATAAAGTGTCGCGTAGAACACATAACCCTCGAGACGCTCGAATCCGGGTCCGAGGTGTCCCAATTGATCTCTCCAAAGCGAACGCTCTTTTTTGCCTATCACTCGGTGTAGGCCTTCAATGCCCGGCAGTTCACCACGCATGAAATGCTTCGCTGCCAAGACCATGGAATCAGATGTAGGCAGGATGAATACTTTTCCCGGGTACGCTTTGCGAAGGGGATCGATGACCAGAGCGTGCACTTTCTTTCTCTCTTCGGCCAGTTGATCCAAAACCTCATCTGTAAAAAATGCTTCCGATTTTGGTTGCTCGTTAAGTTGTGACAGTTGAGGCCACGCATCAGATAAGAAGAATTTCATTTCCGGGTTGTACTTCAGGCAGAAGTCAATCCAGCACGAGTAGTATTTGGGCTGATCCTGAAAGTAAGGCCCAAACATCATCGCTTCCCATTCAGCGTTCGCAATGGAAGAGAGTAGCTTTGGGTAGGGTTTACCTTGAAAACTAAAAATTCCGTTTTCCTGCTCCCACTTGTAGCGTGCACTGCCAGTCATACCTCCACCAACGTGCGTGTAAAGCGGTTGATCTATCCCAGCTCCTTTGGCAATCAGAGGCATGGTTTTGTAGCCAGGCATCATGAAGCTATGGCCAACACCGACGACTCTCAACGCACCATCGGTAGGCTTGGAGTACGAAACCACGGCAGGCGCTTTTCCGCCTGCAACTTTTTCGTAGGTCACTTTGATTTGGCTGGGGGGCATGTAGCAAACTGCTTCTTCGGGAAATTTCTCGAGTTCCCATCCCGCATCTACTTCAAACGTTGTTCGAACCCCGCGCCCCTGGTTACGGCTACCAGTTTCGGCACCCATCTTATTGCGATAGGCGAGCGCTTCCTGCCAAGTCAGTTTCCCATCATGATTCGTATCAGCGGCCGGAAATTGTTTGAGTAGCTGTTGTAGCCGTTTTACTTTCCCGTTGTTCTGGGCGTACGTGGATGGTCCGAAAGTGACTCCGAAGATGAATAATAAAATGAAAAACACTCGCGAATTCATTCGAATAGTTCCTTACTGTTTTCTTGTTTGGCAGGTAGCGATCCACTGAATATGGAAGCTCTTTTTTAATGCTCTGATAACCGGAGAGTTGCTGTGCCTTGAAATTTGTTGTGGAGACGCTTCAATCCTCCATTAAATCATTACACTCAAGCCAAGGAAAGATCCCAGAAATTTGTGAACTGCTCAGCAAGTACAGATTCCCTCGTGAGGATATTCGCCAAAACTGGGCTCATATCAGGGCCGCAGTATGGTTGGGGATGGGCGTTCATAAGCCTAGTGAAATGATCAGTGACCACAAACGACCACACTTGACCAAAGGTGACCGTATCAAAAACAATGACAAAGATTAGGTAGTACTCCTTAGGGCGTTTCCTTCTTCTCGTTTGTCCTTTGTTTATAGTACATACGAGTATTCCAGCCCATATTTCTGAACTCATGACCTCTTGCACTCGCTGAAACGAAGCCACATGAATTTCCTGAGTCAGCTCACCGGTTCGTTCTCGCAACCTTGTGCCGAAAATCCAACCGTCGCGATGGTCGAAGCGGCGTTTCGGCATCATGGCCTGGATTGGCGATATATCAATTGCGAAGTTAACCCAAAGGGTCTTGGTGACGCGGTTCGCGGCGCGCGAGCGATGGGCTGGAGAGGATTCAATTGCTCAATCCCACACAAAGTCGCAGTGATCGATCATCTCGACGCTCTGGGCGAGTCCGCCTCGATCATCGGTGCAGTAAACTGCGTCGTGCGACGTGAAGGCAAGATGGTCGGCGAGAACACCGACGGAAAAGGTTTCCTGCAGTCTTTGCGAGAAAAGATCGAGCCTTCGGGTAAACGGATAGTGCTATTGGGGGCGGGCGGCGCGGCACGGGCAATCGGAGTAGAAGTGGCTTTGTCGGGTGCTTCGCGAATCACCGTCGTGAATCGTAGTGACCAACGCGGGTACGAACTCACTACCCTTTTGCGAGACAAAACGCCCGCTGAGGTTGAGTACGTCTCCTGGAACCATGAATTTAGTATCCCTGCCGCCACGGACATCGTGGTCAACGCCACCAGCATCGGTCTGTTTCCTGACACCGAGGCGCGTGTGCCATTGAATTTGGAATCGCTCACAAGTGAGATGGTGGTGGCTGACGTCATCCCCAATCCTCCTCGCACTCGACTCATTCGCGACGCGGAGGCGCGTGGATGCCAAGTCATTGATGGGATAGGCATGCTGGTCAATCAAGGCGTGATTGGCATTAAGTATTGGACCGGTGTTGATGTCGACCCTCAGGTCATGCGTGAAAAACTTGAAGAACTCTTTGGCACCCCAACGAAGACCCCATCATGAATCGCTGTACAAAAATGATAGCGGCACTTGCAAGAAATGTTGCCTTGTGAATCTAGCTCACGCCGCCGAGCCTTTCGAGTTCCGTGATAGAATCAATAAATTACCCCTCCACACATCGTCGGAAAAATCTGATGGACATGAAATTCTTTTTCTCACTTCTTGTGTTCTGGTCGATTTCCTTTGGGCTTTCGACCACAACTGCAGCGACCACCACTATCCTCTTTCTCGCAGGCGAACGATCTCATAAATCGGGTGAGCATGAATTCAACGCTGGCTGCCGACTCCTCGCCAAAGCCCTCAACGAGCAAAGCGGCCTCGATGTTCATGCCCGTGTCATCAACGGTTGGCCCGAAGATGAGTCCGTCTTTAGCGAAGTCGATGCCGTCATCATTTACTCCGATGGCACCAAGGTTATTAGCCATGGTTGGGAGAAAGCCGATCAGCTTGCCAAGACTGGCGTCGGTTTCATGTTCATGCACTATGCCGTTCACCCGAGCCCTGAGGAAGGTGAACGTTTCTTTCGGCCTTGGATCGGTGCTGCCATGGAAACTGGCTGGTCAGTGAACCCTCACTGGGTCGCTGACCTCCGCGCACTTCCCGAGCACCCAATATCCAACGGCGTCACTGACCTTGTCCGCGCCTACGATGAATTTTATTACAACATGCGATTTCAAAAGGATCGCGGCCAAGTCCTCGACCTCGTTACGGCCGTTCCAACCCCGGATCGGCTCAAACGCGTCATTAACCTCTGGAACCAACACGGTGTCGATGGCATCGGCAAAACACAAACTCTGATGTGGGGGATTGAACGCCAAGATGGTGGACGTGGCGTCGGATTCACCGGCGGACACTATCACCGTAACTGGGCCATTGATGACTTCCGAAAAATTGTTCTCAACGCCATCGTGTGGGTGGCAGGTTCAAACGTTCCAGAAAACGGTGTCACTTCTAAATCCCTGACTGAAAAAGATCTCAATGCCAATCTTGATGAATATCCAACCGAGAACCCCTGGATCCCTCTTCCCAACGTCAAGGAATTTATGAAGCTTCCCGCCGCCACAAATGTTTCCATGGAGGACTACAATGCCGCGGCGGCTACGAAAAAGAAACAACTCGTGAAAAAGCGAAAAGCTGGAGGGAACTAACGCACAACAAGGCATTGTGAACAAATTGTTAAAGGATGATTCATAATCCTTCTATTGCGGACTAAGAAACCTTAAACAACTTTTGCTCCTTCTTCCACTATAACTAGCAGACAACTCTGAGAATATTGTTGTGTGTGCCGGAATCAATTTTTACATTATGTTGATCTCTCGTCGATGATATGACCTCTTGAAGGCTTCAATACAGAACTGTAGTCCACCTCAATTCACTATGTTCAGAATCTCCCTCATCCACATTTTCTTGATTTCTTTTTTTCTCGCGCCAGTAGCTGCAGAAGAAGCTTGGCAAGTCACAGAAAAGGCGTGGGGGGCGTTCGCTGATGAAGACTGGGATGCTGTTGAAACACTCGCCGGTCGAGCAGCACGAACGTGGGGAGAAAAGGCCAAAGAGATTAACAAGACCTTGATCGCATTTCCTTCTGCAGATAAAGCCAAAAATTTTGCAAACCTCAACGACTTGGCAACCATTACCTTTCTGAAAGGTGAGGCACTTCTCAAGAAAGGTGATACTGATGGTGCTCTTGCTGCCTACTACACCCTGCTTGCCGACTACAGTTTTGGACAATGTTGGGATAAGAAAGGCTGGTGGTGGCAACCAGCAACGGCTGCAAAAGATCAGATTGCGAGACTAGCACCCAACAACCACGTCGATATTCATTTGGAAACCGCTCCAATAAAAGAATCACTTAGACTACCCGGAAAAAAGGGAATCTGTTTCACGCTTCGCCAAACAGACAAAGAAGGATCGTGGGAAGAAAACATTCCTAAAATACAAGCTATTAAGCCGTATTGGAATTATTCGTGGGACATGGAACTGATCGAGCAACAGCCTCACGCTATTACATTCATGCCAATGGTTTGGGGAGCTTGGGGAGTAGACAAACTGCAAAAGCGTTTGAACACTCACATTGTCCCGAAGATCAAGTCAGGCAACGTACATAGGGTGTTGGGTTTCAATGAACCGGATAAACTCGAGCAGGCGAATATGCCTTACACCGAAGCCTTAAAGTATTGGCCCATATTGGAGTCACTTCATGTACCTCTATGCAGTCCGGCTTGCGCGAATCCGTTGAGCGATACTGATGACAGTACACAGGGTGTGAGAGGAACGTGGATGCGTGACTTTATGAAGGCAGCTGACAAACGTGGGTACCGAGTAGATTACATTGGTGTGCATTGGTATGGAGGTGCAAGTCCTATCGCATTCAAACAGCGGATGATTGACATCTACAAAGCGTACGGGCAGAGGCCCTTATTGATTACGGAGTTTGCTCTTGCAGACTGGGGTGCAAAAACACCGGGAGAGAATTCCGTCACGCAAGAAGATGTCCTTGCATTTATGCAGAACGTACTACCCTGGATGGAACAACAGAATTGGATCGCTGGCTATGCCTGGTTTTCATTCGAAATCGACGACCCGAACGGCTGCTCTTCCGCACTCTTTGATGACGACGGCAATCTGACGGCAAGCGGCCAGTTTTATCAAAGTGTCACAAACGAAGATCCTCGTGGCGATCAGAGTATTGCGTTGTAGGCCATGCACCATGACCATACAGAGGGCACGGGACGGCATGAAGTAGCCGGGGTATAGTCAGCTGAACACCGTATAGAGGTAGGCTGGATTCAAGATAGGTAACGCCTCTATCTGGAGAGTGTAATCCGCTCAGTTGCTTTTCGTTTACACTGACATACGAATATTATCGGCCAGTCACGACGCCTTGATTCTGGTCTGACTCTGAAATCAATCTTATTGGGTTTTGAAATGAGAACGATAACGTTGTGCATGGTTTTAGGAGCCTTCTCTTGCCTGACAAATTGTGCTCGCGGTGAGGACATTCCAGAAGGGAAAATCTACTCCTACAAAGAAGAAGACGGCGTAACTCGGGAAATGGAGATTCATTTTCCAAAGGGTCATGATGCTACCACTGAGTCTGTTCCGGGTATCATCATGTTTCATGGCGGAGGGTGGGGTGGAGGAAAGAGAGACCAATTTCGCTATCTCTGCCATTACTTTGCAGACCGCGGTCTTGTGGCGGCAACCGTATCGTATCGGCTGGCGACGAAAGCAGATAACGGGGAGGGCTCTCGAAAACGTGTCTGTATAAGAGACGCCAAAAGTGCCATTCGCTGGTACAAACAAAATGCTGAAAACCTCGGCATAGACGTACATCGCATAATTGCCGGGGGTGGATCAGCCGGTGGGCATGTAAGCTTGCTTGCAACAACCAACCCTGAATTAAATGACCCACATGACAACAGAGAGCATGACACATCAGTCGTAGCATATCTTTTGTTTAATCCGGCTCTCGGTATGGCAGATGCCAAAGATTCTGAAGTCGACTTCCTGCAGCATATCCGTCCTGACTTTCCGCCAGCTATCGTCTTTTTTGGGAGTGAAGATGAAAAATGGTTGAAAGGCTGGAATGCTGCGTATACGAAAATGCAATCACTCGACATTCGCTCTGTTGAGTTTTGGATTGCGGAGGATCAGGAACACTCCTTCTTTAACAAGCAGCCTTGGCAGGACATGACAATCCGTGCATCAGACGAATTCTTAAAGGATCTTGGTCTTATCAACGGTGAACCGACGCTTGTGCCACCGAAGACTCAGGGAAAGCTGGTGAAAAAACCATCGTAATTTGTACATTTAAGACTAATGAAATGCTTCGGTACGATCACAGGCGTGTATTGATGCCGCCGAAGGATGGTTTACTCGTTACTTCGACATATCTAACTCTTGCAGGCGTCTGTGGAAGACATACGAAAACCACACGGTTTTTGGATGAGGTCATTCAATTAACAATCGAGTGATTCAATTACAGATGATTTCTGGAGAGAGAATGAAAATCGCCCTACTTGTTTTCATAAATATTCTTGGATCATTTTCCTTCCTAGCTGCACAGGAGTTGTCGCTCGGCACACTGTCACCCGGACTGAATGAGATCCAGATCAAGCATCATGGGCACTCTCGGCGATTATTAATTACAACGCCGAATTCATTTGAATCAGACACTCGCTACGCAACCTTATTGTGTTTTCATGGTGCCGGTGGGAAGGCAGACGGACAGAGCATACGGTGGGGTCGCCATGCTGACTCTCGAAGACTACTTGTTGTGAGCTGCAACGCGGTTCAACCAATGTCCAAGTGGAATTTCAAGGATCAGTTTCATGATATTGACCACGACGATGTCGGATTTGTGACCGGTGTAATCGAGTCATTAGTCGCTGCCAGAGTGACTGACCCACAAACGATTTACGCAACGGGTCACTCAAGCGGTGGACTATTCTGTTATCGCCTGGCCAAGCAAACAGATTTATTTGCAGCCCTTGCTCCAATGAGTTGTGGTATGGCGAAGGGAGATCATACACCAGAAGAAGAAACACAACCGGTCTCAATTTTCCAGGTCATAGGTGATCAAGATAAAAGTTTTCATGGGTCTTCCAATCCTAAAGTGACGATGTATTCGGCGGATGAACGGATAAATATTTGGCGAATGTTTAATCAGTGCGACACCCAGCCGACCATCGATCGGCCATTCGAGAAAATCACTCTCCGCACATATGTCAACGCAAATGGTATCGATGTTGTATTGTGTACAGTCGCAGGAGAGGGCCACCACATACGGCACGACTTGCGCGACAAAACAGACCGAATTGCACTCGACTTTTTAATGAACCACAGACGGAATGCAGATCACAAACAAGACAAATACAACCAGAACGAATAGAAACCAAACGAGTGTGTGCCGAAAGACTCGTTCGCAGACCGTTGGTTTTATATCTCAATAGCCAGACCACGCTGAGAGGAATATTGGCGAAGTGTTTCTGACGGAAGCTCACCAAATATTTTTTGATAACGATTTGCAAATCGACCGAGTTCAGTGAATCCATGAGCGAAAGCGATGTCTGTTACACGAATTGATTCATCTTTTGTGTATTTGAGATCTGCATAAGCCCGACAAAGCCGCCTCTGCGTGAGAAACTGGAGTGGACTTTTTCCAACTATGGCTTGAAACGCAACCTCAAGTGTTCGCCGGCTTGCGTTTACATTCGCGCAAAGATTAGAAACGGTTACCGGCTGAGCTTGAAATGCATCTGCATATGTGAGCGCCATTTCAACGACTTGCTTTGAGCGTGACTCTATCAGTTGACTTACCTCGGCTGGCTCCAGTAAAGAACGGACAGCAGTGAGTAACTCACTTTCGAACTGCTGTTTCGGTATCTTTTCAGGCCACGATACAGCCCGAGTCAAAAGTCGACAAAGCCGTTGTGACCACCTTTGAACCTGCAGTGGATGAATTTCAAGGAAAGAAGAATTCTGAGGATTAAAAATATTCGTAATATTGAGTACCTGGCCCATCACTCCCTTACTTAATTCCTCGAGACACCACTGTCGGTCAAGAATTATCACAATATGTCGCTGTCCTGCATCAAACGTCGCGTGAATTGTTTTCCCTGAGTGACTAATTGGCATCACTCCGTGCGAGATTGATCTCCCCCACCACCTTGAGTCTGTCTCCGTGATCGGGAGACAGAAAGCCAGACGGTCGCCTCGTAGAGCACCTAGGTTATGAGAACGAGCCCCATATTCCTCAAGGTAAAGTGCCGAGCGCTCGGTGCCGGCGAATTGAACACGACGGCTAAATGCACCTTGATTGAGTTGCACTGTTTCATATTCATAGAGAAGACCAAGAACTTGATTATCCTCTGCCGGATCGAGTGTCTGGACTTGACCCGCGAGAAGGTGCGAGCTTTGGCTCGCAATACTTTGATCTGCAGTCGACATTATTCCTCACTCACTGGACACCAACTGACTTCACTTGTAGTGCATAACAGTAGTCTTTCAGTAATACGTCTTCACCGCAACTGATTGGTAGCAGAGCCGTAAAACGTCTTTTCACTGGTATACATTCTTGTCATTGACGGCTTTAGATCAGGCACACATACAGAGCAGACATCTTCTATCTGAGTTCTTTTCTTCCGGTACTGAAATCCTTCACAATGACAGCTCGATCATATTCGTCACCCAATACCGTGTACGCAACGTACGTAAGTGTTTCTCCTTCGATACTGATCACCTGATAGAACTGGGTCTGCTCACCTTTTTTATCTCGGCTGTACCCGTCCACTGCATATCCTCTCATCTGCTCATCATCGATAACATACTGTTTGGGTCCACTCACCGATGTAACGTAGACAGTCCCAAGGTCATTGCTCACCTTGCCATCAGCAGTTCGAACTGGCACGTGCCCACGAGCGTAGGTGTGATCGTGACCATTTAACACCAGATCAACACCATACTTGTCGAGGAGTGGTTTCCAATGGTCGCGAGCAAACTGAAAATTGCGGCCCTTGGCCGGTGAAAATACCGAGTGATGGCAGGTGACGATTTTCCACTTTGCAGTCGTATTCTCTAACTGTTTTTTGAGGTACTCAGTTTGTGCTTCCAAGTCATCATTCGAGTTAAGAACAATTATTCGTATGTCCTGGTAATCAATGGTGTATACGGTTTCATATAATTGTGGTGACAACTCTGTCTCAACAGGGAGCGAAAATTGTGGCCGCCACTGGATAGCCAGCCTTCGTGGTGATTTTTTACCACCAAGTGGTGTGAATTCATGATTCCCAACAACGGGTATCGCCGTGCATTGGCTATGCAGAAAACCACCTGCTTTAAACCATTGTGCCCATTCATAATCTCGGTGGGCCTGATTAATCAGATCGCCAGCATGCACCACAAACGAGGCGTTTGGTGCGGTCTGATGTGCTTGACGAATCACACGCGACCAATGCGCAAGGACGTCATTTTGAGCATCACCAAAATAGATAAATTGTGTTGGGGCATATTCAGCACGTGCCGTTCGAAATTGAATCCACTCTGACCAGCGGGCATCACCATCACCAACTCGGTAGACGTAGACTGTATCTGGCTTGAGCTGATCAAATATCACACTGTGGTAGTGAACGATGAGAGATGCATTGCTTTTATATAAACCTAAATCAAATGGCTCCGTGACAGCGTCCTTACTCACAGACTGATCTTGAAACTTTGAATTCACAGTCGCCTCAGCAATTTGTGCAGCTGCCTTATCAATAGTAGCGTCTGTACGCCACGTCACAGCGCGGCTTGTGGCTGGATCACCATTGAATGTCAAAATAATACGATCCGGGTCTTTGCTTGGAATTTCCCAATGACGTAATTTCTCAAGGTTTTCATGCGCTCTAGCGGAGCCAACGCCAAACACAACACATACCACCAGGACCAAAAAAGAAAAACGTGCGTTCATATCAATCTCATAGACCATAGTTCAGGGATATTTGCTTCGAACATGATATCATCGCGACAGGACTCCTTGGTAAGAATTCCAAAATGAGTAGCAAACAAATACGTGCCGGCACTTACAACGGGTCTCATATGTGCAATCCAGCAAAGCGAAGGACTTTTGTACAAGCGTGTGCTCTGACACTGGGTTCATCACTTGTTCCCCGTATGCATCAGAAAGCGACCGCACAAGACAGCCTTGATCACGGGCGATCTCAGCGATTCAGTGTTTCAACGTATTCTTTCTGGCAATTTCGCGGCCCAAAAGTCCCAATAGAAACTTGCATCGACTATGCAGCGCGCATGAACTTTGATGGGCTTGAAATACTTGAGATGCAGATGACCGACTCGTCAAACTCTTACATACAACAACTGAAACGTCAGGCCCATTCACACGGGCTTGCACTGTGTGGATTTTCAACACATCAGGGTTTTATCTCGCCTGATTCAACACGACGTCAGGACAACATTAAAAAAACAATTGCTTCTATTGAGCAGGCCTATCGTCTTGGGATTCCCACCATGCGAATCAACACTGGGCGATGGGGCACAATAAAAAGCTTTGATACCCTTATGTCAAACCGTGGAATCGAACCACGACTTGAAGGCTATACAGATGACGATGCGTATAAGTGGGTCATTCAATCTATAGAAGAATGTTTACCAGTGGCCGAAAAGTGTGGCGTTGTCCTTGGACTTGAAAATCATTGGGGCTTGGGTCGCACCGCTGCTGGTGTTCTTAAAATTATTGGTGCCATCAAGTCCCCATGGCTTCAGGCCACACTTGATACCGGAAACTTTCTTGAAGACATGTATCAACAGATGGAGGCACTTGCGCCAGCTGCATGTTTCGTACAAGCCAAAACATATAACGGTGGGGGCACCTGGTACACGCTTGATATTGACTACCCACAGGTTGCCACGATTCTTCATGATGCAGGGTATAGCGGCTGGGTATCTCTTGAATTTGAAGGAAAAGATGATCCATTGATCGCAATCCCAAAAAATCTCAAGCTGCTACGACATGCTTTTGACAGACAATAAGCCTCTTCGATGAGCCAGCCTTTAATGATGAGTACGTCACAACCAATTGTTCGGCGGGCGACAGCTGAAGAAGTCTGGCCACTTCGGCATGCTGTCTTACGATCCGGTCTTTCGTTTGACACGGCAAAGTTTGATGGTGACCTCGACGACCCAACTCGGCACTTTGGTACGTTTGCTGACAGGAACGTACTGTGTTGCCTGTCTTTGTTTCAGTCGACGTGGAATAATTCTAATGCGTGGCAGTTACGGGGTATGGCAACAGTAGCAACACATCAGCGGCAAGGTTTTGGTCAATTGCTTTTAATGTTTGCGATTGATGAGGCAAAGAAAGAAGAGCCGAGCTGGCCGTTCTGGTGCAATGCACGTACGACTGCTATCGGTTTTTATGAACAGGCCGGCTGGTCGACAGCGACTGATGTATTTGATATTCCAACGGCTGGGCCACATGTCAAAATGCATTACGTGGCAAACTAAATCATCCGTTCAAGAAACCTTCGTCACGGTCAAGAAAAGCAACTATGAAACACATTATTGCCTGCCTCATTATTTCTTCGTGCTTCTCATGTACTGTGTCAGCCAAACCACCGAATATTCTCATCTTTTTGGCAGATGATCTTGGGTGGGCTGATCTCGGTTTTCAGGGCTCTCCTGATATTCGCACCCCCAACATCGATCGACTCGCCGCACGCAGCATTCGATTTACTGACGGGCACGTGACTGCCTCAGTCTGTAGCCCGTCTCGGGCTGGCTTGCTTACCGGGCGCTATCAACAACGTTTTGGACACGAAGCCAATACGCCCCCACCAGATCAGGGCATGGATCTCAACCAGCAGACAATGGCTGATGCACTGAAAAACTACGGGTATCGAACAGGCATTATCGGAAAATGGCATCTAGGCAATGCAGATCGCTTCTATCCAACAAAGCGAGGATTTGATTCTTTCTATGGACTCCGTGAAGGGTCGCGAAGCTATTTCTTCAACACCGACCGTGAAGACAAACCGTCCAGTACCAAACGGATTGAAAAGAATGGCGCAACGGTACCCTTCGATGGCTATCTCACAGATGTTTTTGGAGAGCAGGCAATTGAATTTCTTGAGGATGATTCAGAAGAACCTTTTTTTCTCTACCTCTCATTTACTGCACCACACGGTCCGATGCATGCAACTGAGGAAGATCTCGAGCGTTTCAAGACCATCACAGATAAAAAAAGACGTACCTACGCCGCAATGATCTGGGCAATGGACCGAGCCATTGGAAACGTCCTCGATTCACTCGATAGATCTGGCCGAACTGACAACACCATTGTCTGGTTTCTCAGTGACAACGGAGGCGCAACAGGCAATGGTTCAATCAACCTTCCTCTTGCAGGCCATAAAGGCATTAAGTTTGAGGGCGGAATTCGCGTACCTTTTCTCATGAGTTGGCCTGAAAGGTTCCCAGTAGGTGAGGTCTATGATGGGCTGGTCTCATCAATGGATATTTTTGCAACTTCACTTGCAGCCGGCGGCGGAACCGTCGCCGATGCTCACTTGGATGGCGTCGACCTTGTGCCTTTTCTTACTGGCGAAGAAACAGGACCTCCACACCAGCAACTCTTCTGGCACAAACTCTGGTTCTCAGCAATGCGGGACAACAACTGGAAGCTGATCTATGTCAAAGATTATGGCTATGCACTCTACAACCTGACACAAGATCGTGAAGAAAAACAGAACGTCGCCGCTCAGCATACACAACGTGTTGAAGCAATGAAAAATCAGATGAACATCTGGAAATCAATGATGGAACAACCCCGCTGGGATGAAGCACTGCGGTGGTTTCATGTCCATTACAAAAATCATGTCAATATTATTGAAGGCACGGACGAGCGAACGAGAGAGCCACTCAAAGACTCATTAAAAGATAGATGAAATGAGTTTGGTGGCCTCCTACCAGAAATCAGTGGCATAGAAAGTCAGCGACAAACTCTTGCACCTGAGCATCCTTCATCAAGAAACTATGCAGAGCCGGAACCACAACAAATGATTCACTGCCCTCAAGGCGAGCTTCATCAACTTCGACAACAAAATCACTCGCATTGTCGAGCAGAGGATTTTGTATCGCCTTATTTTCTACTTGTCCTGCAATAATACTGAAGGGGAATGGTGGGGTGGCAAGGCTTTCTGAAAATTCATCCCAGTCAGGTCCAAGTTCCATAGCACCCTTGCCTGCTATCCATTCGAACATTCCCAGAGACGAAAGTTGCCGTGCAATAGCTGCACCTTGATTCGGTGGACCAAGCATAACCATTCGTTGACACCGACTCAGCAGTTCACTGTGCTTTTGATCATCTTGCAAATCTGCAATGAGGTGCCGGATGACAATGTTGCCCATGCTATGGCCAACAAAAGATAGAGTCCATGTTTCAGGCAGACTTTCAAGAAACTCTTGCAAGGCTGCAGCATGTTCACCGATCTTTCCTCGAGTACTTGCATACGAAAACGAAACAATTTCACAATCACATTTTTTCTGCAAAACATTCGTGAGGGGAGTCATTGAGTGCTTGGTCCGCATCAGGCCATGAACAAGCACGATACAGCGTTGGGGAGCTAATTTGGATTGAGAACGCTTTACAACTTTGTTTAGAAAAGCCTCACACTGTGCACGAGTACCCCACATCCATCTTCTATCGTTGCCGTCAAGGAGCCGCCAGTTATCCGTCACTGTGTTGTGTTGAATTCGGTATCCCTGGCGATAGCTGAAGTCTGTCCAAACTTGTAGTCCGCCAAATGTAGGAATTGGGATGACCCATTGTCTTGAATTTTCTTTTCCGGTGCTGTCTGACAGAGATTGTTTTGTAGGCATGTCGCCCTCTTCCCCCGCACACGGCAACATACTGCCAAGGGACGGCATAAACAGGCTCAAAAGCAATGCTACGCGGAACCACATGTTTTTAGAAACTGCCAACTTTGAATTAAAAAGAACTTTGGATGCAACACCTGTACTTTTTCTGATGGTCACTTTGACATAGGACATCATACCTCTTTCTTTCCAAAGAAGTGATTTGATATCGAATCACTTGTCCTCTAGAACAGGACTTGAGTTGGGGGTATTGTCCAACTGAACTACTGATATGGCATGAAACCGTGAGGTGAGTTGAACACTCATGTAGAAAAGTTGACAGGCTTACGGAGAATCCGCTGCCGATAATCAACGAGTTTTATTCGACACAGATTGGAAAGAGTCACGACCAAATAACTGGTCTCCAGAAACGTGTGGAAAGGCATCTACACCTTCTCCTGAAGGAATCGCTCGTGATGCCCACCGCACAAATCCAGCGTGAATAGGCTTGCCATTTTCATCACAGTGATGCAGCACACGTGCCAACATGCGGAGTGACACTGGTTGCCTGTGAGCCACTGGTTCCTGCTCCGCCTTCGCTGCGAATACACTTCCCACTCCAGTGGCAGAGCCTGCATGACCTGCTTGAAGTGGTACCCCCACCATCAAGATCATGCCGAGACTTGTGACGAGTCCCGCACACAACAAGCACGTTTTACGGAAGTTCATACGAAGGCCTCTGAAGAGAAAAACCCTGAAAAAAGCGGGTTTCTGATTTGCCCTAACACAATCCTAACAATAGGAATCGGCGTCTTACCAAGTCAAGATTGATTGTGTAGTGCGCCGTCGGAAAAGACTTCCTAACTAGCCAACGTCCTACTTTTGTAGAGGACACAGCCCCTTATTGCGTGAACACCGCTCGGTACAACAGATTCACGACACTAAGGTTTTTTACATTTCACACATGACGAGCGGCGGTCGTCGGGTTGTACGCATCATCGGTCACCATGGGATTCTCTGCAGTGGCAACTGATCGAGTCGATACGTCTTGAACTCGTTTCTATTGAGTGACCGGTCGACAGGAAGGCGATGAACTACTGCAATTCTTTGCGAAGTGCTTCATCAACAAGAAAGGCTTCAGGGAAATCTGCCGCCTTCTCGCCACCCTGACTTCGAAGACGTTCTGTTTTGCGTTGGCCCTTTGGTCGGTTTAAGGGAATTTCCATACCACCAAGTTCTTCCATCATTGTGTAGAGCTGGTTTTGCATGTGCTGTTTCATGTTCTGAAATGCCGGATCATGAATAAGATTATTTTGTTCTTCCGGATCGTTCTTGATATCAAAGAGTTCATCGGTATCCCATAAACCATAATATGTTGTGTACTTGTACTGATCACCGCGCAGCGAGAAATGCGTCGGAGTTTGTGGGTAGTTTTGTTCCCAATAGTATGCGTACAGAAAAAAATTACGCCAAGGAATTGACTGGCCTTGGGCAAGTGACAGAAAACTCTGTCCATCCATATGCGGTGGTGCTTTCAAGCCCATGGCCTGCATGACTGTTGGGGCTATATCGATATTTGCCACCACTTCGTCGACAACCGTACCACCTACAATGAGCTCTGGACATTGCATGAGCATCGGTACGCGACTCGATGTTTCGTAGGCTACGCGTTTATCAATTAAGCCATGCTCCCCAAACATATAGCCATTGTCACCCATATAAATGACCAGTGTTTCATCATGGATGCCCATTTCTTTCAGCTGCTGCACAACAGCACCAATACTGTCGTCCACAGAACAGAGCGCTTCACAATAGCTTTTATAAAATGATTCGACACTGTTTGCTGTGTGAAGCGGAAAATCCATGCCGTGCCAACTATTGCGCTGATCAAGAAGCCATCGCGGACGATTGAGTTGATTATTTGTCAGACGCTCACTGGATAGAGGAAGCGTAAACGGCTGATCTGAAAGCGTTCCCTTGTACAGTGGCTCAGGAGTAAAAGGGCCATGCACTGCCTTATGCGACAGATACAAAAAAAATGGTTTGTCACGATCTGTTTCCTTGAGAAATTCAACTGCTTTCCTCGTTAACAGCGTTGTGATGTATCCATCTTGCGGCACCCGCTTCCCGTTATCATTAATCGTATAGTTATCATTGGGTGGGTAATACTTACCCTGACCTTTGAAGCTAAACCAATAGTCAAAACCTGGTCGGCGATCATCACTCGCATGGCCCATATGCCACTTCCCAATAAACCCTGTCTTGTATCCAGCTTTCTGTAGATACTGTGGAAAGAACAGCGTGCCTTCAGGCACTGGTCTTTGGTTGTCGATCACTCGATGACGAAATGTATAGAGACCTGTCAGAATTGAAGCTCGGCTTGGTGAGCACAAAGACGTCGTCACATATGCATTTTTGAGATGGGCCCCTTTTTTTACCATCGCATCCATATGGGGTGTTTTTGCAAAGGGGTGACCCATAAAGCTCATTGCGTCATAACGATGATCATCAGAAAGAATGAAAACCACATTCCGAGGTTGTACTCCTTCGATTCTTGTCGGAATAACCGTATTCGGTACGGGAGTAATCTCTGCACGCATAGAGGTAGCAAAGACAATTCCTGTAGTTGCGAAGAGTATTCGTAAATAAATACATGCTCTCATGCGATGCGACCTTTTCAGCTGGAAGCAAGGACGTGTTTCTCTCTACGTATCAACGTAAACTCATTGAATTCATCATTGATTACCCCGTGTTGAGCATGCATTCCTAGATGCCCATCTCGTACCCATACATCGCTCTACAGAAAGTGATTTCCGTCTTTCTGCTGTATCCTTCTCACAGTACAGCAACGTACCGCCACACTCGCTAGCAGGTTATTCCTGAGAGTTATTTATTGCCGTAACCCTCTGATGGCTTCCCAGACTCTGTCAGTTTGTGGGTGCTCCAAAGAAGGCCACGGCAAATCAGATCAAGATATCGGTCATCACCAACCGTGTCGTTATTATGACCGAGTGATGTACTGAAAATTCTTGTTTTCTTTGGGCCAAATTCATTCGTCCAGGCAACGACCGCCTCTGCCTCAGTAGGCTTTGCATCTGGGTCGACTGGTTTGTTTTTCTTTTTCCTTGGCATCTGCATCTGCTTACCAGATGCAACTATATGAGAACTGTCGTAGACACGAACGTTGTTGTAGA
>WLWF01000968.1_pt1 | contig 25843 bp, 20 predicted proteins | sample 6718331 | NCBI WGS metagenome assembly WLWF01 (sample SAMN12718692, study PRJNA515312) | sponge metagenome | isolation source: marine sponge | host: Mycale hentscheli | place: New Zealand: South Island, Marlborough, Capsize Point | collected 2003-05-01
ATCGTTCGATGACGTCGGGCTGACCTGCTTCGAGAGCATCGAGCAGTTCGGTGTTGTCTGCGGCAAGCAGATAAAAACCTTTATCAAGGATAGGTAGATCGTTCAGTTCCATTGCAGCAAGCGAAGCCGCTCCAGTCGCAATTGCTGCATCAAAAACACTGGTATAGCCGAGCGATGCATAGAGCGATCCTGTCGCGTGAATAGTCGGAATAGCACTGGGCTGGTTATGGCTCCGACGCTGGGTGCCCAACTGCGGTGACATGCGACGGCCAGTGTTTACTTTAGGTCCGGCAATATGACTGTGCAGATCGATGCCACCAGGCATGACGATCAAACCGGTCGCGTCAATGTGACAAAACCGTTTTGTATCACTTGGAGAACAGACTATTCGTCCTGCTTCCACCCAGATATCGGTGACGATGCCATCGAGGCCATTCTTGGGGTCATGGATAGTTCCGCCAACGAGAACAAATGGGTCGTGAAAGGATGATCCAGAGGAATAAGGAGAAGCGTCAGTCATGGTGTACTCCTACGACGCGTCTCAACAGCTACGTGGTCGAGTAAGTCATTCAAAACCTTTTGAATGGAAGGTTGTTGAGATGTGGCGAACGGTTGTAGCGAAATCAATCTGCCGTCAGATCTCAACACGCCACCCTCAGTTGAGTGGCTGAGGCTAGCACAACCAAGACGAATACTATTCTTCTGTTGTGAGAGAGGGAATGTATCAGAGACATGAATGACTGTTTTTGGTTGTGGAGAACTAGTCAACAAGTCTTCAATTCGGGAGGATACGCGACCAATAATGAGCATGCAATCAACTTCATTTCGTTCAATGAGACGTTGTGCGTCAGCCTCTGCTGGGAGAAATTCACTTCCTGCGCTGGATGCGTACGGAATTGCACCAGGTGATCCAAACCGCCAGGTGCAAACAGTAGAAGCTCCTGCACAGTTGCCACCACCTGTAGCTGTCCCCGCGTTCAGTCGTATTCCAAAGGAGGGTTTCTGATGGGCAAGTGATCGTGTAAGGTGAGAGAGACTCCAGCTAACAAGTCCCGTCTGTTCAGTTGTTGTTGAAATAAAGCCTATACAATGAGCAGTGTCAATTGATTTCTTGAGTTGATCGGCAACACTCTCAAGAGCACCAGATGGTCTGTTTGTTGCCTTTTGTTCAACCCGAGCCTGTACTATACGAGCTAGGCTGACCAGCTGATTTTCTGCGACTGGAAAATGAAGATCATGCGAAGATGGTGGAAGTGCCGGTGTCGGGCCTATACTGATAGTGCGACGAGTCCCATTGTGCGGCGCAGGTTGAATGAATCGCTCAATAAAGCGGGGACTATTGACGATTGGATCGCAGCCCCAAAAAATAGCAAGGTCGGCACGGTCACGCAGCTCTTCAAAGTCGGCGGTGACGTCACCAACTCGGACTGCTGTTGGTGCAGTGAGGATGGAGGTGTCAGATGCATCGGCATCAATCGCAGCGTGTGTCCTTTCAGCTAATGCGCAGGCAATCTGAATAGTATCGATTGTTGTTGAAACAAGGCCTGTGATGAGCGGTCGTCTCGCTGAAAGTAGTCGCTTGGCAGCCATGTCGATCGCCTCAGTCAACGGTGTGTTTTTGCCATCGATCATTGACTCTGGTTGCAACTCATCATGAGCAAACCAGTTGTCAGCAAGTGCGCATCCAGTGCCAGATTGAATGCTTTGAGTGGTTAAGTCTTCGCAAAGTAATTCGCAACCAGCACAGACAATCGGTTTGCCATGCCCTTCATCAAGAAATGCATCGCGCGTAGTGTTGTTTGATAATTTCACAATTATTGCGATGTCCAGATAAGATGGATTTGAAGAGAAGTTCCGTGGTCCCGTTGAACGAAATCATCAAACATCTCTACCACGAGATTTTACAACGAAAGAAAATGCTGTTATGAAAATTTATATCTAAGACAATCCCTGGATTGGCCCATCGCTACAGAAGTCAGGATTGCCAAATCGAGACAAGTCTGTAAGCCCCATACCGTGAGCAATAGATAATAGCAGTCGATTATGAGGTACGCCGCCAGCATCTACCATTCGGCCACCTTTGAATCCGAGCCCACTGCCGATGAAGGCCCATGGGATATCTTTGTGAGAATGCGAGTTGCCCTCGCCGAGTTCATTTGTCCAAAGGATGGTCGTATGATCGAGCATAGAGCCACTTCCTCCCGGCTCTGGTGTTTCAGCTAGCCGCCGGGCAAGATGTGCAATTTCTGAAGCATACCAAGTGTTGATTTTTGTGAGTTTCTCTTGAGCATCTGCATCAGAGTTTGGCTTGTGCGAAAGCGTATGTTGTGGTTCCTGAATCCCAAGCCAAGTCATGCTCGCCTGCCCGACCGAATTTGTAAATTGAAGGGTTGCTATTCTCGTGAAGTCAGCCTGAAATGCGGACACAAGTAATTCTGTTTGCATTCGACTTATTTTCGGCATCTGGTCATTTTGCTCAATGATCCCTTCTTCGAGGATGGGCGTTGGGTGAGCATCATCTGTATGGCTTTTCTTAAGTTCGCGTTCAAACTGTCGGACCATGTCCGCGTGTTCTTCAAGAAGTTGACGGTCCTCGGAAGGCAGATGGTTTGCAAGTTTGGTAAGATCTCCACGAACCTCATCAAGGACACTTTTTAAGTTCTCCCGGTCCTTGATCTTGCCGTAAAGCTTATTGAACATCTGGTATGGATCATCAATCGGTGCAAGTGGTTTATTTGGTCCTGCATAGACCATCCGTGTCCAAGTGTCAGCCTTGTTGGGAACCAGTACACCAAACTCGAGTGAACGAAACCGTGTTGTTGTTGCAGCATCGGTTTGCAAGTGCTCAGCGATTTCTTGGTCAATAGACTTTCCGCTGGCCCAGCCAGCGGGAGTATGGCTACCCCCCTGAATATTTCCTGGAAAGAGTTCGATGCCAGTCAGGAGGCACCCAATGCCTCGCATGTGCCCGTCTCCGTCCCCACGGATTTGATTATGAACCCCTTTTACAAGAAGTAGTTTATCTTGAATGGATTCAAATGGAGTGAGGATTGGTGGCAGAGCATTTTGTTGTGAAGTAGTTCGGTCAGTACTGAACAGCCCTGGACTTGTTGGCCAAAAATTATCTTTTATGACGCCATCTGGAGTAAAGACTATCACGAGTCTTTGCTTTTTCCTCTGCGCAGCATTAGCTTCAGCCGCCATGCTTGGAAGATTGCTGAGGAAAGGCAATGCAGTTGGCGCTATACCAAGCCGTTTAAGAATGTTACGTCGAGTTAACATAATTTTTATTCCAAGGGGTGTGCCCTGTGTTGTATTGTTTGAAGAGGGGGCCGAAGGACCAACGCATACATCGTGACTGCGTTCGCCGTGTCATTATAACTTTGAATCACCATTTCCACCTTGAGGCTGATCCACCAAAGAGTTTTCAGTAGGCTTCGTCATGACGAGCACAATTTCAACAATTAATTTACGGATAGAGTAGTTTTTTGAAACAAAACAATCCGTGAGTTCTGCAAGTGCATCGCTGCCCCACGCCCTTAGAGGCTGTTTGGCAAGGGAATGGAAAAGACCTCGAACGAAGGTTTCAGAAGCATCTCTATTTGTGGCCAAATAGAGGCCCAGTTCCCGCCCGCCGTTGAAAACAGCCTCTTTTCCAGTTCGTGGTTGGTAGCTCCCCATGGCATTGATTGGCCTTTGCTGACCATCATGATTTTCTGCTGTTCGAAGTCTACCGATTGCATCGTATTCCTCTAAGACAAATCCAAGAGGATTAATCATTGCGTGGCAGGTCTGGCAGGCAGACGCCTTGGTCTGCAACGTAACTCTTTCTCTCGTTGTTAAGTCAGGATGAACGTCAGCCGAAAGTGGAGCGACAGCATTTACTGGTGGTTGGAGAACGTTGCCAAGGATGTTGCGGGCAAGGAATACACCTCGGTGTATCGGGGATGTGCTATCTGGGTAAGACAGAAGGCTCAACATATAAGGATGTGTGACTATCCCGGCCCGTTGTCCATCGTCAATTTTCACCGGCTGAAAGGGTGAGTTTTTATTCAAATGGATATGAAAAAGTGGAGCAAGAGAATCATTGAGAAAGACCGTGTCCTCAGTGAAGAATCTCCGATAGTCAGAATCTATCCCCCACACAACATCGTTAAGAAAAAGTAGCAGGCTGGTTCGCATGGCTGCAGCAGTTTTCTTTGAAAACTCTGAGAATTGTGTGTGATCCTTCACAGCGTCAGGTCCATTTTCGATATGCAGCCAATTGAGCAGAAATTCCAAAACTTTTGCTTTTGTTCGGCTGTCATTCAACATGCGATCAGCCTGCTGACGAATCTGATTATCGGTCACTAGTTTGCCAGTTTGAGCAGCATTTAAAAGTTTTTGGTCAGGGATTGAATCCCAAAGGCCAAATGACAACCTATTTGCAATAACAGACGGAGAAAGAGTTCGTGTCGTTTTCTTTTCTACTTCGTGATACAAGAATAAAGGCGAAGTGAGTGTTCGTAGCAATGACTGTCTGAGTGCTGTGTCGAGGTCCGAGTCGGCCGAAAATGATTCCAGGACAATCTGCTTTTGACTCATTCCTAAAGGTAGTTTGCGGAAAGCTTTTTCGGCAAATGAAACAGCAAAATTTTCAAGTTTCACTTTGCGATCGGGTGCATTTCGTCGCACATTCGCAAGTTCATCAATGTGTTTGAGGCAATAGTCGGCTGTGTCTAATGCCGCCATGGTTGTGGCCGTGAACCACTCCTGTGATATCAAACTGCCGCGTTCGTACCCAACTGATGCGTCGTCGGGTGGAAAAGAAGTTGGAAGAACATAGGTTTCAAGACTTGAACGTGGAGATAAGCATCGCTCTGGAATTACTTCAGCGACACCATAAGGAGGTTTCCAGAGTAATTCGATAAATGCATCAGTGTTTGGGTTGTCTTGACCTGCTTTTGCTACTCCTTGTCGACCTTTTGAAAACTCAACCCGTAATGGGACTGCGCGGCTGCCAAGTAACGTAATGTTCGCTCTATAGTGTTGCTCGTTTCCAGACTTTACGGCGGCATCAATCAATGGTTCAGTCGCTTCTGTTTCGTTCACAAAGACCCGAACAGCTTGGTTGGTGCGGACTATGAATTCATATCGCCCTGTTTCGGGAGGGATTACAGAGCCATCCCAGCGGATAGAGAATCGTTCAGGCTGAATTTTTTCCGGTGAAGGACTCGCTTCTCCGAAATAGAATTGAATCTTTGGATCGAGTTGTTCCAGAACGCATGAACGTTTACTGAATTTTCTTGAGTCAAAGTATTCTGCACGAAGCCCCCTTTGTTTATCTGCCTTTGGGTGCGGGCTTCGAAAGCTTCCGATGATGTCGGCCAAAGACTCCCGCATCTGTCGTACTGTAAGGCGGGATAGTTCCAGTCGGGCTTTCTTATTTCTATCTTGTGCTATGAGGGAATAGAAAGATGAATGAATTGTTTCAGCGATATGCTTCGCAGAATTACCAGTCACCTGTGATGGATCATCTTCAGGCATCGTCTTGTCAATGTAAGAAACAAGCTGTTTGACTGAAAGATTTCCTTGAAGAGGGTCTGGGTAGGATTCGCTACCCTCTCCGTTGTCCCCGTGGCAACGACTGCAGTGTTCACGAAATAAAACACGTCCATTTTCTTCTTGAGCGCAAGCGTTCTTTGTTGTCGCAAGGCAAAGCAAGGAAAGAGTGAGGTGAAATATTTTCTTTCGTGTTGTCATGTTAGCGATACGAATTGCAAAAAGTTGGCTTTCAAGGTCCGCTTTAAAAGCAGCGTCGAGAAGCTATTCTGGGCCCACATTGAACTAGGTTCACTAGTTCCTATGGGTAATAGCATAAATTTTCAAAACACAACAGAAACTTGTAGAAGCTAGTCGTCGTATTCCTCAGGTCTGGCAAACACGAGCCGGCCGGCTGATGTTTGGAGCGTGCTTGTGACACTTACGATCGCAGAACGGCCAATCATCTCGCGGCCGTGTTCAACAACAACCATTGTGCCATCATCGAGAAATCCAACGCCCTGGCTAGGTTCTTCGCCCTGCTTCACAATCTTTACGTCGATCATGTCACCAGGGACGTATGACGGCCTCAAGGCAACAGCAATGTCATTTACATTTAATGCTGGTACGCCACGGACTCCAGCAATTTTCATAAGAGTCGGCTCGTTGGTAATAACCCGTCCTCCAAGATTACGAGCCAGCTCAACTATCTCGGACTCAATAGATCCGCCATCAGAAAGTGATCCTGAATGACCAAGGATTTCGACATCAATAGTTGGCGTATTACGTAGTCTTGTGAGAACGTCGAGTCCTCGCCTTCCTCGCATTCTCTTCGGCTTCTCGACAGCATCTGAAGTCTGTTGAAGATCTTCCATGACTGATCCGGGAACGACGAAGCGACTCTGAAATAGACCGGTATCAGCAAGTTCAGCGATACGGCCGTCCACGATAGCACTCGCATCAAGTACGTTCGGTCGTAGCCCGCGCACGTCTCGGGCAAATTCCACATATGGAATAATGAAACGGAAATCATTTCGTGTCTGCATGAGCACACTTGTCGAAATATAACAAAGGAGCATGCCAAGAATGAGAGGTAACCAGGGGAGTATTGGTGAGTTCGAAAATGAGGCGAGAAGGGGGCTCAATGCAAGAACGGCTACATACGTTAGGAAGACGCCGATGAGGAGCCCAAAATAGACGGATGTGATAACAGTCAGATCTTTTCTCCGAATGAAAGAGTCAATCAAAATTGCAGTCAGGGGTATGCCGATCATTGACAGTAAGACAATCCACGGTACCCAGTCAGGTGCGGATCTCATTGGGGGTGAATTTAAGATTAGAACAGCGATACCAAGAGACACCATGCAAAACAGTGAGCGAAGGATTATTAGTGGCATTGGATATATTTCAATTTAAGGGTGGATAAACAGAGTCAATAATGAAGAATGCAGGTAATAGAAAGAGATGTCTGCACATCCAGAATATTACCATGCCAGAAAAATTGACGCGTAGCGTTTTGGCTCAATTGCGGCAGAAAGCGAGGGCTTTGGCAATTTTCTTCAGCCTAAACCTATATTTTGAGACGTTGTGCGGCATCTCGGTTGAAGAAACGGTCGGTCATGCCAGCGATATAATCAGCAACACTTCGTAGCACTCCGACAGTTTCAGATCGCTGGAAATAGCCCGATGGCAATGCACGCGGAGTTTCACAATACCAGACGAATAAATCACGCATCTTCTCTTGTGATTGTTTCCGAATCTTCATGACTTGATCACTTCGGTAGACTCGCTGGAACAAAAATTCCTCCAACTCCTGTTTTCCTTGCTGAATGTTCTGGTCGTGCATTACAAGCCGATTGCCTCCAGCAGATGCTTTCTTGATGCTATCAGTAGAGGTGACGCTCATAGTACGTAACCGAGAAGAAGTTTCGGTAACCAGTCCAGCTACTTGCAATTCGATAAGTTCATGAAGCACTGCTCTACGCAGTAAGAGTGGATCAAGTTTTCCATGCTGAAAATCAACATGTTCAGCTGCCTTTGCAACAAGCGGAAGTTCAAGTAATTCATCGAGTTGCACGAAACCCAACTCAATGGCATCATCCGCATCGTGCGTGTCATAGGCGATTGAATCGGCAGCATCGACTACTTGCGTCTCAAGTAGTGGAGGTGGAGCAGTTGGTAGTTTCGCTCTGACAGATTGCGCATCCAGAACTTCTTGGGAAAGGTTAAGCCCAGGAAAGCCAGGGTATCGCTGTTCAAGCAATGTCATGATTCGAAGAGCTTGGCGATTGTGGTTGAATCCACCAGCTTCTCGAAGCAATTCATCAAGCGTATCTTCCCCGGCGTGGCCAAGTGGCGGATGCCCGATGTCGTGGCCAAGAGCGAGGGCTTCCGCGAGATCTTCATTTAACGCTAGAGATCGAGCGAGCGTTCGGGCAATACTTGTAACTTCCAGTGTGTGGGTGAGTCTGCTTCGGTGGTAATCGCCTGGGTAATCAGTAAAAACCTGTGTTTTATGAGCAAGTCGTCGAAACGCAGCGGAGTGCACAATGCGATCCCGATCACGCTGGTAGGCGCTTCGGAAGGGATGAGGACTTTCTTTATGTACGCGGCCTGCTGAGTTGATTGCATGCATTGCATGCGGTGCAAGGATAGCTGCTTCACGAACCTGCCAATTGCAAGGTAGTTGCATGATCTCGCAATGCTCTGCCTGGTCTCCCGCTTTTTGTGTCATAGACAGGCTCTCAATTGGTCCCATAAGTCATCCAGCGCCTGGGGAAGTACCCTCACTCCAGCGACACTGGTCATGAAGTTTACATCACCGGGCCATCTCGGTACGAGATGCCAATGCAAATGTCCTGGTACCCCAGCGCCCGCGACCTGACCAAGGTTCAGTCCAATATTGAAGCCTTGTGCTTCGATTGCTTTTGTCAGTCGCTGACACCATACCACCAGTAGCTGTTGAAGGTCGAGTAATGCGGGTGCATCAATTTCCAGCAGCGTAGCTTGATGTTGAAGAGGTGCAATAAGGAGATGCCCATTTGAGTAGGGATAGCGATTCAGAATCACAAGGCTCTGGCTTGTTCGTTCTAAAACGCCAAGATCACGATCATGGTTTTCCGATAATGCCGCCGCGCGGCAGAGAAAACAGCTTTTATCGGCTCCAGTCTGCCATGCGTCCGGTTCCGGCAAGGTACCGGTTTCAACATTTCCCTTGATATAAGACAATCTCCATGGAGCCCACAGGCTGTCAGGATGTTTGGAGTATTCAGTCATTAGGTCTTTGTTGAAGAATAAAACATAATTACCGTTAAACTATGGTACCTGAATTCAATAAAAAGGTGCGATTGTTCGGGAGGCGCGAGTTTGATTGCCGTCAGGAAAATGTAAATCAGGCTGCGAGAGAGGAGTACGTTTGTGAGCTTCAAAGTCGACCTAGATGTCTTTGCCGGGCCTCTCGACCTTTTGTTGTATCTCGTAAAAAAACATGAGGTCGATGTCACCGAAGTACCGATTGCCAAAGTGACGGAGGAATTTGTCGCTTACCTCGAGGTATTGGAGGAACTGGCGATAGATCAGGTCGGTGAATTTGTTGAATTAGCCAGTGTTTTGCTGGAGATTAAGGCACGAGCTCTTGTGCCTCGGCCAGAAGAACAAGAAGAGGCAGTCGAACCAATTCGAGAAGACTTGGTTGAGAAATTGCTTGAATACAAACAGTTTCGAGATGCAGCGGTGTTGCTGGAAGACCGGGCAAGGGAGTGGGAGTCGCGGTTTATTCGTTCTCATACAGAGGAGTTGCCACGGAAGGGTCCACCAGCAACGATTCACTTTGCAGATGCGCAGGTGTGGGATCTTGTGGGAGCCTTCACGCGAGTTCTCGAACGCCAAGAACGAAGGAAACCACGACAGATTATCCAAGACGATACACCGATTGAAGTACATATTGAGCGTATTGAACAAGAACTCAAAGATAAAGGGAAAGTTGCGTTCACATCGTTTTTTGATGACGACATGCCGAGGATGCGAGTTGTAGGAATCTTTCTTGCCGCCTTGGAACTTGTTCGCCGTGGCACATTAATCACCAGGCAGAAACACCTGTTTGATGAAATTTGGTTGGAGTACCGCTTGCCGACAGAGTCAGTGTCAGAAGGACTTTCATGATTGACAATGCTCCGTTTCGATCACTCTCGCACAAGGGCCTTACGGTCGAAGGCTATTCCCGAGCGGCTGTCCAGAGTTACTGGCGCGTGCCTGAATTGAAGCTGGGCTTTGACCTTGGTGGCCAGCCATGGGGTTTTATGGCAACGTCTACGTGGTTCATCAGCCATACTCATCTTGACCACATTGCAGCGTTGCCAGTGTATGTTGCTCGCCGCCGCATGATGAAAATGGATCCACCAACGATCTATGTGCCTGAAAAGTCTATCGGGCGAATTGAGAGACTTTTACGTGCAGTATCCGATCTCGATAAAGGTCGGCTCCCTTGCACGCTGCTTCCGGCTTGTCCCGGGGAAGAGATCGAACTTTCCCGAGAGCATGTTGTGACAGTGTCAAGTACGTGCCATACGCTCCCAAGCGTGGGCTATGTTGTCTGGGACCGGCGTCGCAAACTCAAAAATGAATATCAGGGTCTTTCAGGAAATCAGATTCGTGATCTACGGCTTTCGGGTACGGATGTGACCGATGAGGTACGAACCCCACTGGTCGGATACCTTGGTGATTCCAACCCAGATGGATTAGATCGATGTCCAGCCATGTATGAAGCGATGATTTTAATAACAGAGATGACATTTGTTGCAAAAAGTCACCGCCGTGAGAATATTCATAAATACGGCCATATGCACCTTGAGGACTTTCTTGCTCGCCGAGAACGCTTTCAGAATGAGGTGATTATTGCAGCCCATTATTCCACCAGATATACGGATGAACGCATCGGGCAAATACTTTCAAAGAGGCTGCCTGATCGATTAGGCGGCCGCCTTCAGGTGTGGCTGTGAACAGTTGTATTCGGCATGCCTATGTTCACGTGCCTTTCTGTCGACATCGCTGCGGTTATTGTGATTTTACATTAGTGGCAGGACGAGACGATCTTTTTGAGGACTATTTCACAGCCTTAGGTATTGAGCTAAAGCGGCTCAGCCAGCCAATCAAATTGGACACACTGTATCTCGGAGGTGGCACCCCGACGCATGTTGGGCCCGACGGTGTGAAGCGTTTGTTCTCAGAGTTTCATGACGCCTTGCAGCCATCACCAGCCGCCGAGGTGACGATCGAAGCAAACCCGTTAGACGTTACCGAAGCTATGATCGAGGCATTTCATGCGTGTGGCATTAATCGGGTAAGCCTAGGGGTTCAGTCCCTGAACTCAGTAACACTCAAAAAACTCGATCGTGACCATCGAGAGAGTGATGTGCGGCGGGTGATGGATCTATTGGGAAAATCTGGCTTCACGGTAAGTGTCGATCTCATAATAGCTGTTCCGGAGCAGACGCTTGATCTGGTTGCTCGCGATGTTGAGGAGATTATTTCCCTCTGCGCCCATCATATTTCTGTCTACTGTTTAACGTGGGAGGAAGGAACTGCTTTTTGGGGAAAACGCGCTCGGGGGACGCTCACTCCAGTTGTTGAAGATCTTGAACGAGAAATGTATGAGTTGGTGATAGATCAGTTGTCTGTTGCGGGATATCAGCAATATGAAGTCTCAAACTTTGCTCAGCCGGCTATGACCTGTCGACATAATAAAGCCTATTGGGATTGTCTGGCATGGGAAGCATTTGGTCCCGGAGCTGCTCGGTTTGATGGACGGAAAAGAACGACAAATGTGAGAAGCGTGAGTGCCTGGATAAAAAAACTACTCAAGGATCAGAGTGTTACCGGTGATGTTGACACGATGACGCCAGAGGGAGCAGCTCGGGAAAGACTCGTTCTTGGTCTTCGCCAACAATGTGGTGTAGACCGACTAGCATTCTTTCAAGCAAGTGGTTTTGAGGTTGATGATTTAGCCAAGAAACCAATTCAAGCGTGGGTTGCCGCTGGCCTTGCTGAAGATGACGGCTGCCGCATTCGACTGACTCGTTCTGGTTTGCTGCTGTCAGATTCGCTTTGGTCAGCCGTGCTATGAGGGCTAGTCTCTTGCGATGGCAGCAGTTAAGTCGATCAAGGCCTTTTTTCCATCAGCAAAATACATCAGCGTGTTGTCGGCCGCAAAAAGTGGGTTTGGGATTCCAGCAAACCCGGGTGAAAGTGATCGCTTGATCACAATGACTGTTTGCGCTTTATCAACATCGAGTATGGGCATGCCTGCAATCGGGCTCTCAGGATCATTACGAGCAGCGGGGTTCACAACGTCGTTGGCACCGATAACGATAGCCACATCGGTTTCAGGAAACGTGGGGTTAATATCATCCATTTCGCAGAGTTGTTCGTACGGTATATCGGCCTCAGCAAGCAGCACGTTCATGTGTCCCGGCATCCTGCCAGCAACCGGGTGGATTGCGTACGCAATAGATGTACCTCGCTCCTCAAGGACATCAGCGAGTTCCCTGACTGCATGCTGTGCTTGAGCAACAGCCAAACCGTAGCCCGGCACAATGACAACACGATCTGCTTGCTCAAGTACCATGGCTAATTCTTCAGTCTCTGCAGATTTTATCTTGCCGGCATAGACTTCGTCAGCATCGATGGTAGTAGTCGTGCCTAGGCCGCCGAAGAGGACGCCAACGAGAGAGCGATTCATAGCCCGACACATGATAGCCGTCAAAATGAGGCCACTCGCTCCAACAAGTGAGCCAGCAATTACCAGAACTGAATTATCGATAACAAAACCGGCAGCCGCAGCGGCTAGCCCCGAGTAGCTGTTGAGGAGGCAGATAACCACTGGCATGTCAGCCCCACCGATGGGAAGTGTGAGGGTGATTCCAAGAGCGGCTGCAACAAGTACAAGAAGAAGGAAGAACAAGAGCTGAGACGTGCTGAACACTCCCCACATGAGAAAAAGAGCAGCGAGTGCGAGTGCCAGACTAATCCATTTTCTATTGGGATTATCCCATGGCTTCTTGAATTGTGGCAGCTCGTGAAGTTTCCCAAATGCGACAAGGCTTCCGGTCAAAGTAACCGAGCCAATAAAGCACGCTAGACCGATTGCAATTGCAAATTGCGTCCAGGGCTCAAGCGAAGCGACTGCAACTGCCTGGCGAGTTTCTTCTCCAAATCTGGCAACGGCTCGAGTGCTGGTTAGTTCGGCCGCAGCAACGAGCATTGAAGCAGCGCCACCAAAACCATTCAGGAGAGCAACCATCTGTGGCATTCCCGTCATTGGCCAGCGAAGCGCCATTGTTGCGCCAATACCACCGCCAATACCAGCAAAGAGAACCAATAAGAGAAGTGGCCAGAAGCCGTGAGCAGCAATACTCGTGGTGACAGGTTGTTCGAAGCAGGCAGCTACTATCGCGATAGCCATGCCTGCGGCACCGAGAAGATTGCCACGAACAGCAGTCCGCGGCCCGCTCATTTGCTTGAAAGCAACAATGAACAGCATTGAGGAGGTGAGATAAGCGAGATTGATCCATGCCTGGCTCGACATAAGAAATCCTTTTTTAGATTACAGAAAGAGTGGAAGCGATAACCAGTTGGGTTACTTCTTTTTCGGGTTAAACATTTCAAGCATTCTGTGCGTTACGACAAAGCCTCCCGCTACATTAATCATTGCCAGCAAGACTGCCAGAAGTCCGAATAAGGTTCCAAATCCTGTTGTGAGGCTGCCGGCGACAACCAAGGCACCAACAACCGTGACACCCGAAATTGCATTTGACCCACTTGTTAAAGGAGTGTGAAGACGTTGTGGAACTTTTGTAATGACTTCGAAGCCAACCCACATCGCTAGCAAAAAAACTGTAAGGAGCCGAATGAATCGAGAGGCCGGATCTTCACCAGGAGTTGGTGTAGTTGCCAGAAGCGGTAGTACGTTGGCAAGTAGAACAATATTCATTAGGTGATCTCGTGACTGTACAAGAGGAGGGTTTCAGGTGTTAGTTAGGAAGATGAAGCGTTCCCGGTGCCCTCTTGTGAAGGTGATTCACAGGGCAATTGTGGCATTCCAGCCAAGTCTCTCACCCGGGCGTGAACAACTTCTCCGTTCTGAGTGACTAGTGTTTCTCTGCAGATTTCGTCATCTGATGTTTCCTGAGGGAAACCACAGCTAACAAGATGGTTCAAAAAGGTAACAATGTTTTTTGAGTAGAGTTGACTGGTGTGCGTGGCCACCTCAGCTGGAAGGTTGGTTGGGCCAAGAATTGTAATGCCGTTGAAGCATGTTGTTTCGCCAGGAGTGGTCATCTCGCAATTACCCCCTCGCTCTGCTGCGAGGTCCACAATCACACTTCCGGGCTGCATGCCCTCAACCATTGCCTTGGTAATGAGTATCGGTGCCGGCTTCCCCGGTATAAGGGCTGTCGTGATGACAAGATCACATTCCGCTATGACTTTACCAAGTAGTTCTTGCTGCTTTTTGTAGAACTCGTCTGTCATGGCTTTGGCATATCCGCCCTTGGTTTCACTCGATTCCGTTTCGAGGTCAAGCTCGACAAATTTTGCCCCGAGACTCTCTACCTGTTCTTTCACTGCAGGGCGAACGTCATAAGCAAGGACCTGTGCGCCAAGCCGTTTGGCAGTTGCGATCGCCTGAAGCCCAGCAACGCCAGCTCCAAGAATGAGAGCCTTGGCAGGACGAATCGTTCCAGCCGCGGTTGTCATCATTGGTAGAATTTTCTTAAGTGCCGTAGCTCCGAGAAGCACAGCTTCGTACCCTGCGATATTTGCTTGGCTTGATAAGACATCCATGCTTTGAGCGCGAGTGATACGAGGAACGAGTTCCAATGCGTAGATAGTTGCCCCAGTCTTTGCGTCTTCAAGACATGCTTGACAGCTGCCGAGTGGGTCAGCCATCCCGATAATCGCGGACTTGGATGACATTCTTTTTCGGTCTGATTCCCATGTTTCGCCAGCGGCTCCACAGGTACGAACAGTGAGTACGCAGTCAGCCTCGAAAGCCTCGTCTCGATGAACGATCGTTCCTCCTGCCTGCTCATAATCGGCGTCACTAAAACCAGCCGCAATCCCCGCGTTACTCTCGATGAGTACGTCGTGATTGGCTTTAACAAGAGTGCTGACAACTGCAGGAACGAGAGCCACTCTGTGCTCACCGGGGAAAAGTTCCTTAATAACCGCTACTTTCATTGCGTGGCTCGAGATTAAAGGGGAATAGGAGGATTGCTTGATGACAAATAATGACGCAAGCAGCGATTGTGGTTTTGGTATCTTTGGGTTGAATCAACGCTTCAAAACGCTGGTTACCAAGATTCTGCACTTTCTGGGGTCAGTAGGCAAATCGGTGCCATCCTGCGGTGAGTAGGAGGGAGACTTGAGAAGTTGTTGTTACGCTGGTATTCTTCGGGGCTCTGGCAATCAAAGGTCTGCATGAACCCAGAAGAGTGCTCCAAAGTAGGAAGTCACTTGTTCGGGCAGTTTTGTGTGGCTGCGGTGTGAGAAACCGTTTTGCCAAACCAAAGAAAAGTGAAAAATACGATGAACAAAACATTCATGGCGAAGCCAGGCGAAGTCGAACAACGATGGTGGTTGGTGGATGCCAATGAAAAACGAGTTGGACGTCTTGCGAGTGACATTGCCACGATCCTGATGGGCAAGCACCGACCGACCTACACGCCGCATGTCGATACTGGCGATTTTGTTGTTGTGGTAAACGCTGAAAAAGTTGAATTCGGCGGGGATAAATGGCAGCAAAAAGAATATCGTTGGTATACCGGTTACACCGGACTGAAAGTAGAGACAGCTGAGAAGCGACGTGATCGTCGTCCGTCTCTTATTCTAGAGGAGGCAGTGCGACGTATGCTGCCAAAAAACAAGCTAGGTCGCAGTATGCTGAGCAAGCTGAAAGTGTATGCCGGTCCGGATCATCCTCATCTAGCACAGAGTCCTGAGCCAAAAGAACTTGGTGCGCGATGTACTGTTGGCCAATAATTAATTTTTCTAAGAAACACCTGTTTATATCAATTTGGAGTTCGACAGTATGTCTACCGATTCTTCGACAGAAGCTACACCATCACCAGCAGGTTCCACTCCAGCAGCACCTGCATCATCGCTGCCGAAGAAACGTGTGGACTTAGCAGGTAATGTAATTGCGACTGGTCGACGCAAGTCTGCAATTGCTCGAGTTCGGTTGCGCGCGGGTGCTGGAGCAATAACCGTCAATAAACGTCCTCTGGATGTGTACTTTCCCTCTTTGAAAGATCGGGAATTAGTTTCTGGTGCTCTTGGGCACGTTGGTCAAGAAAAGACAGTCGATGTCGATATAACCGTACACGGTGGTGGTGCTTCGGGACAGGCCGGTGCGTGCCGTCTTGGGATCGCTCGTGCGCTCAAGGACTTTGATGCTGAATTAGCCGAACCGCTTCGTCAAGGTGGACTCCTGACTCGTGATGGTCGAATGAAGGAACGAAAGAAATACGGTCTTCGTGGTGCTCGCCGCGGAACACAGTTTTCCAAGCGTTAAAGTAGTCATAACACGATTTAACGCTCTATTTCATCTGATCAATACATCTGGTCGACTTGGTCAGGTTTCCCTTTGCTAACAGCCGAAGCAATACTAGAAGATATAGTTGCCCGGGCTGATCGCCAGTTTTGTATGGCGTCTGAGGAGAGATACTTCAACTGCATTCTGGGCCTTCGCACATTTACGACTGGGAAGATTTCGAATGAGATCATACATCGCTGGATTCAGTTTGTTTTTCTTCATCGCGTGTCTGTTACCACAGTCCCTTGCCGATGGCATTTCTTCCGCTCAGCCCTCAGTTGTCGTGAGCCAGGACATACTCGACGCCGAAAAAGCAGGGCTGGTCGATGTCAAGTATATCCCAAACGATTCTCGCTCAGCGCAGATCGTCATTGATAATAAATCTGATCAGCCACTGACATTGCGTTTGCCAAAAGCGTTTGTCGGAGTTCCTGTTTTAGCGCAATTTGGTGGAGGTGGTATTGGTGGCGGCGGCATGGGTGGCGGCATGGGTGGCGGCATGGGCGGTGGTGGTCAAACTGCTGGTGGTGGCGGCATGGGTGGCATGGGCGGTGGTATGGGCGGTGGTATGGGCGGTGGCATGGGCGGTGGCATGGGCGGCATGGGCGGAGGCATGTTTTCCGTTCCACCAGAAAAAACAAAAGTTGTCAAAGTAGCCACTGTCTGCCTTGAATATGGAAAGCGTGAACCATCACCACGAATGATGTATCGCTTGGCTGCCCTTGAGTCATTTTCAGATGACCCAGCACTCGCGGTATTACTCGATTCATTTGGTCGTGGTGAAATCCCACCCAAAGTTGCGCAAGCAGCTGCCTGGAATATTTCGAGTGGCCTGTCCTGGCAAAAACTTGCCGCTGAAGTGATTGACCGCCCGGGAGGTGTTCCTGATCAAAGGTATTTCACCCAGGCAGAACTTTTTGCCGCCCGCCAAGTGGTTGGTGTGGTCCAAAAGCGGGTGAATGGAATGAAGAAAGCCGCTCCCCATAGCTCTTCTGGCGAGCGTTGAATTGCGACGTGGCTTTCTTTTGAGCCATAATTCGCACAAAATCTACAAGCCACCCCCACATTTGTGGGAAAGAGGTTGCTCGCTCATGGTAAAAACTGCCGACGGCGGGCTCGTGCCCCTCAACAAACAGGCAGTTTTGGGTTACAAGAGTAGGTGAAGTGGGGTGACTCGAAGCAAATACAATTGTTCACAGAATCGTTGCTGACAATTTAATGGAGATGTGGCTGATATGGATAAGCAGGAAGAAACTCAGAGAGTACAGTCGACTGAAGTAATTGTAGAGGCTCGAAATCTCTCAAAGACTTATCGTGACTTCTGGGGACGGAGTAAGAAAGTTGCGTTGAAACCGCTTGATCTCGAGATTCACCAAGGTGAAATTTTTGGCTTACTCGGACCAAATGGTTCGGGAAAGACAACAACGATAAAACTGCTGCTCGGTCTGATTTTTCCAACATCTGGAGAAGCTATAATTTTCGATAAAGACGCTACAGATGTTTCAAAAAATGACCGGATCGGATATCTGCCCGAAGAGTCTTATCTGTATAAATTTCTTGATGCGGAAGAAACTTTAGATTTCTACGGACGGCTTTTTGACATGCCACCTGAGGAAAGAAAGCATCGGGCAGATGCGTTAATTGAAATGGTTGGACTCGGGCGCGATAAGAAAAGGCAACTGCGTGAGTACTCAAAAGGCATGACTCGACGTATTGGCGTTGCTCAAGCACTCATAAATGACCCCGAGCTCGTTCTTCTCGATGAACCGACAAGTGGGCTAGATCCAATTGGTACTCGTGAAATGAAAGATCTAATCATCGATCTGAAAGAGCGAGGGAAGACAGTCATTATGTGTTCTCATCTTCTGGCTGATGTTGAGGATGTATGCGATCGTATAGCAGTTCTCCATCAAGGAGAGCTGAAAGAACTTGGGCGAGTTGATGAACTGCTTCGGGTGACAGACATAACACAAATCCGTTCAACTGGCCTGCCGGTAGAGGCTCACGATGAAATCCGTGCAGTTATAGAGCGTCACGGTGGGGCTGGAATTGAAATTGGTAGCCCAACAACAACCCTGGAGGATTTGTTCCTTGAGGTTGTCCGAGATACTGAGTCGAGGCCTGGCCGGAGGGCACGGCAGGATTGATAGTTGAGCTGGTTGGTGCCACTCGTGATTCGTGAAAAATAAATCGTATTGTTTCTGAAAATAATAAGCAGATCGCATCTACGATGACTGTATCTATGATTAAATTTTTACCTGATTTACAAACGAGCGCTGAAATCGATGGTTCTTGAACAGGAAATACCAACATTTTTAAATTGGTTTGGTCCCGCACTCGCATCCTACATGCTAGTTGCGTTTTTAGTTGCCGTCTTCGCAGCTCTCTTGGCGTGGATTTCAATGTCTGCTGTTTCCGGGCCGCTTGCAGCCGGCGATCGCGTTTATCGAGGCGTGTTAGCGGGGATTGCAGATCTTCTTGGCATGTCGCTGCGTCGTATTTGGGCCTTGGCACGTTTAGCGATCCAAGAATCACTCCGCCGTAACGTGCTTATAGTCCTCGGTCTTTTCGCTGTCATCGTCTTGTTTGCTGGTTGGTTTCTAGATCCACAAAGCGTAAATCCAGGAAAGCTGTATTTAGGCTTTATTCTCTCGGCGACCAATCTTTTAGTTTGCCTTGTGGTCTTAGTGCTTTCCGTTTTTAGCCTGCCTGCCGACGTCAAGGCGAAAGCCATTCAGACGGTGACGACCAAACCGGTTCGCACTGGTGAGATTGTCTTTGGAAGAATACTTGGGTTTTCTATTGTCGGTACGCTACTGCTTGTGATCATGGGAGGCATTGGGTGGGCCTTTGTCGTGCGAAGCGTCAGTCACGGTCACCAGGTGACTGGAGCTGACCTTCTGGAAGAACGACTGGAAGATGGCCGCGCAACGGGTTTCGAAGGTCGGACTAGTCTCGATCGTGGGCATAGGCACCGTGTTGAACTTGATGCGAACGGGAATGGGTCCACAGATACCACCCAAGGCCATAGGCATGCGATCCAACAACTGAGCGGGGCTGGAGAAACTGCTCGGTACAAAGTTGGTTCAGTCGAAGGTATGCTCGAGGCCCGAAGGCCATTACGTGGCACGTTACGGTTTCTTGATCGGGAAGGTCGGCCGAGCGACAAGGGGATAAGCGTTGGAGCAGAATGGTCCTATCGTCAATATATTGAGGGTGGTTCTCTTGCAGCAGCAATCTGGACATTTGAAGGAATTACGTCAGCAGAGTTTCCTCGGGGTTTGCCCCTTGAAATGATCGTCAGGGTGTTCCGGACATATAAGGGTGACATTGAGAAGGGAATTGCTGGAAGTGTCCGTGTTCGGAATCCCTCAACTGGACTGCAGAGTGACCCAATTTATTTTACAGCCAAGGAATTCACCATTGATTCACTCCTGATACCAAGAACCCTGGTTGCAACGTCAGCCGATGGAGGGACAAGAAAAGTTGATTTATTTAGTGATATTATCTCTGACGGTAGGGTAGAGGTGGTACTGCAGTGCCTCGAGCCAGCACAGTATTACGGCGTTGCACAGGCTGATTTCTATCTTCGTAGTGGCAATGGCTCATTTGCTTTGAATTATGCAAAGAGCTGTTTAGGTATTTGGTTTGCGATGCTTTTGGTAGCAGCAATTGGAGTTATGTTCAGTACGTTTCTTGCAGGCCCTGTTGCCTTGCTGGCAACCTTGTCTGTCGTTTTGATTGGTCAGTTCCGTAGCTTCATCGAAGGCCTTTTTGATGCACAGGTGACTGGTGATAGCTTTGACATGCCCGGTGGCGGCCCTATCGAATCCTTGTATAGGATTGTCACTCAGGCAAGTATAGTCGTGGAACTAGATCAAACACCCTTTGTGACAGCTATGAAGACGGTAGACACCTTCTTATTGGCTCCAATGCGGCTCGCCGCATCCTTGTTTCCTTCATTGTCAGATTTAGGAACAAGTGATTTTGTAGCTAGCGGTTTTGATATACCAATGAACCTGATTGGTCAGCACGCGTTCGAAACACTCGGTTATCTTGTGGCATTTTTCATTGCCGGGGCATTCATCCTAAAGGCCCGCGAGGTGGCATCATGACTGAAGGAATTAGTAGTCGTCCTACACAATCAAAACCTCAGGAAAGAGGTGCTTGGCTTGGATTACGGCCAGAGACACTTGTGACACTCGTGCTGATAGCGATTCTACTTGTCCCGCTCTCTGCTCTGAGCCAACCCCGTGATTCTTCATCTCCTGGCGGTTACTTGGCACGTCTTAGGACAGAGGCCCAATTGTCTCAGGCTGACCTAGGAGAAATTGATCCAACGAGTGAAACAATGCGACTAGCGACACTTGGGCTAAAAAATATCGCCGTGACGCTGCTTTGGGATCGAGCAAACTTTTACAAGAAAGTTGAAGATTGGACAAATTTGTCGGCTGTTTTGGAACAAATGACAAAACTGCAACCAAACTTCTATTCAGTCTGGGATTTCCAGGCACATAATCTTTCGTACAACATTTCAGTCCAGTTTGATGATTATCACGATCGCTATGCCTGGGTCATGAAAGGTATTGAGTTTCTCAGGCAGGGGGTTTTCTTTAACACGCGTGAGCCGCGCCTGCTTGGACGAATGGGATGGTTCATTGGGCAGAAAATCGGTCGTGCGGATGAGAAAGTTCAGTATCGTCGTCTTTTCAAGGCAGACGATGATTTCCATGAAAGAGATCGTCCTGGTAGAACGCTCATTGAACGCGATAATTGGTTAGTGGGTCGTGAGAAGTATCTTGCAGCACAAAAACTTGTTGACTCTGGTGCACCACTAAAAACAACGCCGTTAATATTTCATTCTGAGCCAATGATGACAGCAATCAACTATGCTCGTGCATTGGAAGCAGACGGTGTTTTTGATGATAAGGCAAGAGACGGTTGGGACCTGGCAACAGAGGAAATGCGACGGTTTGCTGTAAGGCAGATTCCAACAAGCTGGGATGTGCCGATTCGCTTGGGGCTGCGAGAGGCCGAGTTGGCCCGAGCAGAACGCTTAGCAGAACAACTAGAGGAGCTACTCCCCGGAAAATTCTCTGAAATGGAGTCGGATCGGGAGAGTGCGTTGAGTGCGGAGCAAAGGGCGGCATTGCAGGTCCCTCCCTTGGACCGCACAGAGCAACAGCAACAGTTGGTAGCAGCTGCGCAGAGGGAAATGAAAGTGACTTGGCGCCTAGTTGCTCAAAATGCTGCTCCAGAGACTCGTGCAAAAGCGAAGCGACTTGCCGAAGAGTATGTAGAGGCCACTGAAACTGCAGATATCATCAATCGATATAGAGATATCGTGAATTTTGATTATTGGCGGGCAACCTGTGAGATGAGCGTCACTGAGTTAGCCTTACAGGCCCGTGAGGCGACATGGCGGGCAGAGAAAGATTATGAGGAGGCTCGCTTGCAGCCGGCGAAGCAGGCATTTGAGGAAGCATTTAAAGCGTGGCGCAAAGTGCTTGATGACTCAGATGTGCTTCGTAAGGATGCAATGACCCAGGAAGATATTATCGAGATCATTGACACCTACCGTGAGTTGCTTGAGCAACTCGATGAGCCATTTCCGCAGCCCTTTATTCTTGATGATATTCTTAACAGGACGTAGGGAAATTTAGCTTACCTGCTGTGATTCCGGTCTCCCTCAGGAACGTTTTTCGTTCAAGTAGTAGCCAGCTGGAAAGTCGGCGTTGTGGGTAATCCTTTATATGTGATGCGTGTAAATCGTTTTCTGTAAGAGTCTGCCGGTATTTCGTGGCCTTATCATTTGACAAAAAAGTTCTGTTAGACACAAAGTTTTTTCAGTCTTTTGAATTGCTGGTAAGATAAGAATTCGTCTTGATGATTGAGTCGAATTTGTCGCGATGGTACTGGATGGTCAGATGAATCGATAGTAGTTCAATTGATTGCGGTTGAGGAATATATAGTTCACAGCGCGAGAAACACATGTGCGGTATTGTTGGGATAGTTGCTCATGAAGATGTGAATCAAAATCTTTATGATGCCTTAACAGTGCTTCAGCACCGAGGGCAGGATGCCGCTGGCATTATGACCTGTGCGGAAGACAGAGTATCGTTGCGAAAATCCAACGGAATGGTCTACGATGTTTTTCGCCAAGACCACATGCGTCGGCTAATCGGCCCTATGGGTATAGGCCATGTGCGATACCCAACCGCTGGTTGCAACAGTTCCGCTGAGTCTCAACCCTTTTATGTCAACTCGCCCTACGGGATTGCTCTTGCCCATAACGGTAATCTTACGAATTCTGATGAGCTGGAAGAAGAGCTATACAAGTCCGACCTGAGGCACATCAATACATCAAGTGATAGTGAAGTAATTCTAAATGTGTTTGCGCATGAATTGCACAAGGTCGGCCAACAAAAGCTGACACCAGAGGGTGTGTTTGAAGCCGTTCGCAGTGTCCATAATCGCTGTCGAGGAGCCTATGCAGTTGTTGCAATGGTCACTGGATATGGCATAGTCGGTTTTCGGGACCCCTTTGGAATCAGGCCGTTAATTTTTGGCTCGAAAAAAAATAAAGACGCTGGTCAGGACTTTATGGTTGCATCAGAGTCGGTGGCTTTGGTTTCTCAGGGCTTTAAAATTGAACGGGACGTGGCTCCAGGAGAAGCAGTCTTCTTTGACACACAAAACAACTGTCATGTGCGTCAATGCTCTGACACTGCGACACTCACGCCTTGTATTTTCGAGCATGTGTATCTCGCGAGGCCCGACTCAATAGTTGATGAAGTTTCCGTTTATAAAACAAGACTTCGCATGGGGACAAAACTAGCAGAAAAAATAAGGCGTAACCGTCCTGATCATGATATAGACGTCGTTATGCCTATTCCGGACTCTGGTCGGACATCTGCGATGTCACTCGCCGAAAGTCTGGGAGTGCCTTATCGGGAAGGCTTTATTAAGAATCGTTACATAGGGCGTACCTTCATCATGCCGGGGCAAGCGGTTCGGAAAAAAAGTGTCAGGCAAAAACTGAGTCCGGTATCATTAGAGTTTAAAGATAAGGTGGTATGCCTTGTTGATGACTCAATCGTTCGGGGAACCACGTGTTCGCAAATCATTGGGATGGCGCGTGACGCAGGTGCACGGAAAGTTTATTTCTGTTCTGCAGCTCCAGCTGTGCGTTTCCCAAATGTTTATGGAATAGACATGCCGACATCCGAGGAACTTGTGGCCTTCAATCGTACGGATGATGAGGTCGCTGAAGTTATTAATGCAGATTGGCTTGTGTATCAAGATTTAAAGGACTTAGTTGAGTGTTCACAGGCTGGTAATCGAAAGATCGAAACCTTCGAATGTTCAGTTTTTGATGGTAAGTATGTAACAGGTGATATTGATGCGGCCTATATAGCGAGAGTGGCAGCTAGCCGGAACGATACTTCTCGATTCGGTTCCGATTCAACGGCTCGAAATGAGGGATCTCTTATTAATGTGCATAATGATGTGTGAATGAGCGGGGCGATGTGCCGTTCGACCACGCTTATTAAGTCGATGATTCGTGACAGGAGAAGGTTGGTAGGAAAGAGTTCTGGGTCCAATAATCGTAGAGCCTTTCAGGAATTCTTTTAGAATCCACAATATTGGTTTTCGTGCTTGTGTAGTTGTTTACTTTTTGACCAGTTCACCCATTTTTCAAGTTATGATCGATCCACAAAGACAGAAGGCTGTGCAGTCCGCGCAACTTGTGGTGGTGAAGATCGGTTCGCGTGTCCTGACGACTGAGGAGGGGCTTCTCGACATAAAACGTGTTGAAAATATTGGACAGCAATGCCATGAACTTTTATCAGGTGGGAAAAAAATAGTTGTTGTGAGCTCTGGAGCGGTCGGAGCTGGAATGGGCCGCCTTGGGCTTAGTTCCCGGCCATGCGCGCTCCCTGAATTACAGGCGGTTGCTGCGGTTGGCCAAAGTTGTCTAACAGAGGCATATGAGCGATCACTGGGAATTTTTGGCAGGCATGTAGCGCAATTGCTTCTCGTCGCGGATGACATGCATGACAGGGGCAGATATTTGAATATCCGAAATACGCTTCGGTCTCTTCTCAAATATGGTGCGATTCCGATCATTAATGAGAATGATTCGGTAAGTACAGCTGAACTCCAGACAACCTTTGGTGATAACGATCAGTTAGCTGCATTAGTTGCGACCCTTCTAGGTGCAGATGCTCTAGTGTTGCTCTCGGATGTAGAGGGACTATTTGATCAGGACCCAAAGAATCCAGAGTCACGGCGGATATCGACGGTACGTGAAATAGATTCAACGATTGAGTCGATGGTGCATGATTGTTCCGGAGGTATTTCCAAGGGCGGCATGGCCAGCAAGTTGAAGGCCGCGAAGACAGTAAATGAAGTTGGGATTCATTGCTTTATTGGTTCTGGCAGACAGGAATCCATTCTTCAAGAATTTGTGCAGGGACACGATGTAGGCACTTTTTTTCTTGGTAAGAATGATCTGATGCCTGCGAAGAAACGTTGGTTAGGATGGTCTGCATCAGTATCGGGTAAACTTGTTGTCGATGCCGGTGCACGGCAGGCGGTTTTGGAGCGAGGTAGTAGTCTATTGCCAGCTGGCGTGTTGGCTGTATCTGGAAATTTTGTCGTTGGTGATGTTGTGACGCTTGAAGCAACTGACGGCAGCTGTTTTGCACGTGGGCTTGTGAACTATGGTTCAGATGATCTTGAGCGAATACGAGGCTTCAAGACCAACAGGGTCTTAGAGATTCTCGGTGTTTGCGCGTGTGACGAAGTAATACACCGAGATGATTTAGTAGTAATATGCCGTGAAGGAGTAACTTCACAAAGCCAACCACCACTAACCCCAGAATCACGAAACTAACCCAACGATGGTCGAACAACTACTGATCGTTTTCGTTCTGATTCTAGCCAACGGTTTTTTCTCGGGTGCCGAAATGGCAATCGTCGCGAGTCGAAAAGGGCGATTGCGGCGACTTGCTGAACATGGTGACCAAGCAGCACGGAAAGCGCTTGATCTTGCGAGCAGTCCAGATAAATTTTTGCCTACTGTTCAGATCGGCATCACACTAGTTGGGACCCTTGCCGCTGCTTACGGTGGCAGTCAGGTAGTAAGTAATATAGCTAACTGGTTAGCTGCGAACGGGCCGCCAGCAATTCAGCCTGTCGCAGAGTCAGTCGCTCTGACTACATTCGTAGCATTACTTTCTTTCTGCACCTTGCTGTTTGGGGAGCTTGTTCCAAAGCGGTTGGCTTTGCGTAGCGCCGAAGATGTTGCCCGCTTCGCAGCTCCAGTTATGCAGGTCTTTGCTTCCGTAACGCGTCCCCTTGTTTGGCTTATGGGGGTTTCAACATCAGCTGTTTTGTTTCTGCTAAGGGCTCATAAGCAAGATGAGCCAAGCGTCTCTGTTGATGACATTGAGCATCTTTTGGAGGCGGGTAGAGCAGAGGGTGTTCTTGAAGCGGTTGAGCAGGCTGTTGCAGCAGAAGCACTGCGATTAGGCGAGCGAACGGTGCGGGATATCATGCGACCACGAATTGATCTTGATGCTATCGATATCGATACGCCAGGCGATGAAGTTCTGGGAGCCATTGCAATGGCAGGCTACTCAAGGCTCCCTGTTTACGAAGGATCTCTGGACCAAATTCTTGGATATGTTTCGATTCGTGATGTCCTTCGACAGAATTGGATGGGGTGGC
>WLWF01000969.1_pt1 | contig 25829 bp, 26 predicted proteins | sample 6718331 | NCBI WGS metagenome assembly WLWF01 (sample SAMN12718692, study PRJNA515312) | sponge metagenome | isolation source: marine sponge | host: Mycale hentscheli | place: New Zealand: South Island, Marlborough, Capsize Point | collected 2003-05-01
GAATAGGTAAGCTGTGTTTGGTTTTAATGGCTTCTCTCGGCCACTGACTGAATCACCATAGGAGCCTTTGCCCTGGTTTGATGTGTTGCCGATCAGGTAGTCAGGTGCAAAAGTTAGTGTTCCGTCTGCTGTTACGGTTGCACCAACAATGATTTGAGTTAGCCCGGTCACTGGATTAATTGCTGAAGCGTTTTGATATGGGACTGAAGAACCGCCTGTATAAGTTGGGGCCTCGAAGATTTCAGCCTTTACGCCAGTTCCGGTATAACCAATAACTCTACCTTTTAACGATACTGGTAATGCGCCAGTTAGAAATATGGTTTCATTCTCTGCACCAGCGGCAACGTCAGCTAGAAGAGTTGACCCTTCATGCTGCACACCAGCTTTTGAATTTGCTTCAGTGTAGGTTTGCTGTGTAATTGCTCGTGTACCACTAAATAAACCATCAGGCATTTCAGCGGTTACGTTCTCACCTACGTTAATTAAGCCGTCAGCGCCGCGACTAATCGCCCATGCACCTAATGAACCTAAACTATTGGAGATTTCAAAGCCTTTCTCTAACGGAGTAAACCCGGCATCTTGACCAGGCTTGTTAGCTGAGAAGTTTAAATTAATAGTGCCTTCTATGTTTGTGAAGGATAGGCGATCACCGATTGAGATACCAGCGGCGACAATTGCAGGTGCTAGATAGATGTTAACCCAGGTATCAGCCGGGAGAATGATGTTACTTATCGTGTTTTTCATCGTCTTGTTCCTTTCTCTTTGCCATCAAAGTAGCATCAGCCGTTGGCTCTGAAGCAATACGGTTAAGGCTTGTCGTGTTTTTTTTTAAGATTTCACCAATAAGATAAAGGGACCTGGTGCCGTTATGAGCACAGATCCCTGTTATTGATGAAGTGAGTAGAAAGTCTAACTGGTAATACTGGCAAGTCATTGCGGCAATGATACCGACAAAGCCACTTACACAAGTTTCAGATAGCCAACCGAAGATAGTCGGCTTCTGTCCATTGAGTGAGGTTAGATACTTTGCAGTTCCAGCCCAAAAGCTTACGAGTAGTATCCACGCATAACCGAGTATCCCGTACTCCTGAAGGCGCTGTAAAAAACTTAAAGTATCTGACGGCATGTGTTTGTCCACAATATTGGTTTAATTGTCGCTTGACATTTTGGTAAGTATATCATTCAAGCGACTAAATTACCCTTATTTACCTGACTTTCCAAACACTTTTATGATTAGTGGCTCAAGGTTCTTGACGGTACGCTCACCAAATAAGAAACCCAATACCAATAGGTTAATCACAATAAGCGCTGTCTGTTGCTGTTCTGAGAGCGTTTGAACCAACTTATCACCTAGTAATTTTGTTGATGGATTACTGAACCATTCATAATCCAGGTACACAACGAAGAATCCCCACATAGGGCGCTGCATACCACGAAGAAACAAAACTATCCGGCCAACTATCGGCAACTGTTTAAGGTCGCTTGCTGTTCCTTCTTGCTCTGCTATTCGCTGATTAAGCGTTTTTTCAGCATCAGCAGCGGCTTCCAGGATTGCCATTTGTTTCTTGAGCTCCATTTCATCAATTTTTTGCTGAAGCTCTGCCTTTTTCTCTGGCGACATATCCGGCGGGAAGTAATCAGTGATCAGCTCTTTAACTGAGCCAAACAATGAACCGCCCACAACATCAGTTATCTTTGTCAAGAAGCTCATGCGGCACCCTTAATGAACTGCTTAATGCCAGTTACATAAGCTTCAGATAACTCTTCAAACTTGTGGTTAGCCAGTTCTAATGATGCGTCACTATCAATAAAGAACGGCTCGACAATGACACAAGGCATTGAAGTTTTCTGAAGTAGAAGACCGCCGCGATCACCAGCTTTACCTTTGTGCGAAGCTACGCAAGGTTTAAGGCCGCGATCTTTAAGGCCTAAACACTTAACAACTTGCTCTTGAATGCACGAAGCAAGCAAAAAACCTTTTGAGCTGTGTTTGTAGTAAAGCGTTTCTGAGCCGTTTGAATCTTCATTAAAAGCGTTACAGTGGAATGAAACGGCAATATCAGCTTCAGTTTGATTTACCTTACCTGGTAGTGCTGAGTATGAGCAGTTACGATAAATAATGATTGGCTCGTAACCTTCCAGGATAAGTTTTTCAGCTACCGAGTGAGCAAGCGGCCCGTTAATTTCAAACTCGCTTGTGCCGTAAGTTTTATTTGTGGCTCCTGGGCTTTTAGCTGAGTGGCCGATGATTAAAGCTACTTTTTTCATGTTTACCTCTACAGGGTAGTCTTCCCCGAAATATTGAGTGTCGTCCTTGTACATAGGATTACCTATCAAATACTTGAACTTGAGCCATAACAACCTCTTTGAAGTCTTTCTTGCTGTGACCATCAAAGAACAACCGTTTACTTGCTATCTCTTCAGCGGTTTTGTAGTTGTCGGTGTTAATTAAGTATTCATGCCTTTGGGCCTTTAACAGCTTAGGCATGAATACAACCTTGATAACGCTATTCATTGAGCTTATCTAATTCAGATTTCGCCGCAATAAAACAGGCGATCACCGCTACAATTTCATTACCGTGAAACTCTTGGTTCCAAAGTCCCGTTTCACGCAATGCTTTTCTTGCTTCTTTTGAAAGTACAGCAAGCGCTTCTTCTGCTGTTTTGGCTTCGTTAACGTGAGTAACGTCACCAGCCGGAGCGCTTGCTCCTTTACTGAGTAAGTCTAAAACTTTTCCCATTATCGGCCTCGCTGTTGGCCGTAACCACCTTGTTGCTGTGGTGCTGCCTGTTGTTGATAGCCGCCAGTTTGTTGAGGCGCTTGGTTCTGATTATCTTCAGAGTTCCAGAAGATATACATTTTAACCGGGCCAGTTTGACCGACTGGCATAGTATCAAGCTCAACTTCAATGTTAGGCATGTTAGAGCCTTGCTTGTTAGGCCAAAGAGTTGCGCTGCCTACAGTGGCATAGCGGTTTTTCATTTGAGGCTGGTTGTTCTGATCAAGCTGATTGGTTGGATACTTCTCAACTACTACGGCAACACGGCCTTTATCAAGTGGTGCATTATTTTGCATGGTATTTCCTTGTTAAAGCGAACTATCCGGGAATTCCAGATAGTTCAACTTGGTTAATTAATCTTAGCTTTCGCCGATGAAGGTTTTTAGTTCAGAGTCTTTGAACATTTCAACCAGGATTTCTTTGAACTCTTCAGCCATATCTTCTTCTTGCGCTTCAAGCTTAATGATACGGAAACAGATTTCAGGCTTCTGGCCGCCAGTTAGGATTGATACACGAACGGTAAACGCTCGATTAGCTAAGCCGTGGTAAGGCTGGCAAGTAAACTCAATCGTTGCCGGGATCTTATCCTGGTTCTTAGCTTCAATCTTCTCAAACTCGCTCATAGACTCGCCGAAGTCGCCGACCTTGCTATCACGGTTACTAACTTGCTCGATAGTGATTTCACGCAATTGCTTAGCCGCCTGGCTGTTGGTCATTGGCTCGCCGTCACTGTTCACCACTTTGATATTGTCGGCCCAGTCTTCAACAAAGTTAGCCGCTGCTTTCTGGCTCATGTGATCGCCGTTTACGCAAAGGATAGCTTTAAACGCTGCTGTCTTATCAAGCTGAAGCTTTGAATTGTGGCGCTGGTGAAGCGGTTTATCTTCTGTGCCAAGGTCAAAGATGGTTTCTGCATACATGCGATCAGAGTTCACAAAACACTTGGCGCCTTCTTTGTCGAACTCTTTGCAGTATTCACCAAAGTCTTTGATTGATTTAGTTGAGAAGTTGAAGCGGTAAGAAGTGCGGTGCTCCATGTGGCCTTCAAGATCAGAAAGCTTTACGCCTTCAGGCAGTGCGATAAGCGGTGATTGAGCTTTTACTTCAGCAAGTGAAGCGTTTACGCCTGCAAGTAGAACAGTTTTTTCAAGGTGCTGGATTGCTTCTTTAGTCATTGACATAGTTATTTACTCTCTAATAAAAATTTAAGGTTTGCCGGGCGTTAACCCGGCGGTTTGAATTAGTTAGCCAGGCGGCGAACGTTTGAGTGTTGCTGTACTTCACCAGTTTCTTTATCAACATTTTCATGCGTAAGGTTGAACTGGCCGCTGTCGTCTTCTTCCGGTGCATTAATGGTTAACTTGCCACCTTTGCCAACAAAGAAAGCTGTATCGGTAATATCTTCTTCAAACTTCTTACCGCGCTTAGTTGGGTTGCTGGTTGAAAGCTTGTGAGAAACGATAACCTGATCGTTATCACCCATTTGCTGAAAGGTAAATTCAAGTGATACCTTCGCTTTTTTTGTGCCGATACCGTGAGTTATTTGAGCTAGTGCCGCATCACTTAAAGCTAGCCCAAGCTTTTCAATCATAATTCCAGCGTTACATTCGCCGATAAAGTCAGCTACGTTTGTTTTGCGATCTGCCATGATTACTCTCCTGAGTTAAGTTTGAAAAAGATTTCTTGAGCAGCCAGCGTATCGGCCATTGCAGAGTGGGCATTAACGAGCTCTTTGCCGCAAACCTTCATATATGCTTCGGCCAGCTTCATATTTTTACCGCCGTATTTCTTTTGCGCCATTCTCATAGCGCAATGGTGGTCTAATTTTTCAGCCCACTGCTCAACAACATCGTCTGTCATGTATCGCTTCATAGCGATTCTGATTATTCGCTGATCAAAGGTTTTATTGTATGCAACCCTTTCCGCTTTTCCGCGCATAAGGTGAAGCATTGCCACAGCCATTCCTTCAGGGATACCATGTTCAAGCGCGTATTCAGTCGTGATACCGTGAACCGCTGTTACTTCTTCAGGAATTTCCCAACCGTCAGGCTTAATGATCACGTTCATTGATTGAATTTCTTCACCCGTTTCAGCGTTAGAAAGAACACCAACCAATTGAACTAAGTGAGGCTGTTCCGGTGAATCGCTAGGAATTTTCCACTCGGGCTTTCCGGTCGTCTCACAATCGTATGTTAAAATAGTTTTTGTCATTACACGTTTCTCCACGTTTTATTTGATTTAATTCCAAGTATCGTTGTTTTGCTAACACCAAAGATTTTGCCTAGCTTTCGTGATGACAGGCTGCTGCTTCTAATTTCAATAACCTGTTTTTCAGTAAGCTTTGAACATGGATTTTTCTCGCCATGCAAGTCAGGCTTTTCTCTGCTTCCATCATCATAAGCAGATTTAAGAGAGCTACTTATCTTGCTTTTAACTTCCTCTGAATGCTTCACTCCGATCTTGTGGTGCTTATTGTGCTCAGAATGGCTAATGATTTTTAAGTTAGATGGCGAGTCGTTATTAACATCTTCGTCTTTGTGGTGAACATGCTCGCTATCAAGAAGCTTTCTGCCGACAACTGAAGTCATAACAACTCTACTCCTGCGAATATACATACCACCAGAAACAATCTTTGCGTCAAATAGGTGGTGAGCATTAATTCTAACTCTCCAATATCTATTTTCACCGCTAGGCGCGTACTCGCCTATCACTTCGATTCCATGAGGTAGGATGTATATTGGCGTTTTCATGTTATATCTCTACTTTGGTTTAAGTGGTGGCGGCTTTTACACCGCCAGGTTAATTATTGCTGAACTCGGCGAAGAACAACTTCAAGTTTGTACTCGATATCATCAGACTTATGAGCTAAGTCAAAAATAGCTTCTTCATCAAAGAAATATCGCATCGCTTCTTTTGAATCGTAGTCAATTATATCAGCTTTCAGCTCTGCATATTCAAACGGTTCAACCACAAGCCAAGCGCCTTCAGACTCAAGCCACTCTTCAATTCCCCAAGAGTAATCCCAAGTAAGCTGCATGTTATATCGGTAAAGCTTTCCTTCATGCTCAATTTCAGGAATCACATAACCTTTACCATGCTTAGGCACTTCTGATGTATCGAAAGAACAACCGTCTTTAAACTCTTCAAACAAGTCAGGGTATGAGTTCTTTGTGATACCGAAAGGAGCTATATCACCAACCAAAGGCTCACTCTGCTCAACTACCGCTTGCTGAATAGGTTCATGCGTTGGCTCTGGCTGCTTAGCTTTCTCTTCTGCTTCACGCTGTAAACGGTCAGCTTCTTCCTGCTCACGATTGGCCTGTTCTTCAGCTTGAGCCTTTGCGCGTTCTTCCTTACGGATACGTTCACGCTCTGCTTCCGCTTTGGCTTCAGCTTCACGTTGAGCTTTTGCCTCTTCTTCTTTTTGAATGCGCTGGCGCTCAGCTTCAAGGCGTTCTTCTTCAGCTTGCTTGTGATCAGCAATGCGTGATTTGATTATCGCCTGGAATGGTTCAGCGTCCTGGTTAACTAGCTGCTGAGCATCAGAGAATAAAAATTTGTAATCCGCCGCATGGTCACGAAGGTACTGAAGGTTAGGAGTAACACGATCCATTACCTGATTAATCTCAACCTTTCTCTTAGCCAGTTCTTCAAATACCGCATTTTCAAGGCTTTCAATAGTGCGCTTGTTCTTCATTGCGCCAATCCAATCAGGAGTAAACGCGCCCATAATGCCAGCTAACAACATTGGTTTTAATTTAGCGTCACATTCAGCGATATGTTGGCGAAGGTTGTTATCGGCTTCAGTCCATATAGCTTGCTTCTTAGCTTCTTTGGCCTGTTTAACTTGCTTCTCACCGTGGCTTTGCATTTGCTGAAGAACACCATCCATTTCTTGAGCGATTTCTTCAAACTGCGAGTAGCTAACAAATTCACCGCGAACCTTGGCGATCATATCTTTGAGCCCGGCGCGAGCATTCTTAACGTCTTTGTTAAGCTGGTCCTTGTCGGCGAAGTCCTGATCTGTTTCCAGGACCTTGCTCATTTCTTCACTGGCCATTGTTTTGATTTGGTCAAGACACATAGCAATGTTAGTAGTGATTTCTGTTCCTGTTACGCTGTATGAAATAGCTGGCAGGATAGTTTTTTCAGCAACAACAACTTCTTTCTTGGCTTCCATTTCAAAAGACTCTAGATCTTTGTTGAACTGCTTCCATCCAGCGATTAACTGATCACGGCGTTCAGGGATTGAAATGTAGTGCATGCATTCGCGCTTATCTGCTGTGCCGTCTGAAGTCATAAATAAAGCATTTTCAGCGCCGGACACAAGAAGCTGGTGCTCTAACTGCCAGTAGTGAGTCTCTTCAAGCACGTTATTGCGAACATTTTCAGCAAGCGTTTCATTCCAAAGCTTGTGCTCGAATACCATTTGCTGATCTTCTGATAGCCCATCCAGTGAAGCGAGTAGCTTTAAGCCGTCAATCTCGATACCACCAACAACCGGAGCGAATGACTCAAGCATATCGACTTCAAGAAGATCACGAGCTGCGTCTTCTGCTGCGTGGCCCTTATCGAAAAGAGCTTGTTTAGCCGGAGTGATTTTCTCCTTAACACCAAACTTCTTTTCTTTCATTAGCTGAGTACGACTTTTGTACTTGCTTGCGCCCATCATTGCCGAAGCATCAGAAGCGGTTAAGTGAGTGTCACGAAGTTCGTGCCATTCCGGTGTACCTTGTTCTACTTTGAATAATTGCATTCTACTTTCCTGCTTGTTGTAATTTTGAGTATTGGTCTTGGCTAAGGATAATGTTCTTCTTAGTCAAGAATTGGTGTAGCGAGTCAACTGTGTGCTTGCCGTCAGTTATTTTTTTAGACCAGGTATGGAAGTTTTTATTAAATTCTTCATCCGGGTAGCAGTTAACAGGCTTTTGCTGTTCCTGGTTGTCGTACTGAACAGAATCGCCGTCATCATCCTCACCGCCGACAACAATCCCCAAGATACCAGTCAATGTATAACGGCGAAGGTATGAGATTGCCGAAGCGATACTTTTAAGCTGGTCCTTGCCGCCACTAATATCAGGAGAAGAAACCAGCTCACTATATTCTGAATGGCCGCTCTGGTGAGTAACGATACAGCGAACTGTGATAATTCCGTTATCCTGGCTTTGCGTGAATCGGTAAGACAGGCCTGTTTCTTTTAGCGCTGGCTGAATTGCCTTAGCAATATCTTCAATCTTGGCGTACTGGTAGAACGTGCGACCTTTTGAAGTCGTGTAATCCACAATGCCAAGCTTTTCAATTACCGGAAGCATTGCCTGAAACTTAGACATTGCAGCGTTAAACTCTTTCTTAGCCTGGTTTGCTTCATAACGCTCTTGAAGGTCCATAAGCTTTTCAAGCTGAGTAATGTCAGCGCCGTTATTCACCGCAATTTCAATTAGGCGCATGTGCGGCTGTGCCATAACCGGAAGTGATGATTGCTGATCACTTGTAACTAATTCGCCGTTACTCATCTTTTAAGTCCCATAATGTAGGAATTGGCTCAAACTTGCTTACTTGAATGTCAGAACCATCAAGGAAAACAAATTCATCGTTTAAGGTACGAACGCCAGTAGTGCTTAAAATTCCAGACAGTTTAACGTCAGAAGTAACAGCGGCCTTTAGATCATTACGCTTAACTTCTAGCGCTTCCATTTCAGCCTTTGCACGTTCAAGGCTCTTTTCTGAATCAAGATAGGCTGTTAACAGCTCTTTCTTTGTTTTGGTTTCCATTTTATTCACCTTCTACTTTTGAACAAACAATGTCATCACGGTAAGCAGGCCAGTTACCAGCTTCAACCATATCGCAGTAGTGATTCTCTGCGTTTACTGCGTCTTCATAGTCCATTTGACCTACAAGGCCGAAAAGCGCCACCGCTGCTATTACTGCTAAAACCTTCATGCTTGCCTTCTTCATGTTGTGTCTCCGTGTTGATGATTGAAATTTAGCACCGACCAAAATTAAAAGCAAGTATTTTTGTATACTTTTTTAGTATTTTTTTATTTACAAATTAAAGCCGTTAATCTAAGATGAAATCAAATCAACATAAGGACACTAAAAATGGCACAGCATGTAAAAGTAAACCCAACCACCGATGAAATGCTTAGCAAGCTTTCAGAGAAGCGTAAGCGTGAAAACTCATTCATTCGCACCAAGCAAGATATTGCGGCTGAAGCTATCGTTGCTCTCTATAAGAAGGAAATGAAAAATGGCTAGGGCTAGAAACATTAAGCCTGCCTTCTTTGATAATGACGAGCTGGCAGATAATGACCCGCTTGGAAGACTTTTATTTATTGGTCTGTGGACAATTGCAGACTGTAACGGAAATCTTGAGTGGAGATCCAAGAGAGTTAAGAAACAGCTTCTTGCTTATGACGAGTGTTGCATTGATTCGCTCGCTATTAATCTGGATAAATCTGGATTTGTACGGTTCTACTCGGACGGTGACAAAATTTACTTAAATGTCATCAATTTCGATAAACATCAGAACCCACATAAGAACGAGAAAGCTAAAGGAACAGAAATACCGGAATACTGTGAAGAGTACCGACAATCTATTGATTTAAATAAACTCGCGATTAATCGTGATTTATCTGGATTAAAACCGAACAACTCTGATAGTAATCCTGCTGATTCCCTTAACCTGATTCCTGATTCACTTAACCTGATTCCTGATACCGTAACCGAACAAAAGCCTTCGCCAGCTAAAGCAGGCAATGACGTTCTTGAAATCTTTAACTACTGGAAGGAGGTCATGAAAAAAGGAGGCACCACCAGGCTAAACAAGAAGCGTGAAAAGCTTATCTCTGATCGACTAAAAGAAGGCTACCAGGTGGACGAGTTTAAAACCGCGATATTCAATTGCTCTATGTCGCCTTTCCATATGGGACAAAACGACAATCAAACCAAGTACAACGATATTGAGTTGATATGTCGCCCTGATAAGTTTGAACAGTTCCGTGACAACGTTGGGCAACAACAACCGCAGCAGAGATTTGGGCAGCACGTATCTAAAACGCTTGATGCCCTGAACAATATGGAGTGGGACGATGACTGATCTTAATGAAACTCTTTAGCTGAGAGAGCTAGTCAAAGGATCGTTTGAAGCATTTGACGCTTACATTAGCGAGCGAGGAATAGATTTATTCCTGGAAGAACTTAAATACTCGCATGAGCAAATGGTTTGGTTTGCGTTAATCGAGTATATGAGCCTTGCGGAATTAGAAGAAGGGCCACCAGACCCACGAGATATTGAAGCGATCATAATTAAATGGTGCGCCGACAATCAAGTTAAAAACATTAACCAATTAACACTTCAATAGGTGAAGATATGGACTCTAAACAACGATTTGGAAATATGATTGCTCAGCTATCGGTTAACTACCGTAGAGACTTGAGCGAGGCGGACATTGCCAACTTCAAGCTTATGTTTAAGCAATGGGGAATTGACGCACTTGAGCAAGCTGTTCAGGCGCACATGTTTGATCCAGACGATGGGAAATACTTTCCTAACATTGCCAATATTGCGAAGTATGTAACTGGTACCGCAAAGCAGAACCAACAACTTGTTGAAGACCGCGCAGAAATGGCCTGGGCTTGCATTGAGAGAGAGATTAGCCGCATTGGTAGCTATGGCACTCTTGAGCTAGAAGATAAGCAAGCTATTGCGGCGGTTAAAGCTGTTGGCGGCTGGCGAGCACTTTGTATGTGTACCTATGATCAGCTTGTTTGGAAGAAGAAAGAGTTTGTTAGCTCTTACGACTGCTACGAGCGCACACCTTTAGAGGCGCTACCAAGTAAGCTACCTGGCTTAATTGAGTTATCAGAACACAAGGCCGAATCTAAGCAAGGCGTTAAGTCTTTGATGGATGGTTTGAACGAATACCGAAACAGAAAAGGAATTGAGCAGAAATGAGTTATTCAAAAGGTTTTAAGAAAGGCTACCAGCAAGGCTTTAACGCCGCTTTCAAAATGGTGCTTGGTAAGGTTGGTTATTCAATTGAGTTCGCCGGGCTTATCCGCAAAAAGCAGTTGAAGATCATCACTGAAGAACTGTCTCAGCAAAAACAAGGTCACAAAATGCCAGAGCCAACTTGTTGCTATTCGGAGCCGTGGCAAGGTGAGTGCGGCTCAAAGGCGATTCTTGATAACGGCCAGTGTGAGCGCCACCAGGCTAAGTGTAGTTGTGGAAAGCTTGCAACTCATGGATGCAGCCACGCCGGGCAATTTGTTTGCGGCCGTCCTCTTTGTGATGATTGTCGCTGTAACCACTAAGGAATAAAAATGGCTAATGATTTGTGGCGCACACCGCCAGAAGTGTTCAACACTCTAAACCGTGAGTTTGGTTTTGTCGCTGATATGGCAAGCTCTCACGAAAACGCGCTTTGTGTTCTTCACTTCACTGAAGAAGATGATTCTCTTTCCCTGGATTGGGCCAAAGAGATAGATAAGCGCTACGCCTTCATAGGTCATAACTATGTTTGGTTAAATTGCCCGTATAGCAATCCTATGCCGTGGGTGAAGAAATCGCTTGAGGCTCAAGCTGGTGGCCTTGGTGTTGTTATGCTGCTTAACGATGACACTAGCGTTGGTTGGTTTGCTGAAGCTTTGAAAGGTGTTAGCGAGATCCGACACATAGTTGCCGATGCTACGCCAGAAGGTAAGCGCGAGTATTCAACCGGGCGAATCGCTTTCTTAGATGGTGAAGGCAAGCCGATACCAGGCAATAACAAACCTCAGTTCGTACTTGTGTTTAATCCATTCAAGATAGGCGCACAGGTAACAAGTTATATTCCTAAGTCCGAATTATACGGCGCATAAAAAAAGCCCTAACCAATACGGCTAGGGCAGTTCAAAGTAGAAAAGGGAATAATAACATGCAATACACAAAAACGGTGACACTGGATATTAACGGCTCAGAAGTAGAGGCTGAACTTACGTTTAATCATACACCATTTTCACCAGGTTTCTATAGTGGACCGCCAGAAGATTGCTATCCATGCGAGCCGGAAGAGTACGAGCTCATTAAGCTGGTGGCTGAAGATAATGATTGCACTTGGATGCTTGAGCATATCGGTGACAGCCTAATTGAACAGCTAGGTGATGATAATGGCTAAAGAATTTGTTTTGATTAAGGTCAATAACGGCTTTGCCTACGCTACCGATTCAGACCGGGAAGCGGCGGCAGGCTGGAAGGTAGGCCAGGCGATCAAGATTAACGCCACTCAACAAAGCGCCCGATCACTTGCTTACCATCAAAGGTACTGGGCCGGGCTTATCGCTTTGACGTTTGAGTATTGGGAACCTGACCAGGGAATGACAACCGAAGCAGAAAGAAAGCTGATCGCTAGGTTTTGCAAAGTCCTGGATGATAACGGTGGCGGCGGCGAGGTGGCGCATTGGGGTGATCAGTTCCTTGCCACTCTAAGCCAGAACCGGGCGCAAAAAATACAGGCACCAAACAAGACCAAGGAAGCGCTTCACGACTGGATTAAAGAGCAGGCTGGTTATTTCGATGTGGAGATCACGCCGACCGGACCAAGGCGCAAACTTAAATCAATAAACTTTAATGCAATGTCAGAGGAACAATTTAGAGACTATTACAAGGCCGCTTTTAATGTGTGCTGGCGTTACGTCCTAGCTAAACCTTTTGACGATGAAGTTACGGCTCACAATGCAATCTCACAATTACTAAGCGTAGGTTAATAATGGCTAACAAAGAAAAGAAATGCTTATTTTGTAAAGAGTTCCACATCGCTGAAGAGGGAATAAAAACCCCGGCTGGTTTCTTTTGTCAAATGGATCACGCTGTAAAGCACGCAAGAGCAGCTTCAGAGCGCCAACGTAAGCGACAACAACAGAAAGCCAAGCAATCACAAGCGAAAGAAGGCAAAGCCTCACGAGCAGCCAGCAAGGAAGCAAAAAGGCGTGATCTGAAGTGGCAACACGGTTTAACTCAGAAGGCATTTAACAAAATGCGCGTTCTCGAGGAAAAATTGTGGTTCAAAGAAAGAGGTTTAGAGCCTGAATGTATTAGCTGTGGCCGCCCCATTGGTGGTGATCAGTGGTGCTGTGGTCACTTCAAAACTCGCGGCGCTCAATCTGGTTTACGCTATGACAGAAAGAATACCTTCCTTCAACATAACCACCGATGCAACATGAACTTATCCGGTGACATATCCGGCACAAAAACAACAAGGGGATACAAGCAAGGGTTGATTGATAGGTTTGGCGAAGAAGAAGGTCAAGCCATAATAGAATACTGCGAGACTCATTCTGAGCCAGTTAAATGGTCCTGGGAAGATCTTGAGAAAATGAGAAAAGACTTTAACTCTCGCATTCGTCAGCTTGAAAATGAACTTTAATTCACCAATAAAAAGGCCGAACTTAATCGGCCTTTATTTTTTATTTGTTAAATTTCTTATAGCGTTGATGTGCTCGCTTGAGCAAACACCATAAATGAAACTTTATCAGGAACAAGATCTGCACCAGCCTGATCATGGACAGAAATTCTAATAGAGCTATTGCCATTCCATCTGTAGTTAACAAATGCCGGGGTATAACTTCCGCTATCCCCAACAGTACAAAGAACAGGCACGTTTTGAGACTGAACATTGTACTTAAAGTTAACTTGGAAAATTCCAACACCAACATGCACAACACTTAGAACACTATTTGAACTCGCTGTTAGAGTTGGAGTTGTCGGATCTGACCACTCTACAACCCCGAAGATTTCGGACAGGCCACTTTTATCACCAGTAGGATCGGCGGTTCCTTCTTCGTAAGGTTGGTTTCCTTGCTGCGTTAACTGGAATGCGTTGTCATATTGTTTAGAGCCAAAAGCGTCTTCAACAATATAAACCGCCGCATTATCAAGCCTCCCTTCTGTTGGAGGTGCTGTAAAGAACTGATAGAAAGTGTTATTTCTTACTACTGTTCTTTTCGCCTCAACAAGAATGCCACCCTCGCGGACTGCATTTACCACAGTAGAAGAACCGATAATGAAGTTCTTTTCAATCAGTCCGTTTTCATAACCAATAACTCTTATGCAATATCGAGACTTACCACCTTCAGACCAGTTTCTTCGTATTACCGGGCCAGCAATAGGGAAGTTCATTTGAACATCATCAGCATCAAATGGAAGGTTGGAAATAACAAAAAGATCGTCTCTTGTTTCATCCTGGCCGCACGACTGAGATGTACAACCTTCAATTTGGAATAGATCACCATTACCCCAAATACAGTGAGCACTACCACTAAACCAGCAATCCCTTACCTTCATTTCATTTGATGGTGATGTATTGAGAGAGTATGAGTAACTGTAACCGCTTGGATCTTGCGTAGCGGCTGTTCCCGCACCAGTTGCAACAATACCCCAACAATCATCGTTTACACTATAGAACTCACACTTTTCAATTTTAGCGTCAGTTGCCGCATTGGTTCTGTAGCCAACCTTAACGAAGTTTATAAAATCAACGTCACGAATTGAGCCCTGTCCATTTTCACCTACAAATAGACAGCCTATTGCTATGTTGTTGGCGTTAAATGTCAGATCTCTACATCGAAGCGCATAACTTCCGTGACCTGTTTGCGTTCCGAACCAAGCCATATAATTGCGAGCTGGTGAAGTAAATCCAGTAAGAGCAATAATATGAGTATTTTTCTGTCCATACCCACTAAGCAACCTACGACCGCCATTAGTGCGCTCTTCTATGTTTGACTTGATACCCCAGAATCCAGGAGAAAGTTTAACTGCGCCACCAGCACCAGAAAGCTCAAGAGCATCGTTAATTGCTTGAGTGTTATCTGTTCCGGTAGTTCCTGAAACGTCAGCGTCAGGGCTGCCCCCCATATCAATAACATGAAGTCCGTTCATAAACTTAGCGAATAGGCCATTTCCGAGATCAACCTGACCGCTAGTGTTTAGAACTTTCCAGTCTGTGACGCCAGTAGAAAGAATTTGACCTGCTTTAAATTCTACTTTAACTCCGCCGACAGTAATTCCAGACTCCATATCTGAAACAGAGGCGAAAACAAGCTTTGATACGTCACCAACATCTTGAGCGCTATAGCTAGAATCAGGACCAACCAGAGAAGTGCAAACCTCTTCAATGTTTGTGGTAACAATAGAGTCTGCAATAGTTACTGTTGTTTCCCCGGCAGAGTACACAGCATCATTAACACTAGAGTATGAGTAATTTGATAATCCGCTACCTATTCTAACTTTTCGCTGATCATTAAACACAGCTACAAAATTACCAGCTACTTTAAACTGAGTTGGTGATACGTAGGCCGCAAACATGCAATTAACCCACTCATCAGCCTTGTTTGAAGAAACTGGATCTGAAGTCCATATTTCATTCTCATCTTTATCTTTGAGGACCATTTTATACTGACCATCAAGATAAATATTTGCGTAACCCTCCCCGTTCAAAATTACAGGGTTAGTGTTTTCCACAACCATATCTTCAGATTGATAGGTTGCTTTTGGTATGTTAGTTCTGGCCTGATAAGTATAAAGCTTACCAAAAGCCAACGGTTTCCCGTTACGGTCCCAAGCATAAAACTTGGGGCCTATCATTGCGACTGCCATGTTATTTCTCCTGTTCAGCTTCTCGTTTGGCTTTTTGTAGAGCCTGATTAGCTTGGTTATAGTACGTTTCAAATGCTTTATTGCGAGCAAGCCATAGTTTATCCATTTGCTCACGCTTTTCTTTACCAGACAAATTTTTGTCATATTTAATTTTCAGCTCAGCGGTTTTAATCCCTTCTTTTCCATACATTAGCTTAATTAATTGATTCATAGAATCATTCAAGCCAAACAGAACTTCTTTCTCTTTTCCAGAAAGACCGTAAAACTTGTCATCCTTAAATTTACCAGTTCCACCTTGACCTTTAATTTGTCGGCGAACGTCAACCGTTTGCTTAAAGGTTGAGACTATTTTATCAGACTGTTCTTTTAGGTTAAAAAACTTCTCCATATTAGCAGTGGCCGGACGAACATCAGGAGTTAAGAAGCGGCGCAAGAATACGTTTTCCGATAGTTTGCGGTCCGGTTTTTCTCCAAACTTAGACTCATCCCAAAGCAAGTGATCGGTGCCAGCCATTAAGTACCCACCAAGATAACCAGTATACGCCTTAAACATATGCTCAGCCTTGATAGGGCTAACACCTAAAGCCTCACCCATACGAACAAAGGTTTCACTTGTGTTTGATGTGTACTGCTCAGGAGCCTCAACATCAGAAAGAGATTGCGGCACAACTGGCGCACCAGTCCATTTCTCATTGCGAACAAGGTCCCACCATCCTGTCATCATTGCCGGAGTGCCATCAATCCCGTACATTTGCGTCATGGTCCATAACATGCCGTCAGCAAACTCTTTCCCCTTGTCGTCCTCTACATACTTTGCAAATAATTCAGGCGTCGTTGCATAAACAAAACCAACATCATAAGGACGAGGAATTTTAACGAACTGGCCGTCACCGATTTTAATATGCCAGTTAGTTCTTTTTTCGTAATCCGGTATTGCTTTGTAATCTTCGTCATCTTTATTCACCAAATAAAGGATCAGAGTCGGCACCGTAATACCAAGAAACGCCTTCATAGCCATGCCTGTAGGGTTTCCGTCATAACGCTTACTCACTGCCGCTTCCCTGAAGACTCGATCCTGTGATTGAACCATCGCGTTTAGGAACGGAACTGTGCGAATGTAGCCAGTCAGGAACCTGTTAGCACCAAGAACACTAAAGTCAGTTGAGATCTCTCTCGCATCAAAACCAGCGTCCATATCAGACTTCATGTTTTTCTTGGCAAGTCTGTATTCGCCAATGCGAGTGCCATACTCAAAGGCACTAGCTAAGTTATCAATACTGCTTAGCAATCTTTCCGGGCCTGTCATAACGCCAAATTCATCAAGCTTAACTCTTCGTCTTGCCTGGCTGTCACGAGTCGCACCCTCAAGGCGGCTTGAGTGACCACCACCGGAGCGAATAAAGTCCTGGTAATATTTGTCTTTAGCTAAAAACGAATACATTCCCTGGAACGAGCTGATAAACGGCTTGAAGTTATTCTTGCTAAGGAATGTCGCGCCAACCGTATCACGCACTAGGTTAGCCCCGGTGAACTCAATACCTAGCGTAATGGTACGGGTAAAGAAGTTCTTAACGCCGAACATCACATTCATAAATGAGCTGTAGCTTTCAGGGTTCATTGACATAAGCATTTCTTGAAGCAGTGGATCTTGCACTTCGTAATACTTCGGCTTGCCATTGATGACCACTGAATCAACGATATTACCCGACTCATTAACGCGAGGCGCAACGCCGTGTTGCCAGAAAGTAAGTAGCTCTTTGCTGGCTAAATCAAGATCACCATCTATCTCAATTCCGTTAGCTTCAAGCACCTTGCTTATCTTCGCTTGCATTTCATCAGCGTAAACCTGAACAGGTTTAGAGTCCGGCGCTATCTTGGTTGCAAAAATCGCCCCGTCTTTATGTCCTGAAATGTATTGATAAAGTCGCTGCTTAGCTCGGTTGTTTAATGCCGATCGGACGTTTGCCGTTATGCCGTCTTGAATGTTTACCAAAATATCATTCAGGTTAGCGGTGCCACCTTTCAGCTTTTGGAATCCGGCACTACCAGCACCCTTACCACCAGCAAGCTGATCACGGATACGGTTGAAAGGCACATAGTCCTTGTTCATTGACTGCATTGTTTTACGGCCTTCAGGCGTAACCATTCCGGCCTCTTCGTAAAAGTCCATCATGCGATCATTAAACTGTTGATACTCTTTCTGGATAGACTCAAACACCGGATAGTCTTTACCAAGACGAGCCCATTCCTTAGCGGTTTCTTTAGGGATCAGGTTTTCGCGTTTCTGGCGATGAAGCTCTAACGCTCGTCGCCCAGCAAAGTAACGCATTAGCAAATCAATCTTCTGATCGCCTTCATGCTCAGGCTTTAGCTTGATTGTTTTAACTGGCTCCATCACTTCATGCAAGCTCTTACCGCTACGCTTCAGATCGCCTTTTTCATCAAACTGAACGGTGCCATAGTTAAGAATGTAATCAGAAATACCTTCCGCGCCACCATTAGCAATTCTAAATTGCTTCCAGGCTGACTCTTCAACTGTGCCAATTTTACGGGTTAGCTCTTGCTCAACTTTTCTTGCTGCATGGAAGCGGTCAATAACTTGCTGGCGAATACGCGAGTCACGGCGATAAGCCCACTCGTTAAATCGCTGCTTGAATGATACGTCTTGACCAATTAACGCTTGGCCCAACTTATCCGGCCCCTGGAAGTAGAACTTGTGCATTAGGTCCTGCATATCACGCATAGGGTTAAGCAGTTTACGATCACGCGCTAACTCATTGGTAAACACACCGTAGAACTTAGGCGCTCTCAATTGCGCTTCATTGGCATTCGTTAGCCATAAGCGCACGAACTCAGCGAACCCTTCAATTTTCTCAATCTTCGGATCAGCATCGGTATAGCTAAGCGCGGCCACTTCACTAGAATACTTCGGATCTTTATAAAGCTTCTGGAAGTTAGGCAAAGTGATATTTGAATACACATCAAGGTAATGAGCCATTTCATGCGCCAACACTTCAACGTCATTCTTGCGGCGCGTTCTGATCTCGCCAACGTTAGGACGATAGAAACCTTCAGCAGACTTACCTTTGATTTTCCCAAAGTAAATACGGCGGCCAGTTATCTTAATCAGCTTGCTCATGATCGGCTCGATACGTTGCGGCGCATCAGGTATCTTTAGCTTACGGCCTTCAATGGTTACAAAGTCACGGCGTTCAGGTATTCCGGTTGAACGGAACATGCCGATAAAGTTATGACCAGGCGCATGAAATACGCGCTCACCATCTTTCGGCGTAGGTGAAACTTTGTTGTCATCACTCTTGTAGTTAAGTGTGTTGGTGTCGTTTTTCTCAATCGTCACCATTACAGTGTTAACGCCAGTCGAACGCTCTGAACCTTTAAAGCTTCCTTCTGGTAAATCTTCAATGTAACTGCCAGCATCATCAAGCCACTCACGAAACTCAACCGCCTTCTTGCGCGAGTTCTTCACGCCAGCACCCATGATAGCCACAAGTTTTCCACCAGGTTTTAACAGGTCATAAGCATGTTTTACATGGTCAATGTCCTGGAAGTTTTCAAACGGTGGATTCATAACAATGCGGTCATACTGTTTACCTGAGTATTCAAGGAAGTCATTACCAACAACGTTATAACCTTTTACCTCAAGCAATGAAGCAAGTGACGTATTGTATTCAACCACATCAAGCGAAGCATCCGGCGCGGAAACCATGATCTGATCTGCAATGTTACCCTTACCTGCAGAAGGCTCTAATACCTCATGCCCTGGTTTAATGTCTGCATAGTCAATCATCTGATCAACTAATGGTGTAGGCGTAGGAAAGAAGCCTTCAATCTTCTTACCGACCAAATCACGTTCCAGCTTTTTAACCGGGTCCTCTTGTCGCTTAGCCACTCGAAGAGAATCAAGCTCACGGATAGCGGCGCGTAACTGCTCACCAGTAGAAATACCCAACTTGCCTAATCGGTTTAAAGTTGCAACCTGATCCGGCAGCCAGCTAAGAGAATAAGCTTCAAGTAATCCGGCTTTATTGGCAGCCATGATCTTGTCGCCTTGCTCTTTAGTAAGCTTACGAAGTGAACCACGCTTACCTTTTGGCAACTTGCGAAGCTCAGCAGATAGGCGAGCATAACCTCGCTTACCTTTTAATGTATCAGCTACACGTTCAATGATTCCGCTATCAAGCTCGATACCAGGGAAATCAACAAGGTTAATGTAGTCGTCAACCGTAACGCCTTCTTTCAATGGTCGGCTGATTGAATACCCATCAAACGAACCTTGCTCATACATATCATTAGGTATTGCACGTTTCTGAATGGTGATCAGTTCTTCAAGCTGTGTAACCTGGCTCATTTGGCCCAGGTGTTTAACTTCACCTTCCTGAAGCTTAACGGCGATATTGCGAACCGTCTTAGCCAAAGCGAGTTGCTTCTCGGCTCTCTCAGTGGCGTTAGCAGCCATTGAAGCGCGTCTTGCTGTGTTGGCCTGTCTTGGTCGGTTAATTTCTTCTGTGGCCTTGGCTTCCATCTTTTCAGCCATATTTAGAAGCTTGTCAGCGTTCTTTGACTGTTTAACTTCAGCCTTAGCTTCTGCAAAGTCGCTTTTATCCACATCCTTGCCAGATAGTAACTGTTCAAACTGATCAGCCGCTTCAACCGTTTTAAATTGAAATCCCGGTATCGCGTCACCTTTTGAGTAAGAAGAGTAATAGCCGCCTAGCTGTTTAGCCTTTCCGCTTAGCTCTCTAAATTGCTCTTTAGGTACACGGCCAACCATTTTAACTACAAACAGATCCGCACCTGTTTTAGTGTGCTTGGTTTGCGCTCGCTCAGTCGTTACAGCTTCAGTTTCAGCCTTGACAACTTCAGGCTTAACTTCTGCCATTGATTCAGCAACAAGCTCGTCATAAGCGGCCAGTTGTTCAGGGCTCATTTTCTCTTTACCGCGAACACGGATGAACTCTTTAAACTCTGGCAAGGTTTCAGGGTTAGATAGTGACTTAACAAACTCGTCTTTACGCTGCTTCATTTGAGCGCGATATTCACGTTGCTTCTCGTAAGCTGCGTCAACATCGGCTTGAGTCTGCTTGTTAATTTTCTCCATCATTTGTTGTTCGTAGGTTTTAGAGCCGCCGAATATGGTAAACGTAGCATCACCCATAACGTGAGCCGCAAGCATTGACTCATACGCACTCTTAACCATTTGAGGCTTTTTGAGATCAGAGCGTGGCGAGTGAGTTATTTGCTGAAGCATTGCCTTGGTGAACTTGCGATCACTCATCTTGGCAATGATAGCGTCTTTGTTTTTAACCAGGCTTTCAGCATCAGCTTTAATTTCGGCAACAGTAGCGGTTTGATTGGCTACCGACTCCATGAAAGAGCGGTAAGCTTGTGCTGGCTCAGTGGCGTAGTCTGCTTTAGGTGCTGGCACTTTATCAGCATCAGTTAAACCTTGGCCTTTCTTCTTGCTAACAGACTCGACAACTTCAGACATTGGCTTAGTTGGTTTTTTAACTGGCTCCGGCTTATCGGCTTTAACGATAGAACCAAAGTCATGCCATACGCCTTTAATCTTGGCTTTCTGATTGGCTTGAGAAATGCCTTCAATCTCACCACCATCAAAGAAAGTTTTATCCTTGTCGCTCTTTACTGCCTTGGCATATTCGCCGCGAGTGAATGACTGCTCAGACGGACCGCCTTCACTATCTTTAGCGTTCCAGTTGGTAAAGGTATCTTTCTCTTTAATTGAAGGTTTCGCCGCTGGCTCTGGTGCTGGTGTTTTAGCTTCTTCCGTGATCGCTGGCTTCTCATCAGTTACCGCCTTTTCAGGTTTAGCTTTAAGCTCTTGGGTTAACTTAGGGTTGGTATGCCAGTTTTGCCAATCACGCTTTTGCTCTTTCAGTTCAGCAATACGGGCCTTTATAGCTTCAGGGTTTTTAACGTCAACGCCTTCTTTAGCGGCTAACTCTGGTCGCTTAGCTGCACCTTGTACCGCCGACAAAGTTTTTTGAATTTCGCTTTGCTTTTTAACTGCGGCTTTTGCCAGGTTCTCAGCTTCGACCATTGCAGAATCATCAAACCCAAACAGATCACCGCTTTGCTGCGCGGTTTCGTCTGTCATGGTTTTAACGGCTTTAACCATGTTCTCAGCAACGGCAATAGTCTTACCTTCTTGAATGGCCTTAATACCAACAGCTTGAAGCTTCTCATTACGTGGGGCCGCTTCAGCTATGCGAGTCGCGGCCTCATCAGTTAGCTGATCGTTTCGGTGGCTGGTAATGAGCGCATCACTTCCTTCAGTTGCGATTGTGAAAGCCCGTTTGCCCGTCTGCCTTGCCAGTATTCCTTGTGACTCTGCTTCTTGTTTTCTTGGTTTTGTTGCTTTGATGAAATCGACATAATCTTTTACCTTACCTTGACCTTCACGAATATTAAGCATGGCATCAAGCACAGCCGCCTGATCTGCACCGAAACCTTCAGACTCATAATGATATTGAGCCGGGATTGTTTTTTCTCCACTACGTTCAGCTAAGTCTAAACGGTGGCGACCGCTGATCACCTCTTTGCGACCATCTTCACGGACCCAGATTTGAACGGGAGCAACGCCAGTTCTTTCAAACTTGCCGCCCAATGGTTCAACAACGCCTTTAACGTTAGCGCCCTCTTTGAATTGAGGAACGTCTTCACTGATAGTTATTTCTTCAATAGGAGCTTCAACAACTTCTTTGCCAACAATTTGTTGTTTAATTGGCTTCTCTTCTGGCAGTTCAAGCGCAACAGGCTCTTGCTCAGTGGTTTGAGACTTGTCTATTTCAAACTCTTGTTTAACAACTGGCTTGACCGCATCAGGTTGAGCTTGTGCCTCTTTCGCTTTAAGTTCTTGTTTTTGCTGTGGTTTTTGCTCTTGCTGAATTTGAGCTTGCTCAGGCGATAGCGCTTCAATAGCCGCCTGCTCAGTTCCTACAATGTCAGTTGCTTCAATATCCTTTTCAAGCTGTTTAGCAATAACCTTTTCAGGTGAATAGTTGATCTCGTTAGCGGTTGAAGTAGCTAGGCCACCAGCACCACCAAACACACCGCCAGCAACAGCACCAGCCGCCGCACGATCAAGCGCTTCTTTCCAATCCATAGCAACGTCAGTGCCGTAACGCTCACCAACATATTCAATCATTCCTTCCTGAATTGCTTCAGTTCCGGCTTCTTTGGTTAACGCCTTTCCGCCAGCCTTGGCAACTCGCTTAGTTGATTCTTTAATACCAGCCTTTAAGATCTCTTTCCCGATCTCTTCTTTGCCAGCCTGTGTAATGCCTTTAGCGCCGATACGCTCAAGTAATGAAGATGCAACAGCAAAAGGAGCCGCTTCAAGTACGTCTTCAAGCTCAGCCTTTTCTTTGCCCTTGTTCTGCGCTCTCTGTTCGCCTATCTCGCCAGAACGCGCAAATATATACGTTGGTAAGGCATAGATAGCCGCAACCATATCAGGGACCGACTTAACACCCTGTTCGATGCCATACTCAAGAACATCAGCATAAGCGCTACCGGATAACGGGCCACCTTCAGAGAATGACTTTTTAACATCTTCCCAGCCAACTTTTTCTTGATAGCCAAGATCAACACCTTTAAGAACTTCAGCGCCTTTATTTAAGATTGGTTCAGCATCAGTTTGCGCCCACTCTTCAGGTGATTTGTATGAAGGAATAATGTCACCATCTTCCCAAACAAAACCGCCCATAGGTAACTTCTGTTCAATGCCTTCGCCTACCGTTTGAATAGTGCTAAGTAATGCACCACCAACGTCACCAGCTCGTTCACCAGCACCAGCGCCCCAGTTTTTAAGCTTGCCACTAACAAGCTCTAACATACTTTGATCTTCAGGTTTCTTCATTGCGGCACCAGTGAAGCCGTCAACAGGTTGTTGCTGTGGGATTGGTTCTTGTTGTTGAACTGGAATGCCGGAAGATGCACCGTAACCAGTAATAGGTGCAATTGGCTCTTGTGGTCTTGGCTGTGCGATTAAACCAGGCTCTTGCTCTGCTACTGGTTCACTAACAACCGGGTCAATTGGTGCGACTTGAAAGCCAATTTTTTGATTAAACTGTTCGACTGGAATATCTGAATAGTATTTATTGTGAAGCGCAGTGACTAGCTGATCGTCAGCCATGTCATTGTATTGAGGGTTTTGTTCTCTGAAACTTTTTATGAACTCGCTCACGGCGGCTCTCCTGTATTAAAGCCCTAATTAAAGGGCTCATTTATCATCGAATACCTAAAGGGTCATTATCAACTGTACTACCAGCGTCAGGAACTTCAAGCCCAAACTTCTGAGCTGCTTGTTTAACTGCTTGTGATCGAGTTACACCACCTTCACGGAAAATGTTAGTTGCTTCGGTAGCAATACCCTGGACCTTATTTCTAACAGTAGGATCAAGATTGGTAATATTGCCAGCCTGATCAAACAGACCGCCAAGCAATTCAACAGACTGGCGATACATCAAGCTTTCATCAGCCGACTTAACGCCGCCACCATCAGATCCAGTGCCGGAAGTTTTAACCGGGCGAGTCTTACGCTCAATCTCTCGGCCACCTTTATAAACAACGTCTTCACCGCCGACCTGAATAGCTTTAGGGTTTTCAAGTAGCTTATCCATTGCCATTGCTTTAGATAGTGATAGCTCCATGAATTGCGGATCGTATTGTTCCGGTAGCTTTGATTGCACTTCAGGGGAAACGCCCTGGTACATTAACTGATAACGGCGAGCTTGTTCTTCAGGGGTTTTACCTTGAAGCACGTACCCGGCAAGCTGCCCCATTTCGTCAACTGATCGCTGAGTAGCTTTAAGCTTGCGATCATCCATCTTAGTAACAGCGTCAATAAACGTTGCCCCACCTTCAGGATCAAGTGCTAGTAATTGTTGCTGTGCACTAACATCACCACTAACCGCTTTTTGACGAAGACCAGAAAGCATATTCTTGCGTTCTAACGCAGCGGCCTCTTTCGCTGGTCGCTCTGCAATTTCTCGCTCAGTCTCATCAAGTTGTAGTTGAGATAATCGGTTTTGAGTGCGAGCACCTTTAACCGCTTCGGTTGTTCGGTATAGATCACCTAAATCAATACCATATTGATTAGCTGCCATTATGATGCCCCCAAAGTTTTAAACATTAGCCAGTTTTGTGCGGCTTGGTTTCCTGCCTGAGCCATCCCTTGATATGCGCCAGCACGAGCTTGACCTTGTGCATACTGTGATTGAGCTTGTGACTGACCTAGGTTTGACAATATATTCCCTGAAGTTTGAGCAAGCTGACCAGTCGCGCCAGCTTGTTGTGCTGCCGATGCTTGGCCTTGCCCTGACATTCCAGAAAGAATATTGTACTGACGGGCTTTTCTGTCTGCCTCGCTTGCATACTCGCTCGCCTGTCTTGCAACATCTTTATTATATTTATCAGAATAACGAGCATAAGCATTCCCGTATTCTTGACTTGCAAGTCCCTGGGAATAATCACTAACCCCTTTTTGTTGCGCTCCACTTAACAGTCTTCCGCGAGAGGCTGCGGATTTATCAAGAGCGTCTATTCCTTGCTCCATTCTAAACTGATAGCCAGGGTCCTGAGTTACATCAACCTGCGAAGGATCAAACTTATCAAGCTCGAGCTTTCCTGGGTCGAACTCACCTGACTGAACTCCGGCCCACATTTGGTTTAATGCTTTTTCTCCAATATCGCGCCAAGGAGCAAAGTCTTCTCTTTGCTGTGCCGCAAGCTCTCTTTGCAATGCCATGTTCTCAAGGGCAATGCGTTCTTCTGCTGAAGCGGCAGATTTCGCCGCGCTTTTTTGTGCCTTTCCTGATTGATATGCTGAAACGCCACCAACAACAGCAGAACCAATAACAGCCGCTGCAACTACTGACATAAATCCCCCTTATCAATGATAGCTTTAGCGCACTCAGTTAATACAGCTTCATCATGCTCAATTTGCTTCATTGCTTGTTCAAGTAGATAGTTAAACTCTTCTAACTCTTCAAACGATCCACAAGTCAGAAATTCATACATTTCTTCAGGGTTTCGCTCTTCGGCGCAATGAAATGTGATCCAGTGCGTATCTTCGTGAGCGTACCCTGCTCGCTTCTTCCCAGCTTTACCTTCCATGATGTTCAAACCAGTAAGGCGCTTAACTTCCCCAGTGTCGGTTGAAACAGAAATGTCACCACTCAGCATAATATCAAAGTGATCAAACTTATGGATGCGGCCAGTTAGTAAGGTTCCTTTAGGGATGGTAATCTCACGCGCATAAATACCACCATTGAAGCGGTGATTAACGTCGATATCAACCTGTTCTTCCTGAAGCATTGCCAACTCAAGAGCGTTAATCTTGTCACGGCGCTCAGCGACATCAATAGACGATACC
>WLWF01000973.1_pt1 | contig 25744 bp, 57 predicted proteins | sample 6718331 | NCBI WGS metagenome assembly WLWF01 (sample SAMN12718692, study PRJNA515312) | sponge metagenome | isolation source: marine sponge | host: Mycale hentscheli | place: New Zealand: South Island, Marlborough, Capsize Point | collected 2003-05-01
TGGTTTATTTTTCAATTTTGTTTGGCCTAGCCCGTGTTGATCAACATCTCTTCTTCGGCTCCGCCTCAGAAGAGTTTTCTCTATTTAATTAATAATTAATCATATGAGAATCCGCCAAGAAATATAAACTAATATGATGAATTAGTAATATAAATTAAACAAATAGGACTTAACTCACTCGCCGTAGGCGAGTGAGTATGTTTGGAATCGTTTCCCCCGAAAGGGAAAGGTTTCCACGGTTGAATTATTGAACAAATGAGAACAGTTGTTAAAATACTCTCCCACCGTAGGTGGGAGAGTGGTTAGAAAAACATATTTTTACAAGTTATTAAATAGGTAAGCTACGTGTCGTAGCTTACCTATTTAATAAGGATATGTCAAGTGGGGGTGAATTTTGGTATGGGTTGTATTTTAGGAGTGTTGAATTTAATTAATTTACATTTTAATTTAGAATTAATTTAATTTACATTTTAATTAAGCAAGATAAGGTTTACTTATGCGTGAGATTCGTTTGATATGGGAAATTAATTTCGAAATTAATTAAAATGAAAAGTAATTAATTGTTTTACATTTTAATTAAGCAAGATAAGGTTTACTTACACGATCACACGAGCACATGTAGAGTGTGCGTTGATCATGAATGGAGAGTTTGTATGCTTTGGGATAGAGAGAACTTAGAATACGAGGTTGATCTGCCATCAAATCGTTATCGAGTCGAATATGGCATTAGAATTCTGAATACTAGTGATAAAGATTGGGCGGATGATTCCATTGGGAATTCATGTCCACGGGTTTTGGATTTCAAATCGAAGTCATCAGCAATCCAAGAGGCAAAGAATCTTCTAAAAGACTCCAATTGCAGTTATTCAAGGGTTGTTGAGATCGAGGCTGTGTTAACATGCTTTGATGATTCCATGTTTGAGTGGGATGCACTTGAGGATGGTTCGATTTGGAATTAAGATAAGGTCTACTTATTTGGGTGTTCCCCCGAACGGAACAAACACAACACACACACACACTTACTTACTTTTACTCGGAAGGTATCAGAGATGATTACTTCAAGCAAGAATGCAGACGAGTTGTTTGCGACGAAAGAGAAGCAATTCATTCTTTTTAGTCGCAAGATCAATGACAGGAAATGGAACGACGAGACGCTTGCTTGGGATTCCACGACGATCAAGATCAAGACGATCAAGTATGATCTTTCATCTGACAGTTTCAAGCGAGAGTTGAGGAACGGTTGCCACAAAGATGTTGCTGAGACAGGAGTTGCTTCATTTTTTCGTGGTTTTGAGCCACGCAAGATTTCGGGTGCTTTCAGCAATGAGAAGGATTCTGTTTACCAGAAACTTGTAGAGATGGTGACAAGTAACGAGAGTTATCGGAGCAATGCCAACTTTGGGACAGTGATGCAGCGTGTAAACAGGTATATGGCAATGGAGTCATATCTCTTGCTGGGCATCCAAGTCAGCCAGCACAGTCTGTTCCAGTCTGGGGTGAGTCAGTTCCCCAAGAGCATTATTCGTTTTATGCGTGAATCTAAGTTTACATTTAGCAATAAGTGGGAACAAAAGACAATTACCACTGATAAGATGAAGATTTTGTCTGATTTGTGTCAGCATGTTTTAACTAATTACCATGACGATTTGGAGATTTACCAGATTGTTCACGATATGATTAGCAACTGGGGTAGTGATTGGGACAATTTTGTGGCTATTTCAAGTCCGATGATTACGGAGGACGATGAAACTGGTTACAACCATGATTACAAGAGCGTATTTGATTACATTGTGAAGTGTGTTCGGACAGAGGCGATGACTTCTAGCGATTGTTTGAGTGAGTATTTCGATTATCTCAGGATGAATCGAAACATTGAGCAGTTGAAAGAGGTGAATCGTCAGGCAGTTCTGGGCAACGCTGTGACGATCAGAGACGTAGGTTATCCCCGTCACAATAAGGTTGAGAAGTATCCCAAGGCACTAACGATTCTTCATCGTCTGGTTACTCGCAATTACACTGTGATGAGCAAGACGTATGATGACGAGAAGTTCAAATCATGCGTCAACTTGGATTTTGAGTGGGCAGATCGTGATTATGTTCTAATCATGCCAAAGAGTACGGATTGTTTGAAGAACGAGGGTACAGATTTGAACCACTGTGTGGGATCGTATGTGAAGTCCATTCTTGATGGACGTACACAGATTGGATTCTTGCGGGATGTTCACAAACCGGATGAGAGTCTGGTGACGGTCGAGATTCGTTCTAGCGGAATCCAGCAGGTTCGAGGTTATGGAAACCGCTTGCCTAATGATGAGGAAATGGCATGGTTGGAGAAGTATTCCAAGAAGAAGAATTTGGATTACGGTCAGCGTAAAGTCGAGCGTGATGCGAAGAAGGACATGGATATTTCCAAGGGTCGATGGCCGAAAGAGAAGGATGGCAGCGACAAGTATGTTGTTGAATTTCCTCCGGTCAAGTCCAAGGAAAGTGACGAAACTACTTCTGAGCTTGTTGCTTAGTAAGTTTGTGTGAACCCTCACCCCCTTCGGGGGGTGAGGGTTGTGTTTTCCAATAAGATAAGGTTTACTTATGAGGGTGTTGACTTCAATTTTGGTTGGGTTGACAACGAGTAATTGGCTTGTTAATCTACAGTTGTAGATTACCAATCCTATACAAATGGTGACTTAGCTCAGTAGCACTTTTTGTCCGAGTCTCAGGATTTGGATAAGGAGTCAGGTAGAGCGGAGGTGTGAACAGCCTTGCGTCCTTGGTTCGATTCCAAGAGTTACCACTTTCGATGATTCGATTCACAGCAGACAACCTGACGTTCAGGTGATGTGGTGAATCAAACTCCCACAGTGGGAAATGATAGAGATGAGTAAAGTAGCGACACCTGCATTGCAGGATGACACAATGATGAGGCACAACTTTAGTGGATTTGCAGATGATGACACAAACATCGCTCTTGAAGATGCAATGGGAAAAATCCAAAAAAGTTTGGAAGTTGCGTTCGATAAATGGGCTGCTGAGATGAAAGCCTCTTTGCTGGACTTGTGCTACGATCTTGAGTCGCTGGACACTACGGCTGCGGGGTCGGAAACGAGGGCTTGGAGTGAAGGTGATGAAATCAAGGTAGATTGTTCTCCGCAGGTCTTGCAATTTGCTAAAGACCTTTTTGGCGAAGAATTTTGCCACCTCGCTATAATCAACGCACAAGTGGTGAGGGCATATTCTACTTTGGATGAATTATCATCAAAAGATAATTTTGAAGCCCTACTCAAGGATGGTGATCCTTCGGCTTGTGCCATTGCGACACCCACTGGCTAGGATGAAGGGTGAGAAACCACCATTTCTTATTCAATATCCCCCTCCCTTTCGGGGAGGGGGATTGTTTTAACAAGATAAGGTTTACTTATCAGGGTGTGAGGCAGCACATTACTGTCGGATGCGTGAGAGCCGCTTTTGTGAGGATCGTTTGATCCAATAACTTTTTTTAGGGGATGTTATGAACATCAAATCTTTGGTTGCGAAGTGTTGGAAGAAAGAGAAGCCTGAGCTTGAGGCTGGCGAACACTTCATTGATGAGGTGTTGACGATTCGTATGCGTGGAATGGTGAAGCAGTGCGAGCGTGAGACAGACGTTCCACCTACTGTTTCCATCCCACTGATTACCACTCTCGCCCTGTTTTGGGAAAAATCGGGTGTGACCCGTGATGCAGCAATGCGGATGCTGCGTGAGTCCATCACGGAAGCAATGGACAAGGGAATCAAGGAGGATGAGGACATTGCTGAAAGGATCAACGATGTCGAAAGAGCGTTGCGTGCGGTCAGGGAGGATTTGATCGAGCGATTGCCACGGGTCGAACGAGCAGGGAAGTTGCTCACGAAAGACTTGTCAGTTGAGATCGTTCAAGAGCCTGTTGCTGGGGAGATGAACATCCCAGTTATGGTTCGCAGTTAGTCACGGTGGGGAAACCCTAGACACAATCCCCTCCCCCCTTTGGGGGAGGGGATATTTCTTAGCACAAGATAAGGTTTACTTTTAATGACATACGAAGTGAAGATTCGTTTGAATGGATTTGTTAGTCATGTCACGGTGACAGCTAACAGCGTATCACAGGCACATCAGCTTATCCGTAGTCAGTATGGTTCGGTTGACATTTTAGGGACAAGGAGATCAGCATGAAGAAGATTGCAGGTAATTTGTATTGGACAGGCAGGGGAATTGGTTATCAAGTTTCTAGCCGCAAGCAGGCTAGACGTTTGAACATTGCCTTGGTTGGGGTGTTGTTTTTGGGAGTTTTGGGCATTTTGACTTGCGTTTGTTAGGAATAAACGATGAAAATTCTCATCAGACACCACCCAATCGACATTTATTTATTGACAGGTGAAGAAGCAAGAGAGGCTCGTGAAGTTGCCTTTGGAGGCCATGCGGAAGAACTGGTTGATTCCAAACCCTGCTTCGTCACTAATTCCTTTGGGCATGATGGATTTGCTTGGTCTAGAGCGTGTGAATTTGAATCAGATTACGAAATGAGTTTTGGATTCGGAGGAGATGTCGGTGGTATTGGTAGTGTCGGATCAAGCTAATTACGGTTCCCATAGTTTTAGAAATTATGTGTTTGACTTAGAAAGATAAGGTTTACTTTTAAGGTTGTCACAACCAATTTGGAGAAAGCGATGAAACATTTACGAGCGGGTACTGAGGTGAGGTTAACCAGAGAGTTGACTGAAGAAGAACACGCATGTACTGGTTTGGTTTTGCCTTTGGGTTGCAGGGGAATTTTGGTAGACGAGGATGGGGACATTGGTTTTCGTCCTTCGAGTGCCCATGATCCTTTTTACAATCAATTTAAGGGTTGGTGTTGTTTTCTTGGTCGGGAAGATTACGAATTTGATGCTACTCCATATGAAGATGATGAGAGTTTGGTTGAAGTGACGAAGGGTGTTTTTGTTTCTGTTGGCGATGCAATTTACATTGTAGACGATCAGGGCGAGGTAACATCTTGGAACTGCGATGAATGGGTTGAAGATCCAGACTCGGTGACAGCGTGTGCTGTTGCTTGCATTGTTGCTGCTCAGAAGGGCGCAGGTGCAGTACGGAAGAACATCGAGTTGTCAGGTTCAATCCTTAGAGACATGGTTTGATGAACATCACAATCTCTGTCAGTGCAACAGTGTCCGAAGGAACTGATCTTGGTGAATTGCGACAACGTGTTGAAGATCAACTAAGAAAGATTTCAAACCCCGTTCGTGAAGATAAAGGAATCACGACTGTTAAAGACACAGAGATAAGGTTTACTTATCAGGGTGTCACAAAGATAAGGTTTACTTATCAGGGTGTCACAACACAACACCTTAACTTTGGAGAAAACGATGGTTCAACACATACTTGGAAGTAGCTCTATGTGTCATGCCCCTGGCATCGTTGCTTGGGCGATCAATGGTTACAAGTTCAAGAAGGATCGGAAAGCGATTCTCAATGTTATCCTAGCTTGGGATATTCCTGAGCAAGTTGCCAAAGATTTGCTTTCTGAGAAGATTCCTTACACAGTAGAAGATGAATCTGTGGTTATTGAGGTGGGCAACAACGATTAAAGATAAGGTTTACTTTTAAGGGTGTCACAACCTTACTTAGGAGAGAGCGATGCTATTCGAGATAAACGATCACATACATAGTCGATTCACATGGTCTAGCACAAAGCGAAAGATTCGTGTTCGGTTTCACCTTGCGAAAGGCGAACACTACCAGAAGTGGCAAGTTAGGTATGATGGACAAGTTAAGTACTTCTCTCCAGATGACTTCATTCTTAGAATTGAGAATGGGGTTCTGAAGAACTCCCCAACTACGGCAAAGAAGATTTACGATGGAGAGAACAAGACGGTCTGTGCTTGGATCAATTGCAGAAGGATTGAGGCACATTCCACTGTCAGTTTGTATCATGAGAAGTTGAATATGGATGTAATGGATATGTCGTTAGCGGGAAGCGAACAGATTAGCTACAACCCAAGAGTTGCGCCAAACTGGCGAAACTCTAACGATGAAAACATTGACAATCAATATATCGACTTGATTGTAAGTCATGGTCGGGACTTGTATGTCCCTTAGATAAGGTCTACTTTTATGAGTGTCTGAAGCGTCACACCTCAGACAACTGTGATTTCCGATGTTAAGAAACACAGCATATAACCTGTGACAGGAGAGTTCCTATGAGTAAGCGTGAACGTGGTCGTCCTGCCGTATACAAAGGCAATGTTAAGCGACACATTACAAGTCTGGTTCGCAAACATGGAGCGAGCAAGACACGTCAGATTCTTAATGCCTCAGATGGCGAACTGGTTCTGATGCGAAGTGAGAAAGTGGTTCCTAACCCACTAAACATTTCCATGCCAACTTTGCTGAAATATGCAAAAGAAGCAGGAGTTGTCCTGCATCGTGGGCGACCCAAGAAAGTCGCATAAGCTGTGTCTCTATGTCAGCCGCTTAGGTTGGCCGCTCATTGCAACAGCACCCTACCCCCCTTTGGGGGGTAGGGTTTTTATAACTCAATCACCAATTTTCTCCAATCAATCATCAATTTTCTCCATTGGTGATTGATTCTTAGAGGTGGCGGGATATGTGACCACTGCAAAGTGTTCCCGCCACCTTTTTTTAAGATAAGAATAGTGTACTATTAGTGGTGTAGTAGTCACCACACCACTAATAGGGAACATAATGAAAATTAAATTAAATGAAACAGATAGCAATATAGTAAAAGAAAATTCAACCTACACATTGTTTGACAATACTGAATTAAATAATCTTGTAGTGTCTAAAACAATATTACATCCTAACAAATGCACCACAGGTCATGTCCACTATGGACAAGAAGAAGTTTATCAGTTTGTTAGTGGAGAAGGTTATATGGAGATCGGTTACGCATCGTCGCCCACGTTAAATGTTAGTGCAGGCGATACAGTATTGATACCAGATGGTCATTTCCACAAAGTGCATAATAAAAGCAAGTATGAAGATTTAGTTTTCATATGTGTATTTGATGGAAAGAGATGCCATTAAGATAAGGTTTACTTTTAAGTTTGTCACAAACTACTAAAAGGTTATAAGAATGAATCTTTATGAAAAAGCAAGAGCAGCAGCAGAACTGGCTCACGAAAGCATTGGTCAGAAAAGAAAGTACAGTGGCAAGCCTTACTATTTCCACCCTTTGGCAGTAGCAGGACTTGTTTCTAGGCACACTGAAGATGAGGAAATTTTGGCGGCTGCTTGCCTGCATGATGTTTTGGAAGATGTTAAGCCTTTGAACCCTGAGTTTGATGAATCTTTCATTGAGAAAGAGTTTGGTTCAGAAGTTTTGAGTTTGGTTCTGGAATTGACTAACGAATACGAAAAGTCCAAGTATCCTTCTTTGAATAGAAAAGAAAGAAAGAGACTAGAACATGAGAGGCTTTCTAAAGTTAGCGATGGTGCGAAGTTAATCAAAAGGGCGGATTTGCACCACAATAGCACAGAGATGCCCAGCGATGATGGTTTCACTAAACTTTGGCTGAAAGAGAAAAACGACTTAGAGGAAAAGATTGGTTCTTGGGATGAAGATCACTTCGGTTCATTTGAAGATTGATCCAACAAGATAAGGTCTACTTTTATAAACGTACAACACACGACTTTACTAAGGTTCAATATGACACCATACAAACATGCAGAATCATCTGTCAGCAAGTGGGGAGGTTGCCCTGAAGATTACATTTTAATTCACGACTGGTTTGATGAAACGAAACAATACACTGGGGACTTCACTCATCGAGCATTACGTCATCATTCTGCTGGTATTCAGTGGTGCATTGAGAAGTTTGGTCATTCTTTGATGAATAGTTCAAACAGGAACATCCCAGTGAAGTTAATTGCTGAACAGCATGTGTTTGAGGATTGCGGATACATCCCAACTCCTCAAGCTTGGTTGAAACCGATTGCAGAGAATCCACAAAAATGGATGTTAACGGTGGGTAAGAAAAGTGTCATTCCATTGTTGACAGTGGATGAAAAGGTATAATTTAGTTACTCAAATATAGAGAGAGAATTATGGAAGTTCAACCATTGCCGGTCAGTCTTTACAAACGAGCAAAAGAGGAGGGTGTTAAAGGCATTACTTTATCGTTTAGTGGAGGCAGCGACGAAGGTTTCTTGGATGTAAATGCAGGAGAGGGTTGTTCCGGTCTTTGTAAGGACATCGAGGAATGGGCTTGGGAAGTTTATTCATACAGTGGTGCTGGTGATGGTTCAGACTATGGGGATAACATTGCCTACGACTTGGAGAACAACACAGTCACGACTCAAGAATGGTTCAACGAACCCATGTATCAGGAACCCGTAGAAACTCCTCTTGTTCAACAAAAAGAAGAAGAAGAACAAGATGAACCTGATGATGCCTCTGCAAGGGCAAAGTTAATTGAAGATGCTCTTGAATCTAAGACTAATGAAGAAAACCCAGAGTGGCGGGCATCCATTTATACGTTCCCGCCCTTCGGGACAGTGTAGACGGTCTCGGTGCTTAGTTTACTCTGTAAGAAACCCCTCACCTTCGGTGAGGGGTTTGCAACTTAGGGAAATTTTATTTTTTCTAAAAACAACATAAGTCGTTTAATTTAAGACACTTATGTTTTTTAAGGCACTGGTTAGGATTGACGTAAGTTTTTAAGATAAGGTTTACTTATCAGGGTGTCGCAACCAATTTGGGAGAAAACAGATGGGTGCAGAGTTCAGTTACAGAATCATTGACAAGCCAAACGCCACTCATGCAGAGTTACAACAAGAGTGGAAAAGCATTGTTGAACAATGTGTGTACGAGAGTGGTCATGACAGTTACTCAGGCACACTGAAAGAGTGTGCTGGGATGCAGATTGTGAACAAGCACTTTCCGTCAGTTGATAAGGCGTTTGACTGGTTGGAAGGCAACACTGAAAAGTGGGATGCGGCTAAGATGGTGTCTTACGATGACGTTGTTGAGAAGAACACATCGAAGATTACGTTTGGCGGGAAAGAGCTTCCATCTTGGCTACGTTTTACTGGACTTCCTTTTAAGGCACAGTGTCTTGCTCTTCAATCTTCGGGGGGAACTCGGTATGCGGATCAGCTTTCGGAGACTCAGAATCGTTTGTTGAAACAGGCTTATGAAAAGTTTGAGGAAATCAACGAAACGATCAAACCGTTCAAAAAGAGTCTTGAAAGGTTGACTGCCAACGTGGGCAACTTAGAACATCCATTTTCATCTGAGGAATGGAAAGAGTTGAAGAAAAGCAGGGAAACAGTTTTGAAACTACTTCCTAAACTCGAAAAGGCAAAGAGTGATTTACTTCTCAGAGATACAAAGTATGCAAAGAAGTTACTCAAGACTGAGACTATCAACAACGGTAAGAAATGGTTAGTTGGAGGTTGGTGCAGTAGTTAGTTTTTGGAAGATAAGGTTTACTTATCAGGGTGTCACTATCACCAACTTTGGGGGAAGGAGTAAATTATGATTGTTCAAAAGGTTACCACTGGTTTTGTCATCCAGCGATTGCGGATCAACGAAAAGGGCTGCGAATGGGTTTCTCAGGAGTTCGTTGCTGGCGACGATGTTACTTGGGAGCGTATAAAAGATAACGAAGTCGAGGTTCTTTCGGACTACGATGATTGCATCCCCACCCACGTCTTAGAAGAATATTCCAACGAGTACCTTGAGTACCACATGAAACAGCCTTGTGAAATGACTAAAGTAGAAGTAGTTTCGCTTCCTTGTTACGGGATCAAGCTAAAGTTCAACACAGAGACAGGAGTTTCTACGTTAATATCCTCTGATTTAGGGAATGATGCGATTGAGTCGATGATTTTGGCGCACGCTGCTGCTGGAGTTGACATTCAGTCCCCTGCGTATATCGAGGGGATCGAGACTGCTGCTGATGCTTTAGATAACTACTTGGATGACATTGAATAACTCTTGAGTAACTCCCCCACCCGAATGGGTGGGGGAGTTTTTATATAACAAGATAAGGTTTACTTATCAGGATGTCACTAACTTTTGGAGAAAGCAATGGAAACTAAAATAGTCAAGCTGAATGATTCTGATGAGGACATGTGTAATTGGGCAAAGCCTCAGTTGTCAGGCATTGCAGAGTATATTGAGTCCGCTTATTCAAATTTAATGTGTTTCAACTTCAATCCAGTGGATATGTCGTTTCCAATCACCTATTCGTCTATTGAAGAATGCAACGATCAAGGCATTTGTTGCATTTGGTTGGAGGGACGGTCGATCAGCATTGAGCCAGCAAGGTTGATGGTAAAGTCGATAGGTCGGAATATTGAGCGATATGGTTGGACTGTCACGACATATCACCATTGCAACAATTACCCTTTTTCTCCTGACGATTGCGAAGATCGAGAGTTTGGTCAAAGTTTCAGCACATTGGGAATTGCTTCAATAGCAATGGATGCTGTTTGGGTTTTGCTCCGTGATGCGTGGCAAACCAGTGTTCAGGAAGAAGAGTACTCTCGTTCACTCGCTCAGGAAACATCCTGATGTACGTCATGAAAGTAAACGACACAGTCGTCAGAAGAAGATTACCTTTCCAAGACCTACAGGCAGATGAGTTGAAGACTGCCATGAGAGGCAAAGTCGTTAAAGTCTCACCAGTTAAATTGGCTGGAGGGGTTAAGGCAATGGTGCTTGTCAAGTGGGAAAACCAATGGGAATCAACAGGACGACATGCTGACCGTATGTTGATGGTTGTAAATTAACTCAAACACAACCTTTACCTTTAAGGATGTAACGAGCCAAAACGGAGAACAAAATGAGCGATATTAACTGGAGTGAAGTTGAGAAGTTGGTTTCAAAAATAGCGGGTGATATTGAGGGCAAAGATTATATTTTGACGGGTGTCTTAAAAAAGCTTGGCATTGGTGTTGCGACCAAGCACTCAGTGACCAAAGAAGATGAATTAATCTGCGACCCTATCATTTGGGTTGCAGAGGACTTGGAAAGTGTCACTAAAGAGGAGTGGTCTGAAGGTCGAGCTTACAAAACATTGAACGAGCGTTCTATCGAAGAAGGCCAACAAATTCGATCCGACTTAGAATGGATGATCAACCAGCGATGCACCAAAGACTGGAAGTGACAATAGTCGATACGTTCCCCCCTAGAAGAATATCCTAGGAACAATGAATAATGGAGAGAGAAGATGAAGCCTGAATTTTTGGTAAGTATTGATGGTGGAAAGAGTTATCAAAGTGTAACCAATGATGTTCGCATCATGTACACACATCAGCTTACTTCTGGTGAGGATTGCGAATCGGAACTTCACATGACGATTACTCATGAGGGTATTATCAGCGACGTTTGGACAGAGGAGGCAGTTTCAAGAAACATTGGAACTAGCAGTCAGACGACGGATGAACTTATTCTGGGGATGGTAGATGAAGATTAGATAAGGTCTACTTATCAGGGTGTCACAACCTTCAAACTAGGAGAAAACAATGCCTTGCAAGGTATATGCACCGCCAACAAGCATCGAGCCAGTTCCACTTGGCGACTGGCAGAATTGGCAAAAGCACGAAAAGCGATACACCGATGACTTGAAGAAATGGTGTAAAAGAGAAAATCCATCTGGAAAACTGGTGGGAGAAATTGTGCGTTTTCCAGTGGCAGATAGTTTTGCCGCTTACATGGTGCTTCGACTTAGACCGCTAGAGTTGATCCACATGGAGATTGGCGATGCTTGGCACTTTCAGTACATCGAAAGATTGACTGTCAAGGACATTCGTAAGCAAGTTCAACATAATCAATTCCTAGCCAGTAGATAGAAAATGAGTAAAAAAAATGAGTAAAAAAACCGTTATAATTGAATTAGACTTTGGATACACGCCTAATGAAGAAGATGTGTATGTTTATCTTAAAGAATTGATTAAAGATGGCACTTTATCTTGGGAGATTAAGAAATGAGTAAACAAATACGATTTGAGATCATGTGTGTGCTAGAAGGACGTGGAGTAGCAAACGACGTTGCAGACAAACTCTCTGATTTTATGGAAGATGAATTAGAGATTGATTGTGCAATTGTTGTCATGGATGCAGAAACAGAAGAAGAAATTGAACAATAAAAACGGGTCAAAAAAATGAAAAAGTTCTTTGCGAACGATAGAGTCAAAGTAAACAAACAAGATGACCAGTTCGGTAGAATAGCTGAATACGGCACCATTGTCGATTATTTAGAAAATGGAGAATATCTGGTGTGCGTTGGAGGAAGCATAAGAGCAAACATTGTTTGCCAGTATTCTGAACTCTCTGCACTTATCAAAAAGTACTACTGAGCTAAACTAACTTTAACTTTTGGAGAAAACACATGGGCTATACGCATTACTTTAAGAAAACAGAAGAACTCCCTCAAGATGTTTGGGAAGAAGATTTTATCCCAGAAGCAGCACAAATTATGAAAAATTCTGGTGTTCCTCTGGGAAACAACTTTGGAGAAGAAAACTCCAAACCAGTTATTACCCCGGATGTTCTATCTTTTAACGGAATTTCCCCGGATGATTACGAAACTTTTAGTTTGAGTCGAAAGAAAGAAGATTTCAACTTCTGCAAGACTCAATACCGTCCCTATGATAAGGTGATTGTTGCAATTTTGATGCTTGCTGAACAACATTTCGATGGTTTCTCATGGAGCAGCGATGGAGATGCCGAAGATCATAAAGAAGGAAAAGAGCTATTGCTGGAATTTTCAGGAGCAAATGGTAGATGAGATAAGGTCTACTTATCAGGGTGTCACAAGCAACCACGAATTGGGAAGAAAAAAATATGAGTAAAGACACCGGCAATGCCGTCAAGGAAATCGCCTTCATCTTGAAGTGCGGTCACGAACACTCGCACGACTCCGAAGCATGGGGGAATCCGAAAGACAATGAGCGTGAGTTTTACTACGCTTACAGTCACGTTTCGTTCATCTGTGCTTGCATCTGGACAAGAGCGTGTGGGGAATCTACCGACGCAGAGACGTTCACGGATTTGCTCAACAATCCTCCCAAAGATTGGGAGCAAGCGGTGAAAAGTTTGCTCGAAGACTGACGCCGCATAGTCGGTGTAACGACTGTGGCCACAAGATAAGGTCTACTTAAACAACTGAGGATGTCAGTCAAATTAAACTTTCCAAGAAAGGAAACTACTATGACAAAGATTGTCGCTTGCGTTTTTTTGGCCATCGGTGGAGCAGCGTTGGGATATGTTGGTCTAGTCAACTTTATGTTGCATGATTATATATCTCAAGGTGCAGAAGTAGCTAACCCTAGCAGGTTCTTCAATGAACAAATTATGCTACTGATGTTGGGATACACAACAGGTGTTCCTGCATATGTTTACCTAATGAAGTGCAGGAAGGAAACTAGAGATTAGATAAGGTAAAAAACCAATCTCCCCCACCGGGGAGATTGGTATTGTTCAACTTTTTTTGGAGAAAACAAATGGGAATGGGAGCTATCCCCTGCCATGCAGATGTAATTAGTCTTGAGAATCTTAGAAAACTGTGTCCTGCAACCACACAAGACATGGAGAATCATCCTGAATGGGAAGCGTTTGGGGGTTGGGGTGAGGCCGCAACTTATTTGGACGAATGCGGCCACAATAACGAAGAAACGCCTCCGTTGTTTCTCAAGCCGCACTACAGAGAATTGCGAGATGCGTTCAACAAAGTAACTGGGCTAACACTTTTTCTTAACTACTACGACCCTGATTCTGGCGACAGATACGACGAATTACCCGATGGTGAAGATGGCTTCCATTTCAGTGTAGATGGCGTTTGGCAACGAACGGAAAGTGGAGAGAAGTTCAAAGAATATATTGAAACTGGGACTTGGACAGTGTTTGGATAAGATCCAGTTTCAATTAAGTTTATGATTATACTGAGGGAACTCAGTTGCTGAGTGAGTGAGCAAGCAGGTTTTTCCAGTCTTGGTTTTGCCTGTAGTCAAGGATACCTAAGTCCTTTGCATTGACGTTTGCTGGACAAGATCGTCGTTCGATTCGATGAGACTCAGTTGAAGTGGAGTTTACGGTAGAAGATAAGGTTTACTTATCAGGGTGTCTGTCACACGAAGTTTATCATTCTTTTCTTAATCTCCAATATCTGAAAGCGATCAAATGAAACCAAGAGTCATAATAAGTAGTCTCACACTCGATATGCTAGAAGAAATACTCGGAATGACCGAACCACTTAAAGATTACCTTTCACCAGAAGATTACGAAAGATTCAGAGAAATCTGTGCCAAAACTGCCGATCTGAGGGAAGGAACAGAAGTTTAATACTAAAGAGGATGTCACACGAAGTTTATTTACACAATCACACATTAAGACTTTTACAATGCCAGCATGGACAGGAGACAACGGCGAAAATTACGCCGACGAATTGGACTACAAACTTTGGAAACCCTTGTCTGAAGCATGGGTCAACATCTCTCTGGATGAAGCACAAAGTAAGGTTATCACGATGACAGAGGTTTGCCCCCGTAGCGGAAAGGTGACAATTTACGTTAAAGATGTCGAAGATTCGATGAGACTCAGTTGAAGTGGAGTTTACGGTAGAAGATAAGGTTTACTTATCAGGGTGTCACAACCAACAACTACTTGGAGAGAACAGTGAATACAATCGTTTACCAAAATGGTCGAACTATCAAATTTGAAGTGATTAGCGACCATTCGGAAAAAGTTCGATTCAATGTCGAACTTGGCAACGTGAAAGAAATCTTAGATGATTATGTTGAGTTGGATTTTGATCCAACGAATTGCAGTTGTAAACAATTTGGCATTTTGTGTGAATTGGTTGCTACTGTCGAATAACACCCGCTTGCTGACTATCAACAACACAACACTTTTTGGAGAGAACAATGTTAGACAGAAAAAAATGCGGTGAAATTCGTGATGCTCTCGCAGCACACTTTGAATCTTTTGACTTTGATGGTGTCAAACTGTCTCTAGGGTCTGCTCGATTTTCAGATCAAATTGTAACATTCAAATTAGAGTGTGCGATGCCCAATGAAGATGGTACTGCCACTTCAAAAATTTGTGAAGATTTCAAACTTTATTGCCACCGATACAACTTAACTCCAGATGACTTTGGAAAAGAGTTTAGCAATGGCGTCGATACCTTTATCATCGAGGGATGCAAGCCAAGGTCATCGAAATACCCAATCCTTGGGAAGAATGTAAGAACAGGAAAAGTTTATAAGTTTCCTGCTGAACAGGTTAGTCGATCCTTGAACAAATAAGATAAGGTGTACTTATGAAACTGATTACAGGATTACTGTTGGGATTACTCCTAACAACGACTTCACAAGGTCAAGAGATTGAAACAGGTCCTCCCGTTGTGAAAGAGGTTACGATTCACGGTGAATCCAATGAAGAACTCATGAAGCGATTGGGTATACCCTTGTCTCAATTTGGTCTTGAGCCAAAAGAAGTCAAAGAAGAAGTCAAAGAAAAAGAAAAACCTAAGAAAAAACGCAAACGCAAACGCAAACGAAAGGCAAAAAAAATGTCATCAGAAGTAACGTGGGATTTTGAGCTAGACAATATCATCACAATGCCTGAACTCGAAGGTGTTGATCCGAATAACATGACAGATGAACAATGGCAGAAGTGTCATTCAATTTTGTTGGAAAAGCTAAAAGTTTTGATAAAAGCAGGGGATATATCCTTTGCTTTTGATAAAAAGTTTATCCACGATGATCCCACTCCCCTTGAAGACCTTTAACGGAACGGAAGCATGAACCCAATGGTATAGCCAGCATTTTCTAAGATAAGGTTTACTTATTGGGATGTATCTTACACTCAGGAGAAAACAAAATGGCTGCTACCTTCTACAACATCACCGAATCTGAAATGACAGAATTCCTTTCAGCAAAGGGATTCCGCAAGATTGAGCTTCCGAATACGGTTGAGCTTGTGTATGGGAAGCGAGTCGATCAAGAAGATCAACCATTGAGTCTGCGTGTTTACACTGGGATCAATCCTAATGGTCACAGTCGTGGAGTTGGCGAAGATGCCATGCGAGTAGTCTTGTTTGGTCGAAAGTCTGACGGTTCAATCGTCAAGCTGGGTGGTTCCAAGCGAGTAAATCGAGTCCAAACGTGGAAGCAAAACTTGGGCAAACGCATTGATTCATGGATCGACTATCTTCCAAAAGAGAGTTGCAGCAAATGCGGAAGCCCCATGATTCCCCGCAAGGGCAAAAATGGAGAGTTCCTTGGTTGCACTAGCTATCCAGAGTGCAAACACACTGCAACAATAGCCAAAAAGGAGTAGATATGATTGAAATAAACGTAGAAAAAATGGCATGTAAAGATGTCAAATTGCTAAAACCTTGTGCGATGTTGTCGGGTTACCCTTACGGCACAGTGTTCCAGCAATGGTTTGAAGGGAAACCTTCTAATACATTTTTTGTTACTTGTGGAGTTGGCGAAAAAAGAGTCTTAACTTTTTGGTGGGACGACGAAGACCTTGTGTATAAAGTTTCAACGGACAATAAAAAAAGTCTTAAAGAATATGTTCCATCTGTAAGAGTTTTTGAAATCAACGCAGAAATTAACATCAAACTCTCGTATTCGACACTATTCAACAAATAACAGGTTAATAGATAAGGTTTACTTATCAGGGTGTCACAACCAACAACTTAGGAGAAAAACGATGTCAAACAAAGCTATTTTTGAAGTCCAAGACGCTCTTGATTGGGAACTCAAGCAGGGCGAGTCATTGCGACAGGCACTTATCGATGCTGCCGAAGATCATCTGGGCATTAAAGATCAAGAGGGAGAACTTAAAGTTAGTGTTATCAATCATGAGATAATTCATGTCGTGTTTACACCAACGGAATCCATTTTAGTGGAGTGAAAATGAATAATCAAACTAAAGCCACACTTTGTTGCTTCGTCGCCTTTCTAGCTGGATGTCTCTTATGCTTGTAATTAAAACTCTCGTGTTTTTGTATATTGCGTCTGCAATTATTGCATTTTTCTTGATTAAAAACGCACCAATAATTGAAGATATGGATTGAAGATAAGGTCTACTTATTAGGGTGTCACAACCAACTACTCAGGAGAAAACGATGCAACACTTCGTTCAAAGAGCAATCGACGACGCCATTTTAGGTAAGAATGGCAAATGGTACAAAATGTTTTCGGACGTTGGAGATATTAAATTCTTCAAACGTATGTCAAATGCTCAAAAATATGGGCTAGGCAAGATACCACATTCTATGTACAAGCCAGAACTAGGCAATATGTATAGCATTGGTACAGTGAAAACTGTCAGAGAGGGGGAAAGCGTAAACATTTGCGGGCAAGTAACTCATTCGACAATGGTAACGAAATAAGATAAGGTCTACTTATGAGGGTGTAACGATCACTCACTCAAACTCAGGACAGAACAATGCAACTTCCAGTAATCGACCAAACTATCCAACTCACAAGTCTTTATATTGGCAATGTCGATGACGATCTAGCAATGATCAAGACGCTCAAACTTGCGAAAGAGATTGTAGGTGGTTTATCAGAACCTAGCAAAATGCCTTGTCATAGCTACAATATCCCAGCAAGCAAGTGCAAAACGGGTAGCAAGCTAAATAAAATCAAGGGTAGCGTATGTTTCGGTTGCTATGCCGCTGATGATATTGCTTGGGTAAAACGCAAGTGTGAAGCTAACGGAAAATGGGCGTTAACTCGCTATACAATGGACAATATCAAAGACGCCTTACAACGACGTTTTGAGGCATTGAATCACGTTCGTTGGGTTCCGGCAATGGTCAAATTGATCAACCACTACTCAAAGAACAACGGTCATTTTAGGTGGCATGATAGCGGCGACGTTCAAGACGAAAACCACTATCAAAACATCATGACAGTGGCAAGACATACGCCAACCGTAAAGCATTGGTTGCCAACTAGGGAATATGGTATCGTTACTAAATTCGATGCACCGGATAACCTTATTGTGAGACTATCAGCGCATATGGTTGACGGGAAAGCACCTAGTCATGACGGGTTCGCAACGTCAACCGTATCAACCGGCGATGAACCGGAAAACGGCGGTCATCGTTGTGAAGCCGCTAAAAATGACAATCAGTGCCTAGATTGTCGCAAGTGTTGGGACAAGTCAGTGACAAACATTGACTATCATCATCACAACTAATTAAACAATAACCAATCTCCCCGGTGGGGGAGATTGGTTTTTTTACTATTAAGATAAGGTTTACTTATCAGGGTGTCACTAACCTTCACTCAGGAGAAAACGATGAAGTTTTCAAAAACGATCAATCTTTGGGATGCTCAAGTTCAAAGCGATCTTTTGTCAGGAAAATTGAAATTGAATCCAGGGCAATGGGTGTATTGTGGACAAAAGCAGAAGTCTCGATTCTGTGGAGTCACAAAAGGTGGGAGCATTGTTGCTACACACCCAGAGAACAAAAACGGCAAGCTGGTAGTCGATCCAAAACGGTTCAACTCTCACTTGATGTATTGGAAAGGCAATCGTGCCGATCCACAACTCTCTTTATTTAACAAGTATGCAGGTTAACTTAGGAAAGAATCATGAACGAAGATCAAGAAGATGCCATTCGTAATGCTTGGTTGGATTTGTCCACAATGGTCGAACATATTTCTAAAGAAAGAAACCCTGCAATGTATGATTTAACCGTTTCTTATGAAGGACGGTCAAAAGCTTGTGAAGAATTGGTCAAAGCTGGTTCGGATTCTGTCATGGAACTGGAAAAAAACTTTGAGTTTTTGAAACCAAGATAAGGTTTACTTATCAGGGTGTAAGCAACTCAACTCAACTCAGGAGAGAACAAATGAAGAACTCATGGTCAAACGTGTCGGGCGAACTCGCTATCGAACTCTACGCTAACGATGGTGAAGCCGTGGACACTATCTTCGATGCGAGCGATGATAAAGAGATACCAGAGATCACGCCAGACATGGTCCTCGATATTGGGGGAACTGGCATTGCTAGTCGCTGTTATGAGTACGAATTGGTGATCGACTTCGTATCCAGCGGTTATTACGACTCAGGCCGTACCAGCGGGCCTCCAGAGAACTGTTACCCGCCAGAGGGCGACGAAGATCGAGAACCTGTTAGAGCGTATCTCATGCGATATGAGGTAATCGGAGGGGGAGCAAGGCTGGCAACCAAAATAGAACTTGGTTCTGAAAAGATGAACGCATTGTTCAATCACTTTGAGGACAAGATCAACGAAGTGGAATTAGAAGAATCAATGATGTAAGAATATCCTGAGTGACCCCTCACCCGAAAGGGTGAGGGGTTTTTATAATTCAATAAGATAAGGTTTACTTATAAGGGTGTCACACAACCTTACTCAGGAGAGAACGATGTTAGCTCACAAAATGACCAAAATTGAAGAATTGCGTGACTTTTTCAGAGCACTTGATGAAATGTCGCTCCTTGATGTTGTTGCGGGAAAGACGTATCAAATTTTACAGATCATCGAAAAACCCTCTGATTACAGAGGGGAAGTAGAATTGTGTAAAACATACGATTTCATCAAGCAAGGATCGTCGATCAGACCAGAATTTGTCGAACATTGTGTTGAGGACATTGCAGAAGCAATCCTAGAACTTCACGATGAGCCTTGCGGTCCTAGCTTGACTCTTGGGGCAGATGATCTGTGGATAGAATGGGAAAACAAAGGCAGATACTTGCCAAATTATGTTTAATCCTGAGTTGACTCCCTGCCCTTCGGGGCAGGGAGTTTTTTATAACTCAATAAGATAAGGTTTACTTATTAAGGTGTAAGCAACTCAACAGGAGAAAACGATGAAAGTTAAAGTTGGCGATACTGTTAAATGGCGTGGCTGTTGGGGAACCAATGCCCCCCAAAATGCAGTGGTTGCGGGACTGTCAATCACTGAGATGCCACGAGACAAGTATGGGGAAGAAGTCAATGAAGTTGATTCGTCCCTAATTAAACAGAACCGTGTTTTGTTTGACTTGGAAAACGGACATTGGGCATACTCAGATCAAGTTGACCTATGAAGATAAGGTCTACTTATCAGGGTGTCACTAACTTACTCAGGAGAAAACGATGGACTGTCCATTAACACCACACATTCAGAATAATGTAAAAATCCAAATCAAACGACTGAGGGAAGATGGAATTACTGCTATGGGTATGAACAACTTATTTCAAGTTACCCCAACTCCACCTCAACACCTTGCGATTGAGGATGAATCAAACATCATCAACTATCGTCCTACTTTTGAACGAGTAGCAGCAGAAGTGGCAGCAGAACTAAACTTCCCCATTTTAGCGGAGTAGAAGATGAACGATAGAGAAAAGTTTATCATACGGGCAGCACTGATCTATCTTTATTCAAACTGTGACGACGTGAATGATGCGTTTGCCAATGATTGTCCGTACTGCGAAGGCGATTGTCCTCAATGGTCGACGTTGGGTTGTGATGGATGGCTTGGCGATATTGATGGCTTGGGAAAGGATTTTAAGCCTATGAGCGTCAATGGTGATGAAGGAGAACTCATCCAAGAAGATGAAGTCGGAAGTCTGCTGATGACATTGCAGTAGATAAGGTTTACTTATCAGGGTGTAAGCAACTCAACTCAGGAGAAAACGATGAAAGTCATGAACCACTCAGCTTATATTCGCAAAACCAAGAAAATGAGCCTGCATAGCCTCAAATTCGTTATTGAAGATTGCAAAGAGGTTATCCGACTTCAAAGTGATTTTAATCCTAACGTAGGATATTATGAGGACGAAATCCATTATTGCTGCATGGAAATACGTCGAAGGGAAAAAGCGACGATCTAAGATAAGGTTTACTTATCAGGGTGTAAGCAACTCAACTCAACTCAGGAGAAAACGATGGAACTTTACAAAAACTTTACGGGAATCACCTACACAACAGGCGTTAAAGCGTTAGCCGAAGAAAAAGGAGCATATTGGCTGATTGATGCTATCGGGAGCCACGTTGCCGCCAATCCCGACTTCAGGAAGCAATGCCGGAAAGATGAGTCTTTTGAGCGGATGCAACTCTGGATTCTGAAAGAGAACGGCGGAAACGTACAACTAATCGCAGTGTCTGATACAGGTGATGAAGAAAAGAATCCACCAGTATCACAGGAAATCGGATACTCTGATTTTAACTTCGACGAAACAGGTGAATATAAACTATACTGTGCTGCGAATTGGGATGGCGATAAAATGTTTTACACCATCCTGAAACCCAGCGAATACTAATCCTGAGTGACTCCCCCACCCGTAAGGGTGGGGGAATCTTTTATCTAAGGGAAAACAATGATTGATAGTTTCACTGTTGCCATGCCCTATATTGTTGGAACTGGAATTTTCATTCTTTTGATGAATTGGCTGGAATCGAAAAAGATGCTCTAAGATAAGGTTTACTTATCAGGGTGTCACAACCTTCAGGAGAAGAAAATGAAAGTTCTAGAAGTTGCCCGGCACAGAAATGGCGTTTGTGGTGAACCATTTTATGCGATTCGATTCATAGACAATCCAGACGGCCACGATGAAAACTTCATCGCCACGGTATTCGATGAATCAGGGTGTTGCTCAGTAATCGGATTAGATCGAATTGATAAAATGGGTGTCGCAATGGCACGAGGAAACTCTTGGCGTGGCGATCACTTTGAAACTGAATTGCGGACATACTGTAAAAAGTATGAAGAACGAACAATGAAAGCCTTTAACGATGGCGATTTTGATGCCGTTGAAAAAGCTGGTATGTTCTAAGATAAGGTTTACTTATTAGGGTGTCACAACCTTACTCAGGAGAAGAAAATGGAAAACAAGTATCAAGAAATCAAAGATGCTGTGAAGAAGTTTGAAGCCTGCCAAAAGAAATATCTAAAGTTCGGCGCATGGGATACTGAACCAAACTCAGTTTTTCAGTGGGCAATTACAGACGCTTGGGCTAAGGGGGAAAACACCATCAAGCACGACCCTAATTACTGGCAGCTATTCACTTGCAGCATGAACTGCAACAAAGCTGGCGAAGAATTGGGAAAAGCAGCGAACAAAGTTGTTCAGTTAATTCTCTCAACAGAGAGGAAAGATTCTAGAATGATTGAAAAGTGGCTGCAAGATTACTGCTGGCGAACTAGCTGGTGCTAATCGCAGGAGTCCATCCTTTCTCGCCGCCCCACTTGGGATCGATAACCCTGTGTAGCCTAAGAAGCAGCAGGGGCGGTGAGTTTTTTAAAGATAAGGTTTACTTATCAGGGTGTAACAACTCAACTCAGGAGAAAACAATGAAACTTACACTTGTTCGAGGTCTACCCGGCGCAGGAAAGTCAACTTTTGCCGGATCTGAGGCAATCGAGGCAGATCAATACTTTTGCATCCTGAGTGACACCGACGTGTATGGATATCCTACAGGTGAGTATCGTTTTGATCCCAAGCAGTTGAAAGACGCTCATGCTTGGTGTCAGAATCGTACTAGGGCAGCTTTGGAAGCCGGTCTAGATGCGACCGTAGCAAATACGTTCACCCAGCGTTGGGAAATGCAGAGCTACATCGACATGGCTAAAGAGCTAGGTGCTGAATTGGTTGTCCATGATGTTTACGATGGTGGACAAACAGACGAAACCCTAGCTGAAAGAAACGTTCATGGCGTACCGCTAGAAGCTATCCAGCGTATGCGAGCAAGATACGAAAGCGATTGGGAAAACGGAAACCCTATGCCGCCGTGGGCAAGATAAGGTTTACTTATCAGGGTGTCGCAATAACAACTACTCAGGAGAAAACGATGAACAGCTTTGACACTCAAATCCACGTTGAAGAGTCCGCTGAATACGAAGCATACCAAGCTATGCAAGAAGAACATTATCATTACAACGATGTTGGGTACGGAGTTATCTTAAGCGAACCAGGAAACGTGAACGATGTACTTCTGCAAGGGGATGACGCTGAACAGTTCCTAGAGGAAATTAACCAACTGGACACAATTTGGCTCGAAGGAGGGAATCCAAACCCTTCAATTTTCCGATGCCAAGAAGATCACATCGATCTACTGATTGACCCGTATTTTAGTTGATCCTGAGTGACTCCCTACCTCTGAGTGAGGGGTAGGGAGTTTTTTTAATATAAAGATAAGGTTTACTTATCAGGGTGTATCAACCACTTACTCAGGAACAAACAATGAAGATCAAGCCAAACCTCGCCTATCGTCACGTAAACCATCCTGTCAGCACCGCTGTCAGCACCGAACCTCAATCGTGCGTGATGGCAACTAACCAACCCGAATGGGAAGCCGAATGTAAGATTTTCGTTGAATCTAAAAACGCCCATTCAATGCTCTTAAACAAGGACGAATACAGAGTGATTGTGATGAAAGAATCTGAAGAGGGACACTACAACCAGCCTTATGAGAAAAAAGCCGTTCTCTTAAAAGTGGGGCAGCAATTGATTCCCTGCAAAATAATTGGGGACAAAATGATATGCAGGACTCTGCTGAAAGATGATCCGGCGGTGAGCGAACATCAACACCCGTGGAATCAATTTGATACACCCGTGGAAATCTACTTGGATGACATTGAATGCCTGCGACCACCTTCAGACCTAGCACCTAAAGGGTGGCGATCAGTAGAAGCATAATCCTGAGTGACTCCCCCACCCGAAAGGGTGGGGGAGTCTTTTAACAAACAAGTTAAGGTTTACTTATCAGGGTGTTGGCAACACTCAAAAGTTACAAAAATAGATGATCTTATCCATTGTGGAGATTGGACATTTCAATGGCAAAACCTAATAAGAATCAGTTAGAAGTATTAGATTATCTTTCAACTCAAATAGAGTATTGGAAGAAAACTAATGACATAAATTCTTCAACTCACCATGGAGATATGGAAGAAGAGTTTTGGAAAATTGAAGAACTTATGGATAATAAAGATAAAGATATAATAATAGATTCTTTATGCGATATTTTAGCAACTATTAGAAAAGTCTAAACCAATCGGGAGACGAACAAATGCCAGATTATTATGAAGAACAGAGAGAGCGAATTGCCGATCATGCGAAACGGGCAATCGTTGAGCAAATTTTAGAGTATTCCGACATTGTTTGGAGTAAATACGGATCTGAAACCATTGAAGAATTGGCGGAGAAAATCGTCAACGAACTAAAAAAATAGGTTTTTCTGCCAGGACAACCGGACAAACTCAGAAAAATAGGTTTTTCTGCCAGGACAACCGGACAAACTCAGAAAACGCTCGTTAGTTAGACACAGAGATAAGGTTTACTTATCAGGGTGTCACAATAACTCAACTCAGGAACAAAACAAATGATTCATCTCAATTCATTCTGCTCGAACCGACAAACTGAAGATTCCCCTCTCACTCATTGGGAAATCAGCAACACCCGTCTAGTAGAGCTTGCAGAGGCCGAACTAGAAGCAGGACGAACCAAGGCCGGATACCGTGATGGTGTCGTTTTGGTATCTGTTGACCCTGCTGGATTCAAAACCGGCGTTGTTGAATTGAATGACGGCGATCAACTTGTGGGAGAATACAAGTCACGCCGAGAGGGAGAGACTCCCCGAATCAGCGTCTATGTCGCTGGCGGTAAGGGCACCATCCTTGAGAAGGGCAAACAAAATGCCAAAATGGTTGAGGTTGTTTTATACCGGAATGACGTATTGGCTGAAAACAATGAGAACGAAACCGATGCGGAATGGGAGATTGTCAGCGTCAACGGTCATCCAACACCTGAACCCGCTCCAATCGCCCCCAACACGCTGATGCATAACCATTTTGGGAGCGATGGTGGAAGCAATACCAACATGACCGCTGAAGAATTTGAAGCAGCCATGAAAGAATCGTTCGAGTATTGGAAAAACAAGGGAATGATGCAGTAGGAATATCCTGAGTGACTCCCTACCTCTGAGTGAGGGGTAGGGAGTTTTTAACAAACAAGATAAGGTCTACTTATTAAGATGTAAGCAACTCACTCCACTCAGGAACGAAACATGAACAAAGAACTTATCAAGATTCTCAACGACCAGATTAACCCACTTGGTTTTTATTTGGAATATAAAGAACCCGATGGCGAAGGCGGGGGAAACGAATACGAGATATTCTCTAATACTCACAGCCCAGGAATTACTGGCGTTTATGAAAACGTTGAAGAGGCTATGGCAGATTGCACTGAAATAATCAAGGGTGGAAATCCCCTGTAATACATCCTGAGTGACTCCCTCACCCGAAAGGGTGAGGGAGTTTTTTCTAACAAGAAGATAAGGTTTACTTATTAGGGTGTAAGCAACAAATCACTCAGGAGAAAACGATGAAAACTTACCGATTCAGAGCGAAGCAAGGTGTGGATCAGGTCAATCGTATATGTAAGATCATGACCCACGTCATGCGAATCAAGCCAAGAGTTCGCAAGATGGACGATCATTGCTTGATCACCGCTGATCTACCAGAGAGTGTCAGCAAACGGAGCATTGATCGTGTTCTATATGCTCACAAGATTGCTGGTTCCGTTTCAAAGCGGAACAAGTATCCAATCCTAAAAGGCGATAAATGGGACGTAATGTATCACGACAAAGCTGAGGATTGGTTTTCTTGGGTTTGTGACGGCAAGTTTCAAGGAGTATATCGAACTACTTATTATGATTACGGTTGTGAGTGTTGTGGTGGATACACAACACTAGAGAAGAAAGATGGATCAATCGATTTTCTTTAATTGC